>Ga0307375_10004329_pt1 | contig 13585 bp, 11 predicted proteins | sample TR1MG_FD_202531 | JGI IMG/M metagenome (GOLD analysis project Ga0307375, IMG submission 202531) | Soil microbial communities from Risofladan, Vaasa, Finland - TR-1 | ecosystem: Environmental > Terrestrial > Soil > Coastal area > Acid sulfate soil | place: Finland: Risofladan, Vaasa | collected...
GGGCCGCGAGGAGTTCGCGCCCAAGGCCGCGCGCTGGGACCGCAATCACGAATACCCGCACGAAAACGTCGCGGCGCTGCGCCGCGCGGGACTGCTCGGGATGACCATCCCGAAAAAATTCGGCGGGCCCGAGCGGCCGCTGATCGACGTCGTGCTCGCGATCGAGCAAATCGCCAAGCACTGCGGGGTGACCGCGCGCATCGTGGTCGAGACCAATATGGGCGCGCTGGGCTGCGTCATGGCCTACGGCACCGAGGCGCAACAGCGCGAGATCGCCCGCCGCGTGCTGGAAGAGGGCGACAAGCCGGCGATAGGCATGACCGAGCCCGGCGCCGGCACCGATCTGACCGCGCTCAAGACAACCGCGGTGGAGCGCGGCGCGGGCTACGTGCTGAACGGGCGCAAGCACTGGATCACCGGCGGCGGCGTGTCGAAGACCAATCTGATCTTCGCGCGCATCCTTGACAGCGACGGCCGCGACCAGGGGATAGGCGGTGTCCTGGTGGATCTGGGCACGCCGGGCTTCTCCATCGGGCGGGTGGAGGACGCCATGGGCTTGCGCGGGATTCCCGAGGCAGAGCTGATTTTCGATGACTGCGAGGTTCCCGCCGCCAATCTGGTGGTGCGCGATCCCAAGGACGGCTTCAAGATGCTCATGAACGGCTACAACGCGCAGCGCATCGGCGCTTCCTCGGTCGCGCTCGGCATCGCGCAAGGGGCGCACGACCTGGCGCTGGACTACATGGGCCAGCGCGAAGCGTTCGGGAAGAAATTGAAGGATTTCCAGGGGCTGGACTGGATGATGGCGGAGAGCGAGATCAAGCTCGAAGCGGCACGGCTGCTGATCTACCGCGCGGCCTGCAACGCGCGCCTCATTCGGAACAACGTGATGCTGCCGCAGATGCGGGAAGCGTCGATGGCCAAGGCCTATACCGGGCACGCATCGTTCGAGGTAGTGAGCGAGTCGCTGCAGATGTTCGGCGCCGCCGGCTATTCGCGCGACCTGCCGCTGGAACGCATGCTGCGCGACGTGCGCATGTTCCAGATCGGCGGCGGCACCTCGCAGGCCCAGCTCAACATGATCTCGCGCAGCCTGTTCCCGCCGCACTAGGCTTCGCGGGCGCGGGGGGGCGCCTCAATTTATCGTCGAACTGGCCGGGACCATGCAATCTCCCGTTTCCGATGTGCCAAGGCTGCAGCGATGCGGATGGGGATGTGAGCGTATCGGCAGGCTGCGGCCGAGGCGGAAGCGGACGAAGAAACTGCGGATGATCTCTCCATTGACCGCTCGCCGTTCTGCCCGTTCGAGCGGCGCATCGATTTGACGCATCGGCAAATTCCGTTCACCATTCGCCAATGATAAATATTCGGCGATTCCTCTTGGTGCTTTCGATCGGGTTCGCCTGTTCGCTTGTCTTGCACAACGCCTTCGCGGTCACTTTTCCTGACAAGCCGCCAAAGTCAGATTTCTTTGTCGACGAGGCGAACCTGCTCAAGGCGGATGCGCGAAAAGCAGTCAACGAGACCGCTCTCGCCTTGCTGCAACAGGAACAGATCCCGCTGTTTGTCGTCACCATACCGTCATTGTCGTCCCACGAGGGCAGCGCGCTCGGCATCGGGGGCTACGCGACCCAGTTGTTCGACCATTGGGGTATCGGTTCGCAGGAGCGAAATTACGGCATGCTGCTGCTCGTGTCCGTCGGCGATCGCAGGGCGCGCATCGAATTGGGGAAGGGCTTCGGGCACAAATACGATGCACAGGCAAACGACATCATGCAGTCCCTTATCGTCCCGGCGTTCCGGCGTGGCGATTTTCAGACCGGGATTACCGACGGCGTGCGCGGTATGGATGCCATGGCGCGCGGGCTGCAACTGCCAAAGCCAACAGCGCCGTGGTGGTTGTGGCCGCTCCAGATCGGTGTCGTTTTATTCCTGGGATTCGTTATCTATAACCTGTTCAAGACCGGCCGCTCAGGATGGGCGTGGGCGCTGATTGCGTTCATCGCCGTGGCGCTCTTCTTTATTTTGCGTTCCGCCGCGAGATCCGGCGGTTCGGCGGGTGGCTTCGGCGGCGGTTCGTCCGGCGGCGGCGGCGCGACCGGCTCTTGGTAGTCACAAGACGATGAAAACCGCGAGTTCTGTATTCAGCACTGAGGATAAGCAAGCCGTAGAAGCGGCGATCGCCGAGGCCGAGAAGCGGACGTCCGGCGAAATCGTCGCTGTCGTGGCCACCGTATCGGGACGCTACGATCGCGCCGAAGACATATTCGGGCTGTTGTTCGCCCTGATTGCATTGTCGCTTGCCTGGCTCTTGTTTCAGGACACGACACAAGCAGCCTGGTCGCAGACGCAGACGCACGTTCTCGGGCTCCCCGCGATCGTGGGCATCCTCATAGGTGGGTTCGTCATCGGCGCCACACTTGCCACCCGTTTTCCCGAGTTGCGCCTGCCGTTTATCGCGCGGGCCGAAATGATCGAGGAGGTTGAACGGCGTGCGCTCGAAACCTTCCAACGGCAGCGCGTCCGAGACACATCGGGCGGCACCGGGGTATTGATCTACGTATCGCTATACGAACATCTGGTCAAGGTTATAGGCGACGACAGGGTCACGGCGAATTTGTCGAGCGATGCACTGGAAGTCATTTGCGCGCTGGTGGTCGGCGGGCTCAAGCAGGGACGGCCCGTCGATGGCCTGTGCCAAGCCGTGAAGAAGACGGCCGAGCTGCTCGCCGTGCACCTGCCGCCCACCGGCGGCGATACCAATGAGCTCGCCAATCAGTTGATCCTGATCGATTGACGCAGACCTGACGCGTACTCGTTACATCCGCTGATTCTACTAGCCGGTCATCGGAATCAATGACAGCTAGCCCCAACAAGCCGCTCACATGAGCCATTCCCGCTGACGGCTAGGCAGGGGCATTGCTGCGAGCTAAATTCTGCTGCGTCGCACGATTGTTTCCCCGCCTCATTCATAGTAGCTTCCGGACCGTAGTCCCCTGTCTTACTTCAAGGGGGGCGGGCCGTTTCGGAGGTGCCATGATGGAAGAAGCCTGGTGGCTTAGCGGTGAATATCTGGAGACCTGCAACTGCAACTTTCTGTGTCCCTGTCTCCTCGGACCGCGCAACGAACGCGGCGCGGTGATGGCACAGCCGACCGAAGGACACTGCGACGTACCGCTCGTATTCCGCATCGCCAACGGAGCGTCGGGTGCGGTGTCGCTTAAAGATACGCATGTTGCGCTTGCCGTCTACACGCCGGGAGCGATGGGCGAAGGCAATTGGCGCGTCGCGCTATATCTTGACGCGAATGCGAGCACGGAGCAACGTACAGCGCTCGAGCGCATTTTCACCGGGCGCGCAGGCGGAGTGATGGGGCGCATTTCGGCGGCGGTGGCCGAATGGCTGCCGGCGCGTGTCGCGCCGATTGAATTTGGGCACGAGGGACGCAGGCGCTGGGCGCGCATACCTGAGGTGCTCGATGTCGAGGTCGAAGGCGTGGAAGGGTCCGTGCCGGGCACCGAATCCTGGATCGACAACGTCCGCCATTTCGTGTCTCGGCGGCTGGCGGCGGCCCGTGCAATCCGGGGCAGCTACCGCGATCATGGCTGGAACTGGAACAGCGTCGGAAGGAACGGCCATTATGCGAGCTTCGAATGGCACGGGCCTTGATCCGGACGCCGCCGTTTCCATGTCCGGGTGCATGAAGATCAGCGGCCACGGAATCTCCCTGGATACCAGCGGCAAGAATGGCTTCTAATCGTCCTTCGCATTCCGGCCCTAGCGGTCCGGCCGTCATTTCGCGTTCGGGCCGGCTGCCGGTCGCGGCCGGCATCGCTGTCCTTTTGGCGCTTTCCTGGGCCTACGTCGCGTCGATGGGCTGGGGCATGCAAAACATGGGCGTGTCGGAAGATTGGCTCCTCATGCCGCGCATGGTGGACTGGAGCGGCACCGATCTGGTGCTGGTGTTCATCATGTGGACCCTGATGATGATCGCGATGATGCTGCCCTCGGCCACGCCGATGCTTTTGCTGTTCTCGAAAATCAGCCACGGTCGCACGAGTGCTGCGCGCGCCCTTTTCGCCACGGGCGCTCTAACGGCAGGCTACATCGCCGTCTGGACGGTTTTCAGTTTGATCGCCACGCTTGCACAGTGGGGCCTCCTGGAGGCGCGGCTCCTCTCGCCAATGATGACAAGCGCAAATCCAGTGCTCAGCGCGACGCTACTCGCCGCTGCGGGTGCGTACCAGTTGACACCGCTGAAGCACGCCTGCCTCGCACGGTGCCGTTCGCCATGGAGCGTTCTGCTGAACGACTGGCACGATGGATTCGTCGGCGCATTCGTCATGGGATTGCGTCAGGGCTTGTATTGCGCCGGTTGCTGCTGGCTGCTGATGGCGCTCCTGTTTGTGTTCGGCGTGATGAGCTTGATCTGGATCGCTGCGCTGTCCCTCCTCGTTCTCCTGGAGAAACTCCTGCGCCAGCCCCGTTGGTTCGCTCAGGGTAGCGGCGCCATGCTGCTCGCATGGGGTGTGCTGGTCGCGGTACGGTCGGTGAGTGGGGTGGGGTGAAGTGAAGGCGGACCCCGACCCGCGGAAGAAGTAGCAGCTTTGCGCGGAGCAGGTTCACCTACCGACGGTTGCGGCCGGAAGCAGCGATTGCACTATTCATCTGGAAGGCGCGCGTCGGCGGCGTACGGTGGGGTATTGGCCGCCTGTCGAATGGAGTTCATGACGCCGCTTGCAAATCCATGCGAGTTGTTCAAGAGCTTGCATGGCGGTGCCAGGTTAGCGTATGATTCAAACAATCGTTTGAAACACGTGTATGGACTCCCATGGCTGAAATCGACACCCGCCAGCGCATTCTCGACACGGCGGAATCCCTGTTCACGGAATACGGCTTCGAGGCGACCACGATGCGCCAGATCACCGGCGCTGCCGCGGTCAACCTCGCCGCGGTCAACTATCACTTCGGCTCGAAGGAAGAACTGATCCGCGAGGTGTTCCGCCGGCGCCTGACCTGGCTCAACCAGCAGCGCCTGAAGGAACTCGATCGACTGGAGGCCGAGGCCGGCGGCAAACCGCTGAAGCCGAGCCAGATCCTCGAGGTGTTTTTCGGCGTGGCATTGAAAATGGCTGCCGACGCCAAGGGCGGCGGGCGCAACTTCATGCGCCTGCTCGGGCACACCTACTCCAAGCCGTCGGAATTCGTGCGCGGCTTTCTCGCCGAGGAATACGCCGCCGTCATTTCCCGCTTCCGGGCGGCGCTGATCAAGGCGCTGCCGGGGGTCCCGGGGGAAGAAATCCTGTGGCGCTTCCATTTCATGCTCGGCGCCATGTCCTACGCGATTTCCGGCACGGATGCGCTCCACATGGTGGCGGAGGACGCGCTCGACGACGCCGACCCCGAAGCGCTGTATGCGCGCCTGATGAGTTTCATGCTCGGTGGCCTGCGTGCGCCCTTGCCGACGCTGCGCGCGGGATCGGCCAAACAGCCGCGTATCAGCAAGGCGGTATGACGCAAATCAATATCTGCAGCACGCACTCATTCAATCTACAGGGTTAAAGGAGAACACCATGGGTCAATACATCGCACCGCTGCGCGACATGCAATTCGTGCTGCACGAGCTGCTGCAGGTCGAGGACGAACTGAAGCAAATCCCGAAGTACGCCGAGGTGGATGCCGACACCATCAACCAGGTGCTGGAGGAGGGCGCCAAGTTCACTTCGAAGGTGCTGTTCCCGCTGAACCACAGCGGCGACCGCGAAGGCTGCCATCTGGACAAGTCTAGCCACGAGGTCACCACGCCCGGGGGATTCAAGGAGGCGTATCAGCAGTTCGTCGAAGCGGGCTGGCCCTCGCTTACCTGCGACCCGGAGTATGGCGGTCAGGGTTTGCCAGTGATCCTGTACAACCCGTTTTCCGAGATGCTGAATTCCTGCAACCAGGCCTGGTACATGTATCCCGGCCTGTCGCACGGCGCCTACGAATGCCTGCACGAACACGGCACGCCCGAGCAGAAGAGCCTGTACTTGCCCAAGCTGGTCTCGGGCGAATGGACCGGCACCATGTGTCTGACCGAGGCGCATTGCGGCACCGACCTGGGCCTGCTGCGCTCCAAGGCCGAACCGCAGGCCGACGGCTCCTACAAGATCACCGGCAGCAAGATTTTCATCTCGGCCGGCGAGCACGACATGGCCGCCAACATCGTGCATCTGGTGCTGGCGCGCCTGCCCGATGCGCCGGCCGGCACCAAGGGCATCTCGCTGTTCATCGTGCCCAAGTTCATTCCCGCCGCCGACAGCGGCGTGGGCGCGCGCAACGCCATCACCTGCGGCGCGATCGAAGAAAAGATGGGCATCCACGGCAACTCCACCTGCCAGATGAACATGGATGCGGCCACCGCCTGGCTCGTGGGGCAGCCGAACAAAGGCTTGAATGCGATGTTCGTGATGATGAACGCCGCGCGTCTCGGCGTGGGCATGCAGGGGCTGGGCCAGACCGAAGTCGCCTACCAGAACGCGCTGGTCTACGCCAAGGAGCGCTTGCAGATGCGCAGCCTGTCCGGCGTAAAGGCGCCGAACCTGCCGGCCGACCCGATCATCGTGCATCCGGACGTGCGCCGCATGCTGCTGACGGCGAAGGCCTATGCCGAGGGCGGACGCGCATTCACTTCCTTCGTGGCCTTGCAGATCGACCGCGAACTGCATCATCCGGATGAAAGCGTGCGCAAGGAGGCGGCCGACCTGGTGACGCTGCTGACGCCCATCGTCAAGGCTTTCATCACCGACAACGGCTGGATCGCGACTTCCGAGGCGATGCAGGTTTACGGCGGACACGGCTATATCGCCGAGTGGGGCATGGAACAGTACGTGCGCGACTCGCGCATCAACATGATCTACGAAGGCACCAACACCATACAGTCGCTCGACCTGCTGGGGCGCAAGGTGCTGATGGACAACGGCGCCAAGCTGAAGAAATTCGGCGCGCTGGTGCAGGCCTTCGTCGAGGAGAACGGCACCGACGAGGCGCTGAGCGAGTTCATCACGCCCTTGGGCGAGCTCGGCGGCAAGCTGACCAAGCTGACCATGGAAATCGGCATGAAAGCGTTTCAGAACCAGGATGAAGTGGGCGCCGCCGCGGTGCCTTACCTGCGCGTGGTCGGTCATCTGGTCTACGCTTACTTCTTCGCGCGCATGGCCAAGATCGCGCTGGAGAAGCTCGATTCCGGCGACGGCTTCTACAAGGCCAAGCTTGCGACCGCACGCTTTTACTATGCCCGGCTGCTGCCGGAAACCGCGATGCTGATCCGCCAGGCGCGCTCGGGCGCAGCGAATCTGCTCGATCTCGAAGCTGAACTGTTTTGAACACCCATGCTTGTCATTCCGAAGCCCCCTCGACTACGCTCGGGACAGGCTCCGGCTGAGGAATCTGCTGTTTGTGATTCAGAAGCAGATTCCTCGCGATGCTCGGAATGACAATTCGGACATGGTCCTTATGTAACACGCTGCAATCGTTTCAACCGGAGGAAATATCGTGAGAAATTTTATCGTTAAGAAAGTCGGGGTTCTCGGCGCCGGCGTGATGGGCGCGCAGATTGCCGCCCACTGCGTCAATGCCCGCGTGCCCGTCGTATTGTTCGACCTGCCGGCCAAGGAGGGTCCCAAGGACGGGATCGTGCTGCGCGCCATCGAAAATCTGAAGAAGCTGAGCCCCGCGCCGCTGGGCAACAAGGACGAGGCGGCATACATCGAGGTCGGCAACTACGACGACCATCTCGAAGCGCTCAAGGGCTGCGACCTCATCATCGAAGCGATCGCCGAGCGCATGGACTGGAAGCACGATTTGTACAAGAAGGTCGCGCCGTTTATTGCGCCGAATGCGATTTTCGCGTCCAACACCTCCGGCCTGTCGATTACGGCCTTGTCCGAAGGATTCGATGCCGAGCTTAAGGCGCGTTTCTGCGGCGTGCATTTCTTCAACCCGCCGCGCTACATGCATCTGGTGGAACTGATCCCGACCGCGACCACCTCGGCGCAGATCCTGGACCAGCTCGAAGGCTTTCTCACCACCACGCTGGGCAAGGGCGTGGTGCGGGCGAAGGACACGCCCAACTTCATCGCCAACCGCGTCGGCATTTTCGGCATGCTCGCGACCATGCACGAGGCGGAAAGATTCGGCCTCTCCTGCGACGTGGTGGACGATCTCACCGGCGCCAAGCTCGGGCGCGCCAAGTCCGGCACCTTCCGCACTGCGGACGTGGTCGGCCTGGACACCATGGGCCATGTGATCAAGACGATGCAGGACAATCTTGCAGATGACCCGTTTTTCGCGGTGTACAAGACGCCGGAAGTGCTGAGCAAGCTGGTGCAGGCGGGCGCGCTGGGGCAGAAGAGCGGCGCCGGCTTCTACAAGAAGGTCGGCAAGGAGATTCAGCGCCTGGATTTCGCCAAGGGCGAATATGTCGCCGGCGGCGGCAAGGCCGACGAACTCATCGCCCGCATACTGAAAGAAAAAGACCCGGCCAAGCGCATGAAGACCCTGCGCGAATCGAAGAACCCGCAGGCGCAGTTCCTATGGGCGATATTCCGTGATGTGTTTCACTACATCGCGGTCCACCTCGAATCGATCGCCGACAATGCGCGCGACGTCGATTTCGCCATGCGCTGGGGCTTCGGACAGAGCATAGGTCCGTTCGAGACCTGGCAGACCGCCGGCTGGCAGCAGGTCGCCGGTTGGATCAAGGAAGACATAGACGCCGGCAAGGCGCTGTGCAAAGCGCCGCTGCCAGCCTGGGTGTTCGACGGCCGCAGCGGCGTGCACGCGCCCGAAGGTTCGTACTCCGCCGCACGCAAGACGAATGTGCCGCGTTCGACGCTGCCGGTGTATCAGCGCCAGCTGTTCCGCGCCCCGGTAGCGGGGGCTGCCGACGCCGACGGCGCTACCGCCGGCACCACGGTATTCGAGGACGACTCGGTGCGCATCTGGCACCAGGGCGACGAGGTGCTGGTCCTGTCCCTGAAAACCAAGATGCACGTCATTGGCCCCGGGGTGATCGCGGGACTCGCCAAAGCCGTGGCCGAGGCCGAGAAGAACTACAAAGGCCTGGTGCTGTGGAACGCCGATGCCGCGGCGGGCGGCGCGTTCTCCGTCGGCGCCGACCTGAAGTCCACCATGCCGCTGTTCATGACGGGGGGAGCTAAGGCTATCGAGCCCGTGGTGGCCGAGCTGCAACAAGCGCATCTGGCGATGAAATACGCCAACGTGCCCGTCGTGGCGGCGGTTGCGGGTATGGCGCTGGGCGGCGGCTGCGAGTTGATGATGCACGCGTCCAAGCGCGTCGCCTCGCTCGAATCCTATGTTGGCCTGGTCGAAGTCGGCGTCGGACTGATTCCTGCGGGCGGCGGCCTGAAGGAGGCGGCGCTGCGTGCGGCGGCCGATGCCAAGGGCAACGACCTGCTGCAGTTCCTGAAGAATTACTTCATGCACCCCGCCACCGCCGCCGTCTCCAAGTCTGCGCTGGAAGCGAAGAAAATGGGCTATCTGAGCGCAGACGACGTCATCGTGTTCAATGCCTACGAGTTGCTGCACGTGGCTAAGGTAGAAGCGCGCGCGCTGTTCGATGCGGGTTACCGGCCGCCGCTCAAGGCGCAGATTCCGGTGGCCGGACGCTACGGCATGGCGACCATCATGGCGCAGCTGGTGAACATGCGCGACGGCGGCTTCATCTCGGCGCACGACTACAAGCTCGGCGCGATGATCGCCGAGATCGTCTGCGGCGGCGAAGTGGAGAAGGACAGCCTGGTCAGCGAGCAGTGGCTGCTCGATCTGGAGCGCAAGGCCTTCATCGAACTGCTCAACCATCCGAAGACCCAGGAACGCATCATGGGCATGATGCAGACCGGCAAGCCGGTGCGCAACTGATTCGTGCAACCTGGATAGGGCCATTTCGGAATTATCGAAATGGCCACTGAATTAGGGGAGTGTGAGGGGATGTATCCCCTCGCATCCAAATGAACTTAGGAGAACTGAAATGACCAAACAATTGCAGGACGCATATATCGTCGCCGCCACGCGCACTCCGATCGGCAAGGCGCCGCGCGGCATGTTCAAAAACGTGCGCCCGGATGATCTCTTGGTGCGCGCGATCCAGTCGGCCGTGTCGCAGGTACCCGGGCTTGACGTGAAGTTGATAGAAGACGCCATCGTCGGCTGCTCCTTCCCGGAAGCGGAGCAGGGCCTCAACGTGGCCCGCATGGCGGTGCTGCTCGCCGGCCTGCCGAAGACCGTCGCGGGCGTGACCATCAACCGCTATTGCGCCTCCGGCATCACTGCGGTGGCGATGGCGGCCGACCGCATCCGCGTCGGCCAGGCGGACGTGATGATCGCCGCCGGGGTCGAGTCGATGTCCATGGTGCCGATGATGGGTTACCACCCGTCGATGAACATGGGCATCTTCAAGGACGAGAACATCGGCATGGCCTACGGCATGGGCCTGACCGCCGAGAACGTGGCGAAGCAGTGGAAGATTTCGCGCGAGGCGCAGGATGAGTTTTCGCTCAAGTCGCATCAAAAGGCGATCGCGGCGCAGCAAGCTGGTGAATTCAAGGACGAGACGACTGAGGTCGAGATCGTGGAGCGCTTTCCCAATCTCGCCAGCGGGAAGATCGATGTCAAGACGCGCAGCGTGAGCCAGGATGAGGGCGCGCGCGCCGACACCAATCTGGCCTCGCTGGCGAAGCTGCGGCCGGTGTTCTCGCCCAAGGGCTCGGTCACCGCCGGCAACAGCTCGCAGACTTCGGACGGCGCAGGCGCGCTGATCCTGGTCAGCGAAAAGATCCTGAAGCAGTTCAATCTGACGCCGCTCGCGCGCTTCGTCTCGTTCGCGGTGCGGGGTGTGCCGCCGGAAATCATGGGCATAGGCCCGAAAGAGGCGATTCCGGTCGCGTGCAGGATGGCCGGCATTACCCAGGACCAGATCGACTGGTTCGAGCTCAACGAAGCCTTCGCGGCGCAATCGCTGGCGGTGATGCAGGATTTGGCGCTCGATCCGGCCAAGGTGAACCCGATGGGCGGTGCGATCGCATTGGGCCACCCGCTGGGCGCGACCGGTGCGATTCGTTCGGCCACAGTCGTTCACGCCCTGCGCCGCAAAAACCTCAAGTACGGCATGGTTACCATGTGCGTCGGCACCGGGATGGGGGCTGCCGGGATATACGAACGCGTGTAAACTGTGAACGCGACGTTCGATCGCGATTACCAAACGGATCTCCAAACATTGTCATTCCGGGTGAAGCGAGGAATCTGCTTTTAATTGCGAGCAAGAAGCAGATTCCTCGGCCGAAGGCCTCGGAATGACATAATTTGCATTGGAGATACCCGCACTACCCAACAGAAAGGACGGAAACACACATGAAACTTTACTATTCTCCGGGCGCCTGCTCCATGGCACCGCACATCGTCCTGCGCGAAGCAGGCTACAAGTTCGACACGGAGAAAGTCGACATCCCGAACAAGAAGACCGCCGGAGGCGACGATTATTGGAAGATCAATCCCAAAGGCTACGTTCCGGCGCTGAAGCTCGACGACGGCCAGGTGCTCACCGAGGTCGGCGTCGTCTGCCAATACCTCGCCGACCAAAAGCCCGAGTCCGGTCTTGCGCCTAAGCTGGGCAGCATGGACCGCTATCATCTGATGGAGATGCTCAATTTCTGCGCGAGCGAAATCCACAAGCAGATCGGCGCGCTGTTCAACCCGAAGATGACGCCGGAAATGAAGGAAGTCCAGCTCGGCGTGGTCGAGCGCCGTTTCAACGCGCTGGAGAAACTGCTCGAAGGCAAGCAATTTTCGATGGGCGACAAGTTCAGCGTCGCCGACGCTTACCTCTACACCGTGCTCAACTGGACCGGCATGCACAAGATCGACTTGGGGAAATGGCCGAACATCAAGGCGTTCATGGCCCGGGTCGGTGCACGGCCCGCAGTGCAGGAAACGCTCAAAGCGGAAGGTTTGGTCAAGTAAGCGGCTATTTCAGGAGCGCGGGAGGGGCGTCCGCGCCCCGAGGAGCCATGGCGAACCACCGTTCGGCCAGAGGGCGGGCCTCCCACAACTCTGTAGGAGGGGCGCCCTCGCCCCGACCAGTGTCATGATTAAGCGCTGATCGGCCCCGGGGGCAGGCCTCCCACAACATGCATTAAGCAGAAGGTTTGTGGCGGCTTCCGCTGCGCTCGGCCAGGCGCCGCAGCCTCTCGATCGCCGGTCCCAGCGGGCCGGGCAGATGCGACCAGTCCATCGCGTCGAGCAGGTTCTTGACCAGCAGGCCGAGCTCGGTGTCGCCTTCGATCGTGAGGCGGCGCGAGAAGAACAGGGTATCGGGGTCCTCCAGCCGGCGCGCCAGCCGGTAGTAATCCCAGGCACAGGCGCGGATGGTCACCTCGGGCGCGGCGCGCAGTGCGGGCAGAAATCCGATCGACGTCAGGCTGACGTGGCAATCCAGCCCGGCGTCGCTGACCTGGATGGCGACGGTGCGACGCATCAGGCGCTGCTTCGTCTCCGCGTCCAGCGTGGGCAGGAACAACAGATTGAGCCCCGCGCACAGCACCGTAGCCGGCGGCCATTGCGGCAGGCGGCCGACCAGGCCGGCGAGGGCTGCGGGAAGCTGCGGGGCGGGTGGCGTAGCGTTCAATTCGACGTCCGGTATTCCATGCCGGGTACGCCGTGCCAGTAGCCGTTGCACGGGGCTGCGATGCGCAGTCCTTCCAGCGGGGCGCCGGGCCGGCCGGCGCAGCGCTCGCGGAAGCTTTCGATAATTTCCATCATGTTGCGCGACTGCGGCGACAGGCGCAGCACATCGACGCCGAAATCGCGCAGTTCCGCGATCGAATCCGACAGGTCGTACACCAGCGCAGATTGCGTCTGGATGCCGTTCAAGGTCAGGAAGGGATGCTTGTCGCGCGTCTGCAGCGCGAGGCCGTCGGCATCCTCCAGGCAGCGGAACTGGCAGTCGTCCTTGGGCAGGTCGTGGTGGCGCGCGGTGAAGCAGCGCGCGGAGAATGCCAGCGGCATGCGGCCGTAGGCGAAGACCTCGGTTTGCATTCCGGCCGGGCGCGCCGCCTGCAGTTCGCGCAGGGTGTCGCGCGAGAGCTCCAGCGGCAGCACGAAGCGGTTGGCGCCGAGTTCGGCGAACCAGGCCAGCGTTTCATTGTTGTAAATATTCAGATGCGGTCCGGCGACGAAAGGCACGCGGTCGGCGAGCAGGTGCACTGCGCCCATTTCGTTGGCTTCAACTGTGAAATCGCCGTTGGCGGCAATGCGGCGCAGGGCCTTCAGGTCCGATTCGGATTCGATCAGGGCCTGCGACGAGAGTACCACCTGCTTGCCGCTGGCACTGAGATCGCGCGCAAGGCCGAGCCAATCGTCCAGGCGCAGATTGTGCCGGCGTGAGCACACGACTTCGCCGAGATAGACGATGTCGACGCCCGAGTCGGCGATGCGGGCGTAGAAATCAAGCAGCGCTTCGCGCGTCCAGTAGTACAGTACCGGTCCCAGGCTAAGTTTCATTTCGCGCCCAAAAAGTCATTCCGAGGGC
>Ga0307375_10004332_pt1 | contig 13579 bp, 10 predicted proteins | sample TR1MG_FD_202531 | JGI IMG/M metagenome (GOLD analysis project Ga0307375, IMG submission 202531) | Soil microbial communities from Risofladan, Vaasa, Finland - TR-1 | ecosystem: Environmental > Terrestrial > Soil > Coastal area > Acid sulfate soil | place: Finland: Risofladan, Vaasa | collected...
TCTGGATCGTGTGCACAGTATATAACGGGGCACATGGGGCTCGGCCCAAAAGCGGCGCGCAGTGCTCGATCACGAACCCGTCCAGGATGACGCCAATGTGCGCGCCGTCGGCTCGGGCAGCGTACCGCTGGTGAGCCGCGGCGCTGGCATCAATTGCAGCGCCACGCCGCGCGATGATAGGCCGTCAATTACCGCCGTAGCCGCGTCCTTTGCAGGCGAAGTGCAAGAGTTCTCACCGGCGGATAGAGCAAAGAAGCCCTGAGGGCACTGGTATCGGAACATCCAGATGGCAATCGAAGCCGGCAGAACGCGGTCGGCGGAGAAGCTGGACCGGTGGCGCGATTTCGAAGTGGGTAGTTGATCGGCTATTGCCGAGACCGTGCAGATAATGTGTACCGTGACAAATTGCCGCCCTTGCTGTTAACTCGTTGACAACGAAACAATCAGTGCGTATGATTTCTCCGTCGCCGTTCGCTCCACCAGGCAACTGAGAAGACCCTCCATACCATGTCCTATCCAGTCGTTCAACTGCACATCGACGGTGAGTGGATCGAACGCACAGGGGCGGGCGAAATGCCCGTCCTCAATCCCGCCAATGGAACGGTGCTCGGCCATCTGCCGGTGGCGGGAGCGGAGGAGCTTCGAGCCGCCGAGGCAGCAGCGGTGCGCGGGTTTGACGTCTGGTCGCGCATATTGCCGTTTGACCGATTCCGGATCATCACGAAAGCAACAGGGTTGATCCGGGAGCGCGCGTCAGGTCTCGCACGGGTGCTGACTCTGGAGCAGGGTAAGCCTCTCGCCGAAGCACTGCGTGAAGTGATGCTGGCGGCCGACATAATCGACTTCCTGGCAGAGGAGGGGAAGCGCCTTGGCGGACGCATTGTGCCGCCGCGCCTGCCCGGGATCATCAGTCAAACAGTCCATCGTGTGCCAGTCGGGCCGGTGGCCGCGTTTACGCCCTGGAATTTTCCCGCCAACCTGCCGGCGCGCAAACTGGGCGGGGCCCTAAGCGCCGGATGCAGCGTCGTCATCAAACCCGCCGAGGAAACGCCAGCCACGTGCATGGAATTCGTACGCGCTTTCGTGGATGCCGGCTTGCCCGACGGTGTGCTGAACCTGGTGGCAGGCAATCCGGCCGAGATATCAGACGTCCTGATCGCCAGCCCCGGGATCGCCAAGATTTCGTTCACGGGTTCGGTCGCTGTCGGCAAAATGCTGGGAGAGAAAGCGGCCCGCCATCTGAAGCGATACACAGCGGAGCTTGGAGGGCACGCGGCGGCGATCGTCTGCGCCGACGTTGATCCTGAATTAGTGGCCACACTGGCCGTGAGGGCGAAATTTCGCAATGCAGGGCAAGTGTGTGCATCGCCGATCCGTTTCCTAGTACACAGATCGATCTATTCAGCCTTTCGCGACGCCTTCGTACGCGGTGCCCAGGCGCTCAAAGTCGGAGCCGGCTTTGAGGAGGACGTGCAGCTCGGACCCCTCATTCGCGAGAGCTGTGTTCATGTAATGCAGGTCTACGTTGACGATGCCGTCGCTTGCGGGGCGACGGTGCTTTGCGGCGGCGGGCGCGTCCCGCGACCGGGTTTCTTCTACGCGCCCACGGTGATCGAGGGAGCCCCGATGCAAACCCGCGTACAGCGCGAGGAGCCCTTCGGTCCGGTCGCCCTGCTTGACGTCTATGACGATCTTTCCGATGCGATCCGGCGCGCCAATGGCCTGCCCTATGGGCTATCGGCCTACGCCTTCACTCGCGACCTCAACACGGCGCACGTTCTCGGCCATGGCCTGAAGGCTGGGATGGTCGGAATCAACCACTTCCACGTATCACAGCCTGAGACACCCTTTGGAGGGATCAAGGAAAGCGGCTTTGGCTCGGAGAGCGGCCTCGAAGGCCTGCTCGGCTATACCGACGTAAAACTGATCAGTATTGCCTCGTGAACGATATGAAAAGCATGACGAAAACAAATATGTTTGACAGCCTGGCTGTCGTCTCCGGTACGTGCACGCCGGGCGTCCACCCGCGCGGACTTCTGCTCGACTTTGGGTCCGTGATCAGCGTTTCGGTCTTCGAACGGCATCCTGAGACTGAGACGTTGCTCGGCCTGCCTCCGCGGTCGCTGACCTGGTTGGGGCCGCTGGCGCCTGACACGGACCCGCTGTGGCAGGCCATGCAGCGCGATGAAATCACGGAGCGCGAATACTGGGCCACCCGTGCTCGAGAGTTGGGTGAGAGCGTAGGCGAGCCACATTGGGACGTGCCGCGCATGCTCGCGCGCCTCAGGCAGGTCGATCCAAACGCAATCGTTCGTCCGGAAATAAAGCGACTGATACACGCCGCGCGCGCGCGGGGCATCAAAGTCGGTATCCTGTCCAATGAACTGGAGTTGTTCTATGGCAAGGAGTTCCTGTCGAAAATGGACGTCCTGCAAGAGATCGGCCCCATCGTCGACGCCACACACAATGGCATCCTTAAGCCGACTCCCCGTGCGTATGAACTGGCCATCGAGGCGATGCAGCTTGCACCCGGGGAAATCCTGTTCGTCGACGATCAGTTTCGCAATATCGCCGGTGCAGTGAAGGCGGGGTTGCAGACCCAGTACTTCGACCTGCGCGACGTGTCCGGCCAAGTGGCTGCAATCACTGCCCGCTTGGGCATATCCTTTAAGGAGGCTTTATGAAAAAGATGTCCCCCGCGGAGCTCAAAGCAGCTAACGCCCGCTACCTGTGGCATCCGATGGCTCACCCCAAATCGATGCAGGAGACGCCGCCCGACATCATTGTGCGCGGCGAGGGTAGCTGGATCTGGGACGTGGATGGCCACAAGCTCGTCGATGGCATCGGTGGACTCTGGAGCGCCAACCTCGGCTTCGGACGCCGCGAGATTCGCGATGCGGTGGTCGCGCAGCTTGACGAGCTCCCCTACTACAATGTGTTTCGCGGCACCACGCACGCACGTGCGATTGAGCTCTCGGAGCGGGTGGTCAAGCTGATGGAGCCCGATGGGGTCGAAGCGGTGTTTTTCAGCAACGGCGGCTCAGACGCTGTCGAAGGTGCACTCAAGCTCGCCCGCCAGTACTGGAAGCTCTGCAGACAGGCGGACCGCACCAAGTACATCGCTCTCAGGCAGGGCTATCACGGAGTGCACTTCGGCGGAATGAGCGTCAATGGCAACACCAATTTTCGGCGTCCTTATGAGCCGCTACTTCCGGGCTGCTTCCATGTCGATACGCCATGGCTGTATCGCAACCCCTACACCGACGATCCGGTGCGTCTCGGCGAAATCTGCGCGGAGCTGCTAGAGCGGGAGATCATCTTTCAGGGACCCGATACGGTCGCAGCGTTTATCGCTGAGCCTGTGCAGGGGGCGGGCGGGGTAATCGTGCCGCCGCCGAACTACTGGCCGCTGGTACGCAAGATCTGCGATAAGTACGGGGTGCTGTTGATTGCAGACGAGGTGGTCACAGGTTTCGGCCGGACCGGTCACCTGTTCGGGACGCGGTTGTGGGGGGTGCAGGCCGACCTCTGGTGCCTGGCAAAGGGTATCTCTTCGGGCTATGTGCCCCTCGGTGCGACCGCGATTTGCTCGAAAGTCGTGCAGGCCTTTGCCGGGGCCGACCCGACACTCAGTACCGTGACCCATGGTTACACCTACAGCGCGCACCCGGTGGCCGCCGCCGCTGCGCTGGCTACACTCGACATCCTGGAAAGCGAAGATATCGTCGGCAACGCAGGACGCGAAGGCGCCTACCTTCTGCAACGCCTGCAAACCATGGGTGAACACTGCAAACTGATCGGTGACGTGCGGGGCATCGGTTTGATGGTTTGTATCGAGATGGTCGCCGATAAAGCCAGCAAGGCGCCATTCGGACGCGGCGCGAAGGAGGTCTCGATGGTGGCCCGCGAGGCGTACCGGCGCGGCGCGATGGTGCGCACCTCCGGCGCCAACATCATACTGTCGCCGGCGCTGACCATCGCGCGGTCGCAGATCGACCTGCTGTGCGACATCCTCGAAGCGGCGTTCGCCGCGGTCGAATCCTGATGCCCAAAATTCACCGACCCCGGAGGTCACCCCATGGCCATCGAATTCAGCATATCGACCACGCCCGCTTCCGCTCCGGTGCCGATTCGGCGACCCGCAATGATTACGCTTAATTCCGCGGCCGTTCAGGTCATGCTCGACTCGGAGCAGCATCTGTTCGCCCAGCGCCATCCGATCTCACGAGCGAGCTTCGAAGCTGGGCAGCGGCACTACCTCTACGGCGCGCCCTCACACTGGATGCGGCGCTGGGCTGGCGGTTTTCCGCTGTATGCCGAGTCGGCGAGCGGCACACACCTGCGCTGCGTCGATGGTTTCGACTACGTGGATTTCTGCCTGGGCGACACCGGTGGCATGTGCGGCCACGCACCGCAGGCTGTCACTGCGGCGGTGGCCGCGCAGATGGCGCGTGGCGCGACGCTGATGCTGCCCACCGGAGACGCGCAATGGGTCGGTGCTGAGCTGACGCGCCGCTTCGGCCAGCGCTACTGGGGCTTCACTACCTCGGCCAGCGACGCCAACCGCGCCGTCATCCGCATCGCCCGCATGGTCACGGGGCGGGAGAAGGTGCTGGTCTTCAACGGCTGCTATCACGGCTCGGTGGAAGAAGCACACGTTGCGCTGGAGGACGGCAAGGTGGTGATGCGCAACGGCATTCACCCCAACGCAGTCGATCACGCACGAATTTCGAAAGTCATTGAGTTCAACGACGTGGCCGCACTGGAAACTGCACTGGTCCCTGGCGACGTCGCCTGCGTGCTGGCCGAGCCATTCATGACCAACTACGGGATGATCGAGCCGCAGCCGGGCTTTCTGGACGCATTGCGCGAGATCACGCAGCGCACCGGTACGCTGCTTATCATCGACGAAACGCACACCTTCTCCAATGGACCCGGAGGCTACACCGGCCGCCATGGCCTGCAGCCGGATTTCTTTACTGTCGGCAAGGCGGTGGGGGGCGGCGTCCCAGTAGGGCTGTACGGTGTCAGCCAAGCAGTGGCCGAACGCCTGTGGCAGGTGGTCCCCAAGGCCAATCCGACCGCCGTGCGCCAGAGCGCCCACCTGGGCTTCGGCGGCACTCTGGCAGGCAGCGCCCTGCAGGTGGCTGTCGTGCGCGCGGTGCTCGAACACGTGCTCACCGACGAAGCCTTCGAACGCATGATCGCGCTCGCCGAAGGCCTGGCACGCCGCGTGCGCGCCGTGATCGCGTCGCATGGCCTGCCCTGGTACGTGGCGCAGATGGGCTCGCGCGTCGAAACCATGTACGCGCCGGACGCGCCGCGCGATGCGGCAGATGTCGCGCGCGGCCGCAACGGCGTGCTCGAATCGCTGCTGCATGTGTACTTCATGAACCACGGAGTGCTGATCACGCCGTTCCACAGCATGCTGCTGATGTGCCCGGCGACCGGGCCGGCGGACGCGGACCGCTATGTCGAAGTGCTGGAGGCTTTCTGCACCGAACTGGCGGCGCGCTGTTCAACGGGAGTGCCGGCATGAGTGCCTTCAGCCTCGATGGCAAAGTGGCGCTGGTCACTGGTGCGCGGCGCGGCATCGGCGGTGCCGTGGCGGGCTGCCTGGCCGAGGCCGGTGCCAGCGTGGTGCTGGCCAATCGAACGGTGGAAGCGGCAGAGGAGGTCGCATCGGGATTGCGGCAGCGTGGAATGCAGGCGCGTGCGATCGGCTTCACGGCCGACGAGGCAGGCGCGCACCAGGCCGTGACAGCTGCAATTGCGGCGTTCGGTGCGCTCGATATCGTCGTTCACAACGCAGGCGGCTGCCCATGGACCAGACTCGAAGCTCTCAACGCCCAGGTGCTCGAAGACACGCTCAGCCTCAACCTCAAGTGCTGCTTCTGGCTCACTCAGGCGGCCCTGCCGGCGCTCAGACAGCGCGGCGGCGGGCGCATCCTGATCACTTCGTCGGTAACGGGGCCGCGCACGGCGATCGTCGGCGCGGCGCACTACGCGGCGGCCAAGGCCGGCGTCAACGGCTTCATCAGGGCCGCGGCGCTGGAACTGGCGCCGCACCGCATCACGGTCAACGGCGTTGAGCCCGGCTTCATTGCCAAGGGGCGCGGCCGCCTGAGTCAGGGCTCGACACGCGAACGCATCGAGCGCTACATACCGCTTGGCAGGATGGGCGCGCCCGAAGACGTCGCTTACGCGATGCTGTACCTCGCCAGCGCCGAGGCGCGCTGGGTGACGGGCCAGACCATCGTTGTGGACGGCGGCTCAACGCTACCCGACTCGGGTTATGCGATGGAAGAACAGTGGGCAGCCAGGCAGGGCGAGTAGGGCCGCCCGCAAAGGAGACATGGATGAAAAGCGGGTTGAACATTCTGATCGTCGGCACGGCCGACACCAAGGCCGAGGAGTTGCTGTTCATGAAGCGCTGCATCGAAGCCGAAGGAGCTCGCGCGCAAATTATGGACGTGGGCGTGTTGGGCACGCCGACTTTCGTGCCGGAGTACCGCAATGCTGAAGTCGCAGCTGCCGCAGGCACGACCATTGAAGCAATTGCCGCACTCGGCGACGAGAACGCGGCGATGACGAAGATGGCCGAAGGCGCGGTGAACCTGACGTTGAAACTCTACGCGGCAGGGCAGGCGCACGGTCTGCTCGCGCTGGGGGGCACGATGGGCACGGACCTCGCCCTAGACGTTACCTCCGCGTTGCCGCTCGGCATGCCAAAGTTCATTGTCAGCACCGTTGCGTATTCGCACCTGATACCGCCCGAACGGCTCGCCCCCGACCTGATGATGATCCTGTGGGCTGGAGGATTGTACGGTCTGAACAGCATCTGCCAGTCGATCCTGAGCCAGGCTGCGGGCGCAGTGCTCGGCGCTTGCAGCACGGTTATCGCACCCAAGGTCGACCGGCCTCGGGTGGCCATCGGTGGGCTCGGCACGTCCTGCCTGAGCTACATGGTCGCGCTGACGCCGGCGCTCGAAGCGCGCGGCTACGAGCCCGTGGTGTTTCACTGCACCGGCATGGGCGGGCGTGCGATGGAGGCGCTGATCGGGCAGGGTCATTTCGTCGCCGTGTTCGACCTTGCGCTGAGCGAAGTCGCCAACTACATGCATGGCTCCGTGGTCAATGCCGGGGCCGATCGGCTCGAGGCGGCGGGCCGGCGGGGCGTGCCGCAGATTGTGGCGCCGGGCGCGAGCGACATGATCGATGTGCAGACCTGGGCGCCCCTGCCCGCCGCATACGAAGGCCGACCGTACCATGCGCACAATCGGCTGATAGCGTCGGTGACGGCGACACGCGAAGAACGCGTTGAGCTGGGACGCTTAATCGCCGGCAAACTGAACCGGGCCGTGGGCCCGACCGCTTTCCTGCTACCGCAGCGCGGCATTCACGCCTGGGACCTGCCGGGCCAGCCCTTGCACAATGCGGATGGCCACGCCGCCTACTGCGAAGCGCTGCGTCAATCGATCAAGCCGCCAGTCGAACTGCACGATTTAAACCTGCATATCAACGACGCGGCGTTTGTCGATCAGGCGCTAGCGGTGTTCGATCGCTGGGTTGAAGAAGGGCGCATCGTGCGCGGTGTTGCTGCTATCACGAAGGCTGCATAACCGTGAGGCTTGTCGGTAAAACGGCTCTCGTGACTGGTGCCGCCACAGGTATCGGCGAGGCGATCGTGCGTCGCTTTCGGGATGAAGGCGCCGAGGTGATCGCGGCCGGTCTGCAGCCAGAGCTATTGGCCGAGTTGGCACGCCAGACGGGCGCGAGAGCGGTCCATTGCGACGTGACCAAGGAGTCGGACGTGCGACGTGCCGTCGAGCAGGCGCAAGCGCTGGGGCGGCTGAACATTGTCGTTAACGCCGCCGGCGTCATCCAAACTGACGACGTTGCCGAGATCGAAGATTTTGTCTGGGAGCGCACGCTCGCGGTCAACCTCACCGGGACGATGCGCGTGTGCCGTGCGGCAATCCCTCAGATGCAGTGCCAAGGCGGCGGTGCCATCGTCAACATCGCCTCGGTGGCAGCCTTCAACGCCTCGATCGGCCAGGGCTCCTATGCGCCGAGCAAGGCCGGCCTAGTGGCGCTGACGCGATCAATCGCCAATCGCTATGGTGCCGATGCGATTCGCGCCAATTGCCTATGTCCAGGCTGGGTGCGTACGCCGATGAGCGAGATGGAGATGCGCGAGATCGGTGACGCCAAGGGCATTGGCGTGGAAGCCGCATTCGACGAACTGAAGACGCGCATCGCGCTGAAGCGCATCGGGCTACCAGCGGAGATGGCGGCGTGCGCGCTGTTCCTGGTTTCCGACGACGCCTCATTCGTCACCGGAGCGGTGCTGGTAGCCGACGGCGGTGCCAGGACAGCCGCCGCAGCCCGAGCGAACTGACTGGCCGCGCTTCTGAAGCAGTGCAGCCAACCCGATCCTGCCGCCTACAACTTCATGGACCACTCGCCCCCGAAAGTGCTCGTGTCGTCGTCATCGACGCCTTCGCGTTAGCCGTTGACTGTTCTTTAAGCAGGCCACACATACACCGCATTCGATTGCTTTCATGAAAGGATGAATCATGCTGATTGGAGTTCCAAAGGAAATTAAAGTTCGCGAGTACCGTGTCGGTCTCGTTCCCGCCAGTGTTCGCGAACTGACCGCGATGGGCCATCAGGTGGTCGTCGAAACCGGTGCCGGAGGAGGGATCGGCATGGCTGATGCCAGCTATGAAACCGCCGGGGCAACGATCGCGAAGAATGCCAAGGAGGTGTTCGCCGCGGCTGACATGATCGTCAAGGTGAAGGAACCTCAGGCGGTAGAGCGCAAGATGCTTCGGGCGGGACAGATCCTGTTTACCTATCTTCATCTGGCACCGGATTCTGAGCAGGCGGCCGACCTCGTCGCCAGCGGTGCCACCTGCATCGCCTACGAGACCGTCACTTCCCGCGCCGGCGATCTGCCGCTGCTCGCGCCGATGTCGGAAGTGGCCGGTCGAATGTCCATCCAGGCCGGGGCCTACTTCCTTGAAAAGGCACATGGTGGATTAGGCGTGCTCCTGGGCGGCGTGCCGGGAGTCGATCCGGCCAAGGTGGTTGTTATTGGCGGGGGTGTCGTTGGCACCCATGCGGTGCACATCGCGCTCGGCATGGACGCTGATGTGTGGGTGATCGACCGCGATGTGGACGTGCTGCGCCGCTTGTGGCGTCAGTTCGGCCGGCCCCTCAACACGGTATTCTCGACTCGCGACGCCATCGAGCACCACTGCTTGACCGCAGATTTAGTGATCGGCGGCGTACTTATCCCCGGGGCTTCCGCGCCCAAGCTGGTCACGCGCGATATCGTGTGTCGCATGAAGCCGGGATCGGTCATCGTGGATGTGGCGATCGATCAGGGCGGTTGCTGCGAAACCTCTCGCGCGACCACCCACGACGAGCCGACCTATATCGTCGATGAGGTCATCCACTACTGCGTCGCCAACATGCCCGGCGCAGTGCCGCGGACGTCCACCTTCGCGCTGAACAATGCCACGCTGCCCTACGTTATTGCCATCGCCAACAAGGGGGCAAAGGCAGCACTACTGGGAGATCCTCATTTGCTCAACGGCCTGAACGTGCACGCCGGCAAAGTGACGCATCGAGAGGTCGCGGAAGCACTCGGATACAAGTACACAAATGCGGCGGACGCAATCGCCCTCTGAGTGAAACCACATACATTGACAACGTATGATGAAAAACACTGAGGTGAAGAATGCCGATAAAGGATTTCAAGGCGGTGCCGAGTATGGCTGATACACCTTTCGGCGTTGGCGGTGTCGTTATCCGGGTGGATATGACGCGTGCCGCAGTTCGCGTTGAGCGCTTCCCCGACGAGTGGATGCTACTCGGCGGCCGGGCGCTTTGCGCGAGGATTCTCCTGGAAACGGTTGATCCGAAATGTGATCCGCGAGGTCCGGACAACAAGCTCGTTATCGCCCCCGGGCTGTTGGCTGGTACGGCGGCGCCGACGTCGGGGCGGTTGTCTTTCGGGGCGAAGAGCCCGCTGACAAACGGAATCAAGGAGGCCAACAGCGGCGGGAATCCCGGACAGGATCTTGCGAAGATCGGAGTGCGGGCATTGATCATCGAGGGCGCACCGGCCGACGCCAAGGCCCGCTTCGGTCTGGAGATTGACGAAGCGGGGGCCCGGCTGGTGAGTGCGGACGCGTACGCCGGCGTCTGGAACTACGAGACCTGCCGAAGGTTGGCAGAGATTTACCCTAAGAAGGCTTCGTTCATCATTTGTGGGCCTGCGGGAGAGCACAGGTTCGCCGCCGCGTCGATCGCGTGCACGGATCAGGATAATCGGTACCCTACGCGCCATGCCGCACGAGGTGGGCTGGGCGCGGTCATGGGGTCGAAGGGGCTAAAATTTATCGCCATCGACACGGGCAAGCGGTTCGCGGCTACTAGGGTTGCCAAGCGCAAGACAGTGTTCAGAGATCTCCACAAACAGCAATCGAAACGCTACCTCGACGGCCCGCAGAGAATGGCGAAGGGTACGGCACGGGCTCTAGCAAAGGCAGCTGCACTGGGCACATTGCCATACAAGAACCGCACAGCCGGTAGCCCGCCTGCGGAGGATGTCAAAGGCTTGGACGGCGCCACCATTCTTGCCAGCTTCGAGGCTCGTGGCGGAGGTATGCACAATTGCATGGTCGGATGCATAGTCAAATGCTCCAACCAGGTGAACCGTGAGGACGGCACCTACCTCACCTCGGCACTGGAACTGGAAACCCTTGGGCTGTTGGGCTCCAATTGTGCTGTCGGTAAATGGGACAAAGTGGGCGAGCTTGATCGGCTTTGTGACGAGGTCGGACTGGACACCATGGAGACCGGTGTGGCCATTGGCGTGCTGATGGACGCCGGCAAGATGGAGTGGGGCAATGTCGAAGCCATGAAAGATCTGATTCGACAGATCGCGGAAGGGACCGAGCTTGGCAGGGTCGTCGGCAACGGCGCAAGGAGCGTCGGCGCATTCACAGGCCATTCGCGGGTTCCTGTCGTCAAGGGTCAAGGGTTGCCGGTGTGGGATCCACGGGTATTGAAAGCCACTGGCGCGACCTACGCCACCAGCGCGATGGGTGCCGATCACACTGCGGGTATCGTCACCCTGTTGGACGTGCCCAAGGATAAGTTGGCCGCATTGTCGCAGGAAGCGCAGATTCTCAATGCTGTCGGAGATTCATCGGGGTATTGCCAGTTTGTTCAAGCCACGATCAGCGAGCTGCGCCAGTTCGTGGAGGCGCTCTTCGATCGACCAATAGAAGGCCGCGAGCTAGCGGAAATGGGCTGGCAGTGCTTGCGGGCCGAGTGGGAATTCAACCGCAAAGCGGGATTTACGGATGACGATGACGATATGCCCGAGTTCATGAAGACCGAGCCCGTCGGCGACTGGTCCGATGTTTTTGACGTAGATGCCGCGACCTTGCGTCTAGTAAAGGCTAGCATGTTGCCGTTGGCCGAGGACTTTTACGACAAGCCTATCTTCTGATTCTCGAGTATGCGAAATAGTCGCGAAAGTCATTCACGGAAACGCAGTAGCAAGATTGGTACGCACTGAGTACAGGGCACAGGTCGCATTGTCGATTGCGGACGTGGGACATGTAATGGCGTCTGGCCAAATCACGCGTTCCGGGTTGGGAAGAAATTGCTGCAGAACGAAGGCGTCAAGCGTGCCTGCTTGGACGTGTAAAGGAATTCAACGGTTAAATCAGGAGATTGCCATGAGTGGAAACAAATTCGTATCGCAGGCAGACGTCGAGGGAAAAACGATCCAATTTATCAAGTTGTCCGAGAATGTCTAGCATGGGCACGGGACGTCCGCCGACGCTCGCACCGAAGGCCATGGTCTGTTCGCCACACGCGCTCGCTTCAGCCGCCGGCGTCGATGTGTTGCGGGGCGGGGGATCCGCCGTGGATGCGGCGATTGCCACAAGTGCGGCTCTGTCCGTTCTATATCCGCACATGACCGGGGTCGGCGGTGACGCGTTTTGGCTGATCTACGACGCGGAGTCAAAAAAGGTTCGATATCTGGCCGGTGGGGGACGGGCCGCCCGGAACGCGAGTATCGACTGGTTCGAGGCGCGGGCGATGCGGCAAGTGCCGATGACCGGTGCGTTGCCGGCGACGCTTACCGTCCCGGGTTCGGTCGACAGCTGGTGCGCGGCGCACCAACAGTATGGTCGGATTCCAATGAAGCGAAATTTGGCGCAATCCGTCGAATATGCGCAAGACGGCTTCCCGGTTACCGCTCGCCTCGCGAATTTCATCGAGCTATGTCGGGGCGAAGGTGTGTTCAATGACTCGGCAAAGGCGCTATTTCTTCCTCAAGGCAGATCGCCGAGAGCCGGGGAACGCTTGGTGAACCGTGGCCTGGCGCGCGTGCTTTCGCGTGTAGGCGAATCGGGTCGCGACGGCTTCTACGGTGGTGAAACTGCGCGCGATCTGGCCGACTTCGCCCGGCGCGAAGGGGGATTTTTCGATGAATCCGATTTGAATGCGCAACTGTCAGAATGGGGTGACCCCGTTCGATCCAGCTATCGCGGCATGGAAATATTTGAAACGCCCGCGCCCACGCAAGGGTTCACCGTGTTGGAGATGCTCAATCTCGTCGAACCCTATGAACTCGGCAAGATGGACCCGCTCGGACCCGACCTCATTCATCTTCTCGTGCAGGCAAAGCAAATCGCCTTCTGCGATCGAGATGCACTGCTGGCAGATCCGGATTTTGCCGCGGTGCCGATAGCGGAGCTCGTTTCCAAGGAATATGCAGCCAAACGGCGCGAACTTATTTGCATGGACCGCGTCCTGTCCTGGGACAAGGTGCCGTCGTACGGATCCCTGAACGGAGATACGGTCTTCATCTGCGTCGTCGATGCAGAAGGTAACGCCGTCTCGCTTATACACAGCCTCTATTCTCTGTTCGGCTCCGGCGTGGTCGCTGGAGACACAGGGATCGTGCTGCAGAATCGATCGGCCTATTTCTCACTCGATCGAGATCATCCCAATCGGATCGAGGCCGGGAAACGACCAATGCATACGCTCATTGCCTCAATGGCATTCATGGGTAGTGATCTACGACATGTGGTCGGATGCATGGGCGCCGACGGGCAGCCGCAAATTCATTTGCAGAGCTACGTGAGTCTTTTGGACTTTGGGCGGGACGTCCAAGAGGCAATAGAGGCGCCACGCTGGCTTTCGGGTCGCTTTTCGCTGGGTGAACCCCGCGACCTTCTCAACGTTGAAGGTCGTTTTCCTGAGACCACTTTGCGTGATTTGGAGCGTCGCGGCCACCAAATAAACCGCTGGCCGGACTGGATGGAGAAGGCTGGCCATGCCCACGGAATCTCCATCGACCCATCAAGCGGCATTCGAATTGGCGGCGCCGACCCGCGTAGCGATGGCGCCGCAATCGGTTACTGATATCTAAGGGCGCGCATGGCAAATTCAACGAGTGACGGCAAGCAGCAGGTCCCGATCTACTGCTACCAGTGCGTCTCCGGCCCCGACCTGATGAAAGTCGAGGTGGAGAACGGGGTCG
>Ga0307375_10004333_pt1 | contig 13577 bp, 13 predicted proteins | sample TR1MG_FD_202531 | JGI IMG/M metagenome (GOLD analysis project Ga0307375, IMG submission 202531) | Soil microbial communities from Risofladan, Vaasa, Finland - TR-1 | ecosystem: Environmental > Terrestrial > Soil > Coastal area > Acid sulfate soil | place: Finland: Risofladan, Vaasa | collected...
GCGATTGCTACTGTGGTCCGGGCAAGGACAACACCTGTGGCAAACGCTTCGGCTGGCAACTTGGCTCATTGCCGTTCGGTTACGACCACAAATACACTTACTCACACCTTGGTTACAACCTCAAGATTACGGACATGCAGGCAGCTTGTGCGCTTGCGCAGATGGATAGACTGCCGGGCTTCATTGAGGCACGCAAACACAACTTCGCCTACCTTAAAGAACGCCTGAAATCTTGCGAAGAATTCTTGGTCCTGCCCGAAGCCACCGCAGGCAGCGATCCATCTTGGTTCGGCTTCCCAATTACCGTGCGCGAATCGGCTGACATCTCGCGGGTCGAACTGTTGAAATACCTTGATCAATATAAGATCGGCACGCGCCTGTTGTTCGCCGGCAACCTGACACGCCAGCCCTACTTCGAAGGCCGCACTTACCGTATCAGCGGCGAGCTTACCAATACCGACCGGATAATGAACGATACCCTGTGGATCGGCGTGTATCCCGGTCTGAGCGAAGAGATGCTGAGTTTCGTGGTTGAAAAGATTGAAGCGTTCTTTGGTGTTAACTTCTAAATGTTCAAACTCAAGCCCAGCAAGTTGACTGGTTGTTATGAATTACAACCCAAGGTGTTTGATGGTGCGCGTGGAAGGTTTGTAAAAATCTTCCACGAGCAGGCATTTGCGGTGCAAGGCTTAGAAACGAACTTTGCCGAAGAGTATTACTCAGTTTCCCACAAGAACGTGGTCAGAGGCCTGCACTTTCAACTGCCGCTTATGAATCACGTCAAAATGGTGTACTGTGTAGCAGGCGAAGTACTGGACGCCGTTGTTGACATAAGAGTGGGCTCGCCAACTTACGGGCAATGTGCCTTGTTTGAGTTGAGTGCAGAAAAAGCCAACAGCATTTATATCCCCAAGGGAATGGCTCCTGGTTTCTGCTCGCGAACAGAGCAAGCCATCATGGTGTACAAAGTCAGTACGATTTATTCGTCTGCTCATGATGCGGGCGTGCTCTGGAATTCAGTTGGAATTGCGTGTCCGACGTGTCCGACCACCGAAGCAAATCTGCCAACGCGAGATTTAAGCTTCCCACCCCCTCGGCAAATTTTCAAGTCCATTTCGTTATGAGCAACTCAGATTTCAAAGCAAACCCAAGGCAACAAGTTGCGCTTGTGACTGGAGCAACGGGCTTTATTGGCAGTCATCTTGTGCGTCGATTAGTGAAGGATGGCTGGCGAGTTCACGTATTGAGTCGGGCAGGGTCACGATTTCCTGATATGTCTGAATTCGGCCGTGTAACAAATCACATCCATGATGGCAGCACACAAAGAATGGTGGAGTGTGTGGCCCAAGCAAAACCAAATGTAGTATTCCACTTGGCATCACTGGTTCTTACGCAGCACACATCTAAAGATGTCGAGCCGATGATAATGAGTAACGTATTATTCGGCAATCAATTGCTGGAGGCGATGAAAGCAAATGAAGTCACTTACATTATTAATACCGGTACATCATGGCAGCATTACCACAATGAAGACTACAACCCAGTGTGCCTGTATGCGGCGACCAAGCAAGCATTCGAAGCCATCTTAGAGTTTTACATCCAAGCATCTGGCATCAAAGCAATAACGTTGAAACTATACGACACTTATGGCCCGAATGATCCACGCCCAAAACTTTTTCACTTGTTAAATAATGCCGCGAAGAGCGGGGAGCCACTAGATATGTCAGCAGGTGAACAATTGATTGACCTTGTGCATATTGATGATGTGATCGAAGCATATTTGCTCGCCGCAAAGAGGCTTCAGGAGGGCAAAGTGTTTAAACATGAGAGGTACGCTGTTTCCTCAGGTCATCCGTTACAATTGCATAAGCTTGTTGAGCTTTATGCCTCGGTAACTGAACAAACTGCTCCAGTAAATTGGGGCGCAAGAACATATCGGCATAGAGAAGTGATGATACCTTGGAATCGAGGTGATTCATTGGTGGGTTGGGAGCCAAAAGTTTCGTTAATTGATGGTATAAGAGCCGTCATTGATTTGAAATTATGTGATTAAAAACTATTACCGTTACCACATCTAAAAAATGGCAAAGAAATTTATAGTTAGTGGTATAGACGCGTCAAGCACGACGGGTGTTGGAAGACTAATGAGGAGAATTGCACCTCGTGCACAACATTTTGATTTTTCGTTAATCTGCAAAAGAGATAATCAATCCTTAAGAAATATGCTAGGTAAGAAAAATTTGTTAGCAGCGGTTATGGAAGTTGTCGCAAGAAATATTGATTACCTTATATTCTATATAAGAACCTCACTCATCAGAAATTCAATAGTATTATTTCTGCATCCACAAACAGCAGGATTTAAAACACTTTTCAAACTGATAAAAACTAATAAAGTATATTTTTATATTTTAGACAATAGTTTTTTTTGTCTGCGTTCATATAACAATCATCCGGTGACGCATACAGAGTGTTTGATATGCATAAATAACCCTATGAATGCGCTCAGCCAATGCATGCCCTTTCCGGTTAATTATCAGAAGGCTGAGAATATTGAATTTCTTAACAAGCTTAAGAAGGTAAGTAAGAAAGTATTTTTTTTAGCTCAGAATCAAAATCAAAAGATGCTTTTACAAATACATTTTGGTAATGATATTGATTGCGCAATTGTTGGTCTTGATACGGGCGAGATAGCGTTACAGGATTTTTGTTCTCCTATATCACAATCAAACAATACGTCTTATGATTTGGTTTATCACGGAACTGCTCAATTTGCAAAGGGCGTTGGTTATTTTGTGGAAATTGCAATTTTAATGCCTGACTACTCTTGTTTTATGCCGGTCTCTAAGATAGCCATTGAACATGTTCTCGGAAAGAAAATAACGGCAAAAAATATAGTTTTTAATGAATGCACTTGGGAAACGGGTCTAAAAAATGCTGTTATATCCGCAAAATTGGTTGTTAACCCAAGCCTTTGGTCTTCTCCAATAGAGGGAGCATTATTGAAATCAGTTTTTTTTAATGGCAATGTTGCAGTGGTAGAAACACAGTTTGGATTTCCTCAGGAAGTCAAAGGTGAATGCAATTTTTTATATTTGCCCTTGAACACTGCAAGAGCAGCACAAATAATAAGGCACTTTCTAAGTGAAGGTATTGACCTTACCAAAAGTACTAAAGCTTGTCTTGATAAATTTTTAGTGAATAATAATGTGGATGATATTTTTATTACGATGTTGGAAAATAAAGTAGTAGCAAGCGATCTTCACTGTAATAAATGAGCAAAACTATTTCTAGGGAGAGAACGCTTAACTACATCGGACAGATCAAAGCATCTTTTGTCTTTAAGGGTTTGGCAGTAACTTGTTCATTTTTTTCAATGCCGTTGATGATTCATTACCTTGGTCAAGAGCAGTTCGGGGTGTGGTCCACTTTATTATCGGTGATGTTATGGATGACCTTCTTTGATTTTGGGTTGGGCCATGGCTTGCGCAATACACTAGCCGAGTCCCTTGCAAAGGGTCAGACCGAAAATGCAAGAAGTCTAATTTCATCAGCCTATAGCCTGATTGGACTTATTTCCTTCATTTTATTTTCTATTTTGGCAATTGCAGCATTTATAGTGCCATGGCAAAAAGTTTTCAACACACATCTCCTCAACAATGAAATTCTTAGTCATGTCGTATTGCTCACTGGATTTTTTGTTGCGTTAAATTTTTGGGCAAGCCTGATCAACTCAGTGCTAAATGCGGTACAAAAAACTTCGGTAGTTGTGTTAGGTCAATTTTTGACCAATGCGTTATCGCTGTTGTTTGTTTACTTTTTAACCAAAACGACGCATGCGTCGTTACTCTATTTGGCCATGGTTTATGGCACCTCAATTATTGGTGCAAATGCTTTGTTGAGTGCCTGGTTTTACAAACGCAACCTAAGCTTAATTCCAAATATTTCCAAAGATTTCAGTCACATTCGACCCTTGCTGGGCTTAGGGTTGCAGTTTTTTGTAATACAACTTGCGGTGCTTGTTATCTTCACTACAGACAAAATTCTCATTACGCAGCTATTTGGTCCTGGATTTGTCACGTCATATGATGTTGTCTTTAAGTTATTTGGAATAGTAACGCTGGTTTATGGGCAAATTTCCGCACCATTATGGTCATCCTACACGGACGCCTTCCACCGAGGTGACATGACATGGATTACGGGAATTTTGAAAAAACAGTTGTTAATATTTGGGTTAGTTTTTCTAGCAATTCTATTACTAGTATTAACAGCAAAGTCAGCAATTAAACTTTGGATAGGAAGTGAATTGGTGATATCAATGCCGCTTGTTCTGAGTGTGGGAATTTTAATCACGATTACTACATGGAATAATATTTACTCAATGTTTTTGAATGGAATTGGAAAAATTCGTTTGCAGCTGTATTTAGCAGTCTTTGCTATGGTATTGAATATTCCGCTTGCCATATATTTTACTAAACATCTTGGTTTTGGAGTTGAGGGGATAGTGTTGGCTACCTGCGTAAGTCAGGTATTTTTTGCTGTTATCGGACCCATTGAAACATACAGCGTTCTAAAGAATAAAGTATGACAAAAGCAATCTTCAATAAACAATTGCATCAGTACTAAACAGCTATTAACCATGCGTTTTTATAAATTAAACTATCTGGTCGTGATTTTTACGATTTTGATCTCGGGCTCACTTTACTATTCGTCCTTATTCAAGAATGCATTTTTTGTTCCGCTGTTCTTTTTTTTGGCTTGTAATTTCCTCGTTTCTGACCAAAAACTCAACAAACGCAAGTTATTCTTGCTTTCTCTTGCTTTTTTACTAGGTATATCAAATCTGCAATCTGTACCTAGCAGCCTGATTGTACTGTTTACTTGTATTGCATGTGCACTGGTCATTACCCAGATGATCAGTTTTGATGATTTTTCCCGCTGCTACATAAAGATAATCTTATTTTTAAGCGTTGTATCTTGGTTTTATTTTCCAATTGTATATTTTCAGATTCCATCTCCTTTACCGGATTTCATTTCTATTGTTGATACACCGTATAGTAATTTTGCCTTGTTTGGAATCTACCGAGCTGAGATGCCGGCAGGTTTTAATGACATGTATTATGTATTTCGAAATTCAGGTCTATTTTGGGAGCCTGGTGCATACCAGATTTTTATAAATTCGGCCGTATATTTGGCAATGGTTCAAAATCAGCTTTCAAAATTAAAACTGATCATTTTTTTCATAACAATACTAACAGTTGGCTCAACAACCGGCTTTCTAGTTTTTGCTATTCTTGCTGTTGTGCATTTTTCTCGCACGCGGCAGAATATGACAGCGAAAACGAATTTAATCGTTTTAGCTTTTTCAATTATTGCTTGTGGAATATTTGTGGCATCTGGTCTGCTTGAGAAATCAATTGAAAAGTTTCATGCAGGGAGCAGCTCAAATGTCAGTTTCATAGCCCGTTCAACTGACTTTTTGGTGGATTCAAGCGTCCTTATGGATCATTTTTGGCGAGGCGTGGGATATGGAAATATATCTGTACGTGAGCAATACGCTATTGCTGATATGGGTGACACCCTCTACTGGTCAGATGCTAAGCCCCCTGGGGCCGATGGATTATTGCTTTTTGTTAGCTATCTAGGATTTTTCGGGGTAGTTCTAATTTGGCGTTTAATATACCCTAGTCAAGTCCAGAATTGGTCACTATTTGAGAAGGGTATGGTCATAGTGGCGATGCTAATGATGTACAACAACGAAAACATGTTGATGTATTTGTTTCCTTGGGTGATGACATTCTATGGATTTTCCGTTCATTCAAACCCGGTTAAATTGAACGTTATATACGATCATAAAGGCCTCAAGGCCTCCGCAGCTTAGTTATGCCAAACGTATTTAGTGTCACCGTCGACCAAATTAAAGGCTTGGCTATTTTGCTGGTTGTACTTGGACACATCAACTCGCCAATTGGTGATTTGATTTTTACATTCCACGTCCCACTGTTTTTCTTTTTGGCTGGCGTTTTCATAAAATCCAGTTATTCAGGAACTGCGTATTTATCGAAGGGCATGCATCGATTGTTAATCCCATTCCTTATTTTCGCGCCTCTGGGATTGCTCATTACATCAATCAAAAATGTAATTTTACATCGCCCGCTCGAATCAGTAGAGCAAGGTCTGTCCGGTTTCTTGTATTGGATGGATGCGTCACATATGCATCACTATGGTTTTGTCTTGTGGTTTTTACCCGCGCTGTTCTGGGGTAGAGCATTCGTTTTTTTTGCCGCCAAGTACCTTAAATTGCATCCCGCAGTATTGGTTGTGGTCAGTGCGGCGTTGGCATGGCTGACTGCCCATTATGTGACACTTCCATTTGGCTTGGATAAGGGCTTAGTTGCATTGCCATGGATAATGATGGGATACGTGTTTTATCAATATCATGAACGCTGGCTTTCAACTGGCTGGTTTGGGATTGTCATAATCAGCTGTTTGCTCGTTTTGATTGTTTACTTTGGCGGTCTACAACGCCTTGATCTTGCAACCAAGGATATTGGAAATCTCTTTTTCTCCTTTCCATATACGCTTTTGGTGATTTTGCTGCTGTTTGGACTATTTTCTCAATGCAATTTTCATTTTAAACCCAATGTTAACCGAGCTATGAATGTGTTAACTCAGTTTGGCCGGAACTCTATGCTTGTGATGGTGTTACACGTTTATACCAATAATGCGGCCGATATCGTTGTTAATCATTATTTAGGTTTCGGATATTGGTTTGTTACTTTCATTTTATCCGTGTTTACGGTTTTTATTGTTATCAAAATAAAGCAACATTACCCAGAATCTATATTTTTTAAATATCTGTGACAGATAAATCCATGCGCACTCATTATCTAACACCATGTGATATAAACCGTTCCCCTGTGGTTATTGACAGGCTACTGTTTTATCCGGCAAATGTTGACCGGCATGGCGAGGGTGGGTTGCGTATGCAGGGTAGGTTCAAACATTCGCTACCGAATAAACCTTTAGTTAGTATATTGACAGTAGTATTTAATGGCGCCCAATATTTTGAGCAGACTATTCAGAGTGTTTTGAACCAAGACTATGACAACATCGAATTCATTGTGATAGATGGTGGTTCAACGGACGGCACAAAAGACCTTCTAAAGCGATATGAGCATGCAATTGATTACTGGATTAGCGAACCGGATCGTGGCATAAGTGATGCTTTTAACAAGGCTGTACTACTTTCTTCCGGCGAATACCTAAATTTCCAAGGGGCGGGAGATCTGCTGGTAACTAGGGATGTGGTAAGCCGGATGATGCTTGGCATCGATCCGAAACGGGATATGCTTATCAGCGCAAGAGTGCAACGAGTAAGGGAAAACAACAGCGACGAAGTAGTCTGGATTGCACCTCGTAAATATTCACCTAGTTTTAATAAACGTAGCCTGCTTTTTCGAATGTCGCTACCGCATCAAGGACTACTAACCAACAGGCGGATGTTTGAACACTACGGACTTTTTGACACTAACAACATCTTCTCAATGGATTATGAATACTTGCTGCGTGCTTACCATGAATTTCCGCATGTCGTTATGAAAGACGTACTCTTTTCATCTTGGCGCGAGGGTGGTATTGGTACCGGTCGAATTCTTAATATTCTTAATGAATACCATAGAATTAAAGTAAAAAATGAGGTGGCACCGGCTTGGATTTTATGTGCAATCGATATCTACATAAAATTTAAGTTTAAATTGAAAACAATAATGTGTACAAAGACTACCCAGCAGTTGCACTAACGCTTACGGAAAGTTATATGATTAACACTGGATATGTGCAGTATGGTTGTGGCTGGTCGGCGCCAGACACTTGGAGAAATTTTGATGCTTCGCCAACTTTACGGTTCGAAAGGATTCCAGTGTTGGGTAATCTCTATACAAAGAATGCCACCAGATTTCCTTCAAATGTGGAATATGGGGATATTGTAAAAGGACTCCCAATTCCTACAAACACATGCAACGCAATATTTGCAAGTCACGTTTTAGAGCATTTGGCACTCAATGATTTCAGTGTTGCACTCAATCACACCTTCGACTTGTTAAAGCCCGGTGGTGTGTTTCGAGTCATCGTCCCCGATTTGCGCGCCATTGCTCAATCTTATTTGCAGTCTTCCAACCCATTGGCGGCGCACGAATTCATGCGAGATTCAAGCCTGGGATCCGAAATAAGACCGCGTGGCGTAGCTGGTTTACTTAAAAATTGGCTGGGCAACAGTTCTCATTTGTGGATGTGGGATTTTAACTCTATGCAATCCGCGTTGAATGACGCCGAATTTGTCAGCGTAAGACGCTGCGAATTTGGGGATTCAGCCGATCCGATGTTTATGGCCGTTGAGGATCGAGAGCGGTTTATCAATGCGGTGGCAATCGAGGCAAGGAAACCAGGTTGATACATGAAGCGGTCATTTAAGGAGGTTTGCTGCTTTAATCAAAGCTACGATTTTGTATTCGTTTCACACCTTCCATCGTTTTACAAGATCAATCTGTTCAACGAGCTCGCAAAATCGGTAAAAATTTTGGCGATCTTCCTGGGCGAAACCTCCAAGGAGAGAACCGCTGATTTCGTGAGAGGTAACAAGCAGTTTGACTACTTGTTTCTGAACTCTGGTGATTTCGAGCTACGAGTACGTTGGTATTCTTCATTGAAGCTCCTTCTTATTCTTCTCAAGTTAAAATATAAGCGTCTCAGCGTAGGGTCGTGGGATTTGCCGGAATCGTGGTTTGCAATTTTATGTTCACCCAAGAGAAAGAATGTAATATCACAGGAGTCCTCTGTTTTTGAAAGCGTGACCCTTGGCTGGAAAGGGTTGTTAAAGCGTTTGTTTTCCAGCCGTCTAAGCATGGCTCTAGTCTCGGGATTGCCTCATGCTCGTTTGATGCGGGCGGTAGGGTTTGATGGCACGATTATCGTAACAGGTGGAGTCGGCTTAGCGAACAGGGCTAAACAAACAATCGAAACAAGCAGAAAATTTTCGGGGAATTTTTTATATGTCGGACGTCTTTCGTCTGAAAAGAACCTAGCCTTTCTGTTGCGAGTATTTGCTCGTTCTGAGTTGGCGAATTTTCATTTGACCCTGGTTGGTAATGGACCTGAGCGCGAATCATTACGCGTATTAGCCGGTGACAATGTATCTCTTATTGGCCATGTCCCGAACGAAAATATTCATGAAATTTATGCATCTCATGATGTGTTTGTTTTGCCTTCATTAAGTGAACCTTGGGGGTTAGTTGTAGAAGAAGCGTTGTATTATGGATTGCCAGTACTGGCATCTTCAAATGTGGGCAGTGTTGAAGATTTGGTATTGAACTCTGGTGCGGGTTTAGCCTTTGATCCTCTTTCTGAAAATTCATTGCATCAGGCAATTGAAGCCATGGCCGCTCATTATGAACAGTATGCCAATTCGGCGCGTGCTATTGATTTTGCCTCACGGGATGCGGCTCAGGTACTCGTTTACATTGAGGCTGTTCGTGATAGGGTGGCAGTGTGAAACGTTCTCAAGTGTGCTTAGTCGGGATGTTTCCACCACCTCTGCATGGGATGTCGTTAATTAATGAATACGTGAAAAATTGTATTTCTGCGAGTGCTTCTCCGTTGGTGATTGATTTTTCGCCTCGCAATCTTGACCGATCTTTCAAGGTGCGTTTTGGTAAGATCTTTCGAGTCATTCGATGTTTTTTTCAATTGCTTTCGTATTTGATTGCGGGTCGAGTCGGTTCCGTTTATCTGGGTTTGTCGGGAGGTAATGGACAAAGCTACGACGCAGTCTTTGCGGGAATTTCTCGCGTGTTTGGCAGAAATCTGTATTTACATCACCACAGTTACCAATATCTGAATCACTTTCGTTGGCTGACAAAGCTGTTATTTGCAATTGCGGGAAAAGAAGCTGTTCATATTGTTGCCTGCGACAAAATGGCGTGCGATTTGAAACAGCTATATCCGGTGGTAAATAAGATTCGAATTATTTCTGGAATAGCTGCGCTTGAAGTATGGAATAGTGAGGTTCGCCACCGCGACCGAATTCAGTCGATTGGTTTTTTGAGCAATATCAGTATTGAAAAAGGGATTATGGAATTCCTGGATGTGGCCGACCATGCAGATCAAGCTCAGTTACCATTGCAGTTCTTAATTGCAGGGCCTTTTCAGGATGAAGATGTTAAATACTTGATTGAAAAACGAATGTCGACATTGAGCAATGTTACTTGTATTGGGGCTGTGTACGGTAGTAATAAGCAGGCATTCTTTGACTCCATTGATGTTTTTCTTTTCCCTACGAGATATGCAAATGAGTCTGAAGGGTTGGTCATACACGAAGCGATGAGTAGGGGGGTGCCAGTGATCGCTTATTCAAGGGGATGTATCGAGCAAATAATTTCAGATCAAGTCGGGCTGAGGTTTGCGCCAGAAGAGGATTTTGTGGTCGGGACTGTTGAAAAACTTAAAAAATGGGTTATCAATCCAGAAACCTTCCAAATAGTTTCTCAAACTGCACTGCTTCAGTTTAACGAGACAAGATCTCTTCATGCTAAAGAAATGGAAGCTCTTTGTGCTGAGCTAATTTATGGGAATACAAAATGAGATATATATCTATGCTTATTTTGCGGTTGAAGAAGCTGCAAATGATATTGTCTCATCCTATGCTGCGTCGTGTTTTTTTCAGTCATCTTGTCATGGCGGGTATGGAGCATAAAGCTGTACTAAATCGACCTCTTTCAACGATCGTCGACATTGGTGCTAATCGTGGGCAGTTTGCTTTAGCCGCCAGAACTATTTCTGGTGCTAAGGTTGTATCGTTTGAGCCCTTGCCAGAGGTTGCGGTGATTTTTCTGGAAGTGTTTTCCGATGATCCAGCAGTTAAGTTGCATATAGCTGCGATTGGCGATAAGTCTGAAAATAAATTAATCCATTTATCAGCGCGTGACGATTCTTCATCTTTGCTTGAAATAGCGGAAGCTCAATCTAGCTTTTTTCCGGGTACGCATGAGGTTGGCACTTTAGAGGTTGCAGTCGGAACGCTGGATGTGTTCTTAGCTAAGGAAGATATTATTCGGCCAGCCATGCTTAAACTCGATGTGCAGGGGTTTGAGTTGCAGGCTCTAGCGGGTTGCAAAAGTCTGATCGGCAATTTTGATTATGTCTATTGTGAATGTTCTTTTGTTGAACTTTATAAGAATCAGAAGCTGGCTGGCGAGGTAGTAGCTTACTTGGGTTCATTAGGTTTCAGCCTTTCGGGTATATACAATGTTTCATACGATCGTTATGGAAATTGTATCCAGGCGGATTTACTGTTTAGTCAGATTAATGGATGAGCATGCTCGCTACTGATCGCCCTGATTTTATTTGAAGTTAATATGGCTTAATTGAACGTCTCATGCGGATTCTTATTCACGGCATCAACTTCTCCCCAGAGCTAACTGGTATCGGTAAATATTCTGGCGAGATGGCGGAGTGGCTGTCTGCGCAGTGTCATGAGGTGAGGGTGGTTACGGCACCACCTTACTACCCGCAATGGCAGGTTGCGGGTGGGTATGCAAATAGATGGAGGCGAGAAGAGATACAAGTGGCAAGTCTCAATCCGCAAGTAAACACGAGCTTACTTGAACCTTGTGCCTTGAACCTTAAGTCTGTGGTTATTTATCGCTGTCCGTTGTGGGTTCCCGCCAAGCCATCTGGTCTTAAGCGACTCATTCATCTTGCCAGCTTTGCATTGAGCAGCTTCCCGGTGATGCTTGGGCAAATACTTTGGCAGCCTGATGTGGTGATATCCATTGAACCCCCACTGATGTGTGCACCTGTGTCTCTACTTGTTTCACGCCTTGCCGGCGCGAAGGCGTGGTTGCACATCCAGGACTTTGAGGTGGATGCCGCGTTTGGTTTGGGCATTTTGAAATCTAAATGGTTGCGTAAAGTCGTGTTGCATATTGAGCGGCGGTTAATGCTCAGCTTTGATCAGGTCTCCACGATATCCCACAAGATGCTGGAGAGGCTTATTGAAAAGGGTGCGGAATTGGACAAAGCCGTTTCCTTTCCAAACTGGGCAGACGTAGAGACAATTTTTCCGCTTGAGCAAGAAAGCCCCTTACGCAAGGAGTTGTGTATTCCTGCCGACAAATTCGTTGCGCTTTACTCCGGCAATATGGGCGAGAAACAGGGATTGGATATCGTTCTGGAGGCTGCGAGTCAACTGGTGGACAATCCGGAGATTCAATTCGTCCTGTGCGGTGAGGGCGCGGCAAGGGCAAAGCTATTTGAGACGTACGAAAAATTGCCCAATGTTCTGTGGATTCCATTACAACCTGTGGAACGGCTAAATGATTTGCTTAATATGGCCGACATTCACTTGCTTCCCCAGCGTGGCGATGTTGCTGATTTAGTCATGCCCTCAAAATTGATCGGTATGCTCGCAAGTGGCAGGCCAGTGTTGGCAACGGCACATGCAGGAACGCAAGTGGCTCAGGTGGTGGGCTCCTGTGGCAAGGTAATCGAACCAGGTGACGTTCAAGCAGTTGTACAAGGATTGTTGGAATTACTACACTCCCCTCAGCAGCGTACAATACTCGGAACAGCGGCGCGTCAAGCGTCATATGAATGGGATAAATCAAATGTATTACGTCGCTTTGAGGGTCAGCTATACAGCTTGTGTGGCCAGTAACTATTCGCATTACCATCCATTTGTCTGGGATATTGAGTCGGGTATATCTCCCATGAAGCAATTTGATAGCGATATCCATGACTCCAATATCACGAGCGGCAAGTCACACATCTACAGATTGAGCCTAACGGTTGGTGCCTTCATAGATCTGTTTTTCAACGGGCGTGATGCAGGATTACTTTCGAAAGATAGTCGCTATGCCTAACGGATTTATTCGTTCCCATACTCCGAAAATCTCAGTACTGCAGCGACTGATGGATGCGTTTCTGATAATTGTATCCTTCCATGCTATCTCATGGTTTTATGGGGTATCACTCGTAAAATATCAGATTGGATTCGCTGTTATTGCTGCGCTTTGCTTTTATGTGGTCGGGCAAGGTCGAGGAATTTATGGCTCCTGGCGCATTGGTACTATCAGAAGCGAGATCGGCGAAATCATTTTAATCTGGCTGTTTGCTTTTGTATTGGTATTGGTATTGGCGTATGTCACCAAGACATCGGCAAATTTTTCGCGGCGTGTCGTATTGACCTGGTTGGTACTTTCCCCCTCCTTGCTGGTTGCAACGAGGTTGTCGGTACGCTTGGCTCTGCACGAATTACGCCGCCGCGGGAGAAATTCCCGGTCAGTTGCAATCGTGGGGACAAGTCGAGTAGCCCGTCATATGGTCGAGAATATCAATTCAATGCCATGGACAGGGCTACTGTTCAAAGGCTATTACGATGACATACCCGTTGAAGGGATACCAATGGAACCTGCTCCTGCGCTCGCTGGAAACTTATCAGAATTACAATCTCTGGCACACGCAGGAAAAGTGGATGTTGTTTACATTGCACTACCGATGAATGAAGAACAGCGCATCATCGAGCT
>Ga0307375_10004335_pt1 | contig 13571 bp, 12 predicted proteins | sample TR1MG_FD_202531 | JGI IMG/M metagenome (GOLD analysis project Ga0307375, IMG submission 202531) | Soil microbial communities from Risofladan, Vaasa, Finland - TR-1 | ecosystem: Environmental > Terrestrial > Soil > Coastal area > Acid sulfate soil | place: Finland: Risofladan, Vaasa | collected...
GAGTTGGATCTGATTGACCGGCTTTGTAAATAGCTAAGAGTCTGCGGGTGTTGATGGCTAGGAGTGCTAGCCCCACTACTGTGATGCCGTAGGAAAACGCGATGAGCCAGAGATTGAGCCAGTAGGACATAGGGAAGAGGGTAGCCGTCCCTGCAGCCAATAGTGGCTCTGGTTGCAACGGGTCTTACCCGCATCCAACCAGCACTTGGATACGGTGATAAGTTAAACCGAGATGAAACGCCACCAACTTCCAATGACCCTTGTAATTGCAGCGCTCGTTGCCAGTGTTTGTGTTGTCTCATGGTCAATGCCGCCAGCATCTGCAGCCAGCCAGACCATCAAGGTTTATACCGACAGCGGCAATGACGATAGGCCAATCATGGTGGCGATTGTGAAAGCCTTTGAGAAGGTCAACCCCAATATTCATGTGATTGTGGATGTAGGACCAAGCGGCACCGATGCCGTCGCCCTCGTGAAGAACCAGCTGGCATCCGGCACGATGGATGATGTCTTTGTTTATTACTCCGGGTCGCTCTTTCAATCCCTTGACCCCACAAAAAATTTAGTGAATCTCGCCGATCAACCATGGCAAAAGAATATTGTCTCCTCGTTTTATCCGACCGTTTCAATTGGACGAAAAATTTTCGGTGCACCACTGGGTAGCGCTATGGGTGGCGGAATTTTGTACAACAAAGTTGTCTACGCCAAGTTGGGATTGAAAATTCCCTTGAGCTGGGCGCAGTTCATGTCCAATAGCGCCAAGATAAAAAAGGCCGGGATAATCCCTGTCATTCAGACCTACAAAGACTCGTGGACGGCTCAACTTCTCGTCCTGGCTGATCAATTTAACGTGCAAGCCGCCAACCCAAATTTTGCCTCTGAGTTCACCTCCAACCGGGCACGAGTGGCCACTACACCGGCTGCCTTCGCGAGCTTCGCGCACTTGGCGGATATTAAAAAAGCGGGTTTCATCAATAAGGATTACGCCTCCGCAAATTTGGATAAGGGCCTGGGCTATCTTGCAACCGGCAAAGGGGCGCAGTATCCGATGCTCACTTTCGTTGCGACCAACCTGGCTCAGAGTTATCCAAAATTAGTTAAGAACATCGGATTCTTCGCCGAACCTGGTACATCACCTAAAAGCAACGGGCTGACGCTCTGGATGCCTCCCGGGTTATTCATTCCGAATACAACCAAGCATCTGGCTACCGCCAAAAAATTCATCGCCTTTGCTATGTCGCCAGTTGGAGTTGCAGCAATGAGTTCGGCCGTCTCCCCGATCGGCCCCTACTTGGTCAAGAACGCCAAGTTGTCAAAACGCCTTTCAGTGATATCCATCGACATGCTGCCTTATATCAATTCCAGCGGGAAAACCGCGCCGGCCCTGGAGTTCCTCTCTCCCATCAAGGGACCAAATCTTTCGCAGATCACGGTGGAGGTTGGGTCCGGCATTAAAACTGCCAAACAAGGGGCCGTTGCTTATGATCTGGACGTAAAAAAAGAGGCAATTCGACTTGGACTTCCCGCCTGGACGAGATCGCTGAATTAACGCCGCTTAAGCAGGCGAACATGTTGGGGTGAAAGTTCCTCCAATGAACGAACGCCTAAGAGTTTCATGTTGCGGATCATCTGACCGCGCATAATTTCTAGCGCGCGCTCGACGCCGGCTTGCCCACCAGCCATCAAGCCATAGAGATAAGCCCGCCCTACATAGGCAAATTGCGCACCTAGCGCTACTGCCGCTAACACATCTGCTCCGTGCATGATCCCGGTGTCGATGTGTATTTCGAACTCTTTCTTGAATTCACTTTTAATGTCCGCCAGTAAGTGCAAGGGGATTGGTGCGCGGTCCATCTGCCGGCCGCCATGATTGGACAGGACTATGGCATCTGCTCCTAAGGATGCGGCCTTCTTTGCATCTTCGAGATTTTGAATGCCCTTAATTGTTAATGTTCCGCTCCACTGTTGCCGAATCCATGCCATGTCATCAAATGTCATAGTTGGATCAAACATAAAATCTAGAAGTTCACCGACTGTGCCGGGCCAGTTGGATAGAGAGGCAAATGAAATTGCCGGGGTCGTCAAGAAATTAATCCACCAGGCAGGTCGTGGCAAGGCATTGATAATTGTTTTAGGAGTCAGCTGTGGTGGAACAGTGAGCCCATTTCGATAATCGCGAAGACGTTGGCCGGCCGCGGGAACATCCACTGTGAGCAATAAGTTTTTCACCCCAGCTTTTTGGGCCCGTTCCACTAGCGCCATGCTGGCGTCGCGGTCCTTCCACATATAAAGCTGAAACCAATTCACGCCTTCGGGCGCGGCTGCTACGACATTCTCGATGGTCGAGGTGCCCAGAGTGGATAAAGAAAATGGGATCCCGTATTTTTGCGCAGCTCGGGCGCCGGCAACTTCACCTTCGGTCTGCATCATCCGAGTGAATCCGGTGGGAGCTATGCCAAAAGGCATGGCGAAAGTTTCTCCGAGGACCGACCGGCTTAGATCCACATGGGAGACGTCCCGAAGAATGTTGGGGACGAACTCGATGTCACGATAGGCCTGGCGGGCTCTTTCCAAACTGGTTTCGGATTCGGCCGACCCGTCGGTGTAGTCGAAGGGTCCTTGCGGGGTTCGCCGCTTGGCGATGTCGCGCAGATCCCAGATGGTGAGAGCCTTTTCTAAGCGCGCCTGAGTTCTGTCCCAGCGCGGGCGTTTAAATTGCAGAAGAGGCTTGAACTCTTTCAACCGCGGAAATTGACGCTCTACGTTCTTAGCCGATGTCATGGGCGCACTTTACCCCTGGAATAAATGGACTCGTCCACCTGTCACCCACATAGATCTGGTATCGCATTTGTGGGTGATGACATTTCGGGCGTTTCACGCGGGTCTGGATCGGAATACGCGCCCCGCAATACCAGAAAATTGGTGTGGTGAGATGAGGCAGCGGCACCGTCTGGGAATAAGCAAGTCAGCCCGCGACATGTCCTTGGGGAAGGGCTTCGGCGTTATCTTCCTTCTCTTGACCGGCGTGGTTGCGCTCATTGTCATCGCGGGGCACCAGGACCACCCTTGTCTATGAGGGCAACAACGGCTTGAGCACCATCGCTAACTCACCTGAGTGCTCCAAGTAAAACCCAACCACCCAAAACTCAATCCCCGGCCCCGGGTGAAATACCTCCAGAGGTTCGACAAGGCAAGTTCGGGACTATGGATGCTGGCTTCGGAGCCAATGCCAATCTCGCCCACATGTCGGATTAGGGCCCGCGAAGTTTGATTTCCTATTTATTAGTATAGTTTACACTTTACTAATATTCTCAAGTTCTGGGCGAGTCTTTTCGGAGAGAAATGCTTCTCCCACCAGGGTTTTTCTTAGTATAGCACAAACTATACTAAGTTAGACTATACTAACGAAAAGGATGCAAGCGCGAAGCAGACAGGGCCAGATGGTAAGGCAAAACGAAACCTCTAGAAAGGATCCTGAAAAATGTCAGTGCCAATCTATGCCTGGGAGGCCGAGCCTCAGTTTCTTGGTAGAGCCGATGTCCTGGGCCGACTAGAGGACTGGTGGGTAGGCGAGATCAGTGAGCCCGTAAACCTATTTGGCCGACGCAGAGTTGGAAAGAGCTGGCTATTTAGAAAGTTTGCCCACGGAAAACCAGCCATCGTGTTGGTTGTCGAAGATACCTCACCTGCACAACAGTTTTTGAGACTGGCGGAACAACTCGAACCGTATCTAGTGGTAAAGCCGGACATTCGGGATTTAGTAACCCTGTTTCGCGTTCTTTACGAGATTACCAAAACCGAAAAGACGCTAGTTGTTATCGACGAGTTCCCTAACCTACTGGGTAACACGGATAGGGAAAGGGCATCAGCGCTTTCGTCAATCCAGTCGGTGATGGAGCAGTACCGGGATAAATCCAAAATCAAACTGATCTTGTGTGGGTCGGCTATTACGCAAATGGAAGCATTACAAAGGGAAAAAAGCCCACTGCACGGCCGATTAGTGCCGCTAGAGCTTGTGCCTCTGACATTCAAGGAGTCTAGAGAGTTCTTCGAAGGTAGTGACATCATCGATCACTTAACCAGATACTCAGTCACTGCTGGCATGCCCAGGTATCTAGCGTTACTTGGAAAGGGCGACTTCGCTAGTTTGCTTGCAAGCAAAATCGTTGATCCGAATTCACCACTCTTCAGTGAGGTCCCCTCACTTCTTTCAGCGGAGCTGAAAGAAGTTGGTATTTACTACGCAATCCTTTCAGAGCTGGCCGACAATCCTAAAGATCGCGGCTCTATCGCTGACGCCATTGGCAAGAAGACCACTGGACTTACTCATTACTTCGATAGGTTGGAAGCGATGCGGTTGCTGAAAACAAAACATCCGGTCGGTGCAGATCCCGAATCCCGTTCGACGCAGTATGAGTGCAACGATGGGTTCGTACGGTTTTGGTTCAAATTCATTGCACCCTATATCGCCGATCTAGAGGCTGGCAGGAGCCCATCCGCACACGTCGCTAACTACATCTATCCGAACCTAGCCAACCATGTATCAATCGAGTTCGAACATATCTTCCACCGCTGGGTACGTCAGCAATATCCGCTTGCTCGACAAGTGGGTTGGTGGTGGGGTAACGCCGCAAACGTTTATCGAGCCGCGAAGACAAGATCATCCGAGGAGATTGATGTGGTTGGGATTGCGGCCAAGAAAGTGATTGTGCTTGGTGAGGCGAAGTGGACCAACGGTCCTCTTTCTTATGGTGTCCTAACCGACTTGATCGACTTCAAGACCCCGGCCCTTATTGATGCAGGACTTCGGGTTCCAAAAAATCGCGAGATCGTATTGGTAAGCAGGAATGGCTTCACGCAGAACTTGGAAGATGCGGCGAAGTCCATGCCAGAAGTCCGTCTGATCCAGGCCGCGGACTTATTGCGTCAGGTTCTATAGAGCTCGGTCCAGGCGAGGTTCGGGGCCCGGTCTCCGCTGCCGTCTCCGCCAGCGTCCGAGTCCTGGGTGAAATGCCCGAAATGTCATCACCCACTAATGCGATACCAGATAGACATTGAGTCGATTCGACTCAATCTTTTGACAAGTAGCGGCGCAAGGTTGAGACTAGTACCAGTGGTCCAACAAGGGGCCAGATATGGAGCATGACAATGGCAAGAGCAGTTGGAATCGACCTGGGAACCACCAATAGTTGCGTATCAGTCCTTGAAGGTGGCGAACCGACGGTTATCGCCAACGCAGAAGGATCGCGCACTACCCCCTCCATCGTGGCTTTCGCGAAAAATGGCGAAGTTCTAGTGGGAGAGGTGGCCAAGCGTCAGTCCGTCACCAACGTGGAGCGCACGATCCGATCGGTCAAGCGGCATATGGGGACAAATTGGACCATCGATATCGACGGTAAGAAGTACAACCCCCAAGAAATTAGCGCTCGTATCCTGCAAAAATTAAAGCGCGATGCCGAGTCCTACTTAGGCGAAACGGTCACCGATGCGGTGATCACCGTTCCGGCTTATTTTAACGATGCCCAACGCCAGGCCACCAAAGAAGCTGGTGAAATCGCTGGCCTGAATGTACTTCGTATCATTAACGAGCCAACTGCCGCCGCCCTGGCCTATGGTCTAGATAAGGGCGACAAGGAGCACACGATCCTGGTCTTTGACTTGGGTGGTGGAACTTTTGACGTTTCGGTTCTAGAAATCGGCGACGGTGTAGTGGAAGTAAAAGCCACTAATGGAGACAACCACTTAGGTGGCGATGACTGGGATCAAGTACTGGTTGATTATGTTGTCAAGACCTTTGGTTCCCAGCATGGTATTGATTTAACCAAAGACAAGATGGCGATGCAGCGCATCCGCGAAGCTGCCGAAAAAGCGAAGATTGAACTTTCTGCTTCTCAGCAAACTTCTATCCACTTGCCATATATCACGGTTGATGCCGAAAAGAATCCGCTATTCATGGATGAAACCATCACGCGGGCGCAGTTTGAGTCCCTTACTTCTGAGTTGTTGGAGCGATGCAAGAAGCCTTTCCAGTCTGTGTTGAAAGACGCTGGCATCCCGGTTTCGCAGATTCATAATGTGGTGCTGGTCGGCGGATCAACCCGCATGCCGGCAGTACTTGAACTCGTCCGCGAGTTAACCGGCGGACGCGAACCAAATAAAGGTGTCAACCCAGATGAGGTCGTCGCAGTGGGTGCGTGTTTGCAAGCGGGTGTCTTGAAAGGTGAAGTGAAAGACATACTTCTTCTGGATGTCACCCCGCTCTCACTTGGTATTGAGACCAAGGGCGGGGTCATGACAAAGTTGATCGAGCGCAACACCACGATCCCAACTAAACGCAGCGAAATTTTCACCACTGCTGATGACAACCAACCAGCCGTTCAAATTCAGGCCTACCAAGGCGAACGCGAAATGGCGGCGTATAACAAGAAACTTGGTATGTTCGAACTCACCGGCTTGCCGCCGGCACCGCGTGGGGTTCCCCAGATTGAAGTCTCCTTCGATATTGATGCCAACGGCATCGTGCACGTATCTGCCAAAGATCTTGGTACTGGTAAAGAGCAGAGCATGACCGTTACAGGTGGTTCTTCACTTTCCAAAGAAGAGATTGACCGGATGATGAAGGATGCTGAAGCCCATGCTGAAGATGATCGCAAGCGGAAGGAAGAAGCAGAGATTCGTAATACTGGTGACTCGTTGATGTATCAGACCGAGAAGTTCTTGGCTGAAAACGGGGAGAAACTCAACGAAGGCGAGAACGCCACCAAGAAGGCCGAGACCGAGGCAGCTCTGGCTGAACTCAAGACCGCCCTCGGTGGGGCCAATTTCGAGATGATCAAGTCTTTGACTGAGAAAGTCTCCACGCTCAGCCAGGGGCTAGGTGCAGCCCTTTATGCCGCTAACGCCGCGACTTCGCAACCCTCCGGTGAGAGCGCTAACGAAGAAGGCGTTCAAGACGCAGAAATCGTTGAAGAATAAATGGAAGAGCCAATCGAATCAGCACCGGACGAGAAGGATATGCAGAGTGAGGCGGTCGAGAGCCATCTCGCCGCCCTCACTGCAGATCTCCAACGTATCCAAGCTGAATACTCCAATTATCGAAAACGGGTAGATCGGGATCGCGCCCTCATAGAGGAATTGGCTATCGGTTCGGTGCTGGCGGCTCTAGTTCCCATACTCGATGATGTCGACCGCGCCCAGGAGCACGGTGAACTTCAAGGGGGCTTCAAAGCCGTTGCAGATAAGTTGACCAAGGTGACGACTTCGCTGGGCTTGAGTAAATATGGCGTAGCCGGTGAGGTATTTAATCCCCAAGTACATGAAGCGTTGCTCCATTCGACGTCAGCGGACGTCTCCGAATCCACGGCATCGGCAATTTTGCAGCCTGGGTATACCTATAAAAATCACGTCCTACGTCCGGCTCAAGTTGCAGTAACTGATCCGGAGTAAGCCGTGGCAGCCAAGGACCTGTACGAGAAGGATTTTTACAAGATCCTTGGCGTGGAAAAAACTGCCACAGCGAGCGAAATAAAAAAGAAGTACCGCACTCTGGCTCGTGAATTGCATCCGGACAAGAACAAAGGCGATAAGAAACTCGAAGAACAATTCAAAGCGGTCTCTGAGGCTTACGATATTTTGTCCAGTGAGAAAACTCGGAAAGAGTATGACGAGGCGCGAGCCCTCTTTGCTAGCGGTGGGTTTCGTTCCCCGCAGGCCGGAGGAAACCGAAGCCAGCCTAGAGGTGGAGATTTCTTTGAAGACTTTGGTGGCGGGAATACGCAAGATATTTTTGCCAACCTCTTCGGTGGCCGACGTGGTCCGCGCAAAGGACAAGACCTGGAAACAGATTCCACTATTACTTTCCGTGAATCAGTTGTAGGCACAACGCTAGATCTTCGCTTAGCTGTCGATGGTGGATCCCCGCAAAATATTACTGCGCGCGTACCAGCGGGAGTCCACGATGGAACAAAGATCCGGTTGAAAGGCAAGGGGGCCCCCGGGGAGGGCGGGCACGGGGATCTCTTCATTAATCTGCATGTAAAACCGCATGCTATTTTCGCGCGTAAGGGCGAAAATATCACCATGGATCTGCCGGTCACTTTTACAGAGGCAACTCTCGGCGCGGACATTATGGTCCCGACATTTTCTGAAGAAGAGGTGGTGCTCCGTTTGCCACCTGGTACTCCCAATGGTCGGGTGCTGCGCATTAAAGGCCGCGGTATTCATAAAGCCAATGTGACGGGCGATCTCCTGGTGACTATCGCAATCCAGGTTCCCCGTCATGTAAACCATAAGGCGCAGAAAGCGTTGGAAGAGTTTGCCAAAGAGACTTCCGGCGACGATGTTCGCATAGATCTTAAATCCAAGGCTCAATCATGAGCCAGGTGAACCCAACGCAGAACCCGGAGAACAACGAGGAGGCCGCGGTTTATGTAATCTCGGTGGCTGCTGAACTCTCGGGATTGCATCCGCAGACTCTGCGGCAGTATGACCGGTTAGGTTTGGTTTCACCTGGTCGGGCTAGTGGGCGCGGTCGCCGGTATTCGTTAAGAGATATTGCAACCTTGCGTAATATTCAACGTTTAGTTGGTGAAGGCATCAACCATGCGGGTATCAAACGGATTATCGAACTCGAGTCTGCCGTGGCAAATATTGCTTTAGAAGTTGCAAAGTTGCGGATTGAAATGGACGCGTTATTGGAAATAAAACAGCCGAAGTCTCTTGCGCATCGCAAATCGGCGCCGATGCTTATTTATAAACAGGACAATTAGGCCGAACGCAAGAAATTAGTTCGCCCGCTCCATGTTCCCAACACTTGGTCTGCCGGAGTTTTGAGCACGCCTTCTAGTACGCTGGCATAGATGTCGCGGAAGTCGGTGGTAACCGCCAGATCTCCGTCAACTAATTTGGAAAGTGATGGCTGGTCCCCGTAAAAACCTCCGTTGATCTGATCGCCCACTAAAAATACTGGACCTGAAGTTCCATGATCTGTGCCTTCCGAAGCATTGCCTTTTACCCGTCGTCCAAATTCGCTATAAGTCATCACGACCACATCCCGGCCGCGATTGGTGGCATGCATCTGGCTCATAAATCTGGCGATTGCATCAGAGACCGTTCCCAGAAGAACAGACTGGGCGCCTTTCTCGTTGGCGTGGGTATCGAAGCCGCCCAGGCTGACCGACCAGACCCGGGTGGGCGCTCCGGCGGCGATCAATTTTGCAACGACATCTAATTGTTGTTCCAGATCAGAATTTCCACCAGCGTTGCCGCCGTTGGCCGTGGGCAGATCACTGGCCGCCGGTGCAGGTTGCTTCAAGATCGGAGTAATGGTGCCAGAGAGATCAAAGAGACTACGCATGGCAGTTGCGGCAGTTGCCAGTAATTTGGAATCAGATCGGTTGACTGCGGAAATTTGCTGGCACTCCAAGGCCAATGCACCGGTCGGTACAACAATTCCACCTAAGGGCAGAGAAGATCCCGATTGCTTATTGCCGGCCAGCAATGGAGGCAAGATGGAACCTAAACTTATTGCCAACATCGGATCGTTGACTTGATTGTCCAACCACCTGCCCAACCAGCCAGAACTCACTTGATCTTGCGGTGAAGCACTCTGCCAGATTGCCATGGAAGAAAAATGCGAGCGATCGGGCCCGGGATAACTGACCCCGCGGACGATTGCTACCTTTTTTTGATCCCAGAGAGATTTGATTCCAGTCATCGAAGGATTCAACGCGAGGTCTTGGCCGATGGGTAGTACATCTGCGCCAGAGTAGGAAATATCCGGGCGGGATTGAAAGTAAATGGAATCTTTGTAGGGGATCACGGTATTCAATCCGTCGTTGCCGCCATAGAGAGTGACTATGACAAATATGGGCGTGCCAAGTGGAAGTGGCCGCAGTTGCGCGGCTTGAGCAATCTGCTCCAAGGTGAGTATGGGAGCAACTGCGCCAATGGCCGCTGCTCCGGTGAGTTGTAAAAATCTACGTCGACTTAAAGTGTCCATCACTTCTCCTAAACACTCACTAGGTACTCAGGGCTAGAAACTGCCATGAGGAACATGCGCGCTGGGTCATCGTTGACATCTCGCAGCACTCTCTCGCTGCGATAACTCCATTCGGCAACTGCTAGATGTTCACCTAGAAAGGCAACTCGCTCTGTAGCCGGAGTATTTTTCAGGGGTGATAGATCGCCCTGATTGATTAAATACTGGGCAAATTGCAGGCGGTACTGCGCGCTGGCTGCATTGAGCCAAGCTTCACCTGCCGGCCATCCGCCAACGTTCGGTGGAACAAATGGGATCTGCCCCAATTTATCCAAGAAGTTTAAAACCTGTCCTGGGTTCTTTAATTTTGAGGGAGTGATTCCCAGTGCTCTGCACACTGCAATAAACCATTCCAGCGGCGGCTTCACCATCGAGCATTGCGGATCAGACATGGCTGGCGAGGTTGCCGCAGCATGGATGGCACTAGAAATATCGCGCTGGGAAAAAGCACCCTTGATGGGGCTGGCGTCGGGCAATGGTTGGGAATCACAAATAAAACGGAACCAAATTCTTTCGGCAATAAATTGCGCATTGTCATCTCGTGCCACGAGGAAGTCAGAAAGTGCAATTGCGTCGTATGTCCCAGTGGTTCCCAGGAAAGTCAACGACGATGAGTCATGTCGTTTTGGTTGAAAAGTGACAATTCCACTGGATCGAACCACGTTGTAACCGGTTAGTGCCCGGGCCACGGCCTTGACATCTATTTCTAGATAATGATTGACGCCGAGAGTGAAGAGCTCCATCAACTCTCGCGCCAGATTCTCGTTCGGTGCTGCAATCGTGTTGAAGCCGCCATCCAACCAATACTGCAAAGCCCCATCCACGATCATGGCCCGTGACATCGTGGCAAAGTTTCCCAATGCATTCACCCGCAATGTCTGGTTCTGCAAATACATGGGCAGGGCGTACTCCACTTTGCCGATGGAGGTCGCCCAATGACCATGCCAGAACCAAGTCATCCGTTCGCTCAGGCCATGATCGGAGGCGGCCATACGGTCCAGCCACCAGAGAGTAAGGAGTTGGCGTTGACGGGCCATTTCCTTTTGGAAATCAGTGCGGGCGTTGGTTTTAATGGGTGGGAACTGACCCAAGTCGGTAATCTTGGGCTCAGTAACAGAGTTCGCACCCTTATCTACCGCCGGGACAGTGAGTAATTCTTGGCGGGTTGCAATCAGTCCCTGTTGTATCGCCCGGTGAAAATCACCAGGCTTAGGACCCATCCCAAAGCGATGGTAGAGGCGAGCAATCTCTAGACGCTCCAGATTCATTTCTGGATACTAAGGGGGTTGATTGGTTTAGATAAGGTGATGCCATGAATTCACATGAAACTCTTAAAGAGCAGATTATCAAGAAAGCTGTCGTTCACGGGAAAGTGATTCTCTCCTCTGGTAAGGAGGCGGATTACTACGTTGATCTTCGTCGTGTCACTTTGGATGCGGTGGCCGCGCCACTGGTCGGTCAAGTCATGTTGGATTTAATGCAGGGATGGGATTATGAGGCCGTCGGAGGTCTGACGCTAGGGGCAGATCCCGTGGCCAGTGCGATCATGCACGTCGCTGGTCAGCAAGGGCGGAAAATTGATTCATTTGTGGTGCGTAAAGCTGAGAAGCAACATGGTTTGCAACGGCGTATCGAAGGTCCAGAGGTTAAAGGCCGTCGGGTGGTGGCGATCGAAGATACCTCTACGACGGGCGGCTCGGTTTTAACCGCAGTTGACGCGCTGCGTGAAGCCGGTGCCATAGTTGTAGGTGTGGCGGTCATTGTTGAACGCGGAGCAGAGCCGGCGATCCTAGAGGCGGGGTTGGAGTATCGAGCAGCATTCTCGTTGAAAGATTTGGGGTTGTAAGTTGTGAGCCTTCCAGAACGCACGCTTGGACCGTGGCGAGTCTCTGCCATCGGCTTGGGTTGTTTGCAGCTTTCTGGAAAACTCCCAACGCCAGCGGCAACTTCGCAAGCTCGGGCTAATGCGATTGCACTCATTCATTTTGCATTAGATGCTGGCATTACTTTATTGGATACCGCCGATATTTATGCACCCAGTTGGGATGCCTTTGGACATAATGAAGAATTGGTCGGTGAGGCATTTTCAACCTGGCCAGGAACGGTAGAAGCAAAGTCGAAGGTTGTGATCGCCACTAAAGGCGGTATCACGCGCGGGCCGGGTGAGCATTGGGGCCGCTGCTCCACTGCCGAGTATCTGCTTCGAGCAGTTGAATCTTCGGCTACTCGTTTGGGAGTAGAAAAAATCCAACTCTGGCAGCATCATCGGCTGGATCCCACTATCGCCTTTGAAACCCAGTTTGAGAATGTATTGCTGCTTCGCGAACGCGGTCTTATCCAGCGGATTGGTGTGAGCAATTACAGCGCCGAGCAACTTCGTCGTGCCATCAAAATTGGCGGCACTCCAGCAGAAGGCGGCATCATCTCCATTCAGAATCAATTTAGCCCGCGATACCGCCATGAATCTGAAGTATTTGAGATCTGCCAGGAATATGGCATCGCGTTTCTTCCCTGGTATCCCTTCGGCGGCATGAGTCGAGCACAGGGAGTTAGCACTGGGGCATTTGGCGCATTCAATGAAGTAGGGGCGTCGAAGGGAATTTCGGCCTATGCCACGGTTATTGCTTGGTTGCTACATCGATCTTTGATGATGATTCCGATTCCTGGTGCCAGCCGAATTAATTCGCTGCAAGATGATCTCACGGGATTAACTGTTCCACTGTCGATTTCCGAGATGGCAAGACTCAACGAGTCTTTGCCAGCGGAGGCTGAACTAGATGGTGAATTGGTAGAGCAACCAGTTTTTTTAAGATTAACTTAGGTGACGCTTGGTTCGGACTTCGCGCATGATCTCCAAGCCCAGCGGCATCAGACTTAACACAACGATCACGGCAATCACTGGGAGAATATATTTATCAATGGATCCTTTGAGTCTTTCCCCCAGCAGGTATCCCAAGAGGGCGACCCCATCACTCCACAAGATTCCGCCAATAACATTGAATACAAAAAACTTTCCGGCCGGTATCCGCGCGATTCCACAGAGTGGATTAATGAGGGTCCGCACCATGGGGACGTAGCGAGCCAGAACAATGGCCCGTCCGGGGCCATATTTCTTGAGCCATTTTTCGGTGGCTTGCACCCGGGTCTGGTTAAAGAAGCGACCGTCGGGTCGGTTGAAGAAGGGCCGACCAAAGCGGTGGCCGATGTAATAGCCAAGTTGCGAACCCAAAATTGTGGCAATCGGCGCGCCCACAAAAAGTCCGATCACCGAAATATGCGTGCCCCAAAGCGCAGCCGCACTTCCCGAGGCGGCTACCCCGGCTACAAAAAGTAGTGAGTCCCCAGGAAAGACCAGCCCGACCAATAAGCCAGTCTCGGTAAAGAGCACACCGAGGACTCCGACTAATCCCAGGGCGGTGATGATGGATTTGGCATCGAGCAGATTCATAGATGTCCGACCCTAGCGCCCCTCAATAGATAGGTACAGTCAGCCGACGATTTGGGGTTAGGGCCACCTCTATGCGTACACTCT
>Ga0307375_10004337_pt1 | contig 13569 bp, 25 predicted proteins | sample TR1MG_FD_202531 | JGI IMG/M metagenome (GOLD analysis project Ga0307375, IMG submission 202531) | Soil microbial communities from Risofladan, Vaasa, Finland - TR-1 | ecosystem: Environmental > Terrestrial > Soil > Coastal area > Acid sulfate soil | place: Finland: Risofladan, Vaasa | collected...
TTCTTCGAATGTTCCGGCTGTAAAAGATGTCCCGGTTAACACTGGTCCAATACTAACCGTTGCGATTACATTCGTTCCGTCCGTCAAGTTAACCGTATTATAATCCGTATCCGCCGCCACAATATCGGCATCAACTCCCATGAGTACCCGCTTTACCGTGATAGCGTAGGGCGGCTTGAAAACCGGAACTTTGAAAGCATTATTGTTGGCTGCAATATCACCAGCATTGACAACAATACTGAACCGTTCCAGCTCGTTTCCCAGGTGCAAAGGGATGATTAGCCTTGATTCTAAGTCATCTCGTCTAATTCCTTGTGACATATTTCTATTCTCCTGAAAATAAATTTCATTTTAATGGTGACAAATTTCACTGGAACTAAGATCAAGCCGGATCGTCAATCGTATAATCGATTTGAATGCAACAATTGCTTGCTACCATTCCCGATACTGCTTTGACGAAAGATAGAGTAATCGTCTCAGTTGCGGCAATGGCTACATAAGTTGCCACAAGTGTAAGTTCCTGAAAAACGCCAACGACAAAACTTGTCCCCGCCGCTGAGTTCGGACCAGTTGAGACGGTTGCGATGATATTCGTTCCGTCTGTAATATTGTATTTCTGATAGTTGGTGTCAGCTTTGGTGATGGCTGTATCAAAACCTATCAGAATCCGTTTGATCGTGATCGCATAGGGCGGCTTGAAAAGCGGTATCACAATTAAATCTGAATCGGCGGCAATGTCGCCGACATTGATAACTTTAGAGAACCGTTGTAATTCGTTCCCCAATTTGCCCGGAGTTAAAATTCCCGGCTCTAAGTCTTCTCGTGCTATTCCGTAGGGCATTGTAATTTCTCCTAAATTTTAATTTATTATGCTACTTGAATGAAAATGTTTTTTCCGTATTTGCGTCTAAAATTCTCAACCCAGACTTCCAAATCCTTCTGATATTGTTCTATGGCGGCTGAGTTCTGTCCGTACATGGCGCTCGAGGTATAGCTAAAACTTTCCGTTGTTCCATCGACGCCTCTGGATTCGGAACTTAACCCCATCCTGCTATCCAGCTTTGGCAATAGATTGATCGCTGCCTGCATTCCGATTGCATGGCGAATAGACATCTTCTCTGCTTCTCCGAGACTATCCCAATTCAAACCTGCCTGATAGGTGATGTGAAAGAATAGGGGTATCCGGCTCCATCCTGCCAGCGTGTTGAATGCCATGCCACTGAGACCTGTCGAAAGCAAGGTGTAAAAGTACCCGCCCTGGGTTGGCATAATCTCAACCGTTCCCAAATCTTTATCAATCTCAACATAGTCATTTTCCAATGTCGCAATCTCGGTATCACCATACTTAATTGTGAAACTGGTGATCGAGATAAGCGGCGTATGATGAAGCTGCTGAATCCAAAACGAACTTGAAAACCGTTCATAATAATAATCGTGAACCTCATCCGTAATCGTGGTCGGACTGAAAAACGTGTTGCACTTGTGCATCTCAAGATCACCTTGAGCAATTTTCAACGACTCCCGAATTTCCTCAAGCGGATAATCGGAAATGTCAACTTTATATAAATAGTGATCTAAAAACCACTGTACCGGGACTAACTCTCGTGCAAACGTTGAGTACTTGATCACCCTGACGGTTTGCGGTTCATTTTGCTCCTGCAAACTAACTGGTCGCCCTGTGGCTGTGGTGATCACTAACCAAAATAATCGAAAAAACCCTGGCACAGTTGCAGTGGCGAAAGTGATCTCAAAGTAATATTTCAACAGCGTTGCGTCCCAGGTACACGCCTTATTCACCAGACTCGCTGGGACTATCTCTGCATCAACCGCTACGGTGCCAGTCTCGTCCACGACTGAAAGCGTAACCGTATAATCGTCATTACCTGAAAGATTGGCATCGGTCAAATAGACTCGGTTCGTCTTGCCGATATGTAATTTTTCAGTGATATACATTAAGCCTTAAAGACCTTATATCCGCATTTGAGTAACTTATCGATCACTTTTTCATCAGTCACAAACTCCGACAACCCTTTATCGTCAAACGCAACTTTAAAAATTAAATCATGTCCGACCGAACCTTGAGCGGTTCTACCCGCCAGTGATTTGTCATAAAACCGAACGCCGTTTTCGTCAAACGACTTTGCTTTCACAACTGGAATTTCAGCCACGTCTGGTTCTGGTTTTTCTGCGACTTCCGGGACTGGTTCGACAACTTCCGGTTCAATCAATTCCGGTTCTTTGACTTCCTCGACCTGCGGAGTTCCGTTCAAAATCTCATCTGCCAATGATGGTGTTGCTGCTTTGGGTTCGATTTTCTTAGAAACTCTTTTTTTTGCTATTCTTTTTGGCATTTTATCCATGTCCTTTGTTTCAATTCAAAATTTAAAAATTAAGTTACGGCTGCTTTTATCAAACAACCGTAACCGGTGGAGGGATTATGAGCGAATAATGAATGAAAAACTTATTATTAACTCCACGCTGTTCCGCCGATATTTTTCAGAATCACAATCTTGTTTGGATTGTAAACCATCAGCGTTCCATACAATTTGAGAAGCCAACGAACAGAATCGTCAATTATTGCGAGGGGCATTGAGAAAAACGGTAATAATTGGTGATAGGCTAACACTTGATCAACATTGAAATCCATCAAGAAAGCCATTGTGGTGCCGTGACGATACAGGTTTTTGTCGCTTAGACTCTGCGGAGAGGCAGAATAAGCAGTCTGGAAAATGTAATAATAGGTCGATTCCGTACTTTTCTTTCGATAAACCTTGTACGCTGTGGTCGCATAAGCACCGCCGCCCTCGGTTACCGGGATAAGAACCTCATCGCCTGCTGTGACTGCTACGGTCAATTCGGTGTCGTACAGTGATTCGCCATACTGATTAATGGCGGAAACTCTGTAATCGTAATTCGTTGCATCGCCAGAAGCAAATGCGCTATCAGCGTGCGCTGGCGTGGTCACTGTGCCAATCACAGGCGTTGCAGGAGCTTTGCTTGACGTGGCGGCAGATGGAGGTTGACCTTCTTCTTTTATAAATGTCCCAGCTTGGTTCTTTCGGGGTGCGCCGGGATCCAGGCTTTTGAGGAATACGTCCTGAACCACGATTCCCTGTCCATTTCCGACTAACCACTCATTCGGATTTACGCCAACACGCATAACAGATGCGTCATTCACAAAATAGGTTTTCGATGCGATGAGTTCTTTCACGTAATACTCTTTTGCCTCGTTAGAAATGAATAGGTGAGACGGAGTACCGTAGTTGTCGGAGATGATTCGTGCTGCGGTGTTGATCTCCTCCAAGCGAAGTCGTTTTCCTGCACAATCGATGACGTTCTCTGAATTTGCCCTGGCTGTCATCTGATATAGCAATCCTGGAAACTCAAGTGGATTGCAGGTTGCATCGCCAAAATAAAGGGTTTTGTTCAGCTTGCGGATCACGCCTAATGTGCGTGATAGGGTTTCCTGAGCCTTCAAATCGACCAGGTTGCGAACAGCCATTGCCTGATTTGAGATTTTTCCCACTGCGCCCAAGAACTTTACCACTTCAAACGCCCGGGTATAAACGGAATCTTGTTCCTGGGGAAGTCCGCCCTCGGTGTAGAACTCGCCATCTCCGGGATCACTCCAAAGCGAATACTCCTCTATCGTACTTCCAGCTTTCTTTTTGCCGACCATCTGCCAAAACTTAGCGGCAGTCTCCATGAAGGTTGCGCTTTTCAAAGTACCTTGAATCGATTCCAATCGGAATGCTGCGCCGCCGGTCTGGTCAGTGAGACCGTATGTTGCTTGGGTGCTTAACGCTTTTGCCAGTTCCTGAAACTCGGCTTGATTAGAGCCTCCAGCGAAAGGGTCTTGATAATCGAGATTGTTCATGTTGTTATCTCCAAGTTGTATTTAAATCTTTCATAATTTGTTTGTTATCCTTTATCCCTGATTATCATGTCCCTTGAAGCTAATTGGCGAAACTAATTGGCGAATTCTGGAAATGCTGCAATGCTCGGCGGCAATTTCCCGGTCTGCTCAAACTTGGTCACTTCCAGGAAGTTGATCTTCTTGTCTTTCGCCAGACCAAACAGAATATCAGTTGTCTCGCCTTTTGACAACTTCGCCTTGCCATTGTCGTCCACAGTTTTCTCCTGATCGAGTTGTAAGAAACTGATGTCCGGTGCGCTTTTGCCAATCGCCTTGAGCAATTTGGTAATATCCTCGACCGACTTTTTCATCGTTTCGTTTTCGGTTTTCATTTCTACCAGGGCATTGCCCAGTGCTTCGTTGCTATCTGCCAGATAAGTGAGGGCTTTCGCCAGCTCAATATCTCGCTTTTCCGAATTGTCAACGAACTCGCCGAATGACTTCTGCAATCCCGAAGTGGCTGTCCCTACTTGCTCCATAAACGGAGTAATGTCCACGATTTCGCCTTCGGGTTCTACAAATTCCGGCTCCGGTTCTACGACTGGCTGAACGGATTTCTTGAAACTGTCTACAATACCTTTGAAAGTATTGGCGGCAGATTTTAAAAGGCTGGCAGACTCTTGCAAGGATTTCTCTGCGCCTTTCTCTTTTTTCTCGTTTTTTTCGTCAACGTCCTCGATTTCCTCGTTCTCTAATTCTTCTTCTTCGAGAAAATCCTTGACTTTCTTTTCATCTTTCATGTTTTTGCCTCTCGTTTTTCGTTTTTCAGGTTTATCAAATGTTATCGAAACTAAATCTTCTTTGATCGATTCTTTGCGCATAGCGGCTCCGCCGGTCTGATCTGTCACGCCGTAGGTGCTGCCTGTGGTGAGGGATTTGATCAAATCGGCATTATGCGCCTTTGCCATTTCCGCATAGGTCTCAGTACCCATTGCATTCGGAGTTACTACCACGTTGATAGGGCGACCCCAGTACTCGTTATTGGACTTGCCCAGGTATTTCCCTTCGATGGAAAAACCAACGGTTCTACGCTTATCTGGAAATAATTCGTTATGATGGTGGACTGCTTTGATAAGAGAAGCGGTCTCTCTGGCAAAGTCTTTGATCAAGCCTTTCTTAACATCCTGCTCGTCTCGTACCATTAAAACGCCAGTGAGAAATTCGCCATTGGGAAGGGATTTGCGGACATGCGGAATGCCTATGACAGTGCTTGGGTTGGGTCCGTTGACATCGTGTTCGTACTTTATGAAGCCGTTTCTATCGAAATACGACCAATCCATTGACTTTAAAATCGGCTTTTCGTTTTGTAGGTCGATATTATCAGTCAAAATCATTCCCTGGATCGTCCAAAATTCTTTTGAACTTTCTTCTCCTACGCAGGACTTGGACAGGTCTATATCGCCGTAAATTCGCCAATCGATCTTGTTATCTTCCATGCCGACCATAACCGGTGACTCCATAAAATAAAAAAGCCATGCTTCTATTTCAGCTTCGGGGTGAAATAGATACATGGCTGTTCTGCTTGAACTTTATGCCTTCACTAATTAGTGAAAGTGTGGTATTTTCGATTGATTAACTTTAAATTTTATATTTGATTAACTATGCACCTTTTTGCATAGCTTGATTTGTAAATTAATGATTGCTTTTTTTCGATATTTTACAATCGTGCTTCGATGCAATTTTAATTTTTTAGCAATGAAAATATCGGTTTTACCTTTAAGGTAAAATTGCATAACTTGTCTTTGTCGCCGGGGAAGTAAATCAATTTCAGAGTGGATTTGTTTTAGTAGAACTTTCGAGGGTAGGGGAGAGGCTGCAAAATTTTCATAACTGGACGGCAATCCTGCAATCTGATTTTGGTCAGATAAAAATATGAGATACGAGGGATCACAATAAACCAACTTCGCCATGATGTCAACCTGGGTGCAGTGCAAAATAAAAAAAGCCGATCAATCTACAAATAATCGGCTTATTATTTTACCCTCGTCCCCACTCGACCAGGTAAGGGTCGAAACCCTTTCGTATGGCAGAGCTGCACGTCAACAGGGATTTTACCAGTCATGCAAAGGACTATTGACGATATACGTTTCGCCCAATAACGAACGTTTCATTTACGTTTCAACGTCCGTCTGCATAGCAGAAAAATAATAAACAATATTCATAGAGTAGATCGGCTTTATAAGGAGACGCCGTTTCTATAAGATAATAAATTTTTAATGATTTGTCAAGGTGTTTTTTGCTTGATTAATTATAGCCATAGTACGAACGTATCAAACACTTTCTCTAATTTTTCCAATTCATATCCTTGCGGATTAATTTTAAAATCTTCTACAAAGTCATTCCATTTAGTCCATACACTTGATCCGTTAAATGTCAGAAAATTTCCTGTGATAGTATCATGCCAAGCAAACTCAAACGTCTTTCTATGAAAACTTGGCAGTTCGCCTGAATTAATAAATAGTTTCATTTCTATTCTCCACATTATGCTTCGGGACTATCTTTCATGTGAAAATATTCAATTGGCAAAATTAGAAAATCACCCTTGTCTGACTCAAATAATCCACAAACTTGATCTTCTCCACCAAAATCATTCCAGAAATAAAAATGAAGCCAGCCTTTCGATACTATTAAACCTTGCGGCTCTAATGCAGTTGCTGGTTTTGAAACATCAGGAATCTCTACATGACACTTTCTGCGGTTGCTAATAAACTGTTTACCTTTGTAAATCATTTTCAATCTCCATTGTCAACTACTTTCTTTGCTAAATACTTGTCTTTCTTTTTGATGTAAATCCGTCACAAATTGGTAACGGTGCAGGATTCTTCGCTCTTTCTTCATCACTACGCCATTCACAAAAATTAAGCATTATTCTTATAGGCGGAAATTTGTAACAATGCGTATCTCCTGCTATATTTTTCCCATAATGATGACAATGCTCACAGCCAAGCATCGTTTGATTGTTACATAAAAGTTGTGCCTTCCAAGCATTTACATTGCCCATTTTGAATCTCCGTTTTCGTTTTCGGTCTCTCGTGGTGAACCTTATCGCAAACTATCACCAATTACTATACGGCCATTCAAATTTGACTTGCTAACTACTTTTTTTGATTTTGAACCGTGCCAATTTTGAGCACCAAGAGTATGTTCCACAACGCAATCAATCTCTTGATCTGTCCAGGATTTAGGTACATATAAGACAGATCCTTGCTCTGTTAATATCGTTCTCAAAGTATCTCCTTCAGCAACTACTTGACGATATATTAAAATGCTGTTAGAGTTTAAATAACCATGTTCTCGGTTCAATATCTCGTGTTCTGTCGACTCGACCTGTGGCATCTGGTAAACATTCTTTTTCATTACTACTATAGCAATTAGACAACTTACATTAAGAATAGTTATAAATGCCAATGCTAATAACCTCTGTCTTGATTTCATTGGTAGTTCCTTTCGTTAAAATATTGAATACCGTTGATTATCCTTCACATCAAGCGAAATCCAGCTATCAAAAATCGTATTTTCGTTGATGCTCTCCATTGAATGCTTAGGTATCGATACTTATAAATTGTTTTAAATATATCTTTGTCCCGCTCTGTAATCTCTACGCTCATTATAGCTTTTTTCAAATATAGTTTATCCATGACAACATCCTATAGATAATCTTATGTTCTCCGATTGTATCCCTTGCCTTTGAATATTCAATCCAACCCATATCTTCATTAGCATCCCATGAGTAAAGAAACGTAGAGTGTTTTACAACATTCAACTCACCATCTTTCAGTTGATGGGCTTTTCTTATTGCTTTGAGTAAACTCATCAATTTAAACATGCTTATCAAAGTCCATTTTCCTGTTTTGTTAATTGTTCGTTCCTGATTTCAAATGCCTTTACAAAAGCGATTTTTTCAGTTTCGGGGCGCTGTTCGTGTAACGTGTTATAATCATACGCTTCGTTACAAGATGGTGGATTATCACTAAAATTATACCTGATAGTATACCCAAAACCTTTGCCGTGCTCAAAGTTGTAGTGATCAACCGTAACGACTATTTTTTTTGTGTCAAAATAGTCGTACAGGTCTCGAAAATTCAACAGATTTAGATCGTACTTAATCAAAAATTCGGTTATGAGCTCCGGTTCAATCGTAGCCAGATATTTTGAAGCGTTGGGATACTTTTCCTTTACAAACTCATCCCAGGCTCCGGTAAAGTTTTCTGAGATCATTTCCCACTGCCAGTTATTCATTTTTCAAATTCCTTTTTGTTATTCGTTAATAGGGGGGAGGCTCGTTAAAATAAAGCCTGCTGAACAACAACCTTTTCCCTTGGAAACCGACTGCGGTTACTCACTAATTTTGTAGCTGCCTGGTACTCGTCCAGTAGCTTCCTGCGTTGCAAATAATCAATTCCGTGGGGATCGACCCGGAAAAACTTGATAACATTTTCGATGTTCGGATAGCGTTTGTTGACTACCAGAATGTTGAAATTGCTGGGCATCTTGGCTCCCATCTGGCAATATTCGCAAACGATTTGATCGGAAAAGGGGCAGAGTTTCAGGGCGTGGATACACCCGGTGCAAAACTCTTTTCTCAAATCTTTGGATAACATGGCGGCGATCTCCTTATTAAATTATTTAATTCCTCTCTTTTTTCCGATGTATGCTGCAAACAATCCAACAGCAATAAAAATGATGAACAAACCTATAAATATAATCCATTGCTCCGTATCCATGTTCAGTTCTCCTTTAAAATTAAAATGCACCTGTAAAATCAGACAAATTATTTTTTGTCATTTCTTTCTGCTAAAACTTGCTTTATGGTTTTTTGCTTATAAACCAATGGATGTTTTTTAGCATGATCTTTCATAAAATCTAATTGTTTTTTATATTCACCTTTTGTTCTTTTTCCCATTGTTTACTCCTTGCTACGTTAAATTACTTTCACGTCTAAAATTAAAATGCACCTGGCTAATTTTCCATTAAAATCTGGTTCGTATTTAGTTGTTTAGCCAGAAACCAGGTGCATTTTTTTACATGTTAATTGAGGAAAGGTTGTTATTAAAAAGGCAATCCATTATCCTTTGTGAAACGTTTGTCCCAAATCCATTTTGCTGTAAATTTAAGATAATGAAACAATCCAGGAATGGTATAATAATAAAAATAATTATAAAACTCATGTTGATCACAACGCAAACAACATTCATAGCTACCATCATTGAACGTTTTGTGACCTACGATTCGACAAATTATATTTAGTAGCTTTTTCATTTTCAGTCTCATTTTGGTCAATTTCCTATGTCATATTTTATCAGAAAACAGCGTTTCGCTTTTAACTTTGATTTGTATTGTCAGTAGGTAAAATAAACATAACACATTTTATACCAAGGTTACGATCGGTTTCGTTTAATTCTTCTATAAAGAGTTCATCAGCAATTCCCTTCATGGCTGCAAAAAATCGCAACTCAGCAAGATGTTCACTACATACATGTTTCTCACATTCTCCAGGGTAAATATATCTATACAAAGCATCATTTTTACATCTTGGTAATAAATCATGCTTTATCAAAGCATTTATAAATTTTCTTAAATAGTCTAACATAATTTCATAACCTTAATGTCCTGCAAAAACCGTTTCGCTGATAATCACCTATTATCAGTGATTGAAAATTAGCTATTTTTGTAACCATTTCTTAAACAAAGCGTAACCAGGAAAAATCAAAATCAAAGCAGAGACATAACCTGCAAATGCAGAAGAAAATACTCTTGCAATTCCTATCGCAACTTTAACTGGCTCAAGATTTTCCGCTCTGATTTGTTCAATAACCTGAACAATCCCACCAATAAAACATAACCAAATCCCTACGTACAATCCTAAAAGGATACCTAAAGCAAACAGTAAAATCCCTATAATACCTTTCATTTCACAACTCCAATTTTTTCCAAAATTCACTGTCAATTTCATCCGACTTCTGAAAATTTTTCTTATCAGTAATTGAAAACTCAATTTTTAGTTTTGACGTTCAATATTTCTCAATTCGCCTTTTATTCATCATTTTTACTGGTTATTCTAAATACTGTCTGTGAATTCTTTTCATCATATACAGTGGTCAAAATTGTTTTTTTGTCCATCGAGATTATGTCTTGATCCTTAATGACTAATTTTTTATCATTCGAATTCACGGCAGCAAAAAATAGCAACTGAGCTTTTCCTAATAGTTCTTTTAAATGATCTATTTCATCGTTACGGATATTAAGCAGGTCAAATAAATGCCTGATCAACGGTCTCGCTGACCAGGAACTTGCTATCCATTTATCGTTGTACTTAGCTTCAACAATACAACCGCCTGAAGCTTTGTCAGAGTAAACAATCCGGTAAGCCTTTGCCAGATCATCATATCCTGTGAAATTTGGGTGATCCTTTGGGACTTCCCACTCGTAGACTGTTTTCTTATCATCTGCCATGTTCTACCTTTTTTGATAAATTTTATCAATAAACCATTTTAGAAAATCCGAAAGATCACTCGGACTTATATTGACCTGAGTGCTCTTGATATATTCATCAATAAATTTTTCTGCGTCTATCAAATCCATTTGATTCTGCAAAGCCTTCCAAATAAAACTTAATTTATTTTTGGTGTCCTCGAGTATCCCCAATCCTTGATCGACTTCTCCTGTCGAAATCAATTCAATGGATTTTTCCACCCATAAACTACATCCCGCAATATCGCTGACAAGTTTATCGTAAGACATTTCACAACTCCAATTTTTTCCAAAATTCATCATCAACTACATCCTGTTTTTTAAGTGCTTCGGTATAGATAAGTGTTTCTTCTTTGCTCTCATGGTCTAAATGGTCTTGAATATCGCTCAACTTGGCTCCGTTATCTTCCATTTGTCCCGCATGGAGATGACGGATTGAATGCAAATGAAATTCTTTCGGGGTTATCCCTGCCAGTTTGCAATACTTTTTCAGGTTATCCCTGATTCCTTCGTAACTCAATTGACCGTCCCTGCCTGCAAATATCGGGTCTTTTGGTTCAACCTTTCTACCGCTTGCAGTCCAATAATATTGAATCGCCTCCCATACTGGCGGCGGCAATTCCTTTGTTCTAAACACTTCCTTGCGTTTCTTTAGAACTTGATATTTGTAATAAACCTTGTCTGCAACAATCAAGTTTTGTTTTTTGAGTGATAATATTTCTGTGATTCTGCGTCCAGTGAAATATTTGAACGTTAAGATTGCCTTATCCCTAATTCCTGGAACGGTATTTATATCAATCTGAGCAATGACATCTTTGAACATATCTTTACTGATCTTCGTAGCCCGGGAATATGGATCAATCCTGGTTCTCTTAATCATCACAGGATTGATCTCAATCAATTTCATATCGATTAAGTGATTGAAAAACATTTTGAGTGCGGTCAATCGGGGTTCAATTGTCGCATCGTCATTGCCCTTTTCCTGTAAATGTTTTTTGAAAAATACAATATGTTCGGGTCCCACTTTATCCGGTCGAAGTCGCATCAACTTGAAAAATGATTCTAAGGCTGGTTTGTATGATCTTTTCGTATGAGGATTACTTATACCCTCAATAAATGAATAAAACGCTGCTGACCATTTGTTTTTAGCTTCTGGTATCCTTTGCATAACAGCGCCAGGGGGAACGGTCTGACGGTCACTTAGTTTGCCCTGTGATGAGAGGGTTACGTCCCCCCTGTCGCTTGTTACGATTTCTTCCGGCTGCGGAGTCGTCTCAATCGGTTGCTGATCAAATACCGGGACTTCCTTCTTTTCATCAGGAATAACCAGTTTTTCTTGACCATGCTCCTCCCTATCGGTTTCATCAATGTCAATATCGGAATCGTGTCCATTGGTCTCAACAAAAATCCATTCATTAAGCGATAGATCGAAAAACTTCAATTCTGAATCGAACTCACAATCTAAGTATCGGATATGTTTTTTGGGAATAATCTCAAACTGAACCATATTTTTAATTGGTTCAATTTTAAAAATATCTTTAACTTTGCCATGCTGAAAGATTTTTCTTGAAGTCAAATAAATTGGAGCGATCCTGGCAATAATCCCATCAGTGAGCAATTTGCCGGAACTCGTCTGCAATATCTCTGTTTTGGGTAACAAAACATATAGTTCAGGGTGAACCCTTTTCAGATGCTTAAGCGCCAATAACAGCGTTCCGTCTTTTATTCCCTTGATCTCTTTCATTTTCTCCTCAAACTAAACATTTTATCTGCCAATACATGAAGCCAGTCGGCAATTATAATACCTACTAAAATCGCTGTTGGCTTCGGCCAATTATACTGAATCCAGTGGAAATGCTTCCAGGCTATTACGACCAGCAAAGGAACGATATACAACAGCCTGGTGAATATCCCGAACCAGTCATGCGAGGCTCCACGATGTGGAAATAGCCAAGCGTAACCGTCCCAGAAAATATGCAACATTCCATAATTCTGATCCTGGAACGTTCCGTTTTTATCCAGATCGGGTCCGAAGTAATTAATACCGATCATCATTCCCAGGATTCCAAACCAGTAAAGTTCTCTGGTTTCCGGTGCAAGATCAAGGAACATCGCCAGTCCTGCCAAGATAATCAGCATGGTTTGGTTCAAATAGTTATGTTGCTTTCCCGATGGCACTTAATCTATTGCCTCATTCATAATCATCATTAATAGCGCTGTTGCCAAATATCCAAATATTGAAATAGTTGCGCTATTGAAAATAATCCCCAATACCACACTTAAAACAACGCAAGGATACGGAAAATAAATGACAATCCATTTTTTCATTACTTCACCTTTCGTTTATCTTCTATGCCTTCCCAGGCTTCGATAACTCCATCTCCATTTTTATCATAACCCTGCCAGGCTGCCCCAGTATCGTCCTGGGGCTTCTCCTCTGCCTTTACTACACTCGTCCGCACTTCCTGGCTTACGCTTGCTGGATATTGGTTAGGGTTATTGGATACTTTTTTGATTACAAATAATGCCGCTATGCCAATCATAGCAATCCAAAACATAAATTTCAGAAACTTCTCAATTTCACCCCGTATTCTCGTAGCTGCTTTCTTTGCTGGCAAACTGGCGGGCTTCGGTGCTTCACCTCCACTGATTACTTCTGGAAGATTAACTTTCGCCAAAAACGCCTTCTGACAAAGTGGACAAATAATTGATTGGGTAATTGCTGACATTGGACGCTCCTTTATTCACTTAATGTTAGTAATAAATAGATTATCACTACAAAAAGAATAAATATCAAAAATTCTAATGATATTGTTACTTGTTTTTTTTGAACCACTGGTGATTGAACAATCGGTTGCACAACAGGCTTTTTAGTTATCTTATGCCTTTTGATATTCTTTCTGTTCGATGGACGCTTTACATTTTGCGTTGGTGGAGTTGTCAAAACTTTTATAAATTTCTTAATACCTTTCTTCATGGTTTATGCTCCTTTTTAATTACTACGATATTTTTTTCGGACTGTAGCTACCCATGTATTACTACATCCTACCATTTTAGCAATTTTAGAATTGGTCATTGGTTCATTTATTCCATCGTAGTGATCAATAATTAAACATATTGCCTCGGCTGAATTAACCTTTACTTTTATATTTGTGCCCTGATCGTGATTAATGGCAAAGCCA
>Ga0307375_10004338_pt1 | contig 13568 bp, 12 predicted proteins | sample TR1MG_FD_202531 | JGI IMG/M metagenome (GOLD analysis project Ga0307375, IMG submission 202531) | Soil microbial communities from Risofladan, Vaasa, Finland - TR-1 | ecosystem: Environmental > Terrestrial > Soil > Coastal area > Acid sulfate soil | place: Finland: Risofladan, Vaasa | collected...
GAACGGCTTGGCGCGCCGAGCGATAGCGAGGATGAGCGCGCAGGATGCGCGCGGAAGCGCCAAGACGCGGCCCGGAAAGCCGAACGAAGTTTAGCAAAGCGTTAGTCATGGATGACGAGGCTTGAAGGCCTATTCGCGAATCTTGATAGGAGGTCATCAACGAGCTTGACCATCGCGGGCCGTTCAGCATAACCGCCGTATTCGCGCACTTCCGTCTCTATGCGCTCGTAGCCATTGCGCGAGTGGGCGCGCTCGAGTTCCTTTCGTACGCCTTTTTGAGATACCTCGCCGCGTCATCGGGATAACTGTGACTTATCTGCGGGTAGTGGTCTCGCATGACGCTTTCATAGTGGCTCGCGAACTCGCGGAGCCTCTCGACCAAGCCCTCGGCCGCGAGGATGGCAGCCTGGAAATAGTTGGAATTGCTAGGAAGCTAAGCGATTGCCCTTTCCCGCGCTCCTCTGCATCCGTATTCGCGAAGCAGAAGGCGATCGCGTTCGCCAGGGAGTGATCTTCGGCGGCGAGCCGTTCGAGGACAAGGGACTCGAGCTCATCGCGCGTAAGCTTGCGCACTAGGTCGGCCGGATTCGGTCGCCCGCTGCTAGCGGGCACGTAAATAGTTTCCATTCCGTACAAGGGCCACAGGCCCTTATCGGGCTTCTTGCCTTTGATGCTCGCTGGAATCACTCCTTTCGCCTAATATCGTACCCTATCGCCCGATAGCCACGCTCACGCTTGGCCCACATCCGGCTCAACCTCGGATCATCGACTTCCACATAGTCATAGATACGAAGGTCGGCCTTGCCCTCGCTGATCCGGTTCAGGCGACCGGCATATTGCTGGAGCGTTCCCTTCCAGGAGATCGGCAATGCAAGGACAAGTGTGTCAAGACTTGGATGGTCGAATCCCTCGCCGATCAACCTTCCCGTGGCCACGACAATCCTCGGTTTGCCTTCGGGGACCGAGTTGAGACGGGAGAGCATCTCGGCCCGCTTTTTCCTGGTCATGCGCCCATGCAAGACGAATACCTCGGGATCCAAGGGCGTGATAAGGGCGACGAGAGCATTGAGGTGCTCGCTTCGCTCGGTGAGGATAAATATTTTCCGGCCCTCATGCCACGCTTCCTCGACGTCACGAAGTATCAGATGGTTTCTTGCCTCATTAGTGGCCAATAGGCCGAATACAGACTGGATGCCAAGTTCGGAAGAGAACACACAGTTCTTGATGCGCAGCGCCTGGACCTCCATGGCACCCGGCTTCAGCGCAAGGGATGCGGCAGCATGGCGAATCGGACCGCACTGCATGAAGATGATGGGATCCAACCCATCACGACGTATCGGAGTCGCGGTCAATCCAAGCACATGCCGGGCCTTCACCTGGCGGAGCAAACCCTCGAAGGAAACGGCCGAGATGTGATGACATTCGTCGACTATCACCTGGCCATAGGCCGAGAGGAATTCAGATAATTCTTCCCGCCGCGAAAGCGATTGCATGACCGCAATGTCGACAGTTCCTGCGGCCTTGTTCTTGCCGCCCCCGACGAGACCGATAGTGCCTTCCTTCAATTCGAGAAATTGCCCGAGCCGTTCTCTCCACTGACGGAGAAGTTCCGTCCGATGTACCAGGACCAGCGTACTGACCTTTCTCCTCGCTATCATCGCCGCGGCAATCACTGTCTTACCAAGGTTTGTCCCACACCGGCAATCGCAGGGATTGCGCCTTATGGAATTCAGGATTTGGGAATGCCGCTAGCCGGATCACCCGATTCAGGAGCGGTTGGGGCATGTCCTCCTTCTTGATGTAGATGCGATCCGCTACGACAATGTCAATCGAAGCCGGGAGCGGCCCCGGAATCGTCGCCGCTGAGTGCGACTTCACCTTCCAGGGCTCATCGCCCTCTTCGTATTCAAAGGCGATGTCGAGCGGATCACCATCCGGGATGATGCTCGCGACAATGCGGGCAATAGCATCCGCGTTCATCGGCTCGAGAGAAGCAAGATACGCCCACTGATCAGGATACGGCATGAAATCGCCGTCAACGAAGACGCTTCCCCCGTGGCTCCTCGCCTTCTTCTGCAATGGCAGGGCTATGAGGTTTCCGAAACCGCCCGAGGGCAGGCGGTCCTGGTTCGGGAAAAGTCGGTCGTAACTCGAAAGCTCGAGCTGCCTTCGTCCGGCGCAGGTCCGACTTATGAGAGCAGATCCCAATCGCCTCGCCAACGAGGCAGGGACCGGTGCCGCGAATAGGATCCAAGCATGTGCGCCTTTGCCGGATCGCGAGATTTCCAGCGCGCAGGGGATGGAGAGTTCATGGCAGGTCGCCGCAAAAGCCGAGGCATCCTCCTTCCACTCGCCATCGTCGAAATCCGCTGCCAGGAGCTTACAGGTGTCGTCATCGAGGAGAGGATAAAGGCCGACGACATGGATCCCTGCCAGATGATCATAGATAATCTGATCTGTCAGGGCCACAAGCTTCCTATGCCCACAGGCGGCACACTTCACGCGAGGCTTTTCGCAAACTCCTTCTCGCCATTCATTCTCGCAGACCGGCGAGTAGCCGGATTTCCCCTGCGATGATTCCCAGCGCCGAGCGAACACATCCTGCCTGCCGAAAAAGAGACGACGGAACAGGGCGATCTTCTCCTGGATCGAGAGCGTGACAGGATCTCGGCCTTCCTGCGGGGCCACTTCTCGAACCTGGATGGCAACTGGCTCTCGGCCACCCCAATCTATGCCATGTTGATCGAGGAGGAACTTGAGCCTGCCATTTTCCTCCCGGAGCCTCCTCAGCTCGCTTCCGTCTTGCTCCACAGTTCACCTCGCATCTTCCCGGATCTCGATCGCAATCACTGATTCCGCATCTCGCGCTTCGAGGCCAAGGAGATCGAGATCCGGTAGAGAAAACGCTCGAGCGCGTACTTCGTCAGCATGAGGTCGAAGTCGCGCTTCTCTGCCTTCGCCTTCGCGAGCAGGCGATCGTGAACGGATGCAGCCCTCGCCGACAAGCTCACGCGAGGGCCTCTAGGTAGGGCTGGATCACCGTGGTCACCCGGTCGACCTTGGCGCAGGCCCAGAGCGCATCGCGATCCAGACATCCCTTCCTGCCGGCCTCCCTGAGTGCCTCGAGGGCCACGTCGAGCCCGACTCGCGCGCGGTACTTGAAGCAGTCGGCGATGGTCTTTTCGATGTTCGTGATGCGCAGCGGAATACCTTCAATTAGTCTCGTCTCGACCCCCCAGGCGAGAGAGGCGGGACTGAAGCGGATCACCCGCAAGGCTGGATACTCCAAGCGGGGTATGCGCGCTTTGTTAGGCAGGCCAAGCCAGATCTCGGAGGGTATTTGGGTTGTGAGACCATGAAGACGCAGGGCAGTTAGCAGGCACATAAGGGCTTCAGGATTCCGCTTGGCGACTATGAGAAGATCGCCATCTTCGCTCTGCTGGTAGTCAGGAAGGCAATAGACTCCCCGCCTGAGCCGCCGGAGCAAGTCCTGGCTCGCCATCCGAGAAAGCTCGGCGCGGCTCCATCCAGCGGACTCGAGATCCCGGGCTCGCTGAATGGGGGAGGTCGTAAAGTACTGGCGAATGTCCGCAACTGGCACCATGGGAGATGGCTTTCCTGCGTAGCCGCCATATTCGCGTACCTCCTTCGCCATGAACGTAGAATGCCATGGCAGGGAATTCACTGATCTGAATTGGCCCGATTCACTGGTCGCGGAAGGTGGGATTCAGTGATCCCCTTGGCCGCATTCACTAATTCCCGGCAAGTGATCTACTGGTCCCGATCGCGGGAACCACTGGTCCCGACCTCCGGAATCAGTAATGCCGACTTCCGGAATCTGTAGTGCCACCCTCCGAAACCACTGATCCCGGCCGGGAGAATCAAGGCCCGGTCGACGCAGTCGGCAAGTCGCCACGCGGGATCATCGCGTCGAGGCCTACTTCACCAGAGAGGCCTTATGCTCCCCCCAAATTCGGCATCACTCCCACCTGAACAGGGCCGCGGCCGCGGCAAGAAACACGAGGGTCATCGCTGCAAGCACGCCCAAGTCCCCCGCTATTTGAGCGAAGCCTGCGCCGTCGAGCATGATTGCCCGCGACGATTCGATGTAGTAGGTGATGGGAAAGGCCCGTGAGGCGATCTGCATCGCGCGAGGCGTTCCCTCGAGCGAAAAGAAGACTCCGGAGAGAATCATCATGGGCCAGGTGATCAGGTTCATGATGCCGCCTGCGACCTCCTCGCTTTTGATCCTGGAGGAAAATACCAGGCCGAGGGCGATCATGCAGAGGATGGCCAGGGCGTTCACGAGGAAGAGAAGCCCCCAGGAACCCGCCATGCGGAAGTGCAAGACCGCGTCCGTGCCAGCGAAAATGGCCACGGAGAGGAAGGCAACTATGAAGAATCGGGAAAGGACCTGGGCCGAGACGAATTCGAAGGCGCTCAGTGGCGTGGCCTTGAATCGTTTGAGGACACCGTTGCGGCGATAGCGCACGATCACGAAGCCCACGCCAGAGAGGCTGCCGAGAAGGATATTGATGCCAATTATGCCGGGGACGAACCAGTCGACGTAGCGGATGGGCGTGCCCGAGACCGTGTGTTTGGTGAAGGCGGGATGTGGCGCGGTTTGCGGCGGAGACGCGGCCTGGGCTGAGGCGGAAGCGACCTGCGCCGATTCGTTGGCCGGCGCGAGCATTCTCTCGAGGATATAGCCGTTGGACGAGGCTTCGTTTATGTAGTATTCACTCTTGGAAAAATCGAGCACCATGTCGAGTTGATTGTGCGCGAGCCTGTCGAGGGGAGGCCCGAGCTCCGAATATCGTACGAATTGAATGTGTTTGTAATGAAGGAAGGCTATGTCCGTCGGGCTGCCGACGGCGGGCGGGTCGCCGACGAGTCCGATCTTGAAACTCGTTCCACCTCCCGCAGGGAAGGCGTAGGCGAAACCGAAGATCAGGACGATCGGGAAGACCAGGTTGAAGATGAGGGTCGACCTGTCGCGGAAGAACTCGAGGTTGCGGGCGACGAAAACAGCCCAGAATTTTTTCATGCTAGTCGAGCCTCGCCCCGGTGAGCTTGAGGAATAAATCGTCGAGATTGCGCCTCTCGACCGATATTCCGGATAGATCTTTCGCATTGTCCACGAGTTCTCGAAGCGTCGCGTCGGTATCGGGGCAATTGAAGGTCATGAAACCATCCTCGTTCGTCGGGGCGCAGCTGAATGTCGCGCCCTCGGGCAGGGCGGCCGCGGGAACGCGGATGACGGCCTCGCCGAAATGCTTGAGCAAAAGTTCGCGGGGCCTGCCCGACTCGATGATCCGGCCGTGGTCCATGACGATGATTTCGTCGCAGAGGTATTCAGCCTCGTCCATGTAATGCGTCGTGAGTATGACCGTCTTGCCCTGAGCCTTGATGCCCTCGATGAGGCGCCAAAAATTGCGCCTGGCATGGGGATCGAGGCCGGTCGTCGGCTCGTCGAGAAAGAGGAGGTCCGGGTCGTTGATCAGGGCGATGCCGAGAAGCATCCGCTGACGCTGGCCACCGGAGAGCTTTCTGTTGTCGCGGTCGATGAATTCCGCGAGCGAACAGGCTTCGATAATTTCGTCGATCGGTCTCGGTTTCGGATAGAGCTTGGAAAAGAGTTCGAGGGTTTCCCGCACGGTGAGGAATTCCTGGAGCGAGGTGTCCTGGAACTGGATTCCTATGTTTTCCTTGAAAGAATGTGCCACGGCCTCGCCGCGATAGAGGATGGTCCCCGAATCGGCTTCGTGTATGGTTTCGATGACCTCGATGGCCGTGGTCTTTCCGGCGCCGTTGGGCCCGAGGATGCCGAAGCAGGAGCCTGAGCGCACCGAAAAGCTAATGCCGTCCACGGCCTTGACCTTGCCGTAGGCCTTATGGAGATCGCGCACCTCGAGAATGGGCGGAGCGCCCGGGTTTTCAAACATGGGAATTGAATGTACTGATTGACGGGGAACATGGCAAATTATCACTCGGAAGGAACGACACCCACGGTCATGACTTTGGCGGCGAGGTGCTCGTAATCTTGCTCTGGGTGTTCAAGGTATGCATGAGCTCGGATGACCTCTCCGTCTGAGTTCCGATCGCCGTCGGAAGTATACCGGTCAGTCTTTCGGTGGATCCGACTTCAGGCGGGCCGCAAGGCGCTTCCATAACCTGAGATGCTCGAAACGGTTCTCCTCCCCCCTCCGCAACCGCCCTAGATTCGAGCGGTGAGTGAAGAAGATCAGAGGTGCAATGAGGAGGGCGAAGCCGAGGAGCCAGGGTGAAGGAGGAATTCCGACAAGCCCGAGGATGATCAGGGATAGGGGAAAGGCGAGGGCCGCCGACATCGAGGCGACCGAGACGATGCCGGTCGAGAACAGCACCAGGGCGAAGACTAATGCGGCGAGGGCGATCGGTAATGGCGCGAGACCGAGGAGGGCCCCTGCCGCCGTCGCAACTCCCTTGCCTCCGCGGAATCCCGCAAAGATGGTCCAAACGTGACCGATGACGGCGGCGGAGCCGGCGATGAGGCCGAGAAGCTCGGGCGGGAGCGCCGAGGGCTGGCCGAGCTTCGAAACCACAAGGGCCGCGAGTACACCCTTCCCGACATCGACGATGACCACGATGATTCCCGCCTTCCAGCCGAGGACGCGAAAACTGTTCGTGCCCCCCGCATTCCCGGAGCCCTTCGTGCGTATGTCCAGGCCGAACAGGAGTCGGCCGATCACGATGCTCGTCGGGAAGGACCCGGCGAGGTAGGAAAGAAAGATCATAATTGCGATGGAAGGCAAAGCCATGTGTCAGGACCTTTCACGCGAGGGGATGACCGAAAGCGCGACGGCGCCGGGGCCGGTATGGGCGGCTAGGGCGGGACAGATGGTCGTCACGATGATCGGCCGCCTCTGTTTCCACCCGCGCTCGACAGCCTGGGCCAATTCCCCCGCCGCTTCCGGCGAGCCCACGTGGCCGACGATTACCTCTATTTCCGAACCTCGCGGAGCGAGGCGCTCGAGCTTCGCGAGGATGGCCCGGAGTCCCCTGCGGGCTCCGGCGTACATGCCGATAGCGATCGGCATGCCGTCACCGTCGAGGCCGAGGAGGGGCCTGAGTCCGAAGGCGCGAAGCATGAGACCCTTCACGCCGCCCAGGCGGCCCGACCTGATGAGGCTCGTAAGATCAGGGACGGCGACGAGGAGGCGGCAATCGGCAGCGGCGGTCTCGGCGATGCCGACGACCTCCTCCGCCGTGGCTCCCGCGGAAGCGGCCTCGGCCGCCCTTCGGGCGACGAGGGCCGTTCCGATCGAAATCGAGCGAGAGTCCACGACCTTGACCGCCTCCGGACGGCCGGCAACGGACGCACGCTCGATTCCCGCGCGTCGCCCTCCCTCGAGAGTTCCCGAGAGGACAGAGGCGATGCCGACATAGACGACCTCGCGGGCGGAGGACAGGAGAAGGTCGAATTTGCGGGCAAAGTCGGCGGGGGCGGGCTGGGATGTCGTCGGGTGAGCGGCGGGGGAAGTGCGAAGAAGAGCGAGGAACTCCTCGGGTGTCAGACCGTCGCGATCGAGCCAGCGCCTTCCGCAAAGTTCTACCTGGACGGGGACGCGCTCGACCAAGAACTCCAGCCGGTCGGCGTCGGGAAGATCGCCGGCCGAATCGACGAGGACGGCGCAGGCGGCTCCCCCGCCGCGGGCAGCCATTCGACGTTGCAGCTCCATATCGTCCACCTTCATCGCGGACATCTCCCCGAAAGCCGATCCGAGGCGGAAGACGACGGAAGGGCGATCGGTATGGATATGGATGCGGGCGCGCCGCGAGGTCCCGGCGACGACGAGGGAATCGCCGAGGGATTCGAGGCTCGCGCGGAGCGAGGCGAGTTCCATCGTAGCGCCACTCACGAAAAATTCGGTGCAATAGCGATAAGGGCCGGCCTCCTCGGCCGCGGCGAGGAAGGCCGCTTCGCCCTCGGCGAAGGCGGCGGAAGAATCGAGGTCGTCGATTTCGCGGGAAGCTCCCCCGATATCGCGGAGCCTGCCGCTCGAAATGAAGGCCATGATCCCTTCGAGGACATGGAAGAATCCCTGGGCTCCCGCGTCGACGACACCGGCCTTCTTGAGTTCGGGCATGATCTCCCGCGTCCGCGCCAGGGAAGCTCCGGCCTCGCGGTAGGCGCGCTCGAGTACGACGAGGAAATCGTCCGAGGAATCGGCCTCTCGTTCGGCCGCGCTCGACCAGTCGTCGAGGACGGTGAGAATGGTGCCATCCCGCGGCTTGCCGAGGGCGGCTCTGGTTTTCGCGCTCGCCGCGCGGAGCGCCACGGCGAAACGTTTGGTCGTGACGCGGATCTCCTCGCCGAGTTCCTCGGCGAGGCCTTGGATGAATTGGGCAAGAATGGCCCCCGAATTGCCTCTTGCCCCGGCGAGGGCCGAATCGGCGGCGGCCCGAAGGGTCGATCCCAGGGGAAGGAAAGAGGAATGGCGCAGCGCCGCCGCGATGGTTCGAGCCGTCGAGGCCATGTTGGTGCCCGTATCGCCATCGGGAACCGGAAAGACATTGATCGCGTTGAGCTGTGCTGCTCTGGCCATCAGGCGATCCGCCCCGACGATGAGGGCGCGCCTGAGGCGATGACCATCGAGGTAGGCTATCTTCATCTCATGCATGTCGCGCGAACGGCGGCGTGGAGGAGGCCTGGACGCCTCTCGTCATCGGTATATTTCATCCTACCCCATACCTTGTCCGGGCCTTCCTTCCGAAGAAGGGCACGCCCCACAGGGCGGCTGTCATTTCCCATCGGGGCAGTGTAGCCCCGCTTATCCGTGTTGGCCAGCCAGGAAGCGATGAGGATGGAAGGGGAGAAGACCCTCGCTTCCGATCGACCCTATTCCGCGAATCCCGGATGCCGCTTCTCCCCTATCATCTCGCCGAGGGTCGCCAGATCCAGCCGCCGCCCTCTGAGCGGGCGTTTATCCTCGCCATAGATCGGAAGGAGCTCCTCGAAGGGGGCTCGCTCCTCGCTTTCGTAAAGGACGCCGAGGGGAAAGGGCGATTCCTCGAGGGCCCGCGCGAAGGCGACGGCGCGGTCGTCGGCCTTGTATCCCGCCTCGATCTTGTAGGTGTTGGCCTTGAACCACTGCAGTGTGTTGAGCTTGTTGAATGACACGCAGGGCTGGAAGATGTCGACGAGGGCGAGACCCCGATGCCTGATCGCCCGCAGCATGATGTCCGCAGTGCCCTCGATGTCCCCGCTCAAGGCCCGCGCGACGAAACCGACGTTCATGGCTATCGCCAGGGCGAGGGGATTGATGGGCTCGGAAAGGACCCCCGAGACCTGGACGGCCGTCTTCATGCCGGTCCGACTCGTCGGCGAAGCCTGGCCCTTGGTGAGGCCGTAGACCATGTTGTCATGGACGAAGAGGGCGATGTCGGGGTTGCGCCTCGCGGCGTGGATCAGATGGTTGCCGCCCTCTCCATACATGTCGCCGTCGCCGCCGGCGGCGACCACGGTGAGATCCGGGGAGACGGCCTTGATGGCGGTCGCGACGGGCAGGGCTCGGCCGTGGAGACCGTTGAAGAAGCTCGAGTTGACGTATTGGGGCATCTTGGCCGCCTGACCGATCCCCGAAACCATGACAAGCTTCTCGCGATCGATGCCCAGCCTCTCCAGCGCAGTTAAGAGCGAACTCCTGATGGCGAAATCGCCGCAACCGGGGCACCAGGCCAGGTCGCGCTTCTCCTCGAAATCGAAGCGTTGTGACATCATTCAAGCCTTCCTCGGCGCGAGGGCCGATATCCGTTCCGCAAGTTCCTCGACCGCATACTGGGAGCCGTCATATTTCAACAGCCGATGCGGGATGCGGATGCCCGTCTCGAATTCGAGGAGGTCGGCGAATTGCCCGGTTGCGTTGCCCTCGATCGCGATGACGAGCTTCGCCTTCCCGACGTAGTCGCGCGCCTGGGGAGGCAGGGGGAAGACCCAGGGGAAATGCAGATAGGCGATCTCCGGCCGGCCGAGGAGGGCGAGAGCCTCCAGGATCGGCATCTTCACGGAACCCCAACCCACGACGAGAATCTCATAATTGTCACTTCCATGGAGATGGGGAGGGAGGATGTCCTTCCGCAGGGCTTCCGCCTTGGAAAGCCGCTTCTCGACCATGGATCTGCGCATCGCCGGGTCCTCGGTGATGTAGCCTCCCTCGTCGTGCTCGTCGCTGTCGACGCAGACGATGCCCTCGCCCAGGCCGGGGACGCCCCGGGGGGAGATGCCGTCGGGGGAACCGAGGGCGTAGCGGCGGTAGTCCTTGGCCGTTTCGACGATAGCGCGGGAGGGGATCACCGGAGGCACGGCGAAGGCCGGCGTCGTGTAGTACGAATCGACATAGTACTGATCGGTTAGTATGAATACGGGCGACTGGTAGCGGTCGGCGATTTCGAATGCCAGCCGGGCGAGGGAAAAGCCCTCTTCGAGATCTCCCGGCGCGAGGACGACCCTGGGAAAATCGCCGTGACCCGCGTGGATCGCGAGATTGAGATCGCCCTGTTCCGTCCGCGTGGGGAGACCCGTCGCCGGGCCGGGACGTTGGGCGATGTGGACGACGAGCGGCGTCTCGATGGCGCCCGAGAGGCTCACGGCCTCGCCCATCAGCGCGAAGCCCCCGCCCGAGGTCGTGACGAGGGCGCGGGCGCCGGCGTACCAGGCCCCGAGGGCCATGTTGGCGGCGCCGAGCTCGTCCTCGACCTGCTCGACGAGGATGCCGAGGCGCTCAGACATCCCCGCCATCGCCGTGAGGACCGAGGTGCCGGGCGACATGGGATAGGCGCAGACGAAATCGCAGCCGGCCGCGGAGGCGCCGAAGGCGACAGCCTCGGCGCCAGTCAGCATGATCTCCTCGGCGACGGCCGGATCGGCGCCCAGCTCGATCGGGAGCCTGGGCTGAACCGCAGCTCCTCGCTCGTAGCCCTTCGCGAAGGCCGCCAGATTCGCCTCCACGACGGCGGGGCCCTTCTTGGCGAAGAAATCCCTCAGCCCGCCTTCGCTGCTCGCGCGATCCATCCCGAGCAGGGAGCAAAGGGCGCCGACCGCGACCGTGTTGGCGTAGATCGCCCCCCCGAGCCCCGCGGCGATCGAGGCGAAGGGGATGTCCAGCATCCCTTCATGACCAACTATGATCTTTTCGCCGATTACCATGGTCGCGGCGCCGATCCGCGAGCCGAGATGGGCGACGGCGGATTTGGTCAGGGCGACGAGGATGTCGACGCGGTCGATCCTCGCCGAAACCGGCCTCCGGGAGAGGCGTAGCTCCGTGCTGTTGCAGCCGCCGCGAATGCGGGACATGTATTCCTTCGTCGCGAAGACGTGAAGTTTTGCTCGCTTGGCGAAGGCCGCGAGCATGGACTCGATGGCCTGTATCCCTTGCCCGGCTTCTCCCGCGATGACGATGGCCAAGTCCTCGCGCGGCGTCATGGATGTCTCCTGCCTTGAGTGATCATGAATTCCCCTTTATCGGAGTGGCGACCGGATCGGACCTCGCCTTTTGTCCTGACATAAAGTAACACTATCCCATGGCCACGGCCAGCATTTCGTAAACGGGCCGCGGCGCGAGTATCTTCGTCGGAAGCGCCGATCGCGGGCTTCCCGGGCCTCGGCCGGCGGCCAGCGGCCGGCGGCCAGCGGCCGACGGCCGACGAAAAGGAGGATGCGATGGCTACTCGAATCGAGCATGACAGCATGGGCGACATCGAGGTGGCGACGGATAAGCTATGGGGAGCGCAGACCCAAAGATCCTTCGAGAATTTTCGCATCGGCCGCGAAGTCATGCCCATGGAGCTGATCCTCGCCCTCGCCATGATCAAAAAGGCCAGCTCCATAGCGAACGGTCGAGTGCGGGCCCTGCCCCCCGACAAGGTCTCCGCCATCGTCGAAGGTTGCGACGCCATCCTTCGACGCGAACTCGACGACAACTTTCCCCTCTCGGTCTGGCAGACAGGTTCGGGCACGCAGACCAACATGAATCTCAACGAGGTCATCGCGAATTACGCGAGCGGCAGGGCAGGCCTGGCCCTCGGCTCGGGCAAGCCCCTCCATCCCAACGACGACGTGAACAGGTCGCAGTCGAGCAACGACGTGTTCTCTACGGCGATGCAGGTCGCGGCGGCAATGAAGACGAAAAGGGAGCTCCTTCCCGCGGCGCGATCCCTGCTAGCCGCCCTCGATGCCAAGGCTCGCGACTTCGCGGACATCGTGAAGACGGGGCGGACCCACCTCCAGGACGCCGTACCCATCACCCTCGGGCAGGAATTCTCCGGCTACGCCGAGCAACTGCGCCTCGGCGTAGGCCGCGTCGAATCGGCCCTCGCCGGTCTCATGCGACTGCCCTTGGGGGGAACGGCCGTGGGCACCGGTCTCAACGCTCCCGAAGGATTCGCCGAGGAAGCCTGCGCGGAATTGGCCGCCCTCTCGGGCCTTCCCCTCCTCCCCGCCGAGAATAAATTCGCCTTCATCGCTGCCCACGACGATCTCGTCCATCTTTCCGCATCCCTCAACTCGCTGGCCGTGAGCCTCATGAAGATCGCCAACGACATCCGGTTTCTCGCCTCCGGCCCGCGATGCGGCATCGGCGAACTCAGGCTTCCGGAAAACGAGCCGGGTTCCTCGATAATGCCGGGAAAGGTGAACCCGACGCAGATCGAGGCACTTACGATGGTCTGCGTCCAGGTCTTCGGGAACAACGCGACCATCGCCTTCGCCGGAGCCTCGGGACAACTCGAGCTCAACGTCTTCAAGCCCGTGATCATCTTCGATCTCATCCAATCCATCGAACTTCTCGCCGGCGCCATGGCGAGTTTCGACGAACGCTGCGTGAGGGGCATCGAAGCCGACACGAAGAGGATAAGGGAACTCGCCGACAGGAATCTCATGACGGTGACCGCCCTGACCCCGCGCCTCGGCTACGAGGCTTCGGCGAAGATAGCCAAGCTTGCCCGCGACAAGGACCTCACGCTCAAAGAGGCGGCGATGGAGCTCGGGCTCCTCGGCGGCGAGGAGTTCGACGCGATCATCAATGCCGCGGGCAGCCCCTGATCTAGGAGCTGACGGACCGCCCGTCCCATCCCCTCGCCTTCCCGACCGGCAGCTTTCGCCCTTCGTGTCCCTCAGGCTTTCCGCGAGCAACGATCCGCGAGATAGACGATCGACTGATAAGGAATGCCGCTCGAGAGCGTGACGCCGATCTCGCAGGTTCTGCTGTTCGAATAGCCGGTCCTGCAATCCGGCGGCAGCTCCTCCTTGAGCGAGGAGAGGGCAGAGGCGCTGAGCTCGGGGTGGAGGAAGATGCGATCGCCTGCCACCCCGCAGCAGCCCACGCCGGCAGGTACGACGACCTTGTCGGCGAAGGCTCTCGCGACGGCGAGGAAGGTCTCGGCGAGGGCCATCTTCCTCGAACTGCAGGTGATATGAATTGCGATGGTTTCGGGAGTCTTCTCGATGGCGAGCCTGTCGAGGAGGAAGGTCTGGATGAATTCGACCGGCTCGAAGGTCCTGAGCCGCGGGTCGGCCTTGGCCTTCGCCG
>Ga0307375_10004339_pt1 | contig 13568 bp, 13 predicted proteins | sample TR1MG_FD_202531 | JGI IMG/M metagenome (GOLD analysis project Ga0307375, IMG submission 202531) | Soil microbial communities from Risofladan, Vaasa, Finland - TR-1 | ecosystem: Environmental > Terrestrial > Soil > Coastal area > Acid sulfate soil | place: Finland: Risofladan, Vaasa | collected...
TCCGTGGCTTGAAGTGCTGCACTCGACGCTGCTGCCAACAATTCATCACACGCAGAACTACCTGTTGCTGCTGGTGGCGATTTTTGGCACCACCATCAGCCCCTATCTGTTTTTCTGGCAGGCCGGGCAGGAAGTCGAGGAACTGAAGTTGCAGCGCAAAGGCGCCTCGCTGCTCAGATCACCTGAAGACGCCACGCAGCACCTGCACCGCATCAACATCGACACCGGGCTGGGCATGGCATTTTCGCAGCTGATAGCGGTTTTTATCATGCTGACCACCGCAGTCACGCTGTATACCCACGGCGTGCATGACATACAGACATCTTCGCAGGCCGCCGAAGCTTTGCGCCCGATCGGCGGAGAGTTCACCTTCCTGCTGTTTGCCGCCGGAATCATCGGCACCGGGATGCTGGCCGTGCCGGTACTGGCCGGCTCGGCTGCCTATGCGGTTGCGAACACCTTCCGCTGGTCGTCCAGCCTCAGTCTGGAACTTAAAGAGGCCAAAGGCTTTTATGCGATCATCGCACTGTCGACCATCGTAGGTGTGCTGTTGAATTTCAGCCCCATCGATTCGATCAAGGCGCTGTTGTGGAGCGCGGTGGTAAACGGTGTGATATCGGTGCCCCTGATGATCGCGATGATGCGTATGGCAACACAGAAAAAAATCATGGGGAAATTTGCGATCAGTGTGCGGCTGCAATGGCTGGGCTGGATGGCAACCACTGTGATGGCTGTCACGGTAATGGCATTCGGCGTGACCAGCGTAGCGGCGCATTTCAAGCTGGACTGGTAATTCCACTTGAGTAACGTTCAAAATCTGTTTTAATGCGCGGGTCGGCATAGCCGTTTAATAGCCAAGTCTGGCCGACCCCTTGGCGTCGAACTCCAGCCGGCACATTCTGCCACGGCGCATATTGGGAAGCGACACCCAGTTTTTCACGCAGCCCAATGTAAATTTCGGCAACTGACTTAATATCCACTAGGGAGATAACCATGGGCATGATTCAGGAATTCAAGGAGTTTGCAATCAAGGGGAATGTGGTTGATATGGCCGTCGGTGTGATTATCGGCGGCGCATTCGGAAAAATCGTTTCTTCATTTGTAACGGATGTCATCATGCCGCCCATCGGCGTGCTGATAGGCGGGGTGGATTTTTCGAAGCTGTCTTTTATCCTTCAGGATGCCACCGCGACTGCGCCGGCGGTTGTGATCAGCTATGGAAAATTCATACAAACGATCGTCGATTTTACGATCATCGCTGCGGTTATCTTCATGGTCATTAAAGGCATCAACTCGATGAAGAAAAAAGCCGAGGCGGCCCCTGCAACGCCCGCCGCACCACCGGCACAAGAAGTCCTGCTGACTGAAATTCGCGATTTGCTGAAAAAATAATCCAACGAAATCGTCACATCGCTGTACCGGACCACTTCTGGCGATCCGGAACCCTGCCTGTCGCAAATACCAAGGTCGTTATCAGGGTAGTTAATACAATCCGTCTGTTGTAACCTTTGTCATCCATGAGGCGAATAACGCACAAGAGTGGTTTGTAATTTTCATTACTCTGTGCATATCGAACCTGGAGGAAATCATGCCCAAGGCAATGTGGAACAATCAGGTGATTGCCGAAGCGCCGGCCGGCGAAGTTCACCGTGTCGAAGGTAACGTGTATTTTCCGCTCTCCGCCGTGAAGCGTGAATATCTGCGCCCGAGTGACACCCATACCCGCTGTCCGTGGAAAGGCATCGCGAGCTACTACGATGTAGTGGTGGGCGGCCAGGCAAATAGGGATGCCGCCTGGTATTACCCGGACCCTTCCAGCATGGCGGCGCAAATCAGGGACCATGTCGCCTTCTGGCATGGTGTAAAGGTAGAAGAGTAGCCGATGGATCTTCAGCAACCCCATGCAGGCACATCAGACCCGGCCCTGACGCCGGGCCGGCGGTTGGGCTCAGTACGCGCCCGAACGAACTCCCTGTGCGCCCCGCTGGAGATCGAGGATTATGTCATCCAGGCGAGCGACTCGGTCAGTCCGCCCAAATGGCATCTTGCGCATACCACCTGGTTTTTCGAGACGTTCATCCTGCTGCCGTTTGCGCCGGGCTATCGCGTCTTCGATGTTGCTTACGCGCACCTGTTCAATTCGTATTATGAAACGGCGGGGTCCTTTTTCCCGCGAGCGCAGCGCGGCCTGTTGTCTCGCCCGACCGTGGCTGATGTCTATAGTTATCGCGGTCATGTCGATGAGGCGCTGCAAACGCTGCTGAATAATCTGCCGCAGCGCTACGCCCATGACATCCTCGCGCGGGTGGAACTGGGTATCGAGCATGAAACCCAGCATCAGGAATTGCTGCTGATGGATGTGAAATACAATTTCTTCATCAATCCGCTCAAGCCTTCTTACCACAACACCCGGGGTGCGCCGTCGCCCATTTTGGAGACGGTCTGGCAGACGTACAAAGGAGGTATCGTCGAGATCGGTCATGACGCGGTGGGGTTTTCTTTCGACAATGAACGCCCCAGACACCAGACTTTTTTGCAGGATTACCGGCTGGCCGGTCGTTTGGTGAATAACCGGGAATATCTGGACTTCATCAATGATAATGGTTATCGACGCCCCGAACTGTGGCTATCCGATGGCTGGCACACGATCACCGGCCAACACTGGCAAGCGCCTTTATATTGGCAGCGGGACGGCAGTGACTGGCAGCAATTCACGCTGTCCGGCATGCAGCCGTTGAACCTGCCGGAACCGGTCGCTCATTTGAGCTATTTCGAGGCAGATGCATATGCGCGCTGGGCGGGCAAGCGGCTGCCGACCGAGGCGGAATGGGAACATGCCGCGGCAGGCTTGCCGATCACCGGCAATTTCCTCGAATCCGGAGCCATGCATCCACAGGCTGCCCGTTCGTCCGGCCTCACCCAACTGTACGGCGACCTGTGGGAATGGACGCAAAGCGCATATTCCGCCTATCCGGGATTCCGTCCCCTGTTCGGCACACTGGGGGAATACAACGGCAAATTCATGAGCGGCCAGATGGTATTGCGCGGGGGGTGCTGCGTCACGGCACAGGAACACATGCGCGCCAGTTACCGTAATTTTTTCCGGCCAGCGGACCGATGGATGTTTTCCGGTCTGCGCCTTGCGGAGGATACATGATGCGCAACGAATCCCCGGTAATGAAAATCGCTCCCGACGAAAATGAATTCCTGGCCACTGTCCGCACCGCCCTGCGCAGGCAGCCGCGCGCGATACCCCCAAAATATTTTTACGACGCGCGCGGATCGGAGTTGTTTGATTTGATCTGCAACACGCCCGAGTATTATCCGACACGCACCGAAACAGGCATCCTGGACGAGTTCGGTGCGGAAATGGCGGCTCGTCTGGGCACCTCCTGTGTCCTGGTCGAACTCGGCAGCGGCAGTGCCACCAAGACACCCCTGTTGCTCCGTCACCTGGCCGAAGATGCCGCGTATGTGCCGATCGATATCTGCGAGCCGCACCTGCTGCAAAGCACACAGCGCCTCGGCATGCTGTTTCCCGAAATGCACATGCATCCGTTGTGCGCAGACTACACCCGGTTACCTGCCGTGAAACTCGATGGCTACACGGGCCGCAGGCGCGTGATCTTCTTTCCCGGATCGTCGATCGGCAATTGCACCCCTGCCGAGGTCGTACAATTATTGCAGCATGCCGCACAGCTGGCCGGTCCCGGCGGCGCGATGCTGGTCGGCGTGGACAGCAAGAAATCACCCGACGTGCTGAATGCCGCCTACAACGATGCCGCTGGTTACACGGCCGCATTCAATCTGAACCTGCTGGCGCGCATGCAGCGCGAACTGGGTGCCCAACTCGACCCGGATGGCTTTGAACACCGCGCTTTCTACAATGGGGGGCTGGGACGGATGGAGATGCACCTGGTCAGCCGGAGAAAACAAGTCATTCAACTGGGCGATGAAACCTTCCACTTCGACGTTGGCGAAACGATACACACCGAAAATTCGTACAAATATACCGCGCACGAGTTTCAGCAGCTGGCCAGGGCAGCGGGATGGCACCCGAAGATGTTGTGGACCGACCGCGCAGGATTATTCAACGTGCATTATCTGAGTCTGTCCGCCAACGAAGCCAACCACCCGCCCCGGCAAGGTCGCTGATCCCGCATTTAGCTTCGCAACTTTTCGGCTTCCGCCATTTTTTCCAGTGCCCCGGCAATCACACTGCGCGGCGCCGCGATATTCATGCGCATGAAACCGCTGCCCTGTCCGCCAAAAATTATCCCGGGACTCAAACCCACGCCTGCCTGCCGGACAAAAAACTGCTGGAGTTGCTCATCGTTCAGCCCCATCGCGCGGCAATCCAGCCACAGCAGATAAGTGCCTTCCGGTTCGGTCAGCTTGATCAGCGGCAAATGCTGCCGTAAAAAAGTGCGCACGAACTGGTAGTTTGCTCCGATATAGTCGAGCAGCTCATCCAGCCACGCAGCACCGTTTCGATACGCCGCCTCGAACGCCACGATGCTGAACGGGTTTGCCGCGCTTACATGCAGCATGTCAAACACCTTTGCTATCGCCGCACGGTCCTTTTCATCCGGCACGATAAGGGCAGACAGGCCGAGCCCCGGGATATTGAAAGTCTTGCTGGGCGCAACGGCGGTAACGATCTTCACCGCACCATCGCTCAACCCGGCCAATGGCTGGTGCTGTTTGCCGGGATAAACCAGATCTGCATGGATCTCGTCAGACACAACCGTGACATCGCAGCGTTCGCAGATTTCGAGCAGCGCCAGCAATTCATCCGCTTGCCACACCCTGCCGACCGGGTTGTGCGGGGAACACAACAGCAACAGCCGCGCGCCTTCAGCCGCACAGCGCTCGAAATGTTCCAGGTCGAAGCGATAACGGCCATCATCGAACCGGAGTGGATTAAGCATCAATCTGCGCCCGACACTTTTCGCCGCGCCAAAAAAAGGCCCATACACCGGCGGTTGCACAATCACAACATCGTCGGGCTGGCTTAAAGCAATGATGGCCGCGTGCACGGAAGGCATCACGCCGGGACACATCACGATCCATTCGCGTTCCACCTTCCAGCCATGGCGTGTTTTTTGCCAGGCTATCAGCGCGTCGTACAGCGATTCCGGATAGACGGTGTAACCGTAGATCGGGTGCGCCGCCCTCTTCACAAGCGCATCACGCACGGCTGCTGGAACGGCGAAATCCATGTCTGCCACCCATAGCGGCACAACATCTTCGGTTCCGAAAATCTCCATCCGCCCGTCGTACTTGAAGCTGGATGTGCCGCTGCGCGGGATGATCTCGTCGAATTCACTGCTCATCTGAACCTCTATGCTCAATCAGGCTTGCCGGGTTGGCAGACCACCAGCAGCTTCAACCCATTGCAGGCGGTTGAACATGAAAATGTCAGTCATAATTACTTTGGTCAGATGAGGCCTGAGCGCACCAGTAAATCATTATCAGCCATCCGACAAGCGGTATAAGCCCGATAAGCTGCCACCACCCGCTACGATTTATGTCGTGTAGTCTGCGCGATGTGACGGCAAGATTGGGCAACAAAGTAGCCAGCGCGGCGAGTTCCCCGGCAGTCTGGCTGATCAATTGCGCGCCGATTGAAACAATCACGATAAATAGAATCCACCACCAAAACTCGGAGCGGGAAGCACGGCCATTGAATTCGGCATACTTCCTGAAACAGGTTTGAATCGATTCAATGAATGTCATCTTATGTCCCCTCTAAAAAGTGCATACCCAATTACTAATGGTTCCCGTTCCCAGCAAACGGAATTGACTAATACAGATTTCACGGCATCCGATAATTGCCAGGCAAACCCGCCCGCCGGCGACCATGGACGGTGCCAGACCGTCGCACCGCTCGCCACCCTACCACCATTTCTTGATTTTGAAGATGGCTGCAAGAGCGGCGGCCAGCAACAGCATGCCGAAGATCGCCAAGGTGAATCCGTTGGGATATTTCAGCACTTCCATATTGGTGAAATTCATACCGAATATCCCGGCGATCACACCTATCGGTGTCAGAATAACGGTGATCACGGCAAGAAAAGTCAACACCTGGTTAAGCCGCTGGCTGAGCAACGACTGCACCGCCTGCATCAGGCTCAGCACATGCTCCGCCCTGGACTCGGCTATTACCGATGCACGTTGCATATGTTCATGCGCATCGATCAGGCGCAGGTTTTCGCGATAGCTGCTTTCTTCCCTGAGCTTCTCGATCGCGATTGCATTGGTTCTGGCATATCGCGCCAGCAGGGCAAACTCCTTGCGCATCAGCAGCAACCTGCCTAGGTCCGCATTGCCCGCATCTGCCAGACATTCGTCCTCGAATTCGTCCATTTCCTCGCGCAACGCATAGACGCGCCGCAACAGATAGTCGACCAGCAGATGAATGATTTTGCACACGCACTCTGCAATGGTCAGACCGGCCAGATCATGATTTGAAAAATGGTGGTAGCGTTCTCCCGGCCAGATCAGCGCGCACATTTTCTGGTCTGCGAGTATCGAGACACTGGTGGCTTCGCTGGTTTCATCTTCTCCGACACCCTTGACCGGAAAGCGCAAAATGATATGCAACGCCCCGTTTTTTAGCCGGGTAAACTGGGGCGGATGGGACGGATTGAGGATATCCTTGATATGCAACTCATCCAGCGAGAATCTTTTACCCAGTGCTTCGAGCAGCTTGCCTTGGGGACTGGCCAGGCGGAGCAAAGTCTGGTCTTCTCGCAATGCCTGCTCCCAGTCGATCTCGCGCATATCTGCAAGAAAGTGACAACGAACCGGTTCCTGGCTTGCGCTGACTTCATGATCGGACTGCATAACCTCTCCTTTTACCGTGCCGTCATCAATACTTGGCGAAGCCGCAGCATCCCCAACCCCCAGCCTGCGCCGAATCCGGTCATATCGCTCGCCACACTACCCGGCCCGTCGCTTCAGCACGGCCGCGAGCACTTCGCGGTGATGCACAGCGCGCGGCAGGGCTTTATCCTTGGGCAACAACACCAGCAGGTGTGCTGCATTCAAGGTCTTTGGTGCAACGGAAGAAGCGGTCAGTTGTGCTAGCATTGCGTATTCGGTTAATGGATGAAGATACCATTATCGCGGAAAATTCAATTTGCCACAGAGCGCACAGAGAACACAGAGAAAACTTCAACCTGTCGCCACGCTCTCTGTGTGCCCTGTGTTCTCTGTGGCATTATTTTTTATCATATGCGAGCCTATCTAGATCTTATGCAGCACGTGCTCGATCACGGCACAAAAAAATCCGACCGCACCGGCACCGGCACGACCAGCGTGTTCGGCTACCAGATGCGCTTCAACCTTGCGCAGGGCTTTCCGCTGGTGACAACCAAAAAGTGCCACATGAAGTCCATTGTCCACGAGCTGCTGTGGTTCCTGCAGGGCAGTACCAACATCAAATACCTCAAGGACAACGGTGTCAAAATCTGGGACGAGTGGGCTGACGAGAACGGCGACCTCGGTCCGGTGTACGGCAAACAATGGCGCTCGTGGGCGACGGTAGATGGCCGTGTGGTGGACCAGATTTCCGAAGTCATCGCACAGATCAAAAAAAATCCCGACTCGCGCAGATTGATCGTGTCGGCCTGGAATGTGGGCGAGCTCAACCAAATGGCATTGGCACCCTGCCATGCATTCTTCCAGTTTTACGTGGCCGACGGAAAATTGTCCTGCCAGCTTTACCAGCGCAGCGCCGACATTTTTCTCGGTGTGCCGTTCAACATCGCCAGCTACGCCCTGCTGACGCTGATGGTGGCGCAGGTGTGCGGACTCAAACCGGGGGATTTTGTGCACACCTTTGGCGATGCGCACCTCTATTCAAACCACATGGAACAGGCCACCCTGCAGTTGTCGCGCGAGCCGCGCCCGCTGCCGACGATGAAGATCAATCCCGCAGTGAATGACATATTCGCGTTCAAGTTCGAGGACTTCACGCTGGAAGGCTACGATCCGCACCCCGCCATCAAGGCCCCAGTCGCGGTATGAGCAATGCTTATCCCGGCACCGTTATCAAGCCGCGCGTGTCGCTGATCGTCGCAATGGCGAAGAACCGTGTGATCGGCATCAACAACACGCTACCGTGGCATTTGCCCGCCGACCTGAAACACTTCAGGAACCTCACCATGGGACATCATATCGTGATGGGTCGCAAGACCCATGAATCGATCGGCAAACCCCTTCCGGGCCGTACGTCGGTGGTGGTGACACGCAACCCCGCTTATTCCGCACCGGGCGTAATTGCGGTGAATTCGCTGGAGGCGGCAATCTCCGCGTGCGGTGATGACAACGAGATATTCGTCATCGGCGGGGCCGAGCTTTACCTTCAGGCGATAGCGCTTGCCGACCGGATCTACCTGACCGAGATTGACGCAGATATCCACGGCGATGCGCATTTCCCCGAATTCAAGCGCAGCGAATGGCTTGAATTATCCCGCGAAACGCATAGCCAGCTGGAACCACAGCCATTGCAATACCACTTCGTTGTCTATCATCGCAACGGACGGTGACGGCAATAGTTCCAGCCCGGATTTGCCCAATATTCCGCTAGTGTTGTGAATCCGAACTTTCCGGCAACTGCTGAGTAGAGGGCATTTCCGAAGAATGCGGCATTTCCATAGGGGCCGAATATTCCGGGGATTTCAGGTCCAGATAGCTATCGCGCGAATCATGGATTGAAGGACCGGATTCGGACGAATGGCCGTTTTGTTCCCGCAAGGACCCCTCGATCTTCCCTTCAGCCCGGCCTTCTCCCGATTTTCCATGGTCAGACTGTTCATTCTTGCCACGCATCGAAGAATCGGCCTTGTAGAATTCCGGAATTGCATTCAACAGCGTCGGCAACGCTTCCATATTCGCGGCAAGTCCCACCTGGTTCGGGTGAATATCAATCTCGCCCTTGTCGGTTCTGATGAAGGTGACGCCCTGTATCACCTGGTCGTAGGTTCCGGAGGGATAACCGCTGCTGTTTCCCGGCAGGATGACCGTCGCCACATGGTCCGTTCCCCGAACCCCTATGGTTGCGTTTGGCGTCCTGATCAAATCGAATTGCGGATGCAGTTTTCCCAGTTTCCCGGTGACAAAGCGGGAGGCACCCTTGAGCAGCGAAATCAGGCTGGAATCGGTGTCCGTTCCGTTGTAGGCATACTTTTCGATCTTGAGTTGCGTCTGCGGCCGGATGGCGATAAATCCGTCGTCCACCATCCTGATTTGCGCCATGCCGGATTGGGAGGTCACGATTGTTTCACCCACACAGACCGAATCACCCTTGGCCAGCACCCTTGAACGCCCGTTGCTTTGTGCCTCGACAGGTCCATGGCTATACATAACATTGCCGGCCACTTTCATTCCGGTGCCGCCCATGCCGGTGCCGCCGACACCCGATTCCGATGCAGTATACGTGCAACCGCCCGTAGCGGCCCATGCACTGGATGTCAGCACAGCGCTGGAAAGCAGTAGCGCCTGCAGGTAGGTATTTAGATTAGATTTCATTTGAAGTCTCCGCTGAACTGTAATGATATACGCCAAAATTCGCCCGGTACATGGCATCCGGTTTTTGCTGGTCGCGCTGTTGCAACTCGGCTGCGCGCTTGTTGACAGCATGCAGTGATCTCATGCCAACGATACGGGAATAATCCGCCAGTTCCCTGATCGAATCTGCGCTCAGTTTGTCATAGAAAACACAGCGCTCCAGAAAGGGCGGTTTACTGCCCGACAGATTATGGACTGTCGCCGCCAGGTGGTCATGAATATTCCGTCCAAAATAATAAATCTTCTCTGCCATGTCTTGCGGTTGTACGAACGCGTCGGCGCTCAGATGCACCCGGTCGTCGCTGTCCAGCGTGACGATCCCCTGGCGCAGCCACTCGTCCAGTACCACGCGCGCACGAATATCCTTGCTGACCGACTGTACCAGCTCATCAAATGAGTGCCCCTCTCCCTTGCTGGCCAGGCGCGGCAGCGGAATGGGCATTCCCTCCTTGTCCAGATACGCGGGGTGCCCGCTCCAGATGGTCAGTAGCAGGGCGCTCATCGATGCATTTTCGGGCAGATTGATCTCGGTCACAATTTCGTTACGCAAACGGTTGACCTCACGACGGTGTATTCCGGTCAGCAGGCTGATGCGGCTGTCGGTCTGGGGTTTGGTGTCCAGCTTGAACTCGGCTTCGGCCACCTTTACATAGGCTGATTTGACCAGCTCGCAGAAAATCGTGAAAGAAATACCATGCAATAACAGCAGCCGAACCAACGGACGCAACAGATACCGAATCGCCACAAAAACAGGCGACTGCGGCACGTTGCCGAATGTATCTTGGTTATTCATAGCTGACCTTTCAATATTTCACGGTAAAAGAAGCATACCACAAAAAAACATTTGACGTGTGCAAATTTTACACGTAATGTTCACTTTGTGTGCAATGTACACACGATTGTTGAGGCAGGAAATTGCCAGGACATGTCGTAGAACCTGATTTCAAGCGTCTTGGGTTCGATATTTTGTTATTCATTTTATATAAGGAGTCAATCATGTTGAATCAAAAAAATGTTGCCAAACTTGTTGCTGCACTGTTCCTGTTAGGCGGTTTCACACTGGCGTCGGCTGCGACGACTCCGGCTGCAACAACTCCTGCTGCTGTAACTCCTGCAGCAACGACACCGACTGTAACAACACCGACTGCTGCCCCTGCGGTAGCCGGTCCGGAAGTCGAAGCTCCCGAAGCTGGAGAGGCGCCCGAAGCTCCTGAAGTCGCCGAGGTACCCGATGTCGCCGAGGTTCCCGATGTCGCCGAAGTACCCGATGTTGCCGAAGTGCATGCTCCCGAGACACATTAATTGAGACATAAGGATACATTATGAAATACGCCATACTTGCAGCAAGCCTCTTTGCCTCCTTCGCAACGGCCACAGCTCAAACCGCGCAAGCGGCAGAGGGTGGTAAATTCAGCCTGGAAACGGGCATGGACTATAACACCGGCAAGTATGGCGGCACCCAATCAACCGATATGTTGTACATACCCGTCACCGGCAAGTATCAGTATCAATCATGGACACTGAAACTGACTGTCCCCTATCTGCGAATTTCCGGCCCGATTAACGTGATTAACGGCATAGGTGTGGTGTCCAAATTAGCCAACGCGCCGATCTCGACACGTTCGGGTTTGGGTGATGTGATCGCCAGCGCAACCCATCCCGCTTATTACAATGCTGCCACCGGCTTGCTGGTCAACCTGACCGGAAAAGTCAAGTTCGGAACGGCCGACAGCGCCAAGGGCCTCGGAACGGGAATGAACGATTACATGTTCCAATCGGATATTTATCAAATATCCGGTGACCTGACCAAGTTCGGCACAATAGGTTACAAGATATATGGCAGCCCGGCCGGATACACGCTGAACAATATCTTGTATGGATCGCTGGGCGCCAGTTACCAACTTGACCAGATTACCAGTGGCGGCGCGATGCTCAGGCTGGGCCAGGCATCGACTACCACCGGATCATCGCGGATGGAGGCGATTTTCTTCGTCAGCCGCACTCTCGACAAAACCTGGAAAGCACAGGGTTATCTATTGAAGGGCTTTACCAACAGCGTTCCGGACTTTGGTGCCGGTGCCACAATCGCCTATCAGTTCTGACTCCGCCAAGCAGGCAGCCCATCCCGGGCTGCCTGCAGCATCAACTTGCCATAAACCAAAACACCCGGTTAACCGGGTGTCACATCACACCACCCGCTATAAACAATAAGAATGTCCCGCCTTGAGTTATCGGTGATGCATTCGCGATCAACCTTTACGGGGTGTGACAACAACGCCGGCATATAGGGATGTTGGCAAACCATCCCGAATCCAGGGCAACATTATTGGAAATCCCAACGATAGCCGAGATAAAAATACTTGCGCCTTGTTGTGTCATCCTGAGCCGCGCTCTTCACATGAGTTTGTTCTATGCCGCCTTCGCCCTCCAGATTGACCGAATTGTTCAGGCGGTAATTCAATCTCAGGCTGGGTCGAATCTGCGTCTGATGTGTGCCGGTGTTCGTTGCCTGACTATACAACAGCAGCATCGTATCAACGCGCCAGTTTTGGGGAAGCGGTTCAACCTGGGTAAATAGCAGGGACTGCCCGCTGTAGCTACTGGCGGTTGAATAGGTGGCGTTTACCAATCCGAAATCGCCTTGCCGGAACACGCCATTAACGGTTGCCTGCACGGAATATGAATAGTTGTTACCGGACCCCACCATTCCCGGCTGGCCGGTGCTGGTTCCGCCGGTACTTGACATATTGCTGAGGCGAAAATCGCCTCCATAACGAATGCGCTCGGAATAAGGAAGGTTCACGCCAATCCCGAACGTGTTGGATATCGGGCTAAATGCAGCCGCATCCGCAATGATGGTGTTCATCGCGACGCCAGACTGGAGCAATGCCGCAACGGACTGTATGGGCTGGCCGATCAGGGCATTGCTCAACTGCAACGGCGGAGACCGGCGATGATCCACAAGCACGTTGTAATTGGTGCTCACGCCGGTGGTCCAGTTACCCTGAAACATGCCAAGATCGACTTTCTTGAACAGGGTGTCGTATTCAAACAGCCCCATTAAGTTGCGCCCCGCTTCAAAATAATGCCCCTCTGCGCCGACCGCCCGTCGTTCCACGATACCGGAAGCCCGCTGCTGTATGAAGTAACCGGTGCTGCTCCACATCTCGGGTCTTGGGCTGAGATCGACGCTAAAACCGGCAAAGTCCTTGTTGCTGGAAGTACTGAGACCACCGTTGCTATATTCCACCGGTTTTCCAAGGACAGCATTTACCCGCCAGGTCGGATCGAAACGATACCCTCCCCATGCTCCGTCGAATTGGCCGGGCGCACCCGCGCCGAGGCCGTTTTGACGGCCGATCCGGTACGCATAACTGTGGTCACGCGCATTTTGCTCGATATAGGCCGCATCAAAACGGTTGCCGCTCACCTGGCCCGGTAAAAAATTCTTGTTGTAACTGTCGCGGAACACCAGTCGCGTATCGGCAGTCTCGCTGCGTTTGTGCCCCATCAGGTCCAGCGAGGAGAACAATTGCGACTGGTCCTGGAGCGTCAAGGACGATGTTGTCGTCGTCGCGCCGCTGACGGTAATCGAATCGGTATTGGATATTCCCTTGTAATAATATTGGGAAAGACCGCCGGTCACCTGCATCTTTTCCTCGGTCACCGTGGGCTTGTTTGCCACCTGTTCCTGCACGGGTGCCAACCTCACCTTGTTTACTGCCGGTAACTTGGCCATCAGCAGCCTGACCTTGGCCACATCGCTGGCATGCGGATAAAGTTCAATGTATGACTGGTACTCCACGCGCGCCTTGTCATATTCGCCGTTCATTTCCCGCGCTTCACCGATCAATTCCTGGGCTGCCTGGGATTGCTTGTTGGGAGCCAGGTTCAGCAACTTGTTCAACCGTTCGATCGCGATATCGGGACGGTCATTCTGGAGTGCATAGCGCGCACTGCCGATCAATTGTTGTGCCTCCAGTTCGATTGTC
>Ga0307375_10004340_pt1 | contig 13565 bp, 11 predicted proteins | sample TR1MG_FD_202531 | JGI IMG/M metagenome (GOLD analysis project Ga0307375, IMG submission 202531) | Soil microbial communities from Risofladan, Vaasa, Finland - TR-1 | ecosystem: Environmental > Terrestrial > Soil > Coastal area > Acid sulfate soil | place: Finland: Risofladan, Vaasa | collected...
CTGGACCTTGGGATTCCACTGCGCTCGTCTGCGCCCGCTCAGAGGTCGATCCAGTAGCGCCGTACGAGACCGTGTTCTTCGTCAACGAGCTTCTCCAAGACCCCAGCGTGTCGTTCGATGATCTTGATGGAGCCCACGTTGTCATCCAGGCACACCAACAGCAGACGGCTCAAACCCGCCGCTCGCGCGTGTGCCAGGAGTGCGCCCATCGCCCAGGTCCCAACCCCGCGTCCCCGAGCTGAGGGGCGGATGCCGTAGCCCACATGCCCCAGCCGTAGGACGTTGTCAGTGGTCGCCGTACGCAGCGCGATGCCCCCCAACACCAAGTCACCTTCCACAATCCACCACATCCGAGCCGAAGGCAGCGACTGGAGTCGACTCACCCAGGTGGAGAATCCCTCGGCGCTTTCGACGTCATCGTCGGGACTGATCCCGAACCCGTCTTCGTGTACGCCGGGCCCCCATTCCCTATGACACGCCAGCCAAGGCGAGTGACGAGCGACTTCAGGGGTGACCAGTTCAAGCATTGCCACAAACTATCGATGGCCAGCCAGCCCGTGCTAGCAATCGCTATGACACCGCGTACGCCTGCGTGAGGCGCAACCAATCGCGAATGAGCCACACCCAGGCGGCGTCGCGGCAGCGGCGGCGGGCTCAGCTCACGCGAGCCCCGAGTCGGCGCAGGTTCGCGGCCCACAGCGCGCGCAACACGGGCGCGGCCACCAGTGCGCCGAGGGGGCCGAGCCCCCACCACGGGAAGGTGAGGGTCTCACGCCAGGTCAGCTCGGTGCTCGTCGTACCGTCCAAGGTGAAGCTGCCGCTACCCTTCACGAGTCCCACGTGCGTGACGCCCATGGCGCGCGGCGGGTCCCAGCGCGTGATCGTCATCAGGTCGTGGGTGACCAGCGGGCCCACCTTCGTCGTGCAGCGAAACGAGGTGCCGACGCCTTCGTGCTGATCGTTCGCGAACTCGATGGCGACCGCGTCGCTCATCCAGTGCACGTGACGATCCAAGTGTGAGAGCTCTTCCCACACGACCTCGGGCGCCACCGGGTAGGTGGCGCGCACCGTGATCGTTGCCATTACTCAGTGAGCAGGGGAGCGAGTCGGCGCCACTCCTCGAGCGGTGAGGCCAGGTGGTCGGCGCCGAGCACCTGCACGCAGACGTGGTCGGCGCCGGCGTCGTAGTGTTCGCCGAGCTTGCCGGCGACGTCATCCTCGCTGACGTGGGCCACCATGGCGTCACAGAGCCGGTCCGACCCCCCGCGCACGAAGTCCTCGTCGGAGAATCCCAGACGACGCCAGTTGTTGCGGTAGTTCTCGAGGCCCGTATAGAACTCGAGGTAGGTGTGGGCGCGACGCAGAAACTCCTCACGGTCCTGGTCGAGCACGACGGCTTGCTCCACCGCGATGAAGGCGTCACCGACGATGTCGCGCGCGCTCGCGGTGTGCTCGGGCGTCACCAGGTAGGTGTGCACGCCGTCGGCGTGGCTGGCGCCCAGCTGCAGCATGCGCGGGCCGAGCGCGGCGATGACCCTCGCGACGCTCTGGTCGCCCTCGGCGGCGTGCATGGGCGCCGCGTCCATCGCCTCGAGGTAGGTCCGCATGGCCGCGAGGGGCGCCGCGTACTCGTGACCGCGCAGGCGCTCGACGAGGGGCTGGTGGCTCACGCCGAGGCCCAACAGGAAGCGGTCCTCGTAGGCCGCGTTGAGGGTCTTGGCGCCGTTGACGCAGCTGACGGCGTCGCGCGCCCAGATGTTGGCGATGCCCGTGGCGACTACCAGCGTCGAGGTCGAGGCCAGCAGCAGGCCCGAGGACGTGAACGCCTCGCGGCCCCAGGCCTCGGGCAGCCACAACGCCGGATAACCCAGCGACTCCACTTCGCTCGTGATGCGGGTCGCGGCCTCGGGTGACTGACGATCGAGGGTCATGGTCCACAGACCGGTACGTCCCCGAAGAGCGTCGAGCGCGTGCAACTCTCTCATGGTTCGAGCCTACGCACTCTCCTGGCGTGCCGGCGAGTGGGTACGACGGCGGCGTACGGGTGGTCCCCATTCGCGAACTGCGTCGCGTCGCGCTCTCGTCCCGTGTTGCCCGTCGGTGCCCCAGCCGACCACAATGGTTCGATGGAATACTTCGTGGCGCTGGCGAGCGCGTGGCTCTTGCTCTCCGCGTCCACGGCGCTGCGCCCGGGTCGGCGCGGGATCTTCTTCGCCCTGGCCTACCCGGTCGGCTGGGCGGCGGGCGAACTGGCCGCCCAGGCCCTCGTGATCCAGATTGCCCTGGTGGGGCTGCTCAAATGGTGGGGCTGGCCGCACCTGCACTGGGTGAGCGATCTGGTGCTCGTGCTCGCGAGCCTGGTGGTGGCCGAGAATCTGGCCTTGGTGTTCATCTCGTTCCACTCGCGCTCGGTCGTGCGCCGCGCGCTGTCACGTGCGAGTTTCCGGCCGCTGTCGAGCCCACTGCCGCGCGAGGACCGCTTCGGCACCTGGTGGCGCACGGCGCTGCAGGTGCCGTACCACCCGCACTGGATGCAGTTGATCAAGAACGTCCCCTACGGGCCCGAGCCGCGCCACCGCCTCGACGTGTGGCGCAACTCGACCACGCCGCTGGGCGCGCCGGTCATCTTCTACATCCACGGCGGCGCGTGGACCTTCGGGGACAAGCGCGAGCAGGGACGTCCGATGCTGCACGAGTTCGTCGCGCGCGGCTGGATCGCCGTGGCCTGCAACTACCGCCTGGCGCCCACGCACCCCTGGCCGGCCCAGATCGAGGACGTCACGCGCACGCTCGCCTGGATCAAGAAGTACATCGCCTCCTACGGGGGCGACCCCGATCGCGTGGTGGTGGCCGGCGGCTCGGCCGGCGGCCACCTCGCGGCCCTGCTGGCGCTGTCGAGCGACGACCCGAGTTGGCGACCCCGCGACGTCGAGGGCGTGACGGACTGGTCGGTGCGCGGGGCGATCCCCCTCTACGGCGTGCTCGAGATGACCGGCGACGACGCCTACTGGAACGGGCTGGGACGCGGCATCCGCGGCCTGCTTGAGCGCCGCGTCGTCCAAGAGCCCTACCAGGGCAACGAGGACCTCTACCTCGCGATCTCACCCCTCCAGCGCATCCATCCCGACGCGCCGCCCTTCCTCGTGGTGCACGGGGTGAACGACACACTGGTGGATGTGCACGTGGCGCGAAGCTTCGTGCGCGAGTTCCGCGCCCACGCGTTGGCGCCGATCTACTACGTGGAACTGCCCTTCACCCAGCACGCCTTCGACGTCTCGGCGAGCCCGCGCACCTCGGCCACCACGCGCGCCGCCATCGCGTTCGCCGACTCGGTGAGCGCCGCCCGCCCCGAGGTGCCGGCGCGGGTGCTCGCGAACTACCGCGTGCCGCCGGGCGAGCTCGTGGTCGAGGTGGCGGGCGAGTGGGTCCCGGCCCCCGAGGCGGTCGCCACCTTCGGGCCGCTGTGGGTGGTGAGCGCGGACAACCCCTACTCACGACGCCTGAGCGAGCAGGAGAACGAGCGTCGACGCGCGCAGATGGTGGAACTGCTCACTCGCCACGGGGTGCGCGCGCACGCCACACTGGCGCGCGGCCAGGGCGACTGGCCCGACGAGGCGGGCGTGGCCCTGATGGACAGTTCGCTGCTCTTCGCCAAGGGGCTCGCGCGCACCTTCGACCAGTACGCCTTCTACGAGGTGACCTCGGACGCGGTGCGCGTGCGGCGCACCGTGGACGCGGCGCTGATCTGACTCAGGCGCCGAAGCGTCGCTCGCGCCGGGTGAAGTCACGCAGCGCGCGCAGCAGGTCGACCTTGCGAAACGCTGGCCAGTAGGGGTCCACGAAGGCGAACTCGGCGAAGGCCGACTGCCAGAGCAGGAATCCCGAGAGGCGCGATTCGCCGCTGGTGCGGATCACGAGGTCCAGGTCGGGCAGGGTGGCGGCGTACAGGTTGCGGGCCAGGCCCTCGGCGTCGATCGACTCGGCCACCTCCTCGGGTGCCACGCCGCTGGTCAACAGGTCGCTCACCAGCGAGCGGCAGGCGTCGACGACCTCCTGGCGCCCGCCGTAGCAGAGGGCGATGTTCACGCTCATGCGCGGGTTCGCCACCGCGCTGCGCGCGACGGCCTCCTTGGCGGCCAGCGCCAACTCGGGCGGGAGCAGGTCCAGGCTGCCGCTCACGCTGAGCGAGAAGCCGAGTCGCTGGGCGAGCACGGGCAGGCGGGCGAACAGGCCGATCAGCACCTCGAAGTAGGGGTCGAGCTCCTCGCGCGGGCGCTGCAGGTTCTCGGTGGAGAGCACCCAGGCGGTGACCGCCTTCATGTCGAGGTCCGAGCACCACCCGAGCAGCTCCTCGAGCTTGGCCATGCCGGCCTCGTAGCTCGCGCGGTACGCGCCGTCGGTCGACTCGCGCGCGAAGCGGCGGTGGCCGTCGAGGATCACCCCGACGTGGCGCGGCATGTTCCCTTTGGGCAGCGAGTTCGCCAGTCGGCGCTCGTAGTAGCGGTACACGGCACGGCGAAGCGCCATCAGCCTCCATCGAGATTGCAACGTCGCCTCAATGCTACCGGCGTGCGTGGCCCTTTGGCGGGCACGCGCTAGTGATCGGCGAGCACGACCTGCACGTCGAGCTGCTCGCCCGTGGTGAGCTCGAATTCCACGATCGAGCCGGCAGCCTTGAGGTCGCTGGTGCCCGCGACCAGGGCGTCGAGCACGGGCGTGGGGCCCGTGACGTGGCACGACGTCACCGTGGCGCGCTGGGAGACCTTGGCGGTGCTCTTGGCCCGGCGAACCGCCTCGAGCACGTCGCACACGGGGCGGTAGCACCACCCGGGGTTCTCGCCGAGTGCGCCCGCCAACTCTTCCACGTGGGGCCACGACGCCAGGTGCACCGAGTCCTCGTGCCACCAGCGCCAGGCCTCTTCGGTGACGAAGGGCACGAAGGGGGCGAGCAGGCGCTGCAGGCTCGAGAGCGCCAGCGCGAGGGTCGCACGCGCCGAGCGGGTGCCCGCCTCGGCGGGGTCGTCGTAGGCGCGGATCTTGACGAGCTCGACGTAGTCGTCGCAGAAGGACCAGAAGAACGCCTCGATGCGCTCGAGGGCGCGCGCCCAGTCGTAGTTGTCAAAGGCCACGGTGGCCTCGGTGATCAGTTCACCGAGCAGAGCGATCAGGTCGCGGTCGATCGGCTCGGTGACCTCCTCGGCGCCCGCGATGGGCGCACCCTCGAGTCGGCCGAGCACGAACTTGGACACATTGAGTATCTTGATCGCGAGGCGACGACCGATCTTCATCTGGGCCTCGTCGATCGCGGTGTCGGCGCCCGGGCGTCCGCTCGCGGCCCAGTAGCGCAGCGAGTCCGCGCCGTGTCGCTCGAGTAGCGGCATCGGGGTCACCACGTTGCCCTTGGACTTGGACATCTTCTTGCGGTCCGGGTCGAGGATCCAGCCCGAGATCACCGCGTGGTGCCAGGGCAGGGTGTGGTGCTGGAAGTGGCTGCGCACCACGGTGGCGAAGAGCCAGGTGCGGATGATGTCGTGCGCCTGGGGGCGCAGGTCCATCGGGAAGACCCGTTCGAAGAGGTCGCTGCCCCAGTGTCCCGCGATTTCGGGGGTCAGCGAGCTCGTCGCCCAGGTGTCCATCACGTCGGGATCACCCGAGAAGCCGCCGGGCTGGTTGCGCTGCTCGGCGCTATAGCCCGCGGGCACGTCGCTCGACGGGTCGACGGGCAGGTCGGCGAGTGCGGCAACGATCGGCGCGTCGAAGTCGATCTCGCCGTGCTCGTCGACGGGGTACCACACGGGAAAGGGCACCCCGAAGAAGCGCTGGCGCGAGACGTTCCAGTCGACGTTGAGACCCTCGACCCAGGAGCGGTAGCGGTGGCGCATGTAGTCGGGGTGCCAGTGCAGCTGCTCGCCGCGCGCCAGCAACTCGTCGCGGTGCTCGAGGGTCGAGACGAACCACTGGCGCGAGGTGACGATCTCGAGGGGACGTTCGCCCTTCTCGTAGAACTTGACGGGGTGGGTGATGGGGCGCAGCTCGCCCACGAGCGCGCCGTATTCGCCCAGCAGGTCCACGACCGTGGCGCGCACCTGGTTGACGGTGCGTCCCTCGAGTTGCGCGTAGAGCTCGTTGGCCAGGGCCGAGTGCCGCGAGGGCCAGTTGGACGAACCGAACTCGCACGGCAGGAACCGCCCGTCGCGACCGATCAGGGTTCTGGTCGGTAGCTGCAGCTCGCGCCACCACAGCACGTCGGTGACGTCGCCGAAGGTGCAGATCATGGCGATGCCTGATCCCTTTTCCGGGTCGGCCAACTCGTGGGCGAGGATCGGCACCTCGACACCAAAGAGCGGGGTGAGCACGCTCGAACCGAAGAGTGGCTGGTAGCGCGGGTCCTCGGGGTGCGCGACCAGCGCCACGCAACTGGCGAGTAACTCGGGCCGGGTGGTCTCCACCTCGATCGTGCCCTCGGCGCCGGCGCGCGCGAAGGCTACGCGGTGGTAGTTGGCCGGCCGCTCGCGATCTTCGAGCTCGGCCTGCGAGACGGCGGTACGAAAATCGACGTCCCAGAGGGTGGGGGCCACGCTCGAGTAGACCTCGCCGCGAGCCAGCATCTCGAGGAAGCCGCGCTGGGAGATCGCCTGGGCGCGCGTCGAGACGGTCGAGTACTCGAGGCTCCAGTCGATGCTCACGCCCAGGCGACGCCAGATGCTCTTGAAGATCTCCTCGTCGAGCGCGGTCAGGTGGTGACAGAGCTCGACGAAGTTCTTGCGCGAGATGGCGATTTTGGTGTCGCCGGGTTTCTCGGGGGCCATGAACTGCTGGTCGTAGGGGAGCGAGGGGTCACAGCGCACCCCGAAGTAGTTCTCCACGCGCCGCTCGGTCGCCAGCCCGTTGTCGTCCCAGCCCATCGGGTAGAAGACGTCCTTGCCGCGCATGCGCCAGTAGCGCGCGAGCACGTCGGTGTGGGTGTAGCTAAAGACGTGGCCGATGTGCAGGGACCCCGAGACGGTCGGGGGCGGGGTGTCGATGGAGTAGACGTTCTCGCGCGTCGCGCTGCGATCGAAGCGGTAGGTGGCCTCGTCGTCCCAGCGCGCGACCCACACGTCCTCCAGCCCGTCGATGGTGGGCTTGTCGGGGATGCTTGCAGGGGTGAAGTTCGTCGCGTCGGCCATGGTCCGCGTAGTTTAGAACAGCGTCTTGATCCAGCTCACCGGAGGCCTTCGCCTGGTGGTACGGCTCGCGAAGTGCCGACGCCACGCGACGAGCCGTTCGCGTATCGCTCATCCAGTGTCGGCGGAGCACGAAGCGGCGTGCGTGGGCCGCCAGAAGTGGACACCTGCATATTTCTAGCCTCTTGTCAGGGAAATTGTGATGTGCTACAACGTCGTGGGGGCAGCGTCGCTGTCCCTCGCACACCTTGGGCATGCAGCCCAATGAGAGGGGGAGAGTATGCGAGCACTACGACGAATCGGTGCGGTGGTCACCATCGGCGCCCTGGCCGGACTGGTGGGGCCCATCGCCGCCGGCGCGGCCAACAACTACGGCTCACAGCCGGGCTACCCGGTGGCGACGTCGATGACCACCTGCTCGTACGCGGGTGCGTTCGGCGCCTTCGGATCGGGCAACAACTGGGGAACGCCGGTCGGGGTGCCCACCGGGCCCAACGGTCACGGAGCGAGCGGTCCGGCCACCGGCTCCAACAACGCGAACCTCTGCGGGTCCCCTCAGGGCAACCCGTAGACGCGCGCCGCACCGGGCCCGGCGTCGTGCGGTCGGGCCCGGTGCACCTCATCCTCACGCCACCGCGCCCGCGGGCCACGTTCCCAGCGCGAGGGGCGCGTAGTTTGTATCTGTGATCCGCCTCTTTGACTCGCTCACCCAGGAGTTGCGCCCGCTGCACCAGCGCGACGAGGGGCGTGTCTCGATCTACGTGTGCGGACCCACCGTCTACGACCTGCCCCACCTGGGACACGGCCGCTTCACCCTGGTGTGGGACGTGTTTCGCCGTTGGCTGGTCTTTTCGGGACTCGAGGTGCACTTCGTCTCCAACATCACCGACATCGACGACAACATCATCCACCGCGCCGCGCGCGAGGCGACGACCGAGTCGGCGATCGCCTCGCGCTACGAGGCCCAGTGGTGGGAGGCAATGGCGGCGATCGGTGTCGCGCGGCCCGATGACGTACCCCACGCGACCGCCTTCGTCGACGACATGGTTGCGCTCATCAGCGAACTACTGGCCAAGGACGTGGCCTATCGCACCGACGACGGGGTGTACTTCGACGTCGCCAAGGTGCCCGACTACGGACGCCTCGCCGGCCAGCCCCTCGACTCGCTGCGCGCGGGCGCGCGCGTCGAGGCCCACGAGCAGAAGCGCTCGCCGTTGGACTTCGCCCTGTGGAAGCGGGCCAAGGCGGGCGAACCGAGCTGGCCCGCGCCCTTCGGCGAGGGGCGCCCGGGGTGGCACACCGAGTGCGTGGTGATGTCGCTCGAACTGCTCGGCGAGGACTTCGACCTGCACTGTGGGGGCTTTGATCTCAAGTTCCCCCACCACGAGAACGAGCGAGTCCAGGCCGAGGCGCTTGGGCGCCCGTTCGCGCACCACTGGGCCCACAACGGCTGGGTAATGGTGGGCGAGGAGAAGATGAGCAAGTCGCTGGGCAATTTCACCTCGCTGACTGATCTGCTCGAGCGCACCGACGCGCGCGCCTACCGGTTGCTGGTGCTGCGCTCGCACTACCGCTCGCCGATCGAGATCACCCCGGCGACCATCGCCGACGCCGAGCGCGCCCTCGCCCGCCTGGACGCCCTGGCGCGTCGCTTCGAGCTGCCGGCGCTCGCCGGCGAGCACCTGGAGGTCGCCTCGGACTTCACCTGGGAGGGCCCGGCGCTCGGGTTGCGCGAGCGAGTCGCGGCGGCGCTGGACGACGACATGAACACCCCGCTCGCGGTGGCCGAGCTGTTCGACGCGCTGAGTGCGGCCAACAGCGCTGGTGACAGCGGTGATTCGGACGAGGCCCGCAACCTCGCCGGGGCCGTCAACGCCCTCTTCGGGGCCCTCGGCCTCGCTCTGCGGGCCGGGGCGGTCGAACTCGACGCGCACAGCGCGGACCTCGTCCAGCGCCGCGACGCGGCTCGCGCGCGCCGCGACTGGGCCGAGGCGGACCGGTTGCGCGACGAATTGGTGGACCTCGGGTGGGTGGTCGAGGACTCGGCCGAGGGCACCGCGGTCCGGCACCCGTAAATTTCACTTGGCAGTAGGCAAATGAGCAAGTAACCTAGGTACTTGAGGTTGCCGTTGTGGTTCCCTCCGGATTTGGCGAGAGCCAGTCCAAAGAAACAAGGAGGCCCACAGTGGCTGTAGGAACCGTTAAGTGGTTCAACGACGAGAAGGGCTGGGGATTCATCGCTGTCGATGGCCAGCCCGACGTCTTTGTGCACTACTCGGAGATTCAGGGCGAAGGTCGCAAGACCCTCGTTGAGGGTCAGACCGTGGAGTTTGACATCGAGCCGGGCGATCGTGGCCCGCTGGCCAAGCGCGTGCAGCTGAATTAACCATCCGCTTTTGCAGTGACAACCGCCGCCTTCGGGCGGCGGTTGTTGTTTACGGGGTGCAGCGTTGCTCTAGAGTACGTAGTGGTTACCCATCAGTAACCACGCGCGGTGGCGCGTCGTTGAACGTGAAGGTGTGCAGTGGCTGACTTCTCGATGGAACTGAACGACGACCAGAGGACCCTGCAGGACTGGGTCCACGGCTTCGCCGAGAACGTGATGCGTCCGGCGGCGCACGAGTGGGACGAGCGCGAAGAGACGCCCTGGCCCATCATCCAAGAGGCGGCCACGATCGGCATCTACGGGATGGACTTTCTCGCCAACGCCGTAGGTGATCCCACGGGCATCTCGATGATGCTCGCCCTCGAAGAGCTCGCCTGGGGCGACGCGGGCCTGTGCATGGCAATCATGGGCACCACCCTCGGGGTGGCGGCCATCATGGCCAACGGCACCCCCGAGCAGCAGATGGAGTGGATCCCGCGCTGCTTCGGCACCCCCGAGGACATCAAGCTCGCCGCCTTCGGGGTCACCGAGCCTGACGCGGGCAGTGACGTGTCCTCGCTACGCACCCGCGCGGTCTACGACGAGGCGACCGACGAGTGGGTGCTCAATGGCACCAAGACGTGGATCACCAACGGCGGCATCGCCGACATCCACGTGATCGTCGCCTCGGTCGATCCCGCCCTCGCCAGTCGCGGCCAGGCCTCGTTCGTCGTGCCCGAGGGCACCAAGGGGCTGCGCATGGGCCAGAAGTTCCGAAAGATGGGCATCCGCGCCAGTCACACCGCCGAGGTCGTCCTCGAGGACTGCCGGATCCCCGGGCGGTGCCTGCTCGGGGGCAAGGAGAAGCTGGACGAGAAGCTGGCACGCGTGCGCGAGGGCAAGAAGGCCAAGGGCCAGGCCGCCATGGCCACCTTCGAGGCGACCCGACCCGCCGTGGGGGCCCAGGCACTCGGCATCGCGCGCGCGGCGTACGAGTACTCGCTCGACTACGCCAAGGAGCGCAAGCAGTTCGGCCGCGCGATCATCGAGAACCAGGCCATCGCGTTCAAGCTCGCGGACATGAAGATGCACATCGACGCGGCGCGGCTGCTGGTGTGGCGCGCCTCGTGGATGGCCGCGACGCGCAAGCCCTTCCTCAACGCCGAGGGCTCGATGTCCAAGCTCTACGCGGGCGAGACTGCGGTCAAGGTGACTGAAGAGGCGATTCAGGTCCTCGGCGGCTACGGCTACGTGCGCGAGTACCCGGTTGAGCGCTGGCACCGTGATTCGAAGATCTACACCATCTTCGAAGGGACTTCCGAGATCCAACGACTGATCATCGCTCGTGCGATTTCCGGCGTCCACATCAAGTAGTCAAAGCCCATAAATTAACAGGCTTCCGATACAGCGACGACCCCCAAGCGGCGGCGCCCAGGAACTCCAAAAGCAGGACCGAGTGGACCCACGAATCGACTTGTGCGTACCTCTTCGAGGCGCTCCTCTGCGTCGCTCTTTCACGGAGTGTGGCTGGTCGGCGTAATTCACTCGTCTCGTACGAGGCCACGACCGTTGTGGATGGTGAAGGTCCGAGAAATCGTCAGCGAGCTGGAACGAGCAGGCTGGGTTCAGATTCGTCAAACCGGAAGCCACCGTCACTACAAGCACGCCATGCGCCCCGGCTCGGTCTGCGTGGCTGGAAATTTAGGTGATGAAATCCCCAAAGGAACCCTCGGTAACATTGTGAGACAAGCCGGACTCGAAAGGAGACCACGATGACCGAATTCACCATCGTGATCGAGGATGCGGGCACCAACTACGCAGCCTACGCACCCGACGTTCCTGGCTGCATTGCTACGGGCGCGAGCGTTGCCGAGGTGACGTCAACACTCCGAGAAGCCATTGCCGAACACTTAGAAATTCTTCGAGGTATGGGCGAAGACATTCCCGTCCCTCATTCTCACGCAGCCGTGATCCACGTTGCATCCTGATTGCACTTTGAAGACGTGACTGAATCACCTCTTCCGCGAACAATCCTCTTCGACCTTTACGGAACGTTGGTACCTGGAGGCTCACGGTTACAGCGAGACGCCCTCGCGTTTCAGATGGCGGAGGTCCTAGAAGTCGATCGAATCAAGTTCGCAGATATCGTGCGGTCGACGTTCGACGCCCGGGTGCGCGGAACGATGGGTGGACTTTCAGAGACGATTTCGGAGTTAACTCGACGGGTCGGAGGACGCCCCAATTCTCAGCAAGTTGCATTGGCAGCAGAACTGCGTCTGTCATTCTCGAGGAAGTTGTTGAGCGATACGTATTCGGCTCCGCACTTGATCAAGCTAAAGTCGCGTCAATACCAGCCTGGCATCGTCACGGACTGTTCAGCGGAAACGCCGTTGTCGTGGATCTCAACGTGGCTGAAGGACGTGGTTGACGTCGTCGCGTTCTCGTGTGAACTCGGCGTTAGAAAACCACACCCCGAGATGTACCTGGCGGCGACTCGGCGTCTCAACGTGCAACCAGAAGAGTGTCTGTTCATTGGCGATGGTGATAGTGACGAGTTACACGGGGCGTATGAGCTGGGAATGTTCACCAAGATGCTCGTTGATCCAATCCTGCTGGATACGGATCGTCGTGATGTTGTAAGTGAATGGGATGGTGCCGTGATCAACTCGCTCGCCTCGGCGTCGATCAGGGCTTGGTAGAGGAAGCTGACCATCTGACGAACGAGGTCGCCGCTTTCGTCACTCTGGAGTTGTTCGAGAACCTCAGACAGGTCAAAATCATTGTGGGTCACCGGAGTATTCCTTTCGTGTCTAGCCGGACACATCAAGAACTACTCCGGTGACCCGTCTTCACGAAGGACCGGGGAAATTACCACTTCAGGGGACGTCAACGATCCAACGCTTGATCATCTCACGCGCCATTTCGGGAGTACACATTCGTTGAGGCACATTGCGATGGGTTGACGACGAGTACACCCGTCGATCGCCTCCCAAGACACGATCGGATTAGGGGCGCAGCATCCGGCGCGGTAGGCCGTCGCTGTCAATGGCCAATTTCTAGTACCTGCTGGTGGCCAGCAAAAGTGGCTCTCCTGACCAATGTGTGGGTGCCAAATCGAGCCGTGAAACGAGCAACGCCAACCCCTGTCTAGGTTCTTGGGTACTTGACATCCAAGAAAACTAGTGAAGGAGATTGGCGTGCTCGCATCCAATGTATGGCGTCATGCGCTCGGTGTCGACCGGGCGACCGTGATCGAGTCGGTGGACTTCGACGAAGAGGCCAAATCGGTGGTGATTCACGTACGCCCGCGCCGTGCCACCAAGCGCCGCTGCGGGCTCTGCGGGGTTCGAGCGCCGGGCTATGACCAGGGCCAGGGACGGCGCAACTGGCGAGCGATGGACGTCGGGGTGCTCGTGTGCCACCTGCAGTCAGACGCTCCTCGGGTGAACTGTCCCACTCACGGCCCGACGGTCGCCCAGGTTCCCTGGGCGCGCCACGGGGCCGGCCACACCCGTCACTTCGACGATCAGGTGGCCTGGCTCGTGACCCACACCTCGAAGTCCGCGGTCGCCGAGCTGTTGCGGGTCTCGTGGCGCGCGGTGGGATCGATCATCACCCGGGTTGTCGCCGACGCGCGCGCGGCGAAGGACCCCTTCGAGGGACTGGTTCGCATCGGGATAGACGAGATCAGCTACCGGCGCGGACACAAGTACCTGACCGTCGTCGTCGACCACGACAGCGGACGGCTCGTCTGGGCCGCGGTCGGACGAGACAAGGGGACCCTCGAGCAGTTCTTCGATTTGCTGGGTGACGAGCGGTCCGCCCTGATCACACTGGTCAGTGCCGACGCCGCCGAGTGGATCGCCACCGTCGTGCACGAACGTTGTCGAAACGCCACCTTGTGCGCGGACGCCTTTCACATGGTCGTCTGGGCCACCAAGGCGCTCGACGAGGTGCGAAAGGGGATCTGGCGCAACGCCAGAAAGATCGGCGCACCCAGTCTCGTCGCCCACCTGAAGGGATGTCGCTACGCG
>Ga0307375_10004341_pt1 | contig 13564 bp, 10 predicted proteins | sample TR1MG_FD_202531 | JGI IMG/M metagenome (GOLD analysis project Ga0307375, IMG submission 202531) | Soil microbial communities from Risofladan, Vaasa, Finland - TR-1 | ecosystem: Environmental > Terrestrial > Soil > Coastal area > Acid sulfate soil | place: Finland: Risofladan, Vaasa | collected...
GACCTGGGCGACACCGCCTCTTATCCGGGGCGCGACGCGTATTACCAGTTGGGCTGATGCGTGCTGTCACGCTGATACTGGTTGCCCTGCTGCTATTGTTGCAGTATCCGCTGTGGCTGGGCAAAGGCAGCTGGTTGAAAGTCTGGGATTTGCACCGCCAGGTTGAAGCGCAACAACAAATCAACCAGCAGACCCGGGAGCGCAATGCGGTGCTCAATGCCGAAGTGCTTGATCTTAAGCAGGGGACTGCGGCTATCGAGGAACGTGCGCGCAGCGATTTGGGCATGATCAAGCGCAACGAGGTTTTCTATCAGATTTTGGAAGACCCCGCTGCACAACCGGCAGGCAACCCGGCCGTACCAGCTTCTGCAGTTGCCGGTGTCAAGCACTGATGGTCCGATCCGGTTTTGCATTGATGGGCCGTGGAAAAGAATTTCTCTTCATCGCTATTCACCCAAGCTTCGTTTCACTACCGCGCTGAGCAGCAGTACGCTGAAAGCGGCCAGTACGCCAAAACCCAGCATATGCGCTGCGTCCCCGGAAAAATGGAACAGTTCGCGCAGCACCGGCACGCTAGACACCAGTGCCAGTCCGGCACTGCCGCCCAGCACGATCCACCACAGTACCGGATTCTTCCGCGACCATGCGCCTTGCCATGACATACCCAGCGAACGGTTGCTGAACACCAGCGCGATATTTTCGGTGACCATCGCGATGAACACCAGCGCACGCACGGTATCTTCCCCGAGTCCCCGGGATATCGCCCAAGCATAAATAGTCGAAGTAACCGCAAAAGCCACCAAACCCTGCAGCAAACTGCCGGTCAGCAGTTTGCCGCCAAACAGCGGCTGGTTCGCCTGTCTGGGCGGGCGCTGCATGATGTCTCCTGCCGCGGGTTCGGCCTCGAAGAAGATCGAGCAGGCCGGGTCGATAATCATCTGCAGAAACATGATGTGCGCGGGCAGCAGCAACAGCGGTTCGCCGAACAGCACCGGCAGCAGTGCCATGCCGACAATGGGGATGTGTACGGCCAGCGCGTAACTCATTGCCTTGCGCAGATTGTCGTAGATGCGGCGTCCCAGGCGGATGGTCGCAACCAGCGAGGCAAAGTCATCGTCGAGCAGCACCAGACCGGCGGCTTCGCGCGCCACGTCGGTGCCGCGCCTGCCCATCGCCACGCCAATATGTGCCGCCTTCAGCGCGGGTGCATCGTTCACGCCGTCGCCGGTCATTGCAACGATCTCGCCGTTGGCCTTGAATGCTTCCACCAGACGCAGCTTCTGCCGCGGCACGATGCGCGCAAATACCTGCACCTCGCGCAGTTTGGCGCGCAAGGCTTCATCGGATAGCGCGTCCAGTTCCCCGCCGGTCAATACCTGCGGGCCCTGTTTTCCCGATATGTTCAGCAAGCCCAGTTCCCGGGCAATCGCCTGTGCAGTGCGCGCATGGTCGCCGGTGATCATCGCCACCCGGATGCCTGCTGCACGGCATTGTGCGATGGCCTGCGCAACTTCGGGACGGAGCGGGTCCTGCAAGCCGAGCAAGCCGACAAACGAGAACGCGATGTCGTGCTGCTGTGCCGGCCATTGATGTTCCGGGTCCTGGCCGGGTTCGAGTTCGGCGCGCGCTACCCCCAAGACGCGCAAGCCCTGGTCGGCCATATCGGCTGCGGCTTTTGCGATGGTTACGGCTATCGCTTCGGGCAGGTGGCACAGATCGATGATCGCTTCCGGCGCCCCCTTGGCAGCAACCATGTGCCGTTCACGATCGTCGCCTTGCCAGACATGCGTCATCGCCAACAGGTCCGGAGTCAAGCTGTATTCATGGACCAGGCTCCATGCTTCATGCAGATGTTCGCTGCCGCTCAGCGTGCGTTTGCCCAGTTCATGCAGTGCGCGTTCCATCGGGTCGAACGGATCACGCTCGCTGGCGAGGATGCCGAACTCCACCAGTTCGTGCCACGGTTCCGGAAGCGGGCTGTGCCGTTCCACTTGCAACATTTGACCGTTGCTGTACAGCCTGCTGATCAACATGCGATTTTCGGTCAGCGTGCCGGTCTTGTCGGTGCACAGCACGGTGGTGGCACCCAGGGTTTCGATCGCATTGAGCTGTCGCGTCAGCACATGGTGCCGCGAGATACGCCACGCCCCGAGCGCCATGAAAACCGACAGGATCACCGGAAATTCTTCCGGCAGTGCAGCCATCGCAAGGCTGATTCCGGCCAGTAACGCATCCAGCCAATGGCCGCGCGAAAAACCATACATGAGCACCAGCAGCAGGCAGAGTGCACCGGCGTATATTGCCAGACGGCGCACCAGCCGGTCGGTCTGGATACGCAGCGGAGAGACGCCGGAACGGGTATCTGCCAGCGATTTGCCGATCTGCCCGATGGCGCTGGATTTGCCGGTCGCCGTGACCAGGCCGATACCGCTGCCCTGGATCAGCACGGTACCTGCGTATACGAACGGCTGGTCGTCACCGCCGGGCTGGAGCGCTGTCGAGTCTGCGCTGCCGGGAAGTTTGCGCACCGGGACCGATTCGCCGGTGAGCATGGATTCGTCGGCAGACAGGTCGTTGCAGCTCAGCAGCACCGCATCGGCGGCTACGCGGTCGCCTTCGTTGAGCAGCATCAAATCGCCCGGCACTACCTCGCGTCCCGCGATGCGTTGCTGCCTGCCTTCGCGTATCACCAGCGCGCGCGGGCTGGACAGGTCGCGCAGCGCTTCCAGCACCCGTTCGCTCTTGTGCTTCTGAAACACGGTCAGGACGATGATGAGCACCACGAAAAACAACAGCATCAACGCGTCCTGGACATCGCCGAGCAGCAGGTAAATGCCCCCTGCTGCGATCAGCAACAGGAACATCGGCTCGCGCAGCACTTCTCCAACGGAGTGCCACAAGCGATGCGGGTGAGGGGAATCCAGTTCGTTGTAGCCGGACGCGGCAAGGTGCTGCCGAGCTTCTGCCGCGCTCAACCCGGAGATCAGCTGTTCTTCTTTCGTTGCGTTCATGCCGGCGGGTCCGAGTCCATGCGATGATCAAAGCATACAGCGATAGCGGTTAGCAAGTAAATCAATCCGGTGTCTGCCGGGCTCGATCAAGAAAGGTGCTGCACAACAAGCCCGTATGGGGTAAATTGCGTACCCTTTTTAACCATGAAGCTATAGCGGAATAGGCCTATTCTGTCGGATTCACGAAATTCAGGTGGCGGTTCCGCGTATTCAGAGGGTTTCATAAATTCCAGGAGTTTAAAGTTATGACGCAGTACAGCAAGCGCATGGTGATCGTTCATTGGCTGACATTGGCACTGCTGATCGTTGCATGGTATCTGGGCGACAGTCTCGGTGACGCCACGGACGAGAGCAAGGCAACCCTGGTCGGGTATCTGGTCCATATGGCGGTGGGGGCCTCGATATTGGTTCTGGTGCTGTCGCAATTGTTGTTCCGCCACAGGGATGGCACGCCACCGAAGCTCAACGACAAGCCGGTATTTCAGGCGGCCGCCAAGGGCGTTCACCATCTGATATATGCGGTGCTGTTGCTGGTGCCGTTCACAGGTATCGTGACCGTAATCACCAGCACGACCGGCAAGGCGTTGCTGGCCTGGGATGCGAATCTGTTGCCCAAGGCTCATGGTTATCACAACGTGTTTGCACATTCCGTGCATGGGCTGCTGGTCAATGTGCTGATTGGCCTGGCGATAGTGCATCTGCTTGGCGCGATCAAGCACCAGTTCATCATGAAAGACGGTTTGATGGAACGGATGATGTTGCGCAGAAAAAACTGATTTGCGTTGAATCGGATAAAACAGGGCGGGCTTGAAACCCGACCTGTATTTTTAAACGCTAAAAATCTGTTGTTTGCAGCACCCATCCTATCCCGCCCAGCGCGGCGAAGAAGATCAACAGATGTGCCCAGCTCCACAACAGGTAGCGGCGCAATAATCTGGGCTGGTCTAGGTTGCTGACGAGGAACAATTCCCCGTTGCGCGGGCGGCTGATGATGTTGATATCCGCTTGTGCCTCGGCTTCGCACCTCATCTTTGCCACTTCGCGTCTGGCGGCGGACCGGGCCAACATCCATTCCTGCATATCCAGCATGCCGTTGCCGTCCAGATCGAAGCGCTTGAGCAGCGCCGGCATATCCTTTTTCCATTCTGCCAGCAGAACGCCGATTTCCTCGCGGGTGTCGAACTCCAGACTGCTGCCACCCTGGGTGCGGAATTGTCCGATCACGTACAGGCTATCGTGCTCGATCAGCTTCCATTCGGTGTAGCGGTATTCGCCATCACGCCACTGGTCACGGTGCCGAGTAAGTATCTCGGCCTGTTCCGGATCGACCACGCACTCGCCGGTTTCGTCGCGCAGGATGAAGGTACCGTCACTTTCCCCCTTGCCAGTGGTTTTCCATTCATTTTCAGTGTTGCGCTGTTCGATCCGGTAGCGATACCACAGGCAGGGCAGCCGGCTGAGTTGTCCGAGCAAAGGTTCGCCGAACGGAAATCCGCGTCCGGCAAGTTCCACATAACCCTGCGCGGCGGACGCGATTTTTGATGTGGGTGTGTCGCGTATGGTGCGCAGCCTGCTCAACGCCGACAGCCAGGCCAGTATGCTGATGGCGGCCATGATGGACAGGATGAACAGCCAGTCGTTACGGGTATGCAGGTCAATGCCGGCCAACAGCAACAGCAACTGTGCCCACGAGGTGACCAGATGCCCGTATTGGCGGCGCAGCGAGGCCAGCATGATCAGGTGCCCGTGATAATCAGCTGAAAAGCATTTTCATGTCGACATCCGTTTTCTCGCTTGCGGAGAATTCCAGCAACGGTTTTCCGCCAAAGTTGAATGTACTCGCGATGATGCTGGCGGGGAAAACCTCGATTTGCACGTTGTTGATGTTCACCGCTTCGTTGTACAGCTCGCGGCGGTCCGCGATGCCGTTCTCCAGCGCGGTGATGCGATTTTGCAATCGTATGAAATTTTCATTGGCCTTCAATTCAGGGTAGGCCTCAGCTACCGCGAAGATATTGCCCAGTCCGGCGCGCAACGCGCCTTCCGCCTGGCCCAGCGCGCCGATGTCCTGGCGTTCGCGAGCGGCATGAACCTGGGCGCGCGCTTCGATGACTTTCTGCAGCGTGGCCTGCTCGAACTGTTTGTATTGCTTGCACACTTCGACCAGCTTGGGCAGCTCGTCATGGCGCTGTTTAAGCAGCACATCAATGTTGGCCCAGGCCTTGGACACGGCGTGCTTGACGGTGACCAGATGGTTGTAAAGACTGATGCCATAGACCAATAGCACAACAACGATGCCGATGAAAATTAACATACCCATGCTTGTTCTCCCCCGAGATGACAATCCAGTGTTTTAATTGTAGTTGCGAACCCGTATCGTAATGCAAAACCGGAACTTTTCGCCTGTCTCTTCGCCTACCTACAAGACTAGCCGGTTATTCAAGCAGGTCCTGGCTTTCGCGAGACGTGTCAGCGTGGGCAAGAGATTCAGCCCGGTTGCTTCTTTCAGCGCCATTGCGCTTTCTTTCATATCGTCCAGGGAAATCTCGATCCGGTTGCCCGCTGCCGCCAGCGCGATGGCATTGCCGCTTTCGCAGGAAGGGAACCCCAGCACCCGGTCATCGAATGCCTCGGCAATGCGCGAGATGCTGGCGTCCAGGCGATTATTGCTGGTGAGCAGGTTGACTGACAGTATTCCCTCATTGCTCAGCCGCGTCCGGCACCACTGGTAGAACGGCAGGGTATCCAGCGCGCCGGAGCTTGCGTCCTCGTCATAGCCGTCCACCAGAATCAGGTCGAATTTCTTGTCGTTATTCGCAACGTATTCCACCCCGTCGCCGATCACCAGGTTGATGCGTTTCGGGTCTTCCGGCAGCTTGAAGAACTGCCGAGCGGCTGCCACCACATCAGGTTCGATCTCGACCACGGTGAGATGCGCGAGCGGAAAGTGTCGATACAGGAATTTGGTTAGCGAAGCTGCGCCCAGTCCAATCAACAGCACCTTGCGCGGCCAGTGCGCATCATCGCGAAGTAACAGGCTGGCCATCATCTCGCGGGTATATTCCAGCTCGAGATTCCACGGCCGTGCGATGCGCATCGCGCCTTGTATCCAGTCGGAGCCGAAGTGCAGAAAGCGTACGCCGGCTTCTTCGGAAATGTCGATAGGGGTGGCCAATCTAGTTACTTAGCCATTTGTTGAGCAGATAGCGGGCCCATTCGCTCACTTCCGTTGCGGTCATGCCGATGCCGGCATGCTGTTCCGCCAGCGCGTCGCCCGCTGCGCCGTGCAAATGCACCGCCAGCTGCATGGCATTGTCACCACTCAGCCCCTGCGCAATCAAGGCAGCGATCATGCCGGTGAGCACGTCGCCCATGCCCGCACTGCTCATGCCGGGATTGCCGGTGTTGTTCATAAACAGCTTGCCGTCGCATGTGGCGCACAGACTGTTTGCGCCTTTCAGCACCACGCTGCAGGCGTATTTTTGCGTCAGCTGCCGAGCGGCCGCGACGCGATCAGACTGTATCTGTTTTGTGCTGCAAGCCAATAAACGTGCTGCTTCACCGGGGTGCGGGGTAAGCACTGCGGATAGTTTGCGGTTGCGCAGGTCGTTCTGCAAATCGGCGTGTTTTGCGAGCAAATTGAGCGCATCGGCATCCAGCACCACAACCGCGTTGCGTTTGAGCACCTGGTGCAGCAACATTTGCGCGGCGACCGAGGTGCCCAGACCGCAGCCCACCGCGTATACGTTCACATCCGGGAGTTGCAATGCGGCTGATGCGCTGTGCAACATCAGTTCGGGCTGGATGAAATCGATGGCCGGGGCATTCTCCGCCAGCAGGCCGACATGCACACAGCCTGCGCCCAGTCTGAGTGCGGCCCGTGCCGCCATCAGCGCTGCGCCGACCATGCCGTTTGCGCCGCCGATTACCGCGACCGTGCCGAACAGGCCCTTGTGGCTGTCGTGCGGGCGCTTGGGGAAATTCGCCATGACCTGCTTCTGGCCGAGGGCGGCGACGGGTTTGTTCATTTTCACGAATCATTCATATGGGTAGCGCATAGTATAATCCCGCCCCGGGATTTTATTGTGGCCATCACCATGTTTCGAGTTTCTGTCGGTACCACCGCCTTGTCCGAATTTCGCCTGCAAAAGCTGCGCGATGCATTGCATGCTGTTGCACCCCATGTGCACCTTGCTGACACACGTCACTGCTATTTCATCGCACTGCGCGAGGGTGGAAGCGAAGCTTCCGGGTACACCGCGGCGTCCCCCTTGCGGGGGCTGCGCGAGGGTGGAACCAAAGGTTCCGGGCAACCCGCCGTGCAGGCGGCGCATGGCCCGGCCTTCAGCAAGGCGCAAGCCAGGCTGCTGGATAGGGTGCTGGGTCTGGATGATGATGCCGGTGAACCCGGGCAAGCCGCTGCCATGCGGCGTGTGCTCGTGGTGCCGCGCCTCGGCACGATTTCGCCCTGGTCCACCAAGGCTACCGACATCGCCCGGCATTGCGGCCTGTCCGGTGTGCTGCGCATCGAGCGCGGCGTGGTGTATTACCTGAATACAAAGAATGGCAAGCCTTTGGGCAAGGCAGTGCAAACGGCGGTGTTGCCGCTGTTGCATGACCGCATGACCGAGTCTGTGCTTGAACATATTGAAGATGCTGCGGAAAAAATCTTCAGGCATGGCGCTCCGCAGCCGCTCGCCAGCGTTGATGTCCTGAAGGGTGGCAGTGCAGCGTTGGCGAAAGCCAATCTTGAAATGGGTCTGGCGCTTTCCGGGGACGAGATCGAGTACCTGGTCGACAATTTCCAGAAGCTGAAGCGCAACCCCACCGATGTCGAGCTGATGATGTTCGCCCAGGCGAACTCCGAGCACTGCCGCCACAAGATATTCAATGCCGACTGGGTGATCGACGGCAAGGTGCAGGATCTCTCGCTGTTCGGCATGATACGCAACACCCACAAGGTCAGCCCGCAGGGTACGGTGGTGGCGTATTCGGACAATTCCTCGGTGATCGAGGGCGCGCGGATCGAGCGTTTCTATCCGGGCGCCGATGGCGGGTATGCATTCAACGAAGAGCTGACGCATATCCTGATGAAGGTCGAAACGCACAACCATCCGACCGCCATCGCCCCGTTCGCGGGTGCGGCGACCGGTTCGGGCGGCGAGATACGCGACGAGGGCGCGACCGGCAGCGGCTCCAAGCCCAAAGCCGGGCTGACCGGTTTCTCGGTTTCCAACCTGAACATTCCCGGCTTCGAACAGCCGTGGGAATCTCTATCCCCGCAAGGGGGACGCCGCGGGGTGCCCGGAACCTCTGGTTCCACCCTCGCGCAGTATGGCAAACCGTCGCGCATCGTCTCCGCCCTGCAGATCATGCTGGACGGTCCCATCGGCGGGGCGGCATTCAACAACGAATTCGGCCGACCGAATCTGGCCGGATATTTCCGCACCTTTGAAGAAAATGTCAGCGGCGAGATGCGCGGTTACCACAAGCCCATCATGCTGGCCGGCGGGGTCGGCAATATCGCGGCGCTGCACACCCACAAACACGAGTTGCCGGTCGGCGCGCTGGTGGTGCATCTGGGCGGTCCCGGGATGCTGATCGGTCTGGGGGGCGGCGCCGCATCCAGCATGGATACCGGCAGCAACGCCGAGAATCTCGATTTCGATTCGGTGCAGCGCGGCAATCCCGAGATGCAGCGCCGCGCGCAGGAAGTGATCGACCGCTGCTGGCAGATGGGCGCGAACAACCCGATCCTGTCGATACACGATGTCGGCGCGGGCGGCATGTCGAATGCGCTGCCGGAACTGGTGCATGGCGGCGGGCGCGGCGCGCGCTTCGAGTTGCGCAAGATCCCGCTGGACGAGACCGGCATGTCGCCCAGGCAGATCTGGTGCAACGAATCGCAGGAGCGTTATGTGCTGGCGATCACCCCGGAGCGGCTGGAAGAATTCCGCGCGCTGTGCGAGCGCGAACGCTGCCCGTTCGCAGTGGTCGGCGTGGCGATGGCCGATGACCAGCTTACCGTGCATGACCAGGAGTTCGGCGATTATCCGGTGGACATGCCGCTGTCGGTGCTGCTCGGCAAGCCGCCGAAGATGACGCGCAATGTCGCGCGCGAAACACCCAGGCTGACCGCCTGCGATACCAGCCAGATCGATTTGCGCGAAGCCATCGAGCGGGTGTTGCGCCTGCCGTCGGTGGCGAACAAGACCTTCCTGATCAGTATCGGTGACCGCACCGTGGGCGGCATGACCGCACGCGACCAGATGGTCGGCCCGTGGCAGGTGCCGGTGGCCGATGTGGCCGTTACGCTGATGGGTTTCAGCACCAACCGCGGCGAAGCCTTTGCGCTCGGCGAGCGTACCCCGTTGGCACTGGTGAACGCGCCGGCCTCGGGCCGCATGGCGGTGGGCGAGGCGATCACCAACATCGCCGCGGCGCGCATCGCCAGGATCGGCGACATCAAACTCTCGGCAAACTGGATGGCAGCCGCCGGACATCACGGCGAAGATGCCGCATTGTTCGACACGGTGCGCGCGGTGGGCATGGAACTGTGCCCGCAGCTTGGCATCAGCATCCCGGTCGGCAAGGATTCCATGTCGATGAAGACGGTATGGCAGGACGGCGACGAACAGAAATCCGTCACCGCGCCGCTGTCGCTGATCGTGACCGCGTTCGCGCCGACACCCGATGCGCGCGAGACGCTCACGCCGCAACTGGCACCTTATCTGGATACCGCGCTGTTGCTGATCGATCTGGGCCAGGGGAAAAAGCGCATGGGCGGTTCCGCGCTGGCGCAGGTATACAAGCAGGTCGGCGACGTCGCACCCGACGTCGATGATGCGCTGGTGCTCAAGGCATACTTCGGGCTGATACAGGAACTGAACACCGAGGGCAAGCTGTTCAGCTATCACGACCGCTCCGATGGCGGCGTGTTCGTGACACTGTGCGAAATGGCCTTCGCCGGCCACATCGGGGTGACGATACAGCTTGATGACCAGCACAGCGATACACTGCGTGCCCTGTTCAATGAGGAGCTGGGCGCGGTGATACAGGTGCGCAACCGTGATGTGCAGCACGTGATCGAGCTGGCCCATGACGCGGGGCTGAAGAGCGTGCAGAAGATCGCCTCGCTGAACCAGTCCGGCATGATAGCGATCATGCGCGGCAGCGAGGAACTGTTCAGCGAAAGCGGCGTGAATCTGCAGCGCATCTGGTCGGAGACCAGCTACCAGATGCAGAAGCTGCGCGACAATCCGGAATGTGCCCGGCAGGAATTCGACCGCCTGCTGGATGCCGCCGATCCGGGCCTGCACGTCAAATCGACCTATGCACTGAACGAGAATATCTCCCCGTTGCTGCTGCTGACCCGGCCGAGGATCGCCATCCTGCGCGAGCAGGGCGTGAACGGCCAGGTGGAAATGGCGGCCGCGTTCGACCGAGCCGGGTTTGCCGCGGTGGACGTGCACATGAGCGACATCATCAGCGGGCGCGTTTCATTGCGCGATTTCAAGGGTTTCGCCGCGTGCGGCGGGTTCTCCTACGGGGACGTGCTCGGGGCGGGAGAGGGCTGGGCGAAATCCATCCTGTTCAATCCCAGGGCGCGCGACGAATTTGCCGCGTTTTTCCAGCGCAAGGACACCTTCGCACTGGGCGTGTGTAACGGCTGCCAGATGATGAGCAACCTGCACGAGATCATTCCGGGCGCGGAAAACTGGGCGCACTTTGCGCGCAACCGCTCCGAACAATTCGAGGCGCGCTTCGTGATGGTCGAGGTGCAACCCTCGGCGTCGATCTTCTTCAGGGACATGGCGGGCAGCCGCATGCCCATCGTGGTGTCGCACGGCGAGGGCTATGCCGATTTCGGCGACGGCAAACGGCTCAAGGCGGCGCAGAAACTGGTCACGCTGCGCTACGTCGATCATCGCGGCAACGCGACCGAAACCTATCCGCTCAACCCGAACGGTTCGCCGCAGGGCATCACCGGCCTGACCACGCCGAACGGGCGCTTCTCGATCATGATGCCGCATCCCGAGCGGGTGTTCCGTGCCGTGCAGAATTCCTGGCATCCCTATGGCTGGCAGGAGAACGGCGCATGGCTGAAGATGTTCCAGAATGCGCGAAAGTGGGTGGGTTAGCCCTGGTCATTGAATCATTTCAGCCACCCCGGCTACAAACGTGCTATGCCGGCCTGCCCGGGTGAAATAAGGAGAACAGATGAAAACAGGCTGCATGTTGTTGGTGGTGATATCCATGCTCTGCTCGGCGGCGTACGCGTCCGCAGCGCCGTGGTATAAATGGATTAACCTGACGAACAAAACGATCTTGTGCGCGCAAATTTCTCCGGGGGCCACCTGGGCCAGGTACCGTGGGCCATATGCCGGATCGCGCTGCAACAAGCCGGGTTATCCGCGTTAGATCTTTCGGCTTTCAAACAGGCCGATTGCGCCCCTGAAGTGCAATGCCGGGCCGGCAACGACCCGGTCTGATTTTCAACGGCCAACGGGCCGAACCTCCGGCCCACACTGATTTGATGCTACGATTTCACCATCATGACCGTTCCGATACCCGATCTGATCAACACGCCCGACGTCGGGTTTGCCAACCTGCTCGACGAAGATCCGCTCGGCCGGGCATTCTGGACGTATTGGTTCGGTGCCAGCCGATACAGCAAGCTGCACAAACATTTCAGCGCGCTGGGTGAAAGCGGCGCGCTCGCCACCGTACTTTCCGCCCGCGCCGACAAACAGGGGCCGGTGCTGCAGACCCACGATGCACGCGGCCTGCGCATCGACCGCGTGATCCAGCATCCCGATTACCGCGAACTTGAAAAGCTTTCCTACGGGCGCGGGATCGTCGGAATCAAATACCAGGCTGAATTTCTGGCCAGGCATCGCGCATACCGGCATCTGGCCGGATTCGGCGCGGGATACTACTTTGCCCAGAGCGAGATCGGCCTGTACTGCCCGATCTGCATGACCGATGGCGTGGGCCGGGTGCTCGAACGCCAACCTGAGGGCCCGCAAACCCCGCTTTATGAAATGACCATCGCCCATCTGTCCGCCAGCGATCCGGAACAATGCTGGCAGGGTGCGATGTTCCTGACCGAGAAGCAGGGCGGTTCGGATGTCGGTGCCAATGCCGTCACCGCCACGCGCCACGGCAGGCGCTGGCTGCTCAACGGCGACAAGTGGTTCTGTTCCAATGTGGCGGCCGATGCGATCCTCGCGCTGGCGCGCATGCCGGGAGGTGCTCCCGGTACCCGGGGGCTGGGACTGTTTCTGGTGCTGCGCCGCGAACCCGCCGGCAATTCCGCGACGATCCGCATCAACCGGCTGAAGGACAAGCTCGGCGTGCGCTCGATGCCGACCGGCGAGGTCACGTTCGAAAACACCGGGGCGTTTTTGGTGGCCGGTGAGAACGAGGGCTTCAAGCAGATGGCCGAGATGCTCAACCTCTCGCGGCTCTATAACGCGGTCGCAAGCGTGGCCGGCATGCGCAGGGCCGTGCTCGAAGCGCTCAAGTACGGCGCCGGGCGGCTGGCTTTTGGCCGAAGACTCGATGAACTGCCGCTGTGGCGCGCGGCGATGGCCGACCTCATTGCCGAACATCTGGGCATCTTCGCGCTGGTCTTCACCACCGTCGGCGCGCTGGACAGCGCCGACAACGGCAATGAGGAAGCACGCAAACTGGTGCGCATCGCGATCCCGATGGCCAAGGCCTTGAGCGGCAAACTTGCCGTGTTCGCGGTCAGCGAAGCGATGGAGGCAATCGGCGGCAATGCCTACATCGAGGAAAGTATCCTTCCCAGGTTGCTGCGCGACTGCCAGGTCTTGCCGATCTGGGAAGGAACGACCCACATCCTGACCCTGGACGCGTTGCGGGCGATCCACAAGGAAGGTAGCCACGAAGCATTGTTCGCGCGGATCCGGCTGGCACTATCGCGTGCGAAAAAGCTGGACACCGGGCAGGTCAAAGCCAGACTGGACAACGATGTGAGCCGCCTGGATACACTGTTGAAATTGCCTGCCGAGCACCAGCAGCGCGAGGCGCGGCAATGGCTGGAAGGCGCCGGCCGGACGTTTACGCTGGCGCTGTTGCTCGAAAATGCGGTCCATCCGCCGCTGCGGGAAGCCTGTCTTGCCGCATACCAAAGGCTGTCCGTGCGGCCCTCCGGTGTGACGCCGGTATGCCATGGCAACCCGGCCGCGCTTGCAGATACCGAAGCGGTGCTGCTTGATTCCGCAATTCGTCGAGCGTAATTCCCGAAATACAGCAATCTGGCGAACATAAGATAGCTGGTTCCCGGTGTGTCGAGGAAGCATGCCCGAACCGGTCAGAACGCGGTTGGATTGGACAAGGGCCCGATATTCCGTATTCACAAATACCGCCTGGACACGACGAACAAGCAGGCCCCGTCTGTCTGTTCTGTCACATGTTAATCGCGGTACATATATTCTCTCGTCATGGGCAACGGATTGTTTTCGGTATTGACCGCCTTGCACGCAAGCACCTGATAGATGTTTATCCAGCTGTGCGAGAACGCATGA
>Ga0307375_10004344_pt1 | contig 13557 bp, 6 predicted proteins | sample TR1MG_FD_202531 | JGI IMG/M metagenome (GOLD analysis project Ga0307375, IMG submission 202531) | Soil microbial communities from Risofladan, Vaasa, Finland - TR-1 | ecosystem: Environmental > Terrestrial > Soil > Coastal area > Acid sulfate soil | place: Finland: Risofladan, Vaasa | collected...
TCAGGCGAGCCGGTGCATGCTACCGCTCAACTGAAGCAACAATAGTGCGCGCCCGTAGCTCAGCTGGATAGAGTACTTGGCTACGAACCAAGGGGTCGGGCGTTCGAATCGCTCCGGGCGCACCATATTTAAAGGCTTCCAGCAATGGGAGCCTTTTCATTTGTACTATTCAAACCAGATTGTACTATTCAATTGCTTCATACCTTTCCACCTTGATACGCACGGAAGTGCAAGAGCTTTTGCTGTATTCGGCTGAGTGTGAAATGAACCCACCCGACTGCTTGTGGTACGCATGAGTAACCGCCCCTGAGAAACCTCAGAGCCTTCGTCTGTACCTTGATGACCACGTCACAGTCGAAGGCCATCAGGGAGACCTGAGAATGCTTTGTCGGCGATTTGTTTGCATTGATCTTCCTTCGATGTTGGACGGAGGAGACATGATGCAGTAGTTTGGGAAATGAGGGAAAGGGCGTTATTACAGTTACTGGGTGTAACATATTTTTTCACATGGTCCAACTAGCTATGTATTTCAAGTTTAGTTATGGTTCATTTGAGAAACTTGGCCAACGACTTCATCTGGATGGACAATTGGCTGGTTTGGTTCTGTTGTGTGCCAATTGCAGGCGTTCACTAATCATGTAAACTCTACTACTTTTATGTTAGGCATAATCCGCTGTCAGTTGGTGGTGGATCAAGGGATGTTCGATCCGCGACTAGGGGAATGGAGAAGCTGCGAGAGAGTATGCTTTTGAAAAATAATAATAAGAGAAGCGCTGTTGACCTTTTGTTGCCGGGGGAATCCGGGGGTGAAATTGATACCTCGCTACTTCTAGGTGAGCTTAGCCGCGAGTTTCAACGCACTGGACAACACGTAGAAGTTGATTTTCGTAAGCTTGTTGGATGGGTGCGCTTGGGGGATCAGCTAACTCACCAAATACATCCTTACCCAGCAAAGTTACTGCCACATATTGCACACTTCTTTCTTCGAGCAAGTGTTCTTCATAAGCAGAACCGTTATGTACTTGACCCATTTTGTGGTTCAGGTACGGTTGCATTAGAAGCATCAATGGCTGGATATATTCCATACGTTGCAGATGCTAACCCGCTTGCACTTCTTATTACTAAAGTAAAGACAACACCTTATGTGCCGGAGGAGCTTCGTAAGGCAACGAAGAAAATTATTGCACGAGCAGCGAGATTTAGAGCTGCACCTGAAGTTAAAATCGTGAATCATCATTTGTGGTATGGCTCTGATCGAAAGAAAGAGTTAGAGAAACTTCTTCGTGCCATCTTGGAAATTGAAGATGAAGCTCAGCGTGATTTCTTTCGCATATGTTTTTCGGTAACTGCTCGCCGCCTTAGCTTAGCGGACCCGGCGGTTTCTGTTCCCGTGCGGCTAAAAATACGAGACACTTTCGGCAAAAAAACGAATGAAAAGATTCAACGTCGTTTGGATTGGATAGCGGACGAAAGTCTTTCTGCTGAATTCGCAAAGGTTTGCGAATCAAATATTCAGCGGATTCAAGAAAGCAATAATTCATTTAAAGATCGAATTCCTGCCATTGTCGTTGGGACTGATGCTCGTAAGTTGTACCATCCAACTTTGAAAATGGCGCAACGCCTTAAAAGTGAAAGTGTTCCGCTTATCTTGACATCGCCTCCTTACGGTAGCGCGCAAAAGTACATTAGAGCAACAAGTATTTCGTTGAATTGGCTTGGACTAGCTGAGCCTGAGGAACTTTCGACTCTAGAGTGGAAATCTATTGGTAGAGAGCATGTGCCGTTATTTCGTCTGGACAGTTCATCAATGCACTTACCTGACTTGTATGAAAAACTCCTAAACAAAGTGGCTGGCAAAAATCCTAAGCGTGCGCAAATAACGCGGCACTATTTGCATGAAATGAAATGTGCGCTTTCCGAAATGGCTCGCGTAACATCTAAAGGTGGCCACATCATACTTGTTATTGGGAACAATCAGGTTTGTGGTGAGCCACTACGGAATGACATGTATGTCGTCCATATTCTCCAAGAACTTGGATTAAAGCTTGAGTTGAGTCTTATTGATCACATTAAATCACGCGGACTGATGACAAAGAGAAACAAGACAGCATCAGTCATTTCACTCGAAAGTGTGTTGGTATTTTCGAAAACATGAGTAGCTTAACTTCAATATACAGAACGGAATATGAAGCAAAGGTACGTGTGCTTGCTTCTCAAGTTTGGGGTGAAATTGGCTGGTCCGAAATTGATGCTTGGTTAAACAATTTTGATGGTCAAGTGTTCGATACGGAGAATGAGCAACTTTACGCATTACTATGTTTGTCGAGATACATGTATTTTAGTAAAAGACTTATTCGGGAAATGCTTAAGTCATTATATCGAGATCATTTTGAGTCGCCATTGTTACAACGTATTCGCAGAAATATGGGAGGTACCACTGATTCAAAATTACTTCGGAAAATGTACGCCAAGGAACTAGAGGCAACTAGATTTGTTGGTGTAGGGAATCCCGCAGAGAGCGGAGCACATCTCCTTTACTATTTCAGGCAAGTAAATTACTTGCCCAAGGATCTCTTTATTGACTTGTCTGGAGCATTCACACCAAGCCAAAATGGAACAACAGGTGAAATGCAACTATTGGCCAGAGATGGTCGCATAACTCGATATGTTTTTTTTGATGATCTGGTTGGTTCAGCAACGCAGGCTAGTTCATATTTATCTCAAAATTTAAAAAAAATTCGAAATGGCAATAAAGACCTGGACCTTCGATTTATGTCGCTATTTGCTACAACAAATGGGTTGGATAAAATGAATGAGCAGACACTGTTTGGCGGGAATGCATTGTGCTTATTTGAACTTGATGACACATTTAAAGCTTTCAACACACTATCTAGATACTTTCTTAATTCTCCTGCCTGGTTCGAAATTGACAAATTATTAGAGATGGCAAAAAAGTATGGCGAAAAGTTAAATCCTCATTGGCCACTTGGTTACAAAGATGGTCAACTTATGCTTGGATTTACTCACAACACCCCAGATAATTCATTGCCGATATTTTGGGATGAGGGTCAATTGGTACCATGGGCACCACTATTTGTTCGATATGATAAAAAATATGGAGGGAAGATTTGATGGAACAGATCAATCCCTTTGCTCTGGTTAGAGCATCAGATTATACGGATGCACAAATCAACTCACTCTGGGTGGATATTGGCCAAAAGACAATCAATGCAATTATTGAACCGCGATCAAGAAGCTCTAAATTTATTCTTGGAGGAAAAGGGACGGGGAAAACTCACTTACTCAGGTATTTCTCTTATCCTGTCGTTCGGCTCCGCTCGCCACGGGAAAGTGGAATATCGATTCTAGATAAGCATAAATTTCTTGCAATATTTCACCGTGCAACAGGTGATGATGCCGCCAGATTTGAAGCTGGTTCACAGGCTGAGAGTAAATGGCAGTTGCTCTTCGGCGTTTATCTTGAGCTAAAGCTAGTCGAGGGTGTGCTTGATGCCTTATGCGATATTAAAGATACTTCTCCAGCCAGTGTTTTTGATGACAGAGCATTTATCGATGAATTGGCCAAATCTATCACAGACAATTCTGTTTCAAACTGTCAGTCATTAAGTGAATTTCGTGATTGGATTATTCATATAAGGCGCAGTATTGATGAAGCAGTAAATAATGTAGCTTTTACGGGGATACTGGATTTACGTATTCCATTTTCCGTTGGTTCGCTTTGCATACCCGTGAGCCGCGCAATAGTCAGTTGGAATAAATCCTTAGAAGGTTTGCCGTTAATATATTTGATTGATGAGATAGAAAACTTTACGAAATCTCAGCAACAAGTAATTAATTCGTTAATTCGATATGGCGAAGGCCTAGCAACATTCCGTGTAACTGGACGCCTATATGCAATCAAAACATTATCAACAATTGCCAATGGTGAAGAAAACAGAGAAGGTGCTGAATTTAGAACAACGAATTTAGATGACATACTTAGAAACTATCCAAAGTACCCGGAATTCGCACTGAAATTTGTGACAAGGCGACTTAGTTTCGTTGACTTGGCAGCGAGTTCTGATCAGCCATCCTTGACAAGTTTTAGTCCTGCATCTTGTTTTGAAGAAATTGATTCAAATGACTTTTACTCAAATGAAATTGCGCGATTCGACCTCGATAAAAGCGAATATGGCTTCGTCAAAAAATTTATCGAAGCATTCAGTGTACTTACAACAACCAAAGCTCCTGCTGTCGATTTGGCTAAGGAGATAGCGGCTATTCTTACTTCTGGTATGCCGATATTGGTTCAGAAGTTGAATTTACTCATTTACTGCAAAAAACATAGCAAGAGTTCACCGGCTATAACGTTGGCGAAGAAAATCCGCGAAGATGCCCTTAATTTCATTTCTGGACAAAACGGTGGAAAGGGTGCTTATAAAAATGCCTATAACCATTATTCCTCAGATTTATTTGCACAATTATGTCGTGATTCTCCCAAAGGATTTGGTGTTCCATATGCGGGATTTGATACATTTATAAAAATGTCATCCGGTAACCCCAGAAACTTGTTAATTATTTTGGGCAGAGCTTTTGAAAATGCGGCTTTCAAAGAAATTGATTTTATACATGGGCCAAAATTGTCAGTCGCGATGCAAACAGAAGCATCATTAGATGCAGCGAAATTCATGTATGAAAGCGATTCAAACTATGGGAGAAGCTCTGAGCAGGCAAGGGAAGCTGTTTCACGACTTGCCTTGATTTTAAGAACCGCAAGGTACGCTTTAAATATCCCTGAGTCTTCTCCACTTGCAGTGAGCTTTTCTGATACTGACTTAACGCCTGAAGCGAAGGCATCGCTTGAGAGTGCGTTGAATTACTCTTTTGTTTATGAAATCGGGGGTAGACCAGACAGAAACAGTCAGCGTGTTAACAGGAAAATACAACTTAACCCTCTACTCTCCCCGAAGTGGGGTTTGCCAATTGTTGTCAGAGGAGATATTGGGTTAACCAAAGAGTTGGTAGACGTAATATTCAATCCTAATCGGTGCAATGATTTTGATTCAAATCTTAAAGTTTTGGATGCAAAATGGAACAATCCATTTAAGTACATTGCACCAGTAAATCCACAAAATGACTTGTTTTGATAATGCCAGATTACTCGATCTTTTATAGGCGGCCGGTTAATACTAATAGAATTGCACAAGAGCTACCGACATTTGATATTTTTGTTTCTGCGTTTAACTCAAGCGAAAGAGTGGGAAACGTATTTAACGAAGTACGTGCAAAGAATAAGATTTGGCATATCCATCCAGAATACCAATATAGCCCAATTGAGGAGCCGACAGGATTTTTAAAGTCACAACCGGCGTTGATTGATGAGGTCGCTCAAGTTGAAGCATTGCTGGCTGTAACGGGAAATTTGGATGGCAAGAATCTTTGTATAGATATAACGGGCTTCATGCGACATGTACTAGTTTTTCTTGTGGCTAAGTTAGCACACATGGGTATACGTGAGTTCACTGCACTTTACTCAGAACCTATGCATTATTCAAAACAAGAAGCCACGATTTTTAGCACAACAACATCTGGTGTAACGAGACCAATTAGAGGCATGGCTGGCAGTAACACTTCGCAAGCAACAGATTATCTAGTTATTGCAGCTGGCTATGATCACAAACTAATTAACCAGGTGACCAATCACAAAGATAACTTAACAGTATATCCACTCTTTGCCTTCCCATCTCTAAGTCCTGATTTTTACCAACAAAGTGCTATACGTGCTTCACAGAGTGGAGCTGTCGCAATGGAAGGAGCATGGATCACTAATAGACGTTTTGCACCAGCCAATGACCCATTTTCAACTGCAAATGCTCTCCACGATATTGTGGATGAGATTAATAAAAATGAAGCGCGTAAAAATGGGAAGGTTGCTAACATTTATCTTTCACCATTATCAACTAAGGTGCAAGCATTAGGTTTCGCACTATTCTGGCAACTTGAAGGAAGGGCTAGAGGTGCCGTGACGTTACTTTTGCCAGAATGCCTGACATATTCACGCGAGACGAGTTCAGGTTTGAAACGACTCTGGACGTACACTATTGAACTTGGTTAGATATTAACCCTGAGCAGTTACAGCTATTCCATATCATAAAGCAGGGTATGAGCGCTCACTAAAGTTATAGAAGTTCTCAGTGGTCGAACAATACAACCCAGCAGACCGTTTGAAGTTATAGCTGATTTAACTATTATCACCTTTTAGGGGAAGCTATTAAGACTAACATTAATATAACAATTGATGTTCAATGAGTTACCGTGAAAATTGGTGAGATATACTGGGATAATGCTAAGTGATGCAGATCACATTTGATGACGAAAAGTAAAAATATAATTCAATCGACTCAACTTATTAATTATGACTTCACTGCAAACGCTGCTTGATTCCTACCGCCAAGCTGCTACTACCGAGCGCGAAAAGGGCACTTATTTTGAAGAGTTGATTCTCTGCTATCTGCGCAATGAAGCCACTTATCGCGATCTATACAGCGACGTTTGGACGTATATCGAATGGGCAAAGTTGCAAAGGCTGGATGGACGCGACACCGGCATTGATCTTGTCGCCAAAACCAGCGGCACGGGCGAATATCACGCCATCCAGTGCAAACTTTACGCTGAAGACTACCGCCTACAAAAAGGCGATATCGACAGCTTCTTTACCGCCTCCGGCAAAAAGCCATTCACACATCGCATCATCATCGCCACCACAGACAAGTGGAGTGAACATGCAGAGGATGCGCTCCAAAACCAGCAGCCACCCGTCAGCAAGATAGACTTGCACGATCTGGAGAGCAGCCAGATTGATTGGAGTCACTACCACGCGAAATCTAAGCCAACGCTCAAGGCCAAGAAGCAACTGCGCGACCACCAAAGGTTTGCCCTTGATGCAGTAAAGCGCGGCTTGTCGGATGCAGACCGTGGCAAGCTCATCATGGCGTGCGGCACAGGTAAAACCTTTGCTGCTCTGAAGATTGCCGAGGAGTTGGCCGGTGCAGGCAAACGTGTGTTATTCCTCGTTCCCAGTCTTAATCTGCTATCGCAAACGCTTACAGAGTGGACGCAGGAAAGCGCAATTCCGTTGCATAGCTTTGCCGTGTGTTCCGATAGCGATGTGGGCAAGAAGCGCAAGAAGGATGACGATGCCGTTCAAACCTTCACGCATGAGTTGCGCTACCCTGCCACTACCGAACCGGCGAGGCTGGCGACTGAAATGATCAAGCGCCACGATGCGCAGCATATGAGCGTCGTTTATAGCACCTACCATTCCATCGATGTTATCAGCCGTGCTCAGCATGAACACGGGTTAGAGAACTTCGACCTGATTATCTGCGATGAAGCACACCGCACTACTGGCGCGACATTTGATACCGAAGATGAAAGCAACTTCGTCAGGGTTCACGATGCTGAATATATTCGCGCAGCCAAACGGCTCTACATGACTGCCACACCGAGAATTTACGGTGACAGCGCCAAGGCTAGTGCCGAGAAAGATAATGTGATGTTGTGTTCTATGGATGATGAAAATCTCTATGGCAAAGAGCTTTTCGTTCTGACCTTTTCGGATGCAGTAAAGCGCGGCTTGCTGGTGGACTACAAAGTAATTGTCTTGGCTGTAGAAGAAACGCACGTAAACCGCCGCATTCAGAACTTATTGAAGGACCCGGACAACCAACTCAAGGTGGACGACGCTGCCAAAATCATCGGCTGCTGGAAGGCTTTATCGAAACAAGGGCTGTCTGATGATCTTATTGGTGATAATGCGGCTATGCAACGCGCTGTCGCATTCTGTCAGGTGATTGAAATCGGCAAGGGCGGTAAGACACACAAGGTTAGTTCCAAACAAATCGCTGGGATGTTTCAAGCTGTAGTCGAAGCCTACCAGGAGACTGAGGAATTCGAGCAAGTCGCCCGCCTCGCTTGTGAAGCCGAGCATGTGGATGGCAGCATGAATGCCGGTCAAAAGGAAACCATGCTGGACTGGCTCAAATCCGAAGTGCCTGACAACACCTGCCGAATACTTTCCAATGTACGCTGTTTGTCCGAAGGGGTAGACGTGCCGGCCTTGGATGCCGTGCTGTTCCTGACCCCGCGCAATTCACAAGTGGACGTGGTGCAATCCGTTGGTCGTGTCATGCGCAATGCTCCCGGCAAGAAGCGCGGCTATGTGATTCTGCCGGTTGTCATTCCAGTTGGCGTAGAGCCACATGAGGCACTGAACGACAACCAAACCTACAAAGTCGTGTGGCAAGTATTGCAAGCCTTGCGTTCGCACGATGACCGCTTTGATGCAATGGTGAACAAGTTGGATTTGATAGGCCGCGACACCAGCAAGATGGAAGTCATCGCCATTACTGACAAAATCCAGAAGAAGCAGGAGAAAGTGCCCAAAGGAAAAACCAAGGGCGAAGCTGGACAGGGCAGCTTCACGATTGGCTCTGCGTCTACACCGCCCAAACCGGAACAAGCCGCACTACAATTCGAGATCGGCGAGATCGAGCGCGCCATTTATGCCAAGCTGGTGCAGAAGGTCGGCAACCGCCACCACTGGGAAGACTGGGCAAACGACATTGCTAAAATAGCCCGTACCCACATCGACCGCATCACCGCCATTCTGGAAAACCCGGACAACACCAAAGAGCGTGAAGCTTTTGCAGCTTTTGCCGCAGAGTTACGCGACGACCTGAATGACAGCATTACAGATGGCGAGATCATCGAAATGCTGGCGCAGCACCTCATTACCAAGCCGGTATTTGATGCGCTGTTTGAGGGCTACAGCTTTACCCAGCACAACCCTATGTCACTTGCGATGCAAGCCGTGCTGGATATTCTGCAAGAACACAATCTGAATAAGGAAGCGGACACCCTGCAATCGTTCTACGAAAGTGTGCAGATGCGTGCCGCGGGAATTGAAAGTGCTGAAGGGAAACAGAAGGTCATTAAAGAACTTTATGGCAAGTTCTTTGAAAATGCATTTCCGGCTATGGCTAAGAGGATGGGCATCGTCTATACGCCAGTGGAAGTGGTTGACTTCATCATCTACAGCGTTAACCATATCCTACAAACCGAATTCGGGCAGTCCCTCGGCAGCAAGGGCGTGCATATCCTCGATCCCTTCACCGGCACCGGTACCTTCATCACCCGTCTGCTGCAAAGTGGGCTGATTACCCCTGAGCAACTGCCCTACAAATACCAGAACGAAATCCACGCCAACGAAATCGTGTTACTGGCTTACTACATTGCAGCGATCAATATCGAGGCGGTGTACCACAGCATCGTCGGTGGCAACTACCAGCCGTTTGAAGGCATCTGCCTTACCGATACTTTCCAGCTCTATGAGAAAGAGGACTTGGTGGATGCGTTGCTGGTGCAGAACAGCGCAAGACGTAAGCGCCAGAAGAAGCTGGATATTCGGGTGATTATTGGGAATCCACCATACTCTGGTGGACAAAAGGACGATAACGATGATGCGGCAAATACGAAGTACAACAGTCTGGACGAATCAATTCAAGCAACATACGCAAAGCGATCCGATAGAAACCCTAGAAGCCTTTACAACAGCTATGTTAGAGCTATTAGATGGGCAAGCGACCGTATAAAAAATAGTGGTGTCATTGGCTTTGTTTCGGGATCAGGGTTTGTTGATAAGCCAGCAATGGATGGACTTCGTAAGTGTGTTCAAGATGAATTTACTAATGTTTATGTGCTAGACCTTCGTGGTGATATTCGGAAAAACATGTTTAGTAAGGGCCGCGCTAAAGAAGGGCAGAATATCTTTGGAAGCGGCAGCATGAATGGAATATCTATTACTTTTTTTGTAAAAAATCCATATGCATTGACACATGGAAATATATATTACTGCGATATCGGCGATGAATTAAGTCGCGAACAGAAACTGACAAAAATTAGTGAGTTCGGTAGCACTTCTGGTATTGCGGGGATCAATGCGTGGCAAGTTATTACCCCCGATCAACATGGTGACTGGTTAAAGCAGCGGGATGATAGCTTTAGCCAATATATAGCTCTAGGTGACAAAAAAAAGAAGAACATCCAGTCTATCTTTCGGGATCACTCAAGAGGGGTCACTACCAGTCGAGACTGTTGGGCGTACAGTCATTCGAAACGTACCTTGCTTGAGAATATGGCTCGCATGATCAAGTTCTATAACGACTGCATTGATAGCCAAGACAAAGCAGATATTAATGATGCCAAAAACATTAGTTGGTCTTGGGTGCTTAGGCTGAGATATGAAAAAAAGCAGAAGGGGGCGTTTGATCCAAGTAGAGCTACAGTTTCTCTATACAGGCCATTTACAAAGATGTGGCTATATTACGATGGCATATTTAACGAAAATAGATACTCTATTCCACGAATATATCCAGAACCATCTTCATGCAACCTTGTAATTTGCGTTTCTGGTGTTGGTGCGCGAAGCGGGTTTTCGACATTAATTACTGATAAATTACCTAACTTGCATGCGCTAGATACGGATCAATGTTTTCCGCTGTATTTGTTCAGCGAGCCTGAGTCAAACTCCGAAAGTTTGGAATCACTAAATGCAGACTTGTTCGCCATACCAGAAAAGAAGTCAGGAAAACAACGTCGGGATGCACTTACCGACGAAGGGCTGGCACATTTCCAATCCGCCTATCCAGGCGATAATATCTGCAAGGAAGATGTGTTCTATTACGTCTATGGCCTGCTGCATTCGCCAGACTACCGCGAACGCTACGCCGATAACCTGAGCAAGGAACTGCCTCGCATCCCCCGCGTGAAAGCTGCTGCCGACTTTTGGGCATTCTCCAAAGCCGGACGCAAGCTGGCCGAGCTGCACCTGAACTACGAAACTGTAGAACCGTATCCGCTCAAGATCGAAAGCAGTGGCAATCTGACCGATGCCGACTATCGCGTGGAAAAGATGAAGTACGGCAAAACCGGCAAGGAAAAAGAACTTACCACGCTGCACTACAATGACAAGATCACCCTGACCGGCATCCCGCTGGAAGCTTACGACTACATCGTGAACGGCAAACCCGCGCTGGATTGGGTGGTGGAGCGCCAATGCGTGAAGACCGACAAAGACAGCGGCATCGTTAACGATGCGAATGACTGGGCAGTAGAAACAATGGGCAACCTGCGCTATCCACTAGAACTATTTCAGCGTGTGGTGACGGTGAGCCTGGAGACAATGAAGATCGTGCGGGCACTGCCTGCACTGGAAATTTAAATATGACCTAACCGGTCATCACTATTTACCATTTGCATTAGTCAAAGTTATGAGTTGAATGCCTTAGTTGTTTTAGGAACGCAGTTTTAAAGCATGCTGAATGTCACCTGTAATCAAGCATCACTGAGATATCGGAATGAGTTGTTTATGCCTGACGGTGGGCCAGTGTATTTGAAGAAAATGTTTGAGAAGATTATATGGGTTGCTTCCAATCAACCAATGCCTCCAAGCGGTTTCACCCGCTCAGGTTTGCGCCGATATATAGCATCAGTCGTTCTCGCGTCAGCGTGAGAAAGCAAAGCCCTAGCGTGTTCCAATGTAGTAGCATCGGACGCACATTTCGCCCTTAAATCGTGCTCGGTAAATCGAATTGTGACCTTGGTTTCTTTAAGCACACGATCCATAAAACGTTGCCACATGCTATCCCAACCGTGCGATTCACCAGTTACTTCGTTGATATAACCTTCACCTTTCCGGTTACAAAACAGGAACGGAGAAAGAGCAGGGCGCGTTGCCTTTATCATATCGACAGCCGTGTGCAATTCTGGTGACCATTCATAAATTGTCTTTTTTCCCGTGCTGTTTAGAGTTTTGTGCCGCTGGATATGTATGCCATCACTCTTGATGTTTGCTGCAGTCAATCTCAACATATCTGACCTAGACATTCCGGTCATCAATTTCAAGCGAATATAAGCTTGTATGGTATGCACGCTGCCTTTCTTGCGGGTGGATGAAAGAGAGAGGCATTCTAGTACTTCCCAGTCTTCGACATAGCGGTCTCGAGGCTTTTCGCCTTTCAAACGCACCTCGCCTTTGAATGGATGCCGGTCAATGTACCCCCATTCAACACCCTTGGTGTATGCGTGGCTCAAAATTTCGATTTCTCGATGGGCAGCGGTCCTTCCACCGGTGACGCGCCCATTGGCAGCCACTTTTTTCATGCTGCGCATATCCACATATTTGTATATATGCTGAGGCTTGATGGTGGTAAGTGGCATATCGCCGAATACAGTGCGCAGTTGTTTGATCCAAATCGCATTTAGAGTTTGATTCATGGGGGCTTTGGTTGGTACCACTTCCATCAAGTAGCGATCAAGCAGCGCTGCAATGTTCTTAGCTTCACTTTCCCACTCAATTCGGGTAGACCAGGTGCGGTAAGCCTCTGGAAGTGTTTTACCCAAGCGAAACATTTTCTTGTTATCCCATTGAGACTCTAGGCCTAGCGGAACTTGAAAATAGTATGCTCCATGAGCTAAACGCCACCGGGCCGGTAATCCTTTGTTTTCGGCATTACGTTTGCGTGGCATTAGATGGCACTCCAGTTTGGTACAACGCTTTTATTCAGTTTATCAGAATTCGATGAATTGCCTGACAGAATGGTTTCAACATGTTGTCGCGATACAGCAATGGTGCCATCTGGGCGAAGCCTATGTTCGATACCCATGAACCGCAGCGCACGAACCTGGGCATCCTTCCGGATGCGTCCAGTTAATTCAACTAGCTCTTGCTGGCTGAGAATCACAATTCAGATTGTCTGGTTAAAGGTGAGGGTAACAATTAATTGACTTGACTGATAATCAACGTATCAGTCAATGCCACCCACAGTATTAATTCTATTAAATGACTCATTCGTGCTCATTGCAATTTCCTCTCAATATTTGTAAAGATTAATCAGCTGTTCGTTAAATTTCGATTTACTCATTCCTGAATTCTCTATCAAAAAATAGTTTATTGATGCTTTTACTGAAAATATAATTGACTATAAAAAACTATAAAAAATATAAAAAGATTTATTAACAAAACTAAAATGAGTTTTTATACATATTGAATTCCTGTAAAGCCTGTCGTGCGCTCATTTGCTGATAAATTTGACTTTTGATGGCCGGATATTTGATCTGAGAAATGAGGAAAATTAATTTAAGTGATTTTAAAAAAACATTTTTTTCGTGCGACAATTTGTTTAATTCAGATGCTTAAATATTTTGAAAGTTTGCCAAATTAATGCGAATACAGAAATGCATCCAATGTATGGGCACAACACACACAATCAATGGAATTGTTTAATTTGAATCGATTTCATCGCTATATAGACATGCGCTGTCGGGGGTATTGCAGGTGGTGCGGAAGCTCTAAAAGTGGTGGTTGTGATTAACTGCGAATTCCGGAGCAAACTGGACACTGATTCCACGGCAAACTGGACACTGATTCCACGGCAAACTGGACAGTAAAATAGAGATGTAGCGGTACGCGGGATAACCGTGGCAACCTCGGGAATT
>Ga0307375_10004345_pt1 | contig 13557 bp, 10 predicted proteins | sample TR1MG_FD_202531 | JGI IMG/M metagenome (GOLD analysis project Ga0307375, IMG submission 202531) | Soil microbial communities from Risofladan, Vaasa, Finland - TR-1 | ecosystem: Environmental > Terrestrial > Soil > Coastal area > Acid sulfate soil | place: Finland: Risofladan, Vaasa | collected...
CCCGCTTGCACACGGCGGAGTCACTGGGTTGACGCTGCATCCCTCCCCTAGTCACAAAGGCCAAGGCAAGTGGGTACTCCGCTATGTCAGCCCCGTTACCAAGAAACGTCGCAACGCTGGACTGGGCAGCTATCCCGACACCAGCGTCGCCGAAGCGGCACATCAGGCTCGCCTGATGCGCGAGCAGATCGCCCGCGGGCAGGACCCGCTGGAGGTCAAAGCTACTGAGGCTACTAAGCCACGCATGCCTCAGCTACGTGAGGCGGCGGAATTTCTGCATAAGGAGTTGACGCCTGGTTGGAAGAACGCCAAGCACGCTCAGCAATGGATCAACACTCTTACCGAGTACGCCTTCCCGCTGATCGGTGCCATGCCCCTCGACCAGATCCAGCCACGACACATTGCCGATGTCCTCCGACCTATCTGGTTGGACAAAGCTGAAACGGCTGGCCGAGTGAAACAGCGCCTGCACGCGGTTATGGCCTGGGGTTGGGCGCACGGTTACTGCCAATCCAATCCTGTTGATGTGGTGGGGCATCTCCTGCCGCTCCAACCGGGCAAGACCGTCCGCACACAGCATCAGCCTGCTATGCCCTGGGCAATGGTCCCTGCCTTCTTTGCTGAATACCTGCAGCCTCCGCAAGGCCTTGATGTGTCCCGGCAAGTACTGGCGTTCCTGATACTGACTGCTGCGCGTTCAGGCGAGGTACGACACATGACCTGGGATGAGGTGGACATGAAAGCCAAGCTGTGGGCGATACCAGCGGAACGGATGAAGGCCAAGCAGATCCACAGGGTGCCACTATCCAAGCAGGCCACCGCGATCCTGAAGCAGCAGGTGGGTCAACACAAAACGCTGGTATTTCCCTCCATTCGTGACCGCACCGCGTTGTCGGACATGACCTTGACGGCCTTCCTACGGCGCGCAGGAGCCCCCAGCGACGTTGCCGGTCGTGTCGCTACGGCTCACGGCTACCGGTCGAGCTTCCGTGACTGGTGTAGCGAGAAGGGGCATCCTCGTGACCTAGCGGAAAGGGCCCTGGCTCATGCCGTGCAAAATAAGGTCGAGGCGGCTTACCACCGCACCGACCTACTTGAGCAGCGACGTCCGCTGATGCAGGCTTGGGCAGATCACGTAACGTCCAGCTAGGAACATGGAACCGATGAGCGACACTTATCAAGATAAACGCATTCGATTGGTGCAGCTCATCGCTACGCTCGCCAACATCGAAAAACCGCTGCTCGACCTAGGCCAAGTGTTCGATCTCGCCATGAAGGGTGAGGTTCACCTTTATGTCCGACTCCCACCTGACAAGGTGGCTTATGTCGATGAATTATTACCCATCGTCATTCATCGTCGATCGAGCATGTATTTCATGGATATGGGAGACTTTACTCGCTACTCTCCGCTCTCTCATCAGATTCATCCCGAGGTAACTCACGTCGCCATCGATCCTGATCAAGCCGGAGAGCTGAAAACAAAACGGCTCACCAGCGATATGGCCTTTGCTTCTGGCCTTTCCCTTCATCCCGAAAGCATGTTGGCGCAGGAGGGATGGTGGGTGCCATGCCAGTTCGGTGCCTCATTGGTCATCTGTCCTGCCCCGCCCGAGTCCGAAGCCGAAAAGAAACGACAACGTGTTCGACGCAACGTACTCGAAACCACGCCTGAAGACGTCTATGTCGACGAGCGTATCACCGCCTTGCTGGAATGCCCCCATGCATCCATCGACGATGACCCCTACTATCTGCGCAACCGGGCTCCCGGTGTGTACGTCCTGTACCGTGCCGCAGCAAACTTCTACGAGCCACTTAACAAAGCGAAGAACCATGAAGAAACAACACGCATTAAATCCGACATAAAATTGAGCCTGGGCCGCAAAGTGCCGAAGCTCTATACCGAAACCAACGCTGCACAAGCCGTCAAGCTTATTAATCCTCGTTCTCGCAGAGGGAGCGGCCTATCACCGGAATTAAAGAAAACCTTCAAGCCTTTCGATGTCGATCGCCTCACAAAGCCGGATTTCAAGCTCACGTACATGCAAGGCAGCTTCGTCACTGATGCACTGGCGCTCATTCTTTATACCACTGATTGGTGGCGTAATGAGTGCGCAAAGCATGAGGCTGCAAAAGCAGAAAACAAAGACGTTGTGGCTAAAAGGCCTCCGCTAAAACACCTCGTAGAAAAACTGGAAGAGCTTGGCTTCTACGGTAAGGATGAGCTCAAAGCTGTAGCGCGGATTGTGATGTGGCCTAACCATAGAGGTTAGGCCACATCACTTTTAGACGCCGCCCAGAATCTTCTCGACCAGCGACATGTCATGCCCCGCCTTGCGGGGGGCGCCGCGCTTGACCTTCTGCTTCGGCATGATGCCGCGCCAGAGATTGCGTGCAAGGCCCGTCTTCAGTTGATAATCCCCCTTGGTGATGTAGCGCAGCGCTTCGCGGATACCGATCAGCTTCTGGCGGTCGCTAATGTGCACCAGCCCTAACCCATTAAATTGGTACTCCTTTTGGCGCGTATAGCAGTTGAAATACGAACCTTTCGGCTCCTGGCCTGTGCAATGATTCACCCAGTATTCGCCGATCCGCTTTGACAGATTGGCCGCATCACGATGCTCATGGCCATCAAGCGCCACCATCAAGTGGTAATGCACCCCACGGCGAAAGCCGCTCTCACGCTTACAGACCCAGCCCAAAACGTCAGGCACCACGCGATCCTCACGCAAGGCTCGCATAAACTTCTTTAGGCCAATGAGCGCTTGGAGCGTATTGGCCCAACCCTTGTGATCCGGCCGATAATACAGGTCAATACGGAGCACCAAAACCTTGGCGTGAGATTCGAAGATCGCGGCAAGGTACCTGCAACTGGATTGGAAGTTTTTCTTTTGATTCCGTTCGTAATTGCTCAGAATGTACTTGAACTTGCGTGAGCGACACACTCGGCGAACGAAGCGCACGATGCTACGCAACGCCACGCGAGCCCCACGCTTGCTCAGGTACAACTGGTGATAGGCACTGTGCTCTTTCAACAGCGGCGCCCACTTCCTGCACGCCCGGAGCATCACCGTGATGAAAGGATTGAACACGTAGTCCGGGTAAAGCTTGTTCATGTACGGCAGGCACTCTTGGCAAAGAAACCACACCTGCTTGCCCGCTGGCGTGAGCTTGTAGCGCACTCCGTCCTTGTGCGCGACTTCGATGAAAAGTTCGTCCTTCACAGCGATGGATCGAGCTGCCTCATCGAGCCAGCGGATGTGGTCGATTGAAGACATTTCCTCCGTAACATCGACCATGCCATCCCGTCGATGAACCATGCCACGCGCGCACCGTTGATAATTTCGCTCAGCCAGCGCGATGCGTGCCTCATCACTCCTCCCTTCCTTGAACTGCTGCAGGCATGGGTAGCCAAATTGCAGGGCATACTCCGCATTGGGTTGCTGTTCGACTATTGCTTCGGTATTCAACAGTTGTATCTCCAATTCAAATAATTCAGATAGCATATAAACCGGGATTGAGCCGTTGCTCACACCCTGCTAAAGGCGGAACCCCGTGCCCCCATTTACCTGCTTTTGCAGGTATTTGGCAGCTTTGCGAGGTTTGTCGTGTTGGTGCGCAACAACGACGCGCGGGCGGGTTTTTACCCAGCGGTCCACCTCGTGCCGGTACCATCCGATCGCATATCGGCGCCCATCGCCCCCTAGGCGAACGGGCACTGGAAATGACGGATCAAACCAGGGGCTCCCAGGCTTTATGCGGTTCCGAATTGATGAAGTACTAAGTCCGGTGATTGAAGGCATTTCCGCCTCGCGCACAATGAGGACCTCCGGATCTTTTTGCTCGCCTTGCTCTTGCTGCATGTGCTCCCTCCAGTGAAGTCAACGGAGCAGAGCTTCGCGCAATTCCTGGCCCTCTGACAGCGATGCTGTGCGGACCTAGGTCGTCTCTCTGTCGCGAAAACCGCATTACTGCGGGCTTTGTTCGGTTTTCTAGGTCCGCAAACAGGTTCGAAGTCACCCTCGTCGTTACACTCATTGAGTGGGTTCCTGACGATGGGCGAGTTGGTACAAAACCTTGTTTGCATTCGAAATGCGCAAAAAACTCGCATGAGGCATCGTGGAACGCACCTCGCCCAGATTGCACGCGATCAGGCGCTGGCTGAGGCCTTGTTCAAAATGCAGGTGCAGCAGTTCTCGGAACTGCCGCATGGGAAGTCTCGTTTGAGCCATGGGAACCTCGCGGAAAAATCAGCAAGGATGACCCACCTCAACCGGAGCGCCGTATTGGCGTCTCATGAACCGTAATCTTCATCAATCACACCAAGCCATTTGGCACCTCGGATTTCGCCCGCAAAGCTTCGTAAAGCTGTGCCGGCCCAAGCAGGATGTCCTTGAGGCCGTCGCGCACCCGCTCTGACCCCAGCGCCTGGGTGCTCATGCTGCTGTGCGCTTCCAGCGCATCCATGATGGCGTGCATCAAGGCGTCCTTGAGATCCGGCGAGTTGGCGAACTGCTCCTTGCTGTTGCTACCGGCCTGTTGCATCAATGTAGCGTTTTCCAGCAGCTTGCCCTTGATGGCGCCGTTGACGTAGTGCAGCTGATCGCCGTCGGTAAGCTGCCCCTCGAACAGGCCGTTGACCTTCTCGATGATCTCAGCCAGCAAGGCCTGCTGCTTGTCCTGTACCGCGCCACTTCCCACGGCATCCATCGGCAGCAGCTTGTAGCTGCCTTTGCCGTCATCCTTGAGATTGATCGGCTGGCGTCCGGCACTGCGCAGGGTGTGATGGGTCAGCACGACCTTGGACAGATCGACCGTGTCGCGCTCGCGCCCGAACTCCAGCAGTGGGATCAGCCGCTTATAGAAGATGAAGCGCTTCTCGATGTCGGTGTTGCCGTAGTCGAACACCTGCGACAGGAACGCATACAGCCGAACATAGGCGCCCATGTCGTTCTTGAACAGCACCAGCGCATCCAACGCGTCTTTGTTGGCCTCGGCAGCCTTGTCGTCGCCATCCGCCAGTGCAGTGGACCGCGCCTGCTGCGCCGCCTTGTAGCGCTTCAACAGGCGGTCGGCGACGGGCGCGATGGCGCTGCTCAGCTGCACTTGCGTACCGCTCGGGTCGGTTTCCACCCTGGCGACGCGCTCCACTTCGAAGTCGTCGTAGTGGCCGCTGGCATCCAACTTCTGGCGCAGGTCGAAGACCAGGTGCGGATCGGTGGTCGCTTCCAGTTCGGCGGTGGCGTAGTAGGTCTTGAACGCCGTGAGGATTTCGGCGGCGTCGTTGACGAAGTCGAGGATGTAGGTGGTGTCCTTGCCCGGATGAGCCCGGTTCAATCGCGACAGCGTCTGCACCGCCTGGATGCCGCCGAGCTTCTTGTCCACGTACATGCCGCATAGCAGCGGCTGATCGAAGCCGGTCTGGAACTTGTTGGCGACCAGCAGCAGGTGATATTCGGGTTTGGCGAAGGCCTCGCGGATGTCGCGGCCTTTCAAACCGGGGTTGAGGCCGGCACTGGTCTCGGTCACTGCCTGCGGATAGCTGTCCGGGTCGTTCACCTCGCCTGAAAACGCCACCAGCACGCCCAGCGCATAGTTCTGCCGGGCGATGTAGTCACGGATGGCCTTCTGCCAGCGCACGGCCTCCTTGCGGCTGCCGACCACGACCATCGCCTTGGCCTTGCCCGCCAGCAGCGGCTGCACGTTCTCGCGGTAGTGCTCCACCACGATCTGTACCTTGGCGGCGATGTTGTACGGATGCAGGCGAACCCACTGCATGATCCCCTTCATCGCCGCGCTGCGTTCCACCTCGGTCTCGTCGTAATCCTTGCCGTCGTGGGCCAGCCGGAAGGCGAGCTTGTATGGCGTGTAGTTCTGCAGCACGTCGAGGATGAAACCCTCCTCGATCGCTTGGCGCATCGAGTACACGTGGAACGGCTGCGGCAAGCCGTCTTCACCGGGCCGGCCGAACAACTCCAGCGTCTTCTGCTTGGGCGTGGCAGTGAACGCCACATAGGTCAGACCCTGGTTTCCACCGGCGCGTGCCGCCATGCCGGCCGCCAGCAAGGCCTCAGTGTCGATCTCGCCGCCGTCCTGCAGCTCGGCCCATTCCTCCGCACTCAGCAGTTGCTTGAGCTTGGCCGCGGCCTCGCCCGTTTGCGAGCTGTGCGCTTCGTCGGCAATCACCGCGAAACACTTGCCCTCGGTCGCGGCCAGTTCCTGCACCGCCTGCAAGGCGAATGGAAAGGTCTGGATGGTGCAGACGATGATCTTCTTGCCATCCTTCAGCGCCTGACCCAGCTGCGCGCTCTTGCTGCCGTGCTCGCTGGTGATGGTTTCCACCACGCCGGTAGTGCGCTCGAAGTCGAAGATCGCCTCCTGCAGCTGCGCATCAAGCACGTTGCGGTCGGACACCACCAGCACGCTGTCAAACAGCTTCTTGTGCGCGGCGTCATGCAGGTCGGCCAGGAAGTGCGCGCTCCAGGCGATCGAGTTCGTCTTGCCCGAACCGGCTGAATGCTGGATCAGATAGCGCTGGCCCGCGCCCTGCGCCAGCACATCGGCCACCAGCTTCCGCGTCGCGTCGAGCTGGTGATAGCGCGGAAACATCACTTGGGTCAGCTGCTTCTTGTCGTCGCGCTTGCCAATCAGATAGCGGCCCAGAATCTCCAGCCAGCTGTCGCGCGCCCACACCTCTTCCCACAGATAGGCCGTGGCGAATCCGTCCGGGTTGGCTGCGTTACCCGCCGCGCCGCGGTTACCGCGATTGAACGGCAGGAAGCGCGTCGCTGGCCCCGCCAGCCGCGTGGTCATCATCACCTCGGACTGGCTCACCGCAAAATGCACCAGCGCCCCGCCGGGGAAGCCCAGCAGCGGCTCGCTCTGGCCGCCCTTGGGCTGCGGGTGGCGGTCGAAGCGGTACTGGTCCACCGCATCGCCCACGCCCTGGGTGAAGTCGGACTTCAGCTCCGCGGTGGCCACCGCGATGCCGTTGACGAAAAGCACCACGTCCAGCGCGTCCTTCGGGTTGTTCGGCGAATGCCGCACCTGCCGAACCACGCGCAGCCGGTTGGCCGCGTAGTGCTGCAGGATTACCGGATTGATCGCCAGCGCCGGCTTAAACTGCACCGGCGATAGCGGCTCCTTCAGGCCCAGCATCTCCACACCCCGGCGCAGCACCTCCAGCGTGCCGCGCTCGTTGAGGTTCTTGCGCACACGCTCGGCGATGCGCTCGGTCGCCGCCGGGCCGTGGGTTTTGGTCAGCCGCTGCCAGCTGTCCGGCTGGGTCGCTTCGATCCAGGCCAGCAAATCGGGCAGATACAGGCCGTGGCTGCGGTCGTAGTGCTCGGCGTCGCCTTCGGCGTAGAGCCAGCCGTGGGCGGCGAGGTGGTCGCAGATGGCCTGCTCGAAGTGGACTTCCTTGTGAAGGTTCATCGCGTCCCCTGACGTTTATTCAACGGATCAAACCGCCGCTGCGGCGGGCAACGGCTCAAGGATGAAACGTGCCCGCTCAACGCGCAGCATCTGGTAGGGCGTCATGAACCGAACCCCCATCCCGACACAGGCATTGGGAATCTTGATCTTCTTCGCTGAGTTGGCAGGCAGCTCGTGCGTGACTACCGTGTGCTGATGCGCGGCAGCAAACGCCACGAGCCAGTAGTCGGCCACCTGCAAGAACGTATTGACTGCCGCTGGCGCGTAATCCTGCCCGGTCGCCCAGGTGCTCACCTTGGGTGCCGCAGCCAGCACAGCGGTATCCACGGGCAAGAAGAAGCCGTTGCCCCGGGCCTCTCCCCACTCGGCCAACTCATCCTGACCAGCCTGCAGTTCATCGCCAACCGGCTGGATGCTGAAAACCTTGCCTTGCGCATTCGTCAGCTCCAGCCACTCCCAGAACGCGGGACAGAAATCGAACCCGTACTGAAGGTTCTTGGCCTGGATGAACACATTGGCATCAAGCAGGTAGGCCATCAGGCCGGGAATCCCAGCGACCGGCCCAGTTCATTGAACGTGGACGTCTTCGCGATGCCAAGCATGTGGAAGGCATCACGAAACAGGGTCCGGCCCTCCAGCGTGCTTTCCACCAGCGCGCGCGCAAAGCGTTTGCTAACACGCGCCGCCGTCGTGCGGTAGAAGTCGCCACCTCCCGTGCCTCGCGCTTCGAACTCTTGCAGCCGTGCCAATTCCTCACGATAAGCCGAAAAGAAGGTGTTGTGGTCGATACGACCGGCATCGAGCAGACGGCGCAGAATCACCAAGGAGCTGACCTTGAAATGACGGGCCAACCGCTTGAGCGTGTCGGCGATGGATTCATCGACCATAAGCTCGGCAAGGAAAGACGCCATCGGCACCAGTAGCTCAGCTGCCACCTTGTTGCACCAGATCTCGGTGGCGTTGTCCGACACAACGTCCGCGCTGACATCCGACAAGGCGGTCTGGCCCAACCAAAGGTGGGCCAGCTCATGGGCCAGCGTAAACATCTGTGCCGCCTTGCTGTCGGCACCATTGATGAATACTAGCGGCGCCCATTCGTCAGACAACGCAAAGCCTCTGAATTCTTGAGGGTCAAGATGACGCGTGTTGTTGTTCAGCACCACACCGCTGACCATCACCATGACGCCGGCCTGATCAGCTTGCTCGATAAAAGCGCGCAACGCCTCGGTCCACGTCGAGCACGTGCGGCGCGCCTCGACGCTGAAACCCAGCACCTGTCGTAACTGAGCAGCGGCCTCAACAGGCGTCGTGGCCCGCGTCAGACTTCCCACAAACGGCAGCGGTACCTGGCCCGTTACCCGCGCATGGTCGCGGTACCAATCCTGGCGCTGCTGGCAGGCGTAGACCATGTCCAACAGATTGGGACTCGGGCGCGCGATGGCGCGGTTGGCTACCGTACGGAAATCCGGAATCGGCAGCGATTCAACCGGTGGTTCCGGCAGAAAAAAGTAGCCCACCGGTGCGTGGGTAGCCCGCGCGTAGTCCTCCAGTTGCCGCACCGTCGGCTGCACTTCGCCCGCTTCCCACGCTTCCAGGCGCTTGAACCTCGCTGCCAGCGCAAGGCCGTCCAGCCCGGCGCGATCACGCGCCCAGCGGAACATTTCGGGGTGGATGGCGACGCGGGTCATGCAGGCATCTTAGCCAAATTGGAGGAGTCGATCTTGCTGGATACGATAAATGCCACCCGAACGATGCCTTCCTTCTCCATGACTCAGCTTTCGCCGTAGCTGCGCTCAAGCAACGGGAACGCGCGCTGAAGGTCCGCCTGGCTGCGCAAACAGAGTTCAAGGTCGCCCGTACCCCACGTGCCGATGTTGCGCACATCGCGGCTAAAGCCCGCTTCCAGTGCGACCGTGTCGGGATCCAGCTTGAGCATGACCAGCAGCTTGTCCTTGTACGGAACTACGCAGGCAAAGTTCTTCAGCCGGCGGAACGCGACGTACAGCTTCAGGTGCTTTTCCTGCACGTCGTCGCCGAGCGCGAGCAACTGGCTGGAAACTGCCTCATACAGAGCACGGATTTCCGGTTGCGCGTGTTCCAACTGCTCCTCGGCCGTCTTGTCCTTCCCGACAGACCTTGCCTTGACGGACGTGGTGCCGTCCACCGGCTTCTCGTTGACCGTGGTGGCGTCGTCCACCGTCACGGCGTTGACCAAGTCGAGCAACAGCAGGTCATCGCCGAACAGCTTGTAGCGGATCAGCTCGATGTTGCGCGGAATCTGCTGCACGGCATGCTGGTCGTAGCGGGTGAAGTCGGCGGCTATACACAGCAGCCGAGTGCCGGTCCAGTCGATCTCGTTGGCCACGTCCTTGCCCAGCTTTTCCATCACCAGCCACTGGAATTCGGCGCGGTGGTCGAGCAGCCAGTCCAGGTAGAACAGGCCCTGGCTCATAACGTTTTCGTTGCTGTGGCGCTTGTATTCAATGATCACCGGGCAACCGTTCTCGTCCAGGCCCAGCGAGTCGATGCGGCCGCGATGCGTCTTGCCGGTGGCGTACTCGCTCGCGAGGAAGCGCACGCCGAGGAAGGTGGGCATCTGCGCCTCGATCAGGGACTGCAGCTGCTTCTCGACTGCGGCGGCACGGCCGGACAGCTCCACCGCATCGCCGCCGGTCAGGCGGAACAACTGGATATCGCTCATTCCCTACTCCCTGTTGTTTTCTGCATTCCCATCGCCGTGGCGGCCACGCTGAACGCGGTTAGCCGATACCCGTCCATTTGCTCACTCCGTTGACCAGTACGCCACTACCAAACTTCACGATGGCACGGCCCACCTTGCGCAACTGGCTCGGTGGCTCACGCAGCTGCGGAAGATAGACTTCGCAACCGGTCTTGAAGTGGAAATGGCGGGCCATGTACCAAAGTTCAGCGGCGATGGCCTCTTCGTCATAGCCGGCGCCATGCAGGCGTACGTAGCGCTCCAGGGCCACGCTGGCGAGCATGTCGCCGCGTGTTTCCTGCTCGCGGTTCGGATCGCCTTGCCAGCGCACGCGTACCCAGTCCTGCTCGTCATCGTCGCCAGACTCGTCGACGGGAAGAATCAGCGTGCCGTCGGCCAGCGAGCGGGCGCACCAAAGGCCGTCATGGCGCTCACCGTCGTAGAGCGGCAGCAGGTTGGCGATGAAGCCGACTACGGCCTCGCTCTTGCCGCTCATGCGGTCTGCCTTACGTCGATCTTGCCGGTGACGGCGGCGGCGATCAGGGCGCTGCGGCGCTCCTTAAGCAACTCAATGACGCTCTCAGCCGCAGCCTTAAGTGTCGTCAATTCGGAGACAGCACGATCCAAAAAGTCAGCGATTTGTTCTTGCTCTTCGACTAGTGGAAAAAAGAAGCGGAGCTGCTTGTACTCGCCGAGACCCACCCTAGTCCTTGTCGACTCAACTGAAATGTCGTCCACCATAGTCCGACCGTAATCTGAGTTGAGCAACCATCGGAGATAGGCAGGTGTGGCTTTTGCCCTACCTACTCTGAGGCGGATCACATCCTGAGTCACTATGCCGTCAGGCTCATTGTCTGGATACACAGCAGCAAGCCCGGGTGGATCTCCAACTTTCGCAATGATCAGGTCTCCGGATATCACGCTACAAAATTTGAGCTGATCAGCCTTTTCACCTGTCACATGCCACTCGCTCACCCGTAAGTAGCCGGCTTCCTTGATGTCGCGAATGTAGACAACGGGAACCCCCTCCACGACCAATTCGGACGTCAACAAATCGCTTCCGAATGGACCATTCACGAACGCGTGCTGCTCTCTTAAAGCAACATCAAGCAGCTTCATCCTCTTCCAATGCACCGGCACTTCACCCAACCACGGCACGCCGGAGTCTTTCATCGGGGCGTTGGGGTTGAGGCCGCGGGTGACGGCGTGGGAGATGGTGGCCTGGCGCTTTTCGGCCAGCAGGGTCAGCAGCTTTTCCTGCTCGGCAATCAGCGAATCGATCTTGCCGGTCTCGCGGTCGAGGAAGGCGGCGATGGCGGATTGTTCGCCTACGCTTGGTAGCGGCAAGAACGACGACCTGATCAGCTCCTGGTTGAGGAGCTTTGCACCATAAATATTCTCTGATGCATTTTTGATCAGGAAGATGGGAAAGGCGTAGTAGGCATAACCGATCACCAGTCGCGAAGACGTCGGAAAAGTTGCGATCGCCTCGTTGGTATACATCTCTGCGCCCGCGATCGAGACTTGGCCAACCGACAGCTTGAAGCTGAACAATAAGCTCCCAACTGGGGATACTTTGATACCCGCCTCACCGGCTGCTTTATCACTGATTCTTTTTGCCGTATCACCAAGAACCTTTGGGCCAAGATCAGAAATGTTTGCCCAGAGGTTGTCACCCTCGTAAGCCGAAGAATCGCCGGTAGGAGGCGTCCAGCCAGTCGAGAACTCACAAGTGTGCTTTGTCTTGGTAATCAGCCAGTCTGCCGGGATGTCACCCAGCCAAGCCAAGCCGCTGTCCTTGTACTCCGCGTACTTCGGCAAGCTCATGGCGCATACCACCAAGAACAAAGACACAGGATTCCAGCTTTCGCTGGAATGACGGTGAGGGAGGCCGCGGCGCAGTGGCTTCTGAGAATGCTTTCTTGCGAACTCATTCCGCCAACTCCCCCAACATCGCCATGATCCGCGCCGAAACGCCTTTCAGCTCCTCGTCGATGGTGTACAGATCGCGCGGCGGCTCGAACACGTAGAAGTGGCGATTGAACGGAATCTCGTAGCCGACCTTGCTCTTGGCCTCGTCGATCCAGGCATCGGGCGCGTGCGGCAGCACTTCGCGCTTGAAGTAGTCCTTGGTGTCCTCGCCAAGCGGCACGTTCTCGGTGTCGCGCAGTGAGCTGTCCGGCTGCGGCTTGCCCTTGGCCTTGCCCTTCTGGCCCAGCACCACCTTGCCGGCCTCGTCGCGCAGCGGGCGCTCGACGGTGAGGGTGATGTAGCCGAAGTCCTGGTTCTTGAAGATGCGCGCGATGGGGGCGACCTTGACCTTGCCGCCGGTGGGCGGTTTGGGGGCGAATTCGGCGGCGGCGATCACCTGGCGGGCGACTTCCTTGCCGTCGGCGTCGAACATGGTGGCCAACTCGGCTTCGGCGAACTCGCCGAAGAGTTGGGTGACGGTGGCGATGTGCTCGTCGCTCATCTCCTTGCGCTTGGAGCCCAGGCTTTTGCGCATCTTCTGCCAGAAGCTGCCGGCGTCGATCAGCTGCACGTAGCCCTTGCGGTCGTCGGGCTTCTTGTTGGAAATGATCCACACGTAGGTGGCGATGCCGGTGTTGTAGAACATGTCGGTGGGCAGGCCGATGATGGCTTCCACCAGGTCGTTTTCCAGCACGTAGCGGCGGATCTCGCTTTCGCCGCTGCCGGCGCCGCCGGTGAACAGCGGCGAACCGTTGAGCACGATGCCGAAGCGGCTGCCACCTTCCACTGCGGGGCGCATCTTGGCCAGCAGGTGCATCAGGAACAGCATGGAGCCGTCGGACACGCGCGGCAGCCCGGGGCCGAAGCGGCCGTCGAAGCCTTTCTCCTCGTGCTCCCTGCGCACCACCTTCTCGACCTTTTTCCACTCCACGCCGAACGGCGGGTTGGACAACATGTAGTCGAACTTGCGGCCGCTGTGGCCGTCCTCGCTGAGGGTGTTACCAGCGACCATGTTGCCCACGTCCTGCCCGCGGATCAGCATGTCTGCCTTGCAGATGGCGTAGGACTCGTCGTTCAACTCCTGCCCGTACAGGGTGAGCCGCGCATCGGGGTTGTGCTGCAGCAAGTGCTCGGCCGCCACCGAGAGCATGCCGCCGGTACCGGCCGTCGGATCGTAGATGGTGCGCACCACGGCGTTGCCGGGCGCCAGCACGTCGTCGTCCTCGATGAAAATGAGGTTGACCATCAGCCGGATCACTTCGCGCGGGGTGAAGTGCTCACCGGCGGTCTCGTTGGAGATTTCCGCAAATTTGCGGATCAGCTCCTCGAACACCAGACCCATCTGCGCGTTGTCCACCGTGTCCGGGTGCAGGTCGATATTGGCGAACTTCTCGGTGACCAGGTACAGCAGGTTGGCCTTGGCCAGCCGCTCGACC
>Ga0307375_10004347_pt1 | contig 13554 bp, 12 predicted proteins | sample TR1MG_FD_202531 | JGI IMG/M metagenome (GOLD analysis project Ga0307375, IMG submission 202531) | Soil microbial communities from Risofladan, Vaasa, Finland - TR-1 | ecosystem: Environmental > Terrestrial > Soil > Coastal area > Acid sulfate soil | place: Finland: Risofladan, Vaasa | collected...
CCGCAATGCGCCGCGGCGGTCGAAGCGACGTTCCGCTGCGAGGATCTGCTGTCGACGCAAGATGCGTGTGCCGCGAGCGCGGCGAGCTTCGAGCATGTCTCGCCGGCGTACGGCTTTCACGTGCATTTCCGCTTGCCCGACAGCAACGATCTGCTGGCGCTGGAGAACTGCGCCGATGCCGCCGCGGCGCGGCGCCTCCTGCTCGAACGCTGCGTGCTCGCCGCACGGCACGGCGATGCGCCATGCGAGCCGCGCGCCTTGCCCGCCACGGTGCAGGCGGAAATCGCGCAGGCAATGGCGGCCGCCGATCCGCAGGCCGACCTGCAGCTGGTCTTCACTTGCCCGAGCTGCGCACACCGCTGGCAGCCGTTGTTCGATGTCGCCGGTTTCCTGTGGTGCGAGCTGCACGCCTGGGCGCTGCGCATGCTGCGCGACGTCGACGCGCTGGCGCATGCCTACCATTGGCGCGAGGCCGACATCCTGAGCCTGAGCCCGCGCCGCCGCCAGGCGTATCTGGAGCTGTGCGCGCCATGAGCGATTTCCTCGACCGGCTGGTGGGCAGGGCGATCGGCAGCGAGCCGCTGCTGGTGCCGCGGCTGCCGTCGCTGTTCGAGCCGCTGCAGCGCGCACCGATCATGCCGCCGGTGTGGGGCGATGCCGACGCACGGGAGCGCCGCGCCGCGGCGACGCCACCCGCCGAAGCCACCGCTGCCGCCCCGCCGACGCGATCGGCGCAGGTATCGGCTGCGGCGGACGTCGCACCGCTTGCCACGAGGCCGATCGAACACATGCTTTCGCCGGTGCCGCCGGCCGCTGCCGTGGCACGTGGTGACTTCCAACCGGCGGCCGCGGTCGCCGCACCGCCGTCGCGGGCTGTCGACGAACGGCCCGCGGCGCCGGTCTCACCATCGGATCTGGCCGGGCGCGAAGCGCCGCTGCCGGCAGCGGTGCCGCCGCGGCACACGCGCATCGTGCCCGATCCGCAAGCGCAGACGGCAGCGCCGGCCCACGCAGCGACGGGCGCCTTGCTGCCAGCAGCGGCGCGGATGCTGCCGGCATCGCACACGGTGCAGACACCGGGTCAGCCGGCCGGCGCTCGCGCGCCGCGCGTGCGCGCCACGTTGCCCGAGCGCACGCGCGACGATGCAGGCGAACCGGTGGTGCACGTCAGCATCGGCCGGCTCGAAGTGCGCGCCGCACCGATAGCTGCCGCGCCGCCGCGCCATCGCGACGGACCGCGGCCGGGCAGCCTCGACGACTACCTGCGCCAGCGCGGCGGTAAGGGGTCGCCATGAGCAACGTGCTCGCGATCGCTGCCGCCACACGCACGCTGCGCAACCTGCTGCTCGCGCGGATGCCTGCGCTGGATACCGAGCTGAGCGATCTGGAGGTCACCCTGCAACCGCCGGATCTGGCGCGCAAGGGCATCAGCAAGGCGCAGCTCAACCTGTTCCTGTTCCAGGTGATCACCAACGCCGCCTGGAGCAACCTTGACATGCCCGGGCGGGTGCGTCCGGGCGAGCGCGCGCCACCGGCGCTGGCGTTGAACCTGCATTACCTGATCACCGCCTGGGGACGCGGCGAGAGCGACAGCGAGGCGCTCAGCCATCGCGTGCTGGCTGCGGCGATGAGCACCCTGCACGATCACGCCGTGCTCGACGGCAACGATATCCGCAACGCGCTGCCGGACAACGATCTGGCCGCGCAGATCGAACGCGTGCGCATCACGCTGTTGCCGCAAAGTGTCGAGGAGCTGTCCAAGCTGTGGACCGCGTTCCAGACCAACTACCGGGTGTCCGCCGCCTACGAGGCGACAGTGGTGCTGATCGACAGCCAGGCGGCGGGGCGCGCGCCGCTGCCGGTGTTGCGGCGCGGCCCGCAGGATCGCGGCGTGATCGCCACCGCCAGCGCGGCGCCGGTGCTGGACGCGTTGACGTATCCGCATGCACAGGCGGCGTTGCGGCTGGGCGAGGACATCGTGCTGAGCGGGCGCCAGCTCAGCACCGATCACGCGCTGCTCCGCTTCAGCAGCCTGCGTCTCGACAGCCCGGTCGACCTGCCACCGCTGGCCGGCGACGCGGCCGGCACGCTGGGCGTGCATCTGGCCGACACGATCGAGGATACCGATGCCGCCGCGCGCTGGGCGCCGGGCATCTACACCGTGGCACTGCTGCTGCAGCCACCTGGGTTGCCGCCGCTGCTCAGCAACGAACTGCCGCTGGTGCTGGCACCGACCATCACGCTGGGCGCGCTGGCCGCGGCGGCCGGCGATATCGCGGTGAACCTCACCTGCCTGCCGCGCATCCGCGACGGGCAGCGCGTGTTCCTGCTGTTCGGCGACCGGTTGCTGACGCCGCAAAGCGTGAGCAATCCGGCCGACGCGCATCAGCCAACCGCGCTGGCGTTCCAGGTGCCGGCGGTGAGCGCGGGCACGTACACGGTGCGCCTGCGGGTGGATGGTGCCGACAGCATTCCTGTCGATTTCAGCGGCAGCGTGCCGGTGTTCGCCGCCAACCAGCAGGTGGTCGTGACATGAACGATTACATGCAATGGCTGAGCGCGAACGACCAGTACCTCACCGATGCGCTGGCCGACCTGCGCGCGCGGCTGCAGCGCGCGGCCCAGCAGCAGGACGTGCCGGCCATGGCGATGCCGGCAAAGAGCGCGGTGCCGGTCGCGCCGAAGCACTCGCTGTTCGCACGGCTGTTCGCCAGCCATCCGGCACGCGCGCCATTGTCGGTGCAGCGCCCTGGCGTCGGCGGCGACGCCGCGCGTCCGCAGCCGTTGCCGATCGTGGCCCAGGCGGTGCCGCAAGACGGCACCGCAGCGATGCCGGACGATGCAGCGGGCGCGCCGCCAACGCCGGCGGACGACGGTCGCGGCACGCACGTGCCGGCGCTGCGCGTACTGGCCGATCGGCTGGGCCTGTCCGCGTTCGAGCGCGACTTGCTGCTGCTGTGCATCGGCATGGAGCTGGACACGCGCATGCCGGCGTTGTGCGCGCAGGCGCAGCACGATCCGGCCAAGCCGTATCCGACGTTCGCACTCGCGTTCGCCGTGCTGGACGAGCCGAGTTGGGACGCGCTGTCGCCGGAGCGGCCGCTGCGCTACTGGCGCCTGCTCGACATCCATCAGCCCGGCGCGCAGCCGTTGATCGGCGCCGCGCTCGGTGCCGACGAGCGAATCGTCAATTTCGTCAAGGGCATGAACTATCTGGACGACCGCCTGACGCCGCTGCTCAGCGCGCTGGCACCGGCCACGCTGCCGCCCTCGCAGCGCGCGATCGCCGACCGCATCGTGGACGGCTTGCGCCACGTCCCGGTGGGCGAGGCGTTGCCGGCGGTACAACTGCTGGGCAGCGACAGCGTCAGCAAGCAGGGCATCGCGCAGGCGATCGCCGAGGCGTTCGGGGCGCAGGCCTACCGTCTTTCCGCCACGCTGCTGCCCGGCAGCGTGGCCGAGCAGGAAACGCTGATCCGCCTGTGGCAGCGCGAAAGCCAGCTGCTGCCGCTGGCGCTGTACATCGACGCCGCCGACATCGAGCGCGGCGACGCGGCGGCGGCACCGGTCCGGCGTTTCATCGCACGTGCCGGCGGGCTTGCCTTCGTCGACGCGCATGAGCCGTGGGCGGGCGCGGCGAGCAACACGCTCAGCGTGGACGTCGCCAAACCCACCGCGATCGAGCAGCGTTCGCTGTGGCAGCGACTGCTCGGCGACATCGCGGGGAAACAGCCGCAGCATCTGGCCGGTCATTTCGATTTCAACTTCGGTCGGATCGAACAGATCGCGCATGCCGCGCTAAGCGCCGTCGAGCATCAGCCCCAGGCGCTGGCGCAGTCGCTGTGGCAGGGCGCGCTGGCGCGCACGCGGCCGGCGCTGGATCAACTTGCGCAGCGGATCGAACCGAAGGCCGGCTGGGTCGACCTCAAGCTGCCCGACAGCGAGAAGGACCTGTTGCGGCAGATCGCCGACCAGGTCTCCCACCGCAGTACCGTTTACGACGATTGGGGTTTTCGCGCGCGCATGAATCGCGGCCTGTCGATCAGCGCGCTGTTCGCCGGCGAGAGTGGCACCGGCAAGACCATGGCGGCGGAGGCCATCGCGCAGGAGCTGGGCCTGTCGCTGTATCGCATCGACCTGTCGGCAGTGGTCAGCAAATACATCGGCGAGACCGAGAAGAACCTGCGCAGGCTGTTCGACGCGGCCGAGGACGGCGGCGCGATTCTGTTCTTCGACGAAGCCGACGCGCTGTTCGGCAAGCGCAGCGAGGTCAAGGACAGCCACGACCGCTACGCCAACATCGAGGTGAACTACCTGCTGCAGCGGCTGGAGTCGTTCCGCGGTCTGGCGATTCTCGCCACCAACCAGAAAGGCGCGCTGGACGGCGCGTTCCTGCGCCGGCTGCGCTTCGTAGTCAATTTTCCGTTTCCCGGCGTGGCCGAGCGCAAGGCGATCTGGGCCTCGGTGTTTCCCGCGCAGATGGCGGTCGCGCCGCTGGATCTCGACCGCCTGGCGCGGCTGGCGCTCACCGGCGGCAGCATCCAGGGCATCGCCGTGAACGCCGCGTTCATGGCGGCGCAAGCCGGCGTGGAGGTCGGCATGCCGCTGCTGCTGGAAGCGGCGCGCGCCGAGTTCCGCAAGCTCGACAAGCCGATCAACGAAGCGGACTTCCGCTGGCTCGAAAGCGCCGGAGGCAAGGCATGAGCATCGAGCTGTACATCGAGCGGCTGGTGATTGACGAAGTCGCGCTTGGCGGCGAGCAGCCCGCTGCGGTGAGGATGGCGATGACACGCGAACTGCAGCGACTGCTGGCGCATCCGAATGCGGTCGGCATGCTTGCAGGCGTTGGCGTGGTGGCGTCTTTGCCGTCGGGCAGGCTGCCGCCTCCCGCCACCGCTGCGGATCGGCTCGGACCGCGTCTCGCCCGGGCGGTGCATCAGGTTCTGGATACCGCTTCCCCGACAGGGTCGCCACGCGGGGCATCACGATGAGCGGTCGAGCTATTGGCTATGCGCAACGGTCTCTTGCGGGGCTCAGTCCGGCAATGGCCCCGATGCGTCGCCGCTGTGCCTGTGGTACCCACACGCCTGGCGGCGGCGAATGCCCGGCCTGCAAGAAACATCGGCTGGCCGGCAATCGTCAGGATGACGTTGCCGACGCGGCTGTGGCACAACGACCGTCGGCGTCGTCACGCCTTGCATCCGGCACGGATGCGCGCACCGGCATCGATCAGGATTTCACGCGCATGCCGCTGCATGCAGATGGAACATCAGGGACCGCGGATTTCGCTCCGCAATCGGGCGAACTCGCGTTGCTCCGCCATGCCCGCAATCCCAAGGACGCCAAACCGCCTCCGAAGACCAAGCTGGCCGACGCCAAGACGACCAAGGGCGCAGCGTCCGACTACAGGTCGCGCGTCAAGAACGTCAAGCTCAGGCTTGGCGCCGCACCCAAGGTGTCGTTGAGCCACGACGAAAAGCTCATCCGGTTGACACTGGACGACTATCTCGTTGGCGCCGGTGAGGCGGACGTCGAAGGAAAAGATGACTGCGACAAATTCCAGTTCGGCTTCATCCAGCTGTGCCGGCCTTTCGAAATGGAGCGGATCGTATACGGGCTGAGGGATATGCCCAACGCTTTTATCGCGTCGGACAGCAGCACACAGATCAGAGCGGGCGAGCCGGCGCTGGATGTGTTCAACGTGGGCGATGTCTTCAGCTACCAGGCGACGCCGGCATGCAAGGGTGGCGGCAAGACTTTCCACGTCAAGGTGGACTACTCGGACAAGCCCGGCACTGGCATGGTGATGGCGACCCCGAAGACTTACACGCAAGGTATCGCCTGGCAGGATTTCTTCTTCACCACGTTTTCGGTGATCTATCCGGACGGCACCGTCGAGCATCTCAAGTCGTTCTATTGGGAGATCAAGTTCTGCCTGCAGATCGACCCGCCGACAGCGTCCGATCCGGACGGCAAGGTCAAGTCGAGGACCTCGGGCGTCAAGGTCGGAAACCCGATAGACGGCGTGCCCGCCGAGCCGGGTCTGGCCTTGATGGGCAAGCCGGCGGCAAAAACCTGCAATGCATTGGTCAAGGGCGTTACGCCGAAGGTCGATGTCACCAAAGCCCCGATTTCCTGCCAGGGACAGCCATGACTGAGCGCATTGCCCATGCAGTAGCGAAGTCGGTTTCTCCCCGGTCGACGGGCGGCGTGCTGCGCCGCAAATGCGCCTGCGGCACGCACGTGCCGGGCGGTGGCGAGTGCCGGGATTGCGCGAGCAAGCGGTTGCAACGCATGCCGGGCGGGAGAACGGCGGCGCCCGGGGCCCCATCGATCGTGCACAGCGTGCTGCGGTCGCCAGGGCGGGCGTTCGATCCCGCTGCCCGCCGGTTCTTCGAGCGCGGCTTCGGCCACGATTTCAGCCGCGTGCGCATTCACGCGGATGGGCGAGCCGCCGAGTCGGCGCAGACCGTGGGTGCTCAGGCTTACACCGTCGGGCGTGATGTGGTGTTCGGCGCGGGGCGGTATGCGCCGGCGACCGCCGAAGGGCGTCAACTTTTGGCGCATGAGCTCGTCCACGTGATGCAGCAGCGGCACACGACCGAAGTTCCCCCGGGCGAGCTGCAGATCGGCAGTCCGGATGATGCGCACGAGCGCGAGGCCGACCGGTTGGCGGATGGCCTGCTGACAGCGCATGCCCGGCCTCCTGCCGAACCCGCCGCTACGGAGCCGCGGTTGCAGCGCGCCTGCGGGCCGACGGCGATCCGCAGCGTCGGCGGTTGCGTCGGCCTCGGCGGCCAGGACATCACCGAGGTGGGATCGAGCAGCGCGGACCTGTTCCAGTTCAGGGTTTCCTGCGACGAGTTCCTCCCGGGAGAGGCGGCCCGCCTGCGGGCGCGCGCGCGTGCCATTGCACCCGGCGACACGGTGGACATTCACGGATTCGCCAGCGAAGAGGGCGACGCGCGGTTCAACGAGGATCTGTCCTGTGCAAGGGCGATCGCGGCCAAGCGCATCGTCCAGCGCGAATCTCCGCTCATGCGGGTGGCGCTGTTCAAGCACGGCGCGACTCCGGGCGCGCGTAGTTATCGACGCAGCGCCGTGTTGTCGGTTCGCCCGGCGGTGCGTGCGCCGGAAGACTGCTCGCATCTTGTCGGCGATTGCGAGTTCTACCTGTGCCGCGAACGGCGGCACCCCTGCGGCGCTGCCGGCTACTACCGCGGTTACGGCTACAAGTATTGCGACCGATTTACCCGCGTGTTGCGACCGCGGCTGTCGCCGGCGGGGCAGCGCTGGGTTGACCAGACCCGCCGCTGCCTCATGGAATACATAGATCGGCACGTTCCCGTCGATGCCCCGTGCGATCGGGTCAAGCGCTCGGCGTTCGATTCCCACCCCAGATGCTACGTCGTGGGCGGCATCTGCTTCCTCGACCCGGGCGAATGGCGGGAAATCGTGAGCATCATCGATCCGTCCGACATGGAGCTCAAACAGACGATCGTGACCGGTATCGACTGCATGGCGAACTGGGGCGCGCTCGCCATACCAGGAAGCCTCGGTGCCGGCGGTGGTTTGAGAGGCCTGATGGAAAGGGATCGCAGAAGGACTTTCGGTTTTTGAAAAACGGCATGAGGGGCCGGATTCGATTTTCGAAGGAAAAGAAAGGCGTTTGCTCGATGGTTCCGTGAATCGCCGGAGATCCAAATCATGACCAGCCACAACATGGCGTTGCTCCAGGCACGGCTGAACACGCGGATGCGCTCCGGATGGGGGCGATCGTGAACACGATCAACAGCATCTTCGACGGACTGTTCGGCTACGAGAAATTGATGCTGATCTGCGGCTTCATGCTGTTCGTGTTCGCGTTGCTGGCGATCACGGTGATGATCGTGCAGCGGCGTGATTTCAAGGCCGCGGTGCTACTGATCGTGATCGCCATCGTATTGATGGGGTTCCCCGGCATCCAGGCGGTCAAGTTCAGCAAGGGCATGGTCGAGCTGGACCGCATCCGCGCACAGCCGAACGCCACGACCGATCCGGCGCAGAAGCAGCAGGATCAGCAGACCTTGAGCGATCTGCGACAACGTGCCGGCGACAACCCGCAACTGCTGGCCCAGGTGTCCGACGGCTACCGCGCCATCGGCGACGTGAACAAGGCGTACGACCTGGCCAGTTCGGTGTTGCACGACAAGCCATCGGCGGCGGTGCAGCAGACGTTGATCCCGGTGTTGACCGCCAAACTCAATCAGGTGCAGGGGACGCCACCGATGGCGCCGGCGCCATCGGCGGGCACGCCGGTACCGGCGACTTCGACCGGCACGGCCGATGTGGTGCCGGCGGCCGCCGCGCCGATGGCACCGGTCACCAGCGGTATCGCTGCCGCCGCGCCCGCCGTCGCCGCGCCGCCGCCGGTGAGCAGCGCCAAGCGGCGCGAGATCGCCGACATTGCCGGCCAGCTGCAGGCCGTGGCTGCGCCCTTGCCGGTGGCCGCACACGTCGCGCTCGCCAATGCCTACGTGAAGCTGGGCGAATCGCAGAAGGCGCAGACGAATCTCGAGCAGGCGCGTCGGCTCAATCCGCGGCTGCACCTCAGTCCCCTGCTGGAACGCACGCTGCGGCCCGCGTCCACCGTGGCGCATTGAGGTAGTTGGCATGGTCATCTTGAGGGCGATGGAGTGACAGCGATGGATACCTTGCGCAAGGGTGAGAAGGGTGTGCTGGTTCGACGGCAGCGGCTGGCGCAGCGTGGTCACGCCGCCGACATCGATCGGCCCCAACCGTTGTCGCCGCGCCATGGATTCGAGGGAGGCATGTGATGCAGGCACGAATGACGTCAAGCCAACGGGTGCCCATTCGAACGACATCCAGTGTGCCGCTGCTGCGCCGCAAATGCGGCTGCGGCAACTCGACCGGCGGCGCTCAATGCAGCGAATGCGCACACAAGAAGTCACTGTTGCAACGGCAATCCCGTGGCGGTGCCGGTGGCGGCAACGCACCGGCCAGCGTACATGCCGAACTTGGTCGAACGGGCCAACCGCTGGATCGGGGCACGCGCGCGTTCATGGAGCCGCGCTTCGGTTTCGATTTCAGCGGCGTGCGCGTGCACGCCACGCCACAGGCGGCGGCTTCGGCGGACGAAGTCGGGGCGGCGGCTTACACGGTTGGCCGAAATATCGTGTTCGGGGCGGGAAGCTATGCGCCATCCACGAATGCCGGCCGGCGGATGCTCGCGCACGAACTGGCGCATGTCGTACAGCAGGCGGGCACGGGCGCCGCGCTGCAACGCTACGGCGAGGGTACCGGCGTCTCGGCAGGCGGGGTGCGCATAGGCGGCGTCAATGATCCGCAGGAAGCCGAAGCGGATGCGGTCGCGCACCATGTGATGAGCATGGCCACGGGCGGTGGCGCAGGTGCGATGTCAGGGTCGAACAGGCCGCACGCCGATGCCGCGCCGGTATTGCGCCGCCTTCTGGTGGTCAATCCGGGCGATAGCGTGCCGTTGCCGCCGGGAGTGGCCGGGCCACCCACGCCATTGACGTTCGCGGTGCAGGGGTTGATGCACGATACCTGTCCGGATGGGCAGTTCACCGTCAACCCCACCACTGGCGTCGCAACCGCCGGGGCGGCCGGTTTCTGCAACACGCCGCCGCCCCGGGCGCCGGCCAAATCGCCGGGCAACTCGAGCACGCCCACCGGTTGCGCCTGTCTGTGCGACGTGATCAACAACACCCAGACCACCACCATCGCCTTCGGAACGGGTGGCCCTGGCACCAGCAGACAAACCGATGCGCAGGGACGCGAGCTTGGCGAAGGCGGACGTCGCATGAGTCCCACGGTGAGCGTCGATCCACGTTTCCACGGCCAATACCGCATCAACGGCAACTGGGTCGACATCCCCTTCTACCTGATATTTGCCCACGAAGTGTGTGGTCACGCTCTACCGAAAATGCAAGGCACTCATGCCGCGCATGCGCCGGGGCCGGCCGGCGGTACACCACCTTCCGAGCAACACGCGGTCGATGTCGAGCGGAGCATCGCCGCCGAGCACAAGCCGCCGCTGCCACGTCGCCCGGACGACTACAGCGGTGCGGCGCGCGAGCGGCCATAGGCGAATCCATGAACGAACAAGCCACCATGGATAGCCGCCTGGAAGTCCTTCGCCGGGATATGCCCGATCCGTTCAACATGCCGCGGCAGTGGGATGTCTTCTTCGCGCACCCGGTGGCACGTGAACTCCTGGCGGGCGATTCCGGCGTCGAACGCCTGCTGGCGTATCTTGAAAGTCAACCGGCGCCAGCGCGCGCGCGGGTGGCGGTGATTCTGCTGTCGCGCCGCGGCGACGATCCAGTCTACCGGCGCCTGCTGGGCGTGCTGGATCATTCCGACCGGCAGCTGGCCGAAGCGTTCGAGCCCGGCTTCTGGTTGCTGTCGAGGCCGCATGCGCAGATGGCGCGCGATCTCGTCGCCTTGGTCGACGCCACGCATCGTCCTTTCCCGCTGCTGCTTCTGCAACGTCCGGTGGCCGCCGAGGTTCGCGGCTCGCTGGAGAAGTTCATCCGCTGGCGCGAGATGCCGTTGAGTGCATACGCGCTGTATGCGTACGCGTACGTGCCCGAGCCGCGCGACCGCGCCCTGCTGGAAATGGTGGCAGGCTGGCTGGACGAACCGGCTTTGTGCTCGACCGCCGGTCTGGAACTGCTGCGCATGGGGGCTGGTGGGGGATCGGCAGGAATTCGCGCAGGTCTGCAGGCGGCTGACCCCGCGTTGCGCGAGGTCGTCTATTACCGTCTGAGCCCGTACCTGGCGAAGGATCTCATTCTGGCAGCGCACTACGACGCCGCGGCAGCGCCGGCATCGCAACAGGCGGCAACGGATCGGCTGATCGACGGTCTGCGGCGACGAGAGGTACAGCCATGAGCGCCTTCCCCGGCTCCCCGCGCATCCTCAAGGGTGGCATCGTGCTGATCGACGCGGCCAGCTCGGCGGTGCTGCGCGTGATCGCGCTGCAGTACAACCCAGATTCGCTGACCCGCACGCTGCAGGCGCAGGCGGTCAGCGCGGACGGCGGCGACCGTTCGGAGGTGCTGCGGCTGAAGGGGCCGCCGGTGGAAACACTGAAGCTGGAGGCCGACATCGACGCCACCGACCAGCTGGAATTTCCGGAGCAGAACGGCGTGGTCGTGCAATCCGGCCTGTTCGCCCAGCTGGCGGCGCTGGAAACGATGGTCTATCCGACCAGCGCGCAACTGCGTTCGAACGATGCGCTGGCGCAGATCGGCACGCTGGAGATCGTGCCGATGGAGACGCCGCTGGCGCTGTTCGTGTGGAGCAGGTCGCGCATCCTGCCGGTGCGCATCACCGAGTTCAGCATTACCGAGGAGGCGTTCGACACGGCGCTGAATCCGATCCGCGCCAAGGTCAGCCTGGGCCTGCGCGTGCTGTCGGTGAACGACGTGCCGTCCGGCCACAAGGCGGCCAGCCTGTTCATGAACTACCTGCAGCAGAAGGAACGGCTGGCCGGCAGCAGCAGCGGCCAGCTGTCCGCGTTCGGTCTCACCGGAGTGCCCTGATGGACGTGATCTTTCCACCCACCAGCCGTTACGCGCTGACCCCCACCGCCACGTTCGTGCGCGCCGACGGCTCGCCGGTGACGTATTTGAAGCGCCGCTTCGTGCCGGCGCCGGAAAGCTTCGCGTTGCTGCAGCGGCACCGGGTGCTGCAGAGCGAGCGGCTGGACAACATCGCGGCGCAGCAGCTGGGCGATCCCGAGCAGTTCTGGCGCCTGTGCGACGCTAACCGCGCGCTGCGCCCCGAGGAGCTGACCGAAACGACCGGGCGGGAGCTGCGCATCACCTTGCCGCAGGGCATACCGGGGGTGCCGCATGCGTGATCCGCATTTCCCACACCCCGCCCGCTGCGGCCGCCGATCCATCCGCTGTGGCGCGCCGCGCTCCTTCGATCCGGCTCGACGTAGTGCCGACTACGCCTTCGCCGCCTCTCAGTCCGCGCGACACGCCACAGCGGCGTCTCGGCGCCCTCGCTACGGAGGAGTGTGAGAAATGCGGATCGCGGGCGTGCACCTGACGTTGCTGGTCGGCCCGGTGGTGCCGGTGCCGGTACCTCAGGTCGTGCTCGATGCGCTGACCCAGATCGAGGTGGTCGCGCCGGACGAGGCGGCCGGCGCGTTCACGTTGCAGTTCACACTGAGCGTGCAGTCGCCGCTGCACACGCTGTTCCTGCTCTCGGGTGGTGGTGTGGTGCCGCTGTTGCGGGTGATCGTGGCGGTCACCGTGAACGGCACGCCCGAGGTGCTGATCGACGGCGTGGTGACCCGCACCGAGGTGGTGCCTGGCGCGGACCAGCGTCACACCACGCTGCAGGTCACCGGCGACGACCTCACCGCAGTGATGACCAAGCTGGAGTTCTCCGGCCTGCCGGGCCTGCCGTATCCGGCGATGCCGGCCGAGGCGATCGTGGCGCTGCTGCTGGCCAAGTACGCGTTTCTGGGCATCGTGCCGCTGGTGATTCCCAGCATCGCGATCGACGTGCCGATTCCCACCGACCGCATCCCGACCCAGCAGGGCAGCGACCTGGAATACATCCGCACGCTGGCCGAGCGCGTCGGCTACGTGTTCTATCTCGACCCCGGTCCGGCGCCGGGCATGAGCACCGCGTACTGGGGGCCGAAGGTGAAGGTGGGCGTGCCGCAGCCGGCGCTGAACGCCGACATGGACGCGGCCAGCAATGTCGAGCAGCTCAGCTTCAGCTACGACGGCAACGCGCGCAGCCTGCCGATCGTGTACATCCAGAACGAGCAGACCAAGGTGCCGCTGCCGCTGCCGATCCCCGACATCGGTCCGCTCAATCCGCCGCTGGGCCTGATCGATCCGCCGCCGCAGCAGTTTCGCCAGCTGCCTGAGACCGCGAAGTATTCGCCGGTGCGCGCGCTGCTGCTGGGCATGGCCGAGGCGGCCAAATCCGCCGACACCGTCACCGGTCGCGGCAGCCTGGATGTGACCCGCTACGGCCGCGTGCTGAAGGCGCGCCAGCTGGTCGGCGTGCGTGGCGTCGGCCCCGCGTTCGACGGTCTGCACTACGTCAGCCGGGTGCGCCACACGATCAAGCGCGGCGAGTACAAGCAGAGCTTCGAGCTGTCGCGCAAGGGGCTGATCTCCACCGTGCCGCTGGTGCCGCCATGAGCAAGTATTACGGCAAGTACCGCGGCACGGTGATCCAGAACGTGGACCCGGAGCAGCGCGGCCGCATCCAGGCGATGGTGCCGGACGTGTCCGGCCTGCTGCCGTCGAGCTGGGCGCTGCCGTGCGTGCCGATCGCCGGCAAGCAGAGCGGCGTGTACGTGGTGCCGCAGATCGGCGCGGGCGTATGGATCGAGTTCGAGCAGGGCGATCCGGATTATCCGATCTGGGTCGGCGGCTTCTGGGGCCTTGCGGCGGAAGTACCGGCGCTGGCGCTGGCCGGCAATCCGGCCAGCCCGAGCCTGGTGCTGCAGTCGGGTTTGCAGAACGCGATCTCGATCAGCGATCTGCCCGGGCC
>Ga0307375_10004349_pt1 | contig 13550 bp, 7 predicted proteins | sample TR1MG_FD_202531 | JGI IMG/M metagenome (GOLD analysis project Ga0307375, IMG submission 202531) | Soil microbial communities from Risofladan, Vaasa, Finland - TR-1 | ecosystem: Environmental > Terrestrial > Soil > Coastal area > Acid sulfate soil | place: Finland: Risofladan, Vaasa | collected...
ACAAACTGCCCCCAATTCGTGACCAACAAACCGCCCCCGCGATCTACCAGCAAACTGCTGCCAATTTGCAGAAGCGCATAGAAAAACCGCCGAGCTACAGTTTCCCCAAAAGAACTTGTGACCATTCTTCGAGCCTTATCCGGGGCTGTGGTTTGGATAATTATTCCTGTGGAATAATTTCACATAATTTGATGGGAAGCATCTTCGAGGGCACTCCAAATGGTCGGTACTGTATGCAGCGAACGCCGCCTGCACACGCGCCAATCCTCCGCAATTGAAAGCACCTGTTCACTGTGCCACGTCGGGCGATAGCCAGCGAGCAAAGGCCCGAATATCCACCCCGCCACGGGCGGCTACACAGAACTCAACGGGCGCCTTTGACGCCCAAAAGGCCTTCACGGTCGGCAAATCCGCCTCTGGGCGTCCGTCGTAAAGTGCCGTAGCTTTCCAGTCATACACCGTCGCGACACTGCCCTGGGTATCGGTGAAGGTGTAGGAGCCTGATACCTTGCGATCCCCAGAGGCAGGTAACGGCGAACCGAAACGCTCGACCAGATCACGAGGTGCGATGCGCAAGCTTCCACGTTGGGTGGTTTGCGCTGTCGACGCCTTGGGTGTCAAAGTGAACATGCACATGGTTTCTCGTTTGGAGGCAAAGACGATAAACCTAGTCCGCTCCTGACGCACCTCGCGGTTTTCTTTTCCTGATGGCAGTCTCGGCTTTTGTGCCACCGGTTGGATGATCCCGTTTGGCTTGCAACGCCGATTCGCGTTTCAAGGCCGCCTGCAGCGCCTGCTGGGCGGCGAGCAAGGCCGCGGGAAGACCATCCATCCGTGCCAGCTGTTTTTCCAAGGCATTGGCGCGCGCCCCATGTCCGGTGGCCAAGTGTTCGGCGGCACGGGCCGAAGCCTCAGCCTTTTCCAGCCGCGCAGCGACCGCTGATGTTTCGCGTTCCTTCTGCCGCAGCGTCGCCTGGAGCGCCTTGGTTTCCTCCCGGGCCCGATCGATTTCCGCGTGCGCGCGATCCTCCACGGCGCGAACATGCGCCGCTTGGACCTCACGCTTGGCCGCCTCGCCGCTTTTGTGCGCTTCGAACGCTTCGTCCAGCTGCTCAGCACGCCGATGGGATGCATCGCGTTGCTGCGTGAGCTCAGCCAGTTGGCCGGCCTGTTGCTCGACGAGACGTTGGATATCCGCCAGTCGCGTTTCAGCCACCTCACGGGCCTGATCCGCGCTCTGGGCTGTCTCTTGGGCTTCGGCGAGCGCGATGTCCCAGAGCTTGCGTTCTTGCGTGAGCGACGTTTGGGCGGCCAGCAGGGCGTTTTGCTCGTGCGCGAGCGCGGCCTGTGCCAGCGACCCCGCCTGGGTTACGGCGAGGCGCCAGACTTCGGTAAACGCCTGCCCTACATCCGCCGGTACGTCGGGCAACGCGAGCACTTGGCTCAGGCGCGTGGCGAGCGCGCCGCGCCAGGTGTCCAACATGCGGGTCACGGTATTGGGCGAGCCCGTACCGAGCCGCGCCCGAACCTTCTCCACCGTGGGCCGCTCGCCGGCGGTCACCAGCGCATCGGCGGCGGCGCTGACCTGTTCTTGGGTGATGCCTTTGGCCATCGCCGGTGTCTCCTCTATCAGTGCCCTACCCGCTTGTTTACGTACTGGTGATAAGGGATGGTTATCGCTAGTACGCGCCCTCTTTCGTAATGTACATTACATAATATGAAGCATAAACACACCATGCCGGCCCTCGCCACACCCGCTGGCGGCTTGGTGCTGCCGGAACAGTTGGCCCAACAAGCGGCCGACGCCGTGCGCGAACTGCTGGCCGAAGCGGCCGCGGCCAACACCACCCGCAGCTACGCCGCCGCCCTGCGCTACTGGGCCGGCTGGCATCAGGCCCGGTTTGGCATCGAGCTGACCCTTCCGGTGAGCGAGGCCGTGGCGATCCAGTTTCTGGTCGATCACATCCAGCGCAAGAACGAGACCGGCCTGGTCAGCGAACTGCCGCCGGCGATCGACCAGGTGTTGGTGACCGCCGGTCTCAAGGCGAAACTCGGACCGCTCAAGCTCTCGACGGTGACGCAGCGCGTGGCCGTGCTGTCGACGGCGCACAAGCTCAAGCGGCTCGCCAATCCGTGCGAACTGGCCAGCGTCCGCACGCTGCTGAGCCGCGCTCGGCGTGCCTCGGTCAAACGCGGCGAACGCCCGACCAAGAAGACGGCGATCACGCGCCCGGAGCTCGAGGCCATACTGGCCACCTGCGACGATTCGCTGGAAGGTCTGCGTGATCGCGCCCTGCTCTGCTTCGGCTTCGCCAGCGGCGGGCGCCGGCGCAGCGAGATCGCGGCGGCGGATCTGCGCGACCTGCGCAAAACCGGCGACGAGGCCTACATCTATCGGCTGGAATATTCGAAGACGCAACAGGCCGGGGTGAAGGCGGATTCGACGCCGGACAAGCCGATTCTGGGACGCAGTGCGCAAGCAATGTCGGCGTGGCTGGAGGCGGCGGGGATGCGCGAAGGGGCGATCTTTCGGCGGATCTGGAAGGATAGGGTCGGCCCTGCCCTATTGCCCGGCTCGGTGGCGACGATCGTCAAACGACGGGCCGCCTTGGCAGGGCTGGAGGGGGATTTTGGGGCGCACAGCCTGCGGTCGGGCTTCGTGACCGAGGCCGGCAAGCAAGGCGTGCCGCTGCCGGCGGTGATGGCCATGACGGAGCATCGTTCGGTAGCGAGCGTGATCGGATATTTTCAGTCCGGGCAAGCAGAGGACAATCCTGCGGCGCGCTTGCTCAAATAGATAATCTATCGCTGGTATCGAGTTCTGCGATCTGCATTTGCGCGGTAATCGCTTGCGCCGCCCGTACGAAGCATTAACGCGCCGCACCCGACGCTCATGAAAGCCCACCTCCCGAAAGCGCAGGTCAAAGAACGAAAGCCGGCCCCGCGCACCGACGCCTCGAGACTATGGATATCCACCTACGAAAAAGCCGCCCTGTCCGGCGAGTTCGAGTGAGGAGTGAGGCATCTCCTTATTCGGACGATAGGCCTTCTATGATTATACGAACCAGCTGCTCACTCATCGGTGGGCCGGTACGCCGAGATAGCCATTCATCGGGCAGGCCTGCGATCGCTCGGAACCGCGGATAGAAATCGCGCCGCCGATCAGGGTCGAGCGCCGCAAGAGCTTCCTTGGCTTGTCGAGAAAGGCCTCGCGGCGACCAGATCTGGCCGGACTCATCGATGACGACCACCAGCGACCGATGGGTAAATCCGCCGGTGTCTCCGGCACGTCCGCTTGACTTCCCCTTATGGTATTTCTGAAGCGTGAGTGCGACGACAAGACTGCGCCCGGACACCTTAAGCAGGGAAAGCAATACGCCACGACTGACGAACAAGCGGTATCCCGTTTCGCTCCAGGCATACTCGCCCCGTCCACCCTCGGCCCCCCAGGCTTCGGCGCGATAGGCTGCTCTCCCGTCGATTGACCAGCGGCGGGTCACATCATCATCCGCCATAATCCCCAGCAGGTCTCGCGTCCAATCGGATGGGAAAGGCCTGTCGAGTGCAGTGTCGGCACCATAAGGATCATGCCGATCGAGCTGGCGCTCGGGGTTCGGTGTCTTTGCTATCCACGGCTGAACCGTGTGACCGTCGCCGCCGAAATGACGGGCAACCTCATCTTCATCGTCAGGCAACCATCTAAAAAATGGTTCAGCCGACAGCACGGCCATGACCACCGCTCGCGCGTCCCTTGCATTCGCCAGTACGCTTTGAAGCGCGACCGTTGTGTCTCGCCCGATCGCCCAACGTCCCGCCACCGGAAGCCAATCCGTCGCCATCTTGCCGTCCCGCAAGCCGAGCAACGGTGCCAGCAGATGGCTGTCTTCGCGAACGGTGCTTCTCTCACCGCTCTCCGGCATAGGCATGTCCGCCGCCTTGATGAGGTCGAGCGGAAATGGATCGGTCATATCGGCAAGCCAGAGACCGTCGTTTCTTGACAGCTTGTATTCCATCAGGAACGCGGCCCAGGCATCGCCGCGCCAGTCCTCGCCGACAACCACCCGTGTCGCCAGCAACTCACCAGCAACAAGCATGAGTGCATGCCATCCGAGATACCCCCCGTACCGATCGCGGTTCGGAACGTATCCCGAAGACCAAGAGGTGTCATCGCTATTGCTACGTGGGCAGTCGTGCATTCCTCGGACGGTTGTGTCCCATCGCCGCACCCACGCGCTGATGCGGTCCTCCACCTCCCAGCCTGGGCAAGCGAAGACGCTGCACAAGCGCTCAAGCTGATATTTGTTGAAGTCGTAGTCGAGGTGGAAACCGTCGTCTGCTTGTGGTGAGACGTCTGGCCTGGAGGCATACCGGAATTCGCGATAATCAGCTCGAGGAGCCGATGGGAAGGGCGACTGGTTTGCAAGGTCGAGCTTGGCGATAAGCGCTTCGTGCTCCTCGGATGGGAGAGAGCGCGGAAGCTCGCGAAGTATGTCTATCGCGAAAGCGCGCATGATGACGTGCGGGAACTCAGCGGAAAAGGCGATTTGCTCAAAGAACGCGCAATGGGGTACCAATGCATGAGCTGCGTCTTTCGCTACGCGAGCAAGCGCTATCAACAGCCAGAGTTGTGCATGCATGACGTAGAAAGGCAGCTTCGCATCGCCGAAAGGCAAACTCGAAGCAGACCCAAAGCGGTCGATCAGCGGTTCAATGACATCGGACCGTCCGGCCGCCACTAATCGTCGAACCGCATGGGCCGCGCGCCAGCGCATGGCTGCGATCGGATGGCCGAGCCTCGCCCACACGAGCCCCGCCACGAATGTCGCCTCGTCGGACGGAGCCATAAAGCGCGCGTCCCACGGTCCGTCTCCAACTTCGGACGGAAGCTTTTCATCAGTGGCCGCCAGAAACCGTTCGAGGCCCTCCGCCATGGCGCTGTCAGTGACATCAGATGCCAGTTTCGCGGCAAGTGCGAGCCAGGCGTTACCACCCAAGCTGTCCGCGGTGCTCCGGAGCGCTGCGACGACGTGCTCGACAAGGATGGCGCGGTCGGCATGAAAATGCTGCTCCAGCCCCCGCCAGGCGCCCCACGCATCGGTGCTTGAACTGGCGAGTTCGGCGGCGTGCTTGGTCGCCAGGCGCAGCCCCAGGTCCGGCAGCGCATCACGCATCGCCGCCGACGACCTACCCCACTCCTCCAAGTAGTCGTCCAGCGCATGGATCTTATCGGCAAGCGTAGCCGCCGTTGATTCAACAACCGCGCGAACAAACCCAAGGCGCTCGCCGGGAGAGTTGGCTCGCTTGGCCAGATCGATCAGTGTCCGGACCGGCCAGCGCCGCCCAGACTGGTCAATATCGTCGTTAAGGATCTGACGGTCGATGTCGTCGGAGTCCGTGAGGTCCACCGGAAAGACGAGCAATAGCTCTGGCGCGGTCGACGGGGGTATGACCGCTTGCGATTCGGACTTAGGGCCTAGGCGGGTAAGCAGGCCATCGATTCGTGCTCGAGCTCGGGAAGAGACAGGAAGACTGCGCTTAGCGAGGTCTTGTAGCCGTTCGATCGTTTCCCGTGCGGGAGACAGTTGATCCTCGCGATCGATCTCGATCAGTAGGAGATCGAAGAACCATTCCCGTCGTTCTTGAGGCAGGCGGCTAATGATCTCTGACGCGAAGTCCGAGACACGCCACGTCCAGGTTTCGACCGGCGCAGCCAAGCCAAACAGAGCAACGGCGGCTTCGGCAGAAAGCTTCGAATCACGAACGAGGACAGTTAACGCGGGGCCGAGTGACAGCCCGAGCCGAGCGGCGTCACGATCATCCAGCCGTGCCAGCGTAGCCAACATCGCCCGCCCAGCGATCGACACCATCGTTTTCGCGTATTCAGTCCATGGGAATTTGCCATCCTCGTTCTGATTCAGCTCAAGGATACGCGCCAAGGTATGCGCCGCCGCCGGCGGTAGTTCGGGACCCGAATAGCGGCCGGTCAGCTCTAGCAAGTGGTTGGTACGATCGAAGTCATCCGACCCAATGGCCTCGGCAAGATCGAGCGCACGGCGAAAATAGGCTGCGGCCTCTTCAGTACTTACTCGCCAAACTGCGCGAGCGAGATCACCGTAGGCTGAGATTCTGGATCCGACATCGGTATCGAGCTGGATCCTGCTCTCGACATGGCCGGCAAGGAGGAGCGCAGCATCATGGCATTGGGGGGCGCATGACAGTCCAGCAACCACATTGGTCAGCTCCGGCGTGAATAGACCTGGCGCACTCGCTGCCCACTCGGCCATGCGCTTCGCAAGCGATGCGTTGAGCGCACCCAACGCATCGGCAAGATCGAAAATCACTCGGAAACCGTTCCGCGCGAGATACGCCTTCCCGTCCCGATACGGATAGCTGGATGACTTATCAACTTCACGGATAAGCCGATCAAACGCCGCGGCCACCATCTCGTCCCGCGTCGTTCCATGGGGCGGGCGAATGATGTCGGCGACATCCTGCGCATAGTTCAACATCGGCTTTATCCGACAGCTAAGCGTGCGCGAATAGTCAGATCGCTTCTCCTCATCAAGTCCGCCACGCCGCTTCCGTCGGCGACGAGTGCCATCGAACGTCGGAGCGGCCAGCTTCTGGTTAAGTACCCGGCTGAAGGTCGCCTCGCCCCGCGACCGAGCGCTTGCAGGCACCAGTTCGATGAATTCCGTCGGCACTACGTCGATCAAAGCGGCGCGCTTCCGGCTCAAGGCTGCTCGAACACCGGCGGCCAGCACGCTCACATGAATCGCGCGGTCGCCCGGAAACTGACTGGAATAGTCATAGACGCTTGGTGGTGTAAGTGCAGCTCCAGCCAGGATGGTTGCTGCCTCTCTCTCCATGCCAAGTTCAATCGCCAGCGCCGACGCCAGCACGCTGGCTATCGCCAAGCCTTCGCTTTTGCCATCCGTAGAAGCTGCCGCAGCAAGTGCCGCAACAAGTCTTCTGGCGTGGGATTGATCACGGCCGACGAATGGAAGCGCGGCGGCGTAGAGCGCGCGAGAAGGCAGTCGGCAACGCAATAGCCGCGTTGCGATGCGCGCCTTGGGCGGACGCGCCGAATGCTGGTGTCGATCCAGAAGATCAAACAAGTCCTGAAATTTGGCGAAGGCCACACCGTCGTCTCGACGGGCGAAGAACTCTGCAACCCGCACGTCGTTGCCCGCCAGCATCTCGACATAGGCGAAGCCAATATCGTCCCACTGCCTTGAGGTGCTCGATTCGTTGAAGCGCGTGCGGCGTTTGGTGTGCGCGGCCCAGTTGTGCCAATCGATGGATCGTCGGGCGTGGCGACGGGCCTCGTCTCGATCGCCAGCGAACATGTTCGCAAGTGCAAGCGCGGCGTGTTTCCCCCCAGGCCAGCCAACATGAGTCGCGGAAAGCCGTCGCAAAGCTTCGGGGTCGCCTGCCACAGCGGCGAGATCAGGGTGCTCGTAAAGGAAGCGGTCGGATCGCTCATGGCCCGCGGCAACGAGCGACGCTTCCAGCAGCAGGCGCAGAAGATCGTCGCGCCGGTTCAACTGTCCCGCCAATGCGATCGCGGCAGTGATTCGCGACAGACGGATGTCGCGTGTGCTTACCTGTGAGGCGCCCCGGGGAACGCGCAGGTCGTAGGCCAGTTGGATGAGCTGATCGGCATCGCGTAGCGAGGTGAGCAACGCGGGTAGTGCCCGGGCTGCATAGTTTGAAGTGAGCTGGCGTTCTTGGAGAGCGGCGATAACGCGATCTCGACCGGCTTGGCTCGCACCGTAGCTCTGTCGGATCAGGGTCTCGGTCGGTTCATCGCGGAACATCAGGCCGTGCTGCGTTCGCTCAAGCAAGGGGGCTAGGTCAGCCGCGAAGCTTTCAACTTGCTCCGCGATCAGGCCGTGTGCCGCAGCAAGCTCTTCAATGGGAACGGGGGGTGCGAGCAAAGCGATGCCCGTCAGCAGGAGATCAATGTCCGCATCGCTTGCACCGCGAGCGCGTGCAGCTTCGCGCGCTTCGGTGAGACGCTTGCGAAGCAGCATGTCGAGCAGATCTTGCGGCTCTCCCGGGGCATCAGGGAACGACACGGGATCAAACGGTCGTCCAGTCGTAATCAGGCTGTCGAGACAGCGTGGGTTGCGACCAGACCGTGTCAGCAAAGCGGCGATCTCGTCGTCCGAAGCGTCCGGCACGCGCCGCCCCATGAGGGAACGCATTTCCGCGTCAGTGAACAGCGGAACTGCGAAAGAACGGTGCGAGGCATCCCCAGTTGCCAGCGCGAGCCGTTCAGGCCGGCACGATGCGACGAGGCGAACACCGTCGATCGGATCGACGCTGATGCTGCGCATGAGAAGGAGTGCGAACGATGATGTCGCGGTATCCCGCGCGGCAAGCCCGGCGTGGTCGATCGCGTCAAGCACCAGTGAAACACATGCATCGCTGCGGGTTCGACGAGCCGTCTCCACCGACTGGGCAAGCCGTCGGCGGAATGCCCTCAGCAAGCCCGTGACGTCCGCCACGGGTAACAGAATGTCGCACAGGCCCTGCCCCGCCATGAGATTGGCAAGGTGGACGAGCGTCCTCTCTGGGAGGTGCCGGCCGTCGGCAGGATCCCGCCAGCGACCGGCACCGAAGCCATCGAAGAGCACCACGGGGCCATCGGCTCGCAATCGGTCGGCGAGGCCTTGCATCAGGACCGTCTTGCCCATCCCGCCCGCGGCATGAACAACGAGAGGAAGACCAGCTTCGCGGGCCAGGGCTGCTATATCGCCAAGAACGTCGCGCTGAATGACGTCATCAACCTCGGGAAATGCGTCAGGCGTGGGATATAGCCGGTCCTCGTGCTCCACGTCCAACGCAGCCAGAACCGCTACCCGGTCAACGCGTTTGTCCGTTTCGCTGCCGGGCCCGGCCTTTATCCTAATGAGATTCCGCAGCTTGAGTAGGCGTTTCTCTGCATCCGGATCCCCTGGTTCGCTCCATGCCGCGAGCGTGGCGGAAATCGCACGCTCAGCCTCGGTCAAGCTGCCCTTGCTGCCGACCAATTCCAATCGCCGCAGCAGGTCAGCAACTGGATGGGGATAGTCTTTCAGGGCTTGCGCGATCTGCCCCGCCTGGCGGGCAATATCACCGGCTTCTTGCGTACCCGCGATGACCGCTAATATCGCCTTCCCTAAGTTCTCGTGGATGGGTCTGTTCGTCGCAAACTCATAGCGGACCACGGCAAGAACATGATCATCACCATGGGTCGCCCGCAGCTCGGCATCGGTCGCGGCAAACTTGCTAAGAGTCGATGCCAGGTCAGCAGCTCGAACTGCCGTGTCGGCGCTTGCGATCGAATACTTGAACTGGACGACCGTAACTCGGTGCGCCCGTGCGACATCCGTGGCGCCGTGGTACCGGACAAGATCGGCAATCTCGACCGCACCAGTCCCTAAACTCTGTTCGTCCTGCTCGTCGAAACCCTCAAGCGTGATCGCTGTAAGGTCGGTCGATGGCGGCAGGAGCTCAAGAGCGGTGCGCGCGGCCCAAGCTTCATGAAAAGCATGGCCTGCCTTTGATGCCCGAACCTTGTCGATCTCTATGGGCGTTGTGCTGGTATCGTCGTCGATCATAGTCAGCTTGTCATACTTGCGTCATCCAACCAAGGCTTCCAGTGCCTTGGGTGCCGAGCGCGGCAGTCGCCGCCCCCTCCATAGCCACGTCGACCTGCAAGGCCACCCGCGACACGTCAACAACGCCCTCGGCCAATGTATAGCTACCCTTGGCCTGCACCAAGTCAGCCCGTCCGCCAAGTGCCAGATCGTTGCGCATGCCGGTACCTAAGCGACGAGCCGTGTCCACACAACCGCGCCAGCTACATCACCTCGAACTCAACCGAGGGCATCAAGCTCTTGGCGGGCTGGTGCTGCTGGGCAATGAGACGTGATCATTTCGATCCAACAGGGACTACGCCCGGAAGGGTTGGACGTATCGATCGCCAAGCTCCGCTTCCAGGAGTTATGTTGGTGTTGCTGGGATGATCAACGCCGGCGGAAGATTCGAACCGTGATAAGTGAGGATTGAAGAGGGCCTCCATCGGTCGCGCCGAATTGATACTTCGAGCACACATGCATCGCATCGTCACCCCATATAACGTGCGCTTTGATATGCACTGAGCGTTTGCTCGTTAGTAGGTAGCGTGTAGGCTTGTGTAAGTCGACTGAGCCTCATGGCCTGCGCGGTGGTAAACATCGCGGAACGGGAGCGAAAGGCGTTCATCTGGCGCTCCAATGTGGTCCGAGAATAATGCCACCGCTGCTCGATCGACACGATAGCCTTTTGTGCGTCAGCCATGCCGTCGATCAGTGTCGTCTCATCGGCATACATAGCAAGCCAACGGGACACCGCGACATCTAATGTCGATCCCGAGGGCCCCAGCGTCATCTCTTGAGCCTCTGGTAGTCCGAAAGACCATGCATCCCAGCGCTCGTATGCCCGGTGCAATAGTGTTCGACGCGCCGCTTCTGGCGCCTGACTTACGAAATTGAGCAGGAGATCAGAAATAGGTTGGTGATCGTTGTTCAAGGGAGACAATTCCACTGCATCAACGAACGCTTTGATCGCAGCATCACTCGCCAGTGTCAGTACTCTCCCGAGGACGGCTTGAATCGGCAAATATTGCGTAATAGCGCCTAGGCAGAGATCAAGTAGCGCTGCCCACTGCGTCGCGTCCCTTGCCACGGAGACGATCAATTGAGTGAGCGGATCGAGCGCCAATGCAGGTCGCTGGTAACAAAGAGCAATTGATGCAAAATGCGCCCGTGCGGTACCCGAGGCGAGCGCAATTCGGTACCGCTCATCGGGATCAAGGCAGCGCAGGATCTGTATAGAGTCGAGCCAACTTTTGCGCTCAACGAGCAAGGTGGAAAGGCGCGAAGGAGAACATGCGCCTAGTGCGCGCGTCGCCTGTGTAAGTACCGTGTCGCCAACTACATTCGAGAAGCGATTCAGCGTCTTGGCAAGGCGCACCCAATCCTCACCGCGATCTGCCTCTTGCAGCGACTTCGCTTCGTCTTGTTCCCAGATTGGTGCGTCGGCAGATCCGCTAAGGCTTGCGTTCGCTCCTTGCACAATCTTCTCCGCAGCGCGGATCCAAGTAGCATCAGGTGTTGATACGCTTGAGACGCTAGGCCAATAACCACCTTGCCCGTCCCACGCGCTAGCTATAGCAAAAAGGGCAAATAGGCGGCGACCACGGGGGTCATCAGTACCGTTCCACTCGCTGAAAGCTCGCAGTAGCCATCCAAACTCCGTCAAGAGGTTCGTCTGGTCGATCGCTGTCAATGCATCCCATTGCTCGATCACGCTGAATGGCTGTAGGCGTATCGCCGTACGGTGAGCCAGAGCATGGAGCGTCGGTACATCGGCGTTTTCTACATCGATCGCTGCTAGATCGGCCTCTTGGAGGCTTGACGTTGGCGGGTGATCGGCACAGCGGACCGCCAAGGCAAGGAGCAATTGTGGTTTCATGGTGCTTTCCAGACCCGGTGACAAGGCTCATTCAATTCCCTCCACAGGTCGTTGAATGCCGCAGCGATCAACGCAGCGTTCCCCACTCGTTGAAGGATGTGATGGGTCTTGCCTAATTGGTTTACTGACGTGCCTAACGACCAAGCCAGTGGTCCGTCGGGAGAATTAGGAAAAATCAGGAACCGATCATGGAACCCCCATCCCTTCGGGCCGAATCGAGCACGAAACTCTAAATTGAGGCCGTAGCGGTTGCCAGCATGGGCATCAAGGATCCGCTTCTGCACGACACCGAAGGGCTCGTACAATTCCTTATTCTTCTTTGAATCGCAGGTATGCGGACTCTGCTTATCTTCGATGGATGTCTGCAATCGCTCCACTTCGTCAGCTGCATCCGATGTGCCTGACGCGGGCGTCTTATCCTCCGACAGTGCCTCTTCCCGGTTAGACAGGGCGCGCAGCGGAACGCCAAGCACCGGGGAGTAAAAGAGCGTCTGCAGCACGTCGTCGGCCGAAAGAAACGGGTCCCATAAGTCAACTCCTCGATCACCATGTTGCCGGATTAGAACTCGTAGGTCATCGAGCGCCCGTTGCCGCACCACCTGCCCCGGATCGCTGGATGTGGGTCGGTACTGAACAAACTCGCGAGAGGCTGCTAATCGATGTGATTCCTCGAGATGACCGCGTTCCCTCGCGCCACGATCGGCTGATGTATCTGGAGAGGATCCCACGACGATGGGAGCCAGCAGTGAGTGCACTTCAACACGCACCGGACTTCGCGCGCGTGATGCGTGCAATGGAGAGAACACCCGTGGCTCGGGTTCGATGACCCGGTGCTGCATCGTGCCTTGTGTCAGGAAAGAAACGGGTGTTGTGGCGGCCACAAGCAAGCCCGTCTGTTGATCCCATACCTCGAACTGTACCGGATAGTTCTGCCCCTTAACTTCCGGGAAAAAGACTGCTTGGGTGAAGGCTTCCGAAACGGACGCCCCCACAATTGCACGCTCGGTGTCCATGCGAGCCGCCGCCAACAACGGTCGCGGCGATACACCGGGATGCCAAGTGGCCTCAAGCCCAAGGGGGCCATGGTTGGGCGACCGTCGCAGACTGATGACTGTAGCCGTTACAGGCAGCTGGATTAGAACATCGCCCAGGTAATCGACCATTGAACCGAGGGTCATCGGCAAGGTTGGCCTAAGCGCTTCGGACAGATCCTGAAGCCGCCGCCTATCGTCGAAGAACGGTTGAAACAGCTTCTTATCGGTATTGTTTAGGCGAATAACATGAGAGCCGTTCCAGAAATTGTTTCGAAGCAAGCGATTGATCGGAACCTCGACAGCGCCGTCTGGTGGTACGAAGAGCGGAGCCAGCGCTTCCAGATCACCCACACCTATACGATCACCACAGAGCATCCAGGGCCGCTTGCTCTCCAGTGCGAGCAATGCCTCATCGAGGCAGCCTAAAGGCTGGCGCTTCACGATCGCACCAAAGATCCAGTCCTTCAGCCCTTTTACCCTAACCTGCTGGGTCGTGAGGTACTCTTTCTTCTTCTCAAGGTCTCCAGGCACGCCCTCTTCCAGTACAGCCGCCGTCAAGACATTTAGTGGGGCACTGCCCGGCGGCTGAGCAAAAACTTCATAAACTGCAACTTGGGTATAGATGCCCAGGACGCCCGGCTGCAACAGCCGTTGCAGGTGAGCACGTATCTCGCTGATCGTACGCTTGCGAGACGATCTAAAATCCTTGTCGGCCTCTGCCATGGGAGCCACTTCCACCACACATTCTCCTTGTCGCTGGCTCGAAGTTTACCGTTCCAAGTACTCGACGTGACAGGCATTGGCAGTGGGGTGCTGCTGAAGCATTCTCGTTGATTCGAGCCAGCCAGAAGCAGAGTTCAGTCGCCGAAGGATGACATGCCCGGTCCTGATTCCCCACGTTACGCATCCAAGGTTGCGAGTCGGTAAGTCAGGGGCGGTGTTCGCGCGGCAGCGACGATGAGTCGGGGTACCAGTGCCGCCAGATCGAAGCGCCGATTGAAGCGGTAGCAG
>Ga0307375_10004352_pt1 | contig 13543 bp, 8 predicted proteins | sample TR1MG_FD_202531 | JGI IMG/M metagenome (GOLD analysis project Ga0307375, IMG submission 202531) | Soil microbial communities from Risofladan, Vaasa, Finland - TR-1 | ecosystem: Environmental > Terrestrial > Soil > Coastal area > Acid sulfate soil | place: Finland: Risofladan, Vaasa | collected...
CAGCACCACTACCAAAACCACTACCAGTACCATGAATACCATCATCACCTTCTTCACCTTCTTCACCTTCCACTGCCAGATGCCTCGTTTCTGATGGAGAGACTTTCTTCGTGAATGGATCGATTCTACGACGAACAGTTCGATATGAAGCAATCTCGGTGGGTGACAGGGAGCTGACGAATGTTGCGAGCTTCTGATAGTCCCCCTTCAACTTGAGGATCTTCTTCGCGAGGCCCTTCTCCCATTCAGGCTCATAGGAGTGGTTTGGATGTGTGATTGGATCAGGTTTGAAAACGTGAGTCGCAATATCGCGAAATTCGAAGTAGTTCAGCTCGTTCAGCTCAGGAGGAGGGGGGATGAGAGGACCCGTGTGGTCTCGCCAATCGGCATGATCGGGCACTTGAGATGGATGAATCACATAGATCTCATTATAAGGCCTCTTCCTTCGACGTTGCTGTTGATGATGACGACGACTAGGAGGATGATGATGGTGATCGGGGGCGGTAGGAGGAGGCAAACGAACGCCAGACTCTTCAGGGTTCATTCCGTCCTCAATTTCTTCGGTAGATGGTCTCATAGCATCTCCTTTCATACAAAGAGGGCTGTGGTTTCCAGACGAGTGATGAGAAGAGCTCGATGTTGATGACGATGAGTCAGACTCCGTTGAATCATCGTCTGACGTATCTGCTCCTTGGCTCGATGAAGATGATGATGCTGAAGAAGAAGAAGAAGAAGAACGCGAAGGCGAAGAGGATCGAGAAGAGGATGAAGACGAAGACGACGAGGAGGAGGGCTCAACACCGGAGCTTACTTCAGACGAAGCTTGTTCAATGACTTCCTGATCTTCGTTCGCCACACATAGGGGATGAAATTGTGCAAAGAGGTGTCCACGAATATCTGAACGAATTGCGAGGATGTAAAGCTGCTTCTTGCCTGGAGAAGATGAGGAGGAGAGAACGTCCTGAACCGACCAAACGCCAACGAGTGCTGTGGTTGCAATGTTTGACTTCTCAGTTACCATCTGTCTAATCATGTGTTCCGAATTGAGTACGTCAACTTCTTGAAGCAGAGGAATGCGTTTGGCGAACACCTTCTCAGGAAGACCGAGTAGACGAGGAGGTGCTGGAGGTGGTGTGAAGATGCTCAATCCCGGAGAGGCATGATTGGGCGCCGTCGTACCGGCAGTATCGGGCTTCGTGATGTCTCTCACAATAGAATCCATGAGCTTGACGAGGTCCAGTTCCATTTGCCGCTTGAGATCGAGAGTCGACTGGAGCAAGGGCTTTCCGGAGCGCGCTCCTCTCTCCTTCCATCCATGGGCGCCGTATTCATCATGGCGATCACTACCATCATCACCATCATTGTCGTCGTTTTCAGATCCATCACTCGCGCTACTCATCGTGTCCTTCTTGGGCTTAGCTCTTCCTCTTCCTCTCCCCGATCGATATCCTCCATCCTCCTGCTGCTCCTCTTCATCGTTGTCTTCTGCTTCGCCTCGAAACCTTTCGTTGGATGTGTCAATCGGTTGTCCATCAGGACCTTCGTCGTACGTGTAGATCTCAGATTCCAAAGAGTTGCTGATGAGGATGAACGTTCTCGAAGCGGTTGCCTTGAGCTCTGCCAAGTTCGGTGGAGGGAGAATGAACTGAATGGTGTGAGGGATCTCTGGTGAGAAGTGGATCCTGCGCTCGAAGAGAGAACGTCTCGTTTTGACCAAGTAGTGCCTCCATTGCAGCAGTGGCACGTCAGGCTTCCTTTCATCGAAGAGATATACGCGCATGGTAGTCAACACCGCAAATCGGAAGGGATGCGTCGGATGTTGAGCGCCGTCCAACATGGCCTCGTCCTGCAACAGCCTCACGACGGGTCCCACCTTTCTCAACGCCTCAAATTCGGCATCAAATGGCGCAAGCATGGGGGAATAGAATCTATACATTGGATTCTCGCCAAGTTGACGACCTGCCGCCTCGGCTTCCAATCGAATCTGCGCCGTCGTTCTGAACGCCTCTTCGTCCTCCTCAAGCAGCTGCAACTCAGTTTTCCTGCGATCCATCATTTCTAGTGACTCCTTATTCTCCAAATACTGCTTCCTCTCATGCGCCACGTTCTCGAATTGACCCTTGATGCGCATGTGTCGCACATCCATTGCACTCGGATGCTTGAAGAAGCTCAACATGGTCTCTTGTGTCGTCGCAGAAGTTGTGAAATCCACACGTTCGATACTGTTGCCAGTCAGAACGAGCACACACGAAGGATTGCCGGAGAAGAAGATTCGATGTCCAAAGTTTGGTAACATTCCATCCAGCGCCTTCATGCCAACATCCGCAATCTTGGTAATACTAGCAACACCTTGTGTTTTGCGAACGATGAGAAGAGGTTCGCATACCTCAGTCACCACATCGCGAGAGCGCAACACGCGCATGTTGTCGTTGCCTTGCCAGAGGTAAAGAGCGCCATCTGCCGTTAAAATACAGAGAGATTGGGTATTTCTAGCTGAGGAAGGACGTTCGTCCCAGCAGAAGGAGGTGATGTGAGATTGGAAGCGGAGAAGTTCGACGAGATGGACTTGACACAGGGATGTGCCTGGCTTGACACTGAAGCGAAAGATAGCCAGTTCTGGGACAGAGAGTTGAACAGCGACCAAGGGAGATTGAGAATCGAGGTAGTGCTGGCGAGAGGATCGAACCTTCTTGATGGGGGACTTGAGATCGAAAAGTCCCAGTTGCACGAACGCATCTGCCACCCTGGCAGTAGACATGGCAGGCTTGATTTCCGAAAACACTGCACTGTTAAGAGCCATACCAGACGGATGAACGATAAACAGGCGATTGAACCAGCGAAAGGAGGAGAGCGAACCTGCGCGCTGCTCCGTCAACAGCTTCGCTTCAGCAACGGAAGCATTGTTCATCGAAGAGCGCAAAACACTGCGACCAATCATGACGTTGGGATAACGACTGTAGAATTGGGCCTCAAGAGAAAGGAAGACATCACCAAGGGGACGATGAAGATTGCGATGCAAACCAACCCAACTGCTGATGTAGTCCGTGATGATCGTGCCGTTCCACTCTTCATTGAACTCCTCATTCTTATACACTTGAAATACGCCGCCTTTCGCAGCATCACTATCGTTCACAGTCTCAAAAACTGCAGGAGAAGGACAAGTCAGGAATTGGGTCTCGATTTCTTGGCTACAAACTGGCGCTGTCTCAGAATATCAGCTCGAAAAGGGGTCTAAATGATATAATACAGAGATATAGGCAATAGAATACGATGAAACAAGCTGCAGTTAGGACGTACCGACAACTTCGGGATTCGCGGAAGTAGATTGGTGAATGAAGTCATAGCCGGCGTTCAATCCATAATCTGATGGCACCGAGTGGGTAACAGGATACAAGGGATGTGACATTGTGTGATGAGCAGATCATTGAGGAGAGTTTACCAGAGCTAGAGACATGTCCTTGAGAGTTGCCAATTCGGCGGACGATTGCTGGATTCTATGAGTTGTTGAGGTCGAAAGTCTCCAACAAACCAAGCTTCAATGCGTGATTCCAATGAAGAAAGTGAGACCTGGGCGGTTAGGTGGAGGTTGAAGGTTGGTGACTGCACCGAGGACTGTTCGGAGACGTGCAGCGGTTCGATCTCGTCCCTGTCGCTTTCAGAGTGACCCCATCTGGCAAAAAAGCCCTGGGAACCGATTGTGTAATGTTAGCGAGTCTTTGAATTCAATAGGCCGTGTTGTTAGGTGAAAGAACTGTGCTTACATTTGTACTTCAGCAAAGGGAGTATGAGCTGCTTAAGATGTCTGTGTTTGCGGAGAGATGAAGAAGGGGGTCATGATCCATGGCGACTTTTTAGAGTTTGGAGCGTCTCATGGCTTGGCGGATGCCGAGATCGATCATGATCTCCTCGGAACCACCGGGGATGGCGTAGGCTCTGACTTCTCTGTACAGGCGCTCAATCTTCTCTCCTTGTCCGCCTCTCGTGTATGCGAGTCCACCGAAGATTTGCGAAGCCTCTCTGGCGCAGAACTCGAAGATTTGCGTGCACTGGGCCTTGAGCAACGCCGTGGGTCCTCCCAATCGCTCTGCTTGTTCTCTCTTGTTCATGGTGCACATTTGGTAGGTGATGTATTCGATCCAAGCTTGTGTGGCCTCAATTTGGCGTGCCATTTGACCCATCTTGAAGCGGATGACGGGGTGGTCGATGAGTCTCTGTCCGAACGTCTTACGCTTGTGCGCGTACCTGATGGATTCCTCGAGACAAACACGTGAGAAACGCAACGCAGAGGCGGCGAGTCCCCATCGCTCGTGGTTGAAGTTGGCCATGATGTATCTAAATCCGTGATTCTCCTTTCCAATCAGGTTCTCCACAGGCACTTGTACGTCTTCGAAGGTGATGTATGTCGTTCCAGAAGGCCACACTCCAGAGCACTTCATCTGCGTGGTCTTGACGCCTGGGAAGTTGCGCTCGATGAGCAACAGCGAAACACCGCTCATGCCTCTTCCTCCAGTGCGCACGGCGACGGTGAAGTAATCAGCGAACACACCGTTGGTAATCCACTTCTTCTCTCCATTGACGACGTAGTGTTTGCCATCAGGAGTCAATTTGGCTTCACTCTTGAGGTTGGCGACGTCGGAACCAGCGGACGGTTCAGTGATTGCCAAGCAGATGATCTTCTCTCCTCTGAGGCACGGTCCGGCGACGCGATCTTTGAGTTGCGTGGAACCGTAGTTCAAAATGGGGGGAAGGCCAATCGAAAGTCCACCAGAGACGCCCCACATGACACCGCCGGAACCGCAGCGCGCGATCTCGTCCGTCAAGATCAGCTCGTGGAATTGGTCGAACTCCTCAGGTTTGATGCCTCCGGGGAGCTTCACTTCGGGGACGAAGTGCGTAGGCCACGGGGCGCCAACGACGCCGGGCAGGATACCAGCTTGAGCACACTTCAAGTATAACTCCTTTGGCAAGCTCTTCGCCTCGTCCCAATCGTGACAATACGGAATCACCTCCTTCTCAACAAACTCTCTCACGGCAGCACGATACTTGCGGTGCGAATCCTTGTAGTAGGGGGAATTCCAATCCTGATACCAAGCCGGATCTCCATACGGAATCTGCTCTCCAAACGCTTCGGGCGACAAGGCCAACTCCATAGGCTTAGCAGATGCAGGCTCACGCTGCTCACGCATCTCCTTAATGTGCTCAGCGGCAGCGAGCTTACCCACATACAGCTGAGGACCGTACTTCAACAACGTCTCCTTCTTGTGGAACTGATCAAACTGCGCGGTCGCATCCTTACCTCCAACGTTGAACAACACCTTCTTGCCACCTGGATGCTCAGCTGCAAACTTCGTCACATCGAAAACACGACCATGAACCGCAATCCAGAGATCGTCCTGCTTGTTGTGCTGCGCAAGCTCTTCTGCAGTGATATGGGAACTCATACTAGACCAAACGGGACTTTAACAAGATAGAGAAACAAGTCAGACACATAGGAAGGACGAAGCAGAACAGAATAGAGGAGAGAAACGAGAAACGAGCAAAAACGCGGCATCTCGGGCAAGAACGAGCGATGTAGCCCTCCAACAGGCCTATCCCGAGATACATTTTCGATAAAATCACGCACCACAAAGCCAATTGCACAATAGATGGGGAACTGTATATGTACGCAAAGCGCGTGGGGTGGGAACTGGCCTCCTACCGCGACAACGCAAAACCGGGCCCCACCACACGCGCGTACACACGCAATCCCCGCCCCAAGGGCTGCTCTCTCTCCACATTCTCTCTGAAGCCGCGGTGCTACTGCATTGCGCTCGTTCTTGATGCTCCTGCAAAACACTCTCGTTTTGACCTCTGGTGAGTTTGTCGTTGTACTAGCCTCTTCGATCGGACATGCACCTATAGCAATGCAAGACGACCCCCATTCTGGTATGACGCCCCATGAAGTGCAGTTGGGACTTGAGAGCGATGTCAAACAACCACGTCTTTCTAACCTCTTTGCTCTTCTGGCTCCTTCTCTCAGGCTTCAAGTGGAGTCACAACGATCGTTTCGTCTTTCTAAGGAAGCAGCACTTGGCTAAAGTCATACCTCTTCGTACACGAGTGATTGCAGAGTTCGAACTGGTTCGTTTCCACCATTCGTCGTTGTATCGCCTTTTTGCAGAATATCAGGTCTAACTCGGTGCTACATGGTCTGTTGTAGATATCACATACCCATTCGCATGATACGAGTGCCCGAATAGAGGTGAAAGATGTGGACACGAGTTCAGCCAAGGAATGCCAGCAATGTGGGTTCGTGATCGATGTTTCTTTCTGTGTATTTGAGTACCCCTCGGTGGTTTCTAACCCTTTCTCTCTTGTATGCCTGTGATCTAGCAACAAGTTCGGCTTCTTCGAGAAGAAGCACGTGTGCGCGATTTGCAAGCGTGTTGTGTGCGTGAATGACTCTCGACTTCAACAATTGATACCTCCTGCGATTTCTTCCGTAACCATCTGTCGAAAATGCAATGCGTACATCAAATTCCACTTCCACCAAACCGAAATGAAGCGAAAGTTGGCCGAGGCGCAGAGTAACATCGCGAATGTGTTCTATGGCACTTTGGTGGCGATCAAGGATGAGATTGTTCATGAATTGCCGAAGTTCAGAGGTATCGTCTTCTCTCTGTCTGCTATATTTGGAGATACACCTGCGCAGCAGGACAAGATTCGCGAAGGCATTGATGACGGCGGTCCGCTCACTATCCCTGGTCGTACTCTGGAGGAGTTGTTCACTCAGGCCCTATCTTCTCAGAAACGTTTGAAAAGCGTATTTGAAGCGTTGGAAGAGAGGTTGCAAGGCATTCAGGCGGCATCGAGTGATACAAGGACACAACAGAGGATGATTGCGAATCTGAAGCAAGCAATGGGCGATTTCCTCACCAACAGCCTCCCATTGTTTCGATACTCAAGCCAAAGGTTTGTAGAGATTAAGGACCATCCAAAAACGAGGAGATTACTAGTAGAGGCGAAGGAACAGATGAAGCAAGAGGAGATGAGAGAGGCGAGGCGGGCGCAGGAAGAGGCGGACATGAAACGGTATCAGGCTCTCGTTGGCGATTCTCCTTCAATGGTCTCCTTTGGCTCTTCGTCATCTCTCCATTCTCATGACTCTTCACGTGGATCGTCTGCAACATCCTCCATGGAGAAGCTCGTCTCCAAGGTTGTCAACAAGGCTCAGCAAACTGGCAATTCCCTTCTCTCTTCTGCTTATCAGTCCATTTCTAGAAGTGTGGAGAACCTTAATGCAAGCCATCTCATTCCAGATATCGCAGGAGTCATCCCCGCCATCTGTCCCACTCTTGGCGGCATTCCACTCACGCTTCGTGGCCACAACTTTCATCAGAATGCCAGAGTGTTCGTAGACGGAAAACCACTCGCAGAATGGCAAGTACTGTGGAAATCACCTCAGGAATTGACAATCATCTCGCCCCCGATGGCAGAAGAGGGACCCGTGGACCTCGCCGTTCAGAACCCAAATCAGGCTCAACTTGGAGTACTCGAGGGCGTCCTGTTCTGCACCAACGACCCTGCCATCATGGAGACTCTATTTGGATCACCTCATCCGCCTGCAGCTGCAACAGCTCCGCACACTTCCTCTTCGTCCTCCTCATCCTCAGCCTCTTCCTCATTCCCTTCTTCATCTCCTCCTTCTACTACTTCTTCTTCACCATCATCTTCTTCAACAACAACATCATTCTCGACCCTATCGATTTCCCCGAAGAAGAGCACCCTCACCACCACAACGATCGCACCTGAATCTCCCTCAAAGCGCAACTCGCTGGTGGAGCAGCACGAACTCCCACCAGGCTACAAAGCGGCCATCTCCCCGTCACCCTTCCTACTCACACCTCAGGGCTCCGAACCCATCATTGGCGCGCCTCCCGCCTATGCCTCCCTCGCCGCACCACCCAAATACACCAGCCAAACCAACCCTCCTTCTCACCTCCCTTCGTCTGCCATAGCCCCTGCCTCGTCGTCGTCGCCCTCCGCCGCACCAAACAACAACCCTCCGGGCGCGGCAGCCACTCCCAGCGAGTCCATGAAGGTCAGTCGAACCTTTGGATCTCGCGTCTAGGCCTCCTATGGCGTATTATACATACCGTTGAACAGGTTGTCCACCCACTCAAAGGGATATCAATGTAACATTACACACAGTGACGTTAACGAATCGAGGACCCAAGTTTCATGAACTTTGAGCGAAATTTCGCGACTCTTTCACCATAGCTGAGAGCTCCAACCTTGCTCAGCGCGCCACTCCCCCCTGGAAGTCTCGGTGTTCCAGTTCTTTGGCCCAGCTTGGACGTTGTTTCTACGACAGAGGCTGCCAGCTGAAGAATGGACCCAGAGGACCACCATGACAGCCCCCAGCTCCATTTTGCGGCTGGGGCGTTTGCCGGTATGCGTGTTTCATCTTCTTCGCTCTTTGATGATGGCAGTTTCAATTCTGAATGGTAACTTGGAGTGTAATTGTGCATATTGTCTTGTTTTTTGGTATCTGATCGCTAAAAGAGCGTGATTGGAGTGCGCGGGAGACGAGTTCGTGTGTGGAGTGAGTTCTGACTTGTCTGTTGCCCTTTTCTCCTTGTGTGAGTAGGCATCCTCTCAGATTTTGTAGTGCATCCGATAGACACATTGAGAGCAAGACTGCAAGCGCAGGTATGTAGCGACTAGAAGCTGCCTGGACGAGAGGGGCGCACATGGGATGTTTGGTTGTGCCGTCTGGTAGTCGGTCTCTTTGTCCCCCCGTCCCTTCCAGCCTTCGTTTCAGTACCCCTTCCGATTCTGCGGATTCGTTTGCTTTCATGATGCGGAATCTGACGTTACTCCTTTGTCTGTAGCGCGATGCGAAATACAAGGGCGCGGCCGATGTGTTTGCCAAAACGATTAGGAACGAAGGAGTGCGAGCGCTTTACAAGGGTTTTGGAATCGTTGCGTTCGCGACAACTCCTGCACATGCATTGTACTTTACTGCGTACGAAAGTATGAAGAGACGTCTGCAGACCGACAAGGAGTTGGAGCAGAAGTCCTCCTGGGTTTACTTCGTTTCTGGCTTCTTCGCCGATGTCGTTGGTCTTTCGATTTGGCTGCCGATGGACCTCATCAAGCAACGTCTACAAGTACAACAGAACAAGGTCAGAATTCGGTATCGCAACAGTCCTCATGCACTCGTCACCATCGCAAGAGAGGAGGGACTCAGAGGCTTGTATCGCGGAGGTCTGATTGCCGCATTTTCCATGTATGGCGCTCTCTACTTCCCGATGTACGAGAATTTCAAACTCAGTCTCGCAAAACACAAAGGAGGAAGCACGGAGGAGCTCACACTCGCCGATCAACTCTTAGCAGGATTCATCGCCGGAGGCATCGCCGCTGCCGTCACATGCCCGGCTGACGTCATCAAGACTCAAATGCAAGTTTACTCAATCGCCGATGGAGGAGAGAAGACTGTAAGAGCAACTGCACGCACCATGTACCGAGAGCACGGACTCAAGGTGTTCGTCGCCGGACTCGGACCACGCATCGTTTGGATCGGTGGCGGCACTGCAATCACTATGGGCGCCTACGAGCAATGCAAGAAGATTATCGTGTGGTTTGGAAAACAGTTTCTTGGAACGAACATCCAATGATACAACAGAGAGGAGGGATGGCGCAGGGACCTTCCTCGCTCTCTCGCCTTCTCCCTCACACAGCGATCATCATTGTCATCTGACACACAAAGTGGCAGAAGGAAAAATGTACATATCCTGGTTCTATAACGATTCCCTCAATCAAAGATACATGTAGAAGTTCGATTTAGCGTCATATGCAGCTGTAGAGGGCAAAACCCCAATCGACCAGCTGCCAGACAGACCCTCTATCGCCACTTGATCCTGTACCAACGTTCGGGTGCGCATGTATTCAATCGACGTATCTAAACATTCTACATCGCTTCTATGATGCATCTGCTTCACCATGTTGCTCATAGGCTCGTGACGCTGCCTGCGAAGCGAAAGGCCGTTCCTTGTACTTCAACTCTCCTTTCTAGGCGTATTTCGCGCCCGATACACGTTATTCTTGGCCACAAACTCATCAACACCCACGTTAGAAGCCTTTTTCGGAGCTTTCATGTGCGTTGTGACCTTTTGAAGAGTGCAGAAGGGAAGGAGAAGGTGTGGGCCTGTTCACGAAAGCCACGAACGATTTCTCCACCCCATCACTCCTTTGTTTGACTCTATTTCACCGATTCAATGTCATTGACCCTTGCTATCTTAGCCTTTGCATGCAGTTCAGGTAGATTCAGGCGAAAAATCGATCGAAGAATCCCGATATCGTCCATACCGAGAGCCCGTCCATTCCGCCCCTGTTGAGAGTCGTGAGTATCGTCTTTTCCGTACCTTGTCTTCGTTTACGCGTGATCTTAAGGTGCTCGATGCCGAAAAGTGTTTTGAGGAGCTGGTGTCGTTGGTTGGGAACCGGCAAACGTTCTGGTCGTTTGGAATGCAAAGCCTGAAAGGCGATGGTTCTGTCAACTCTCTTCCTGCTTCTGCCTTGTCCTCATCGCCATCATCATCACCGCTATCTTCGTCGTCATCTTTGTCTGCCACTTCCGAGTCTGGTTCTGCTGTTATGGATGAGACAGAGGGAGACTTTCACTTGAATCCCATCGTCCCCTATAACCTGATGCTGACGATGTATAGTCGCAATCGCAATGCAGATAAGTTCTTTGGTATCTTGCAGCGGTTGAATGAAGTGGGTATCTCCCCCGACATCTACACATACAATGCGCTATTCAAGTTGAGAGAGAACCGAGGCGAACTTGAGCAACTCCTTCATTTGGCTACCGATATGCTGGATCAGAACATCCCTCTGGATGTGGTTTCGTATAATATTATTATTGAGGCTCTTGGAAATAGAGGATGGGCGTTCGTGAAGGCGATAGGACCGTTTGGGGGAAGTTCTGGAATTGCGAGTGCCCATCGTGTTCTCCAACTGATGTCTCAGTTGAAAGTTCGTCGCGAAGCGCGTACGTACGAGCTCATGTTTAGCGCCCTGTTCAAGGTAGACCTGTGTGAGGAGATTGTAGAGCTGTGGAACGAGATGTTGCTTCGAGGCACGGTGCCGACCGCTGAGGCGTGTAGTACGGTGATGAAGGCGTTTTATAGATTGAGTCATCCAGATGAAGCACTTTCGATTTGGCAGAGGCTGAAGAGCATCCTATTGGACTACATACGACACTTGGAGGAGGAGGAAGAAAAGACCGCATCAGCCGGAGGAAGTCCGGCAGTGAGAACGTTGGCCATGCCTCGCACGAAGCCCTTGTCTCGAGCTGAAAACTCATGGGATCCCATACTTCCGACGGCGAGAACCGAGAACATCCTCCTGGACATATTCAAAGAGACAGGGCAACTCAACGCCTTCTTCGAAACTTGGCACCTCTTCAGACGCGCTGACATCAACCCGCTCTCAAACTCATGCGCTGCACTCATGGAAGTGTACCTAGATATCGCTGATTACAGATCTGGGCTCAATGTCTATCAGTGGCTACAACACGTCAAGATACAACCTTCACCAAGAACGCTCGCGGTTCACATCGCTCTTCTAGCCTACCAAAGTGCTTCTTCACCCTCATCTTCTCCAATGCGGTTCTCAAGACTATCGTCAGCGTCATCATCATCAAGCGATTCAACTGCTCACCATTCAACAGCGACATCATCCATTCCAGAACCGATGGAACAGACACCAAGTCCAGGTCATTCTTCTCCTCCTCCTCGTCTTCATCATCAACATCAACAGTCAGAGCCAAGAATAGTGCATCCCGAGATATCGGACAAGACCGTCGATCCAGGGTCGTTGTCAAGGATCAGACAGGAGTGGATGAGTCTCAGAGCCCTCGATTCTTCCTTCCACTCGCCTCAGCTTTCCACCTTCGAAGCCGTCATTGCCGCCTTCTACTATGCCAACGATTACATTGGTGTGTTTGACGCTTTCAAGGTCATGATGGAGAGCATATACAGTCGCACACCGCCTGCGCTTTCCGCACCGACGAAAAACATATCCTCGTCTTCCGACTCATCATCCTCATCACCATCTCCTCCTTCTGATTCCAGCCGACATTCTAGTCAACAAAATGGCCAACGCCGAGGAAATAGACTTCATCGCCAACAACACGCCAGAAGAACACCAGAAAGTGGTCAGGAAGTTGCGCCTCCTCCCTCCCCCCCGGTAGCAGCTTCAGACGCTCCCAATCATGGTGGTTCTGCAGAGAATAAGACTCAATCTGAGGTTAGGAATCGCACATACTCACACCATCATCATCATCCTCATTACCACTACCACCATCACCACCCAATCCGAGAGCTGAGACACGTCCCGCCGATTCGTGGTGTCCTCGACATTTCCAGCCTCGTCCTCGTTCTCGAGTCTTACATTCGCTCGAAATCATTCTATGACACGAACACTCAACTTTTGGAGCAGATCGAGATCATCAGACGCACCCTTGATATGGAAACTACAAGCGAATACGAGACCGCGATGCGATTCGCATCATCCGATTTCGTCCTCCCTCAGCAGCAGATGTCCCATGAGGCACTCGCCAACGAACTCAATGACGAAAGTGGAGAAGTGGATCCCTTGAAGCCATGGAAGTTCACGTCAGTGGGAAGCTCGAAGCTATTCTCTGCGCTGAAGAAATCGCCTCACCAGCCGCGCTTCATCCCCACCTCGTGGAACATCGCCATCCCAAGTCCTCCCATCCCCAAAGACGAGGGAGTACTGTAAAATGTACAATCGAAAACTGATATAGCGACATGTCCTGGGCAGCAAACCCTCTCTCCACGGCACGGAGAGCCCAATCCATCGTGAACCCCTCCTCCACGTGACGATACATCGCTTTCGCCTGCCGAACTAATTCTCTAGAGTTGATGCCGTTGCGTTCAAGGTATAAAATGATCGCTACGAGCACGAGTTCGTCCTCAGTGCTCAACACAGTTTTGAAGTGGATCTGAACTGCCGACTGGCCCCTTCACACTCTCTCTAAGTTACCTTTCTTCTGCTTTGCAATGATCTGTTTGATGAGAGCAATTTCTGAGACCTTTCCCTTGTCTGGATGCAAGTGGTAGAGCTAAGCTCTCACTCTACTATCCAAGCATTCGAAAACCTGTATCACCGACATCAATGGACAGTCAGATGGAATATGAGAGGTAAATTGGGTTCTAAGCGTAGACTATGATGCTATCATGTCCTTGAGCATGGAGCTGTTGACAGAGACGGGGTCAGAGATGATGTGGGAAATCTACGGAGAGGGCGACAACACTCTCGATTGCCAGACGCATCTCAACGCTATGGCTCTCTTCACTGGAGAGATCACTTCTCTCCGGAAGGCCTTTCACGAAACGTTTGGCGACAAAAGAGACCTCCTCAAACAGAAACAGATCGTGAAACAGGTGATTGGTTGCATGACCACCGGCATCGATGCTTCCCCTCTCTTCACCGAGATGATCATGGTCCGTCTCCCCACTTCTCAGTTTTCCTA
>Ga0307375_10004353_pt1 | contig 13543 bp, 14 predicted proteins | sample TR1MG_FD_202531 | JGI IMG/M metagenome (GOLD analysis project Ga0307375, IMG submission 202531) | Soil microbial communities from Risofladan, Vaasa, Finland - TR-1 | ecosystem: Environmental > Terrestrial > Soil > Coastal area > Acid sulfate soil | place: Finland: Risofladan, Vaasa | collected...
ATAGAGTAATATATTAAGATACTCACCCTAGACCAGGCCAGACTAGACTAGATAGGGGTACAGGGGGTCAGTAGGACCCAGAGGGAGGACGGAGTCACACAGTACATTATGTAGATTCGCCGAAGCTAGACCTGAGCCATCCTCCTCTTCTCATTGATAAGCCCTTCAATAAACTTTCCTTACTCTTCTTCATCGTAGATGTACTTGAGCTCGATACAATGCACAGGGAATATCGGTGCAACTGACGAATGGAATTTGGCTTGTCCGGAATCGTTGCACACGAGTGCGGCTTAATTTCCCTATTTATGACAACATTTCTCTATTAACTCGGCCGTGGACACATGGCCCGTAGTTTGTTCGGCAAATTTGTTTCCGCGGGTCTTCAGTTATGTTATTTTCTCTTGGTGGAGAGCGTGTTGAGGAGAGCAACTGGAATAGACGGCAGTGTTACTTACATTTGAGAGATCAATGGACTGTCGCATGGATTGGGCTCAATAGAACCACATGGTGATGGCCATTCGGTCTTTGAATGCGGGGAGGACTTCATGAGGCACTGTTCTGCTTTGGAATACGACCAATCGATTCATGAGGGGTTCAATGTCGATCTCTTGTTCCACAAGATCAGTTTCACCAAAAGCATTGGACTCACTAGGGATGAAGATGCGAAGAGAACCACCATGTTCCTTTATCCAATCTTTGTTGAGGTAGAACAGGCAGGTTAGCCTCCTATCGGGTCCATATGGGGAGCTGTCGAGATGTCGCACATATCTAGAGCCATTTCCGGGGTACAGTGCAATCTGAGTCTGCAGAAGAGGGGTTAGCAATGTCCGTTCGCCATTCCTACGGAGTGAAGAGGAATTCGATCTTTAAGTCCACGTACTTGTGTTTTAGATGATTCAAAGTTGCATCTTTGGTTCAATTCAGCACGTAGAGCATCCATAGAACAGAGCAGGGCGTCCAAGTGAGGGAAGGTTTCTCTCGTCCCTTCTCCAGCGTCGTTGAGCCAGTGATGCAAGTCGCCCCTCGTCTTTGGATCATTCCACACCTCTTGCGCAGAAGTATTCATGCCTGCGGACTTGAGGATGCCGCTCTTCTTCATAGCATCAATTTCAGTTCGTAGCGGCTCCAAATCGGCCGTAGAGAAGTTGTTCTTGACGATGTAACCCCGTGTCTCCAATAGGTGTAATTCATCAACCGAAAACAGCCAGTTTGAGGCATCAGAGGGGGAATCAGAGCTGCTAGACGAGTGCAATTGGCTGTAGAGAGGAATGGGCGCGGTGCCGGGCTTGGGGAGGACGCGCAGGACTTCCTCGCGCACTTTCTGATCAGCATGGCCCAAGATCATCATCTTGACGTTAGGAGGAAGGAGAGAAAGATCCATTTGAGTGGAAGTCCAACTGACTCCGACCAATTTCGGCCGGGTCTACCCACCCGATTTCCCAGCTGCTCGATCACCTCATTTCCCTCTTGGACTGGGTTGGGTTGTCGATTTCTCTGGGCGTATATCATTCTCCTGACTGTTGCGATTACATGGCCGATGCGAGAAGGCTCCAATCCGATCAGACCAGAGCACAGGAGTCGGAACGAGCGTTGCGGACCTGCCGAAGAAGAGAATCTAACCCTAGCCGCCCAGGTTCCGTCTCCGCCACTCTTTTTGGGTGTGATGATTCGGCACGGCTGTTGCGCCTTTCTCTCGCCTTTCAGGCTCTCGCCCCTCGGCGTAAAGCAGATCGAGTTCGTCCTGCTGGGGAAGGGAGGCTCTGCTGCTTCCTGCTGCTGTGTCAGGGGCTCTGCTTCCTTCTCGCCCTGCGCCAGCTCCCTCTGCACTCAGATCATGTTCATTTGAATCTCCCACCTCGGTTATATTATCGCTATCCCAACTTCATCGTACATGGACATTGGCATCGACTCGTACCGCACACGATCTCCAACAATCAGAGGACGCAGATGCTCACAGTCTCATCGATTTGCATCCTTCATGTTGCTTCTGAGAAGACACATTCGTTATGTGCAGATTCTCATCATAGTCCTCTTCTTTGGTACGTGATTACCCTGATCATCCTGTCTCTCTCCGCTGAGAAAAGGACGTCATTGCTTACTGCCCATGTTTACCCCCCCTTTTTTACCGATTGCCTGCCCGTTGAACCTCAAACAGTCGGTGCTGTCCATATGATGTGCCAAGTAGAGGAGGTTGACGATTGTAAGTGGGTCCCTATAGGTTCTTGGAATGAGCAGAAGGAGCTTGAACTTCGGTCGAAATACGCGGTCGCTATTCTCAGTTCTAGGTATGCTCCTCACCTTCTTTCCCCCATTTCACAATCTAAATACACTTATATATCATTTTCTATCGTTTCATATCCACTTGGACCCAATGAAGAGCGATAGGCCATGATCTAATATTCGCTTCCGTTCCGCTCGCTGGTTCTAGATTCACTAAGAGGCGATTGAACATGCTTCTTGAAAGCTGGTTGCCCGAAGGTAGGCAGCATATGGCAGAGGTGTTTACAGATAGCTCCGATTCTCGCTTTCTGGTGAGGCCAGGTTTGAAGTTGACAGCGACTGGTTGTCCTAGTACCTATACTCTTGGTCTTTGGTGTAAGAACATGATGATGCTTCGCGCTTGGAAGACGGATGCGCGATATAAGGACGTGCAGTGGTTCTTTCGAGCGATGGACGATACGTTTGTGCACTTGGAGAATCTGATGTGGCTGACGCAGCAGTATGACCCTAATCAACCGATTGTGATTGGTGAAAAGGTGTGTTATTGGTCTGGCCTCATGTATCCCGATGGAGGTCCTGGATTTGTAGTGTCGCGCAAGTTCGTGGAGATGTGGTCGGAGGAGACGTTCAACATGACCCTGGAGACTCACGAAGGAGAGACGATTGACGATGTCATGTGGGGCCAGCTACTTGAGCACATGAACGTCAAGCTCATACACTACCCTGGATTCCAACATGCGGAACTCACCAACAAGAAGAAGGAGAATCAATACCGCTACTTCATACGCCACGCCCGCGGTCCTTGGCCTCTCACCTTCCGACCCATCGCCGTCCACCAAGGCGTCAGAGGCGGATTGGAATTCCTTCCTAAACTGACTTACGATTTACACCAAATAGACTACGACAACGTGCACCCAAACGCCGTAAGCGCCGCGGAATGTGACTGCGGACCACGCGGAGAAGTGCACGGCAGATGCTCCTATGCTCCTTATTACCCTCCAACTGGAAATGGTGATATGTCTGATTACGGTCCTGGACCATGGCTCTAGCAACACGAGGGATACGACGTAAGAAGAGCGAGAATGAGAGCGCCCACGGCGACGCGACCAACCAAGTGTACATATGTAGCAAAGACACCCTCGATCGACTGCACACCACGAAAGACTCTCCAAAGCCTCATGCTGGCTAAGAGCGCATATCACGACCGACCAAGTGTGTACCAATGTAGCACCCTCCATATTGAACACCGGGACAGAGCCTCCAAAGCCTCATGCTGGCAGGTCACAGTTAACTATTGGTAGCACAAGTATATGTACAAATCGTTATTGAAAGGATTGTGATGGACGTGGCGGAGGAATGGATGGACGAGGATCCATTTGGTTTGGGGAGAGGTGAGTGGTGGGCAGAATATGGACAGGTTGTGTGCGTGTGCGCGTGTGTGGATGCATGAGTTGCAGCCTTGAGATGTGTGACTATGGTTAGAGGGCAGACGAGCTTGAGTCTCCAGTTGAGGCATCGAGTGGTTCGCATTGGATGGAGAGTTGCCACAGCTCCTCCTCTCCTGACGTATCTAGCTCCGTGAGCCAGCTCTGGATGATCTGTTCAGAGATGTGGTGTTGTGTGGAGTGCAGATCGAGGTTTCGGTTGTTGTGTTGGTAGCCTAGGAAGTCTTCGATTTGGTCCGCGAGTTTGGCGAACTTGGAGAACGAGTAGAGGACAGTATCTCTGTTTGCTGGAGTGACATGTGCTCGCGGAGGCGACAATACATCGTCGAATTCATCGAGAAGGTTGCGGTTCTTGGCGATGAGCTCGAACCAGGGGATGAGAGCAGCGCCTTGTAAACGATGTTTGTGGATCGACCATCTGAGGTTTGCGAAGTTGTTGGACTCGCTCAGCTTCTCCTCGAGTGATCTATAGACTTCGGTGGATGATTTGGGAAGCTTCTTGAAGGTTTTGGCGAGGCGATGGACGGCGAGGGTGTTGAGTGCGCCCCAAGTGCTCATGAGTCCATTGAAGTTGTTGAGCTCCAAGAATTTGACGGCGAGGTTGATAGTGCGTTTCAAAGCCTTGACGCGCTGTGGGAGCTGCTTAATTTGCACTATGCTGAGTGCGAGCCACTTGGTGAAGGCTTCGCTTCGTCTGAGCATCTTTGACCACTCTGGGCGCTCGCCAGATTCGTTTTGAGCGTAGAATTCGGAGAGTTGTATGTTTTGGAAGTTGCGCATGTCGAGAAGCGTCCATTGACCAGCGAGGATGACGGGCTTGATGTCGAGGAGTGAGAGTTTGCTCGGTGTGCTGGATACGAGTGGCTTTACAAATACGACGGATGGGATTGGCATCTCTTGTGTAGTGTATCTCTTCAACTTAGCCTGTAGCGGGCCGACATATTGCTCAGGGAGTTTGCGCATGAACTTCTCGAGCGCAGGTTTGGCAGAATCGTGTGTATTTGCGAAGTCGATGAGGAAGCGCTTTTCGAACCAAGCAGCTAAGAAGAAGATGATGGAGGAGCGCACCACGTCGATGCTGCCACTGCATGGGTTGACGAAGTCTCCTTGCAAGTCCCAGTACTTGAGTAGCACTGATAGCAGTTCGGCAGCGTTGTAGAACTGGCGAGCGCCGTGTAGGAAGATGTGGACGAGAGAGTAGATGTGGTCGCGGTCAGGGGAGGTGACGAGGAGATCGAGGAGTTGACCGATGATTTTGGAAGTGGAGCCGCCGAAGATCTGCATCTTGCCGTCTCGCTCATACGCCCATACGCCATGCAGTGCGAGCATTTCGTTTTTGGAGGGTCTCTTAGACTTTTTGCGAGTATAGGCCTTGGGCTCGGCAGAGGGAATACCGAGATGGGAGGCGGAAGGAAGCAGCAGGAGTTCCGTGGAGCCGCCGCCGCTGCCGCTGTGGATGTGGTGGCCGAGAGTGGGTGGCGGTGTGCCGGCCTTGCGCTCCTTTCCCAAGGCTTTGCGTCGCGAGGATTCGAGCGAGTCGTCTTGCGAAGCAGTATCTCGAGTTCTGGACTCTGAAGACGATAGATCGAGGGTGCGGAACTCGGAGCGAGCGCGATTGCGGGAAGAGGTGCGCGGTTTAGCGTCAGCGGGCGACTCCGAGCGACTTGCGCTTCGGTCGCGATTCGGCAGCAGCGGAACAGGACCAGTAGACGACGGTGCCCAAATACGATGGATGGGGGAGTGGGAAGTTGGCTCTTCGCGCACAGTCGACTCACTGGCGTAGCCCAATTCGCTGGAAACGGTTCGCGCAGGCGCGGAACGCTGTGAGGAACGTCTCTTGCGCTTCGTAGACGAATGATAGCTAGATGAAGACGATTCGGCGTCTGATTCACTGACAAACGGAGTATTTCTAGCAGAAGAGGCACGACGCGACGAACCACGAACTCGAAGACCAAGCACATCATCGGCCAAAGGTGAGAGAGGCTCGTGCTCCTCAGAATCATCGCCGTCCTTGCTTCGCGACGAATCTCTTGACTCCTCATCCAACGACAACACGCGCTTCGTTTCGGCAGTTGATATACGACCAACAGATGTTGTCAGAGCGTTAGAGGAGTCCGAGATGGCCGAATGGGCAACGCTGTGAGAGACAGGGGACATGGGCGGCGAACTGGACGAAGACATGGACACATAATGATCAGGAGACAAACCACCACGCGTTGATTGACTGCCTAATCGAGAATTTGAGTTGGGAGTAGTGGGTAGAACGCCCAAAGTGGCACCATTCAGCGGCACGACCAAAGCAATCTTCCTTTCTGGCGTCGTCGATGAGCTACCAGGCTCGGCACTAGTTTTAATAGGTTCAGATGAACGCTGTACAGCAGGACCACGCACATCACCGCCTTTGTCGAGCTGCCTAGAGCTTGCAGTGCTCATTCTGTCTTTTAGCCAAGAGCGTCAGCGCGAATAGCCAATGGGGGGACTTGAAGACGATTCTCAAGGCGCAATATGCTCAAAGACGGATCCCACAATGCAGTAGAAGCACCGAATTTCAAAATCAGAGGACAAGCTGATGTCTTTGAGGCAAGGTTCAGCGGGAGACTGGCGAATGGCTCCCGTTCTGCCAGGCACCTGAAATAGCGCGGCAACCTGGGCCACCCGACCGTCGGAGGACCTCATTAGACCCCTCTTCACCCACTAGTAAGCAGATGGCGCACTCCAAGGTTGGAAAATGTGGCCTTGGGTACTCGCATGGGCGGATTCTCAGCATATCCATCCCAGCGTGCCTTGAGCACTCAAATGTGCACCTTCGTTGTGCTCTGGACGCCGAAACCCCGCACTAGCGGCAACTGAACGGTAGACATGGTTGTGAAATGTCTAGACATGGAGTAAACTGCATCATCAGAGTTGAGAGAAGGGCGAACACTCAACGAAAGGAACAGACATTGCGGAGATGCAGTGAGCCTAATTCGTCTCAGCTTCAGTGTCGCCTTCCTCGAGAGTTGGAGACTCCCCACCTAGCGGTGAAGCTGTTCATTGGGTGTATACAGTTCGATGGTGTTATAGAAAGAGACTTTGGGCAGGGTGGCTAAGGAGAGCGGTTCGAGGGGCTTGCCACGCAGTTTCGTCATTCGGGCAGCTGTAGACAGTCGTAATAACGACCCCCTGTGGGATGCAATAGAAGCGGTTTTAGTTGAGTTTTGCGCCTATGTTTTGTTCAAGCAGTTTTAGTAGTTTGATTCACAGTTTAGTGCTTCTTGGAGCGGGCGTCGCGCTCCTCGATGACGGAGAGACGGACTCCCTTGTCCTTGGGGAGAGAGACCAAAGACTCGTTCTCCTTACCCAAAACGAAGACGTTGGAGGCCAAAGTGGACCAGATGTGTCCACGGCTGTCGCGGACCTTAACGACCTCAGCGGATCCGGGGTGGGGCTCCCTGGAGATGACGATTCCGACGCGTCCAATGTTGCGACCACCAGTGGTCATGCAAAGGTTGCCGACGTTGAAGGGGATGAAAGTTTGGATCTTTCCAGTGGCCAAATCAACCTTGACGACGTCGTTCACGCGGATGTCAGGGTGGGGGTAGCGGATGGTGCGGCCATCGTGGGTGCCGATGAAGGGGATGCCTCGTGGGAGCAAACCAATCTTCTTGACCTTGCAGAGCTTGAAGGTGGACTCCTGGGGGAGGATTCTGTGAAGGACAAAGCGGCCCTTGGAGTCGTACAAGAGACGGAAGTGCTCGTCGGTGCGCTCGACTTGGATGGTGTCCATGAAACCAGCAGGGAAGGTGGCATCAGTGCGCACCTTTCCGTCAACGGAGACGAGGCGCTGCATCAAGATGAGGGTAACCTCACGACGAGTCAGGGCATACTTGAGTCTGTTACGCAGAAGGATCACCAAAGGCAAGCACTCGCGAAGCTTGTGGGGACCGGCATTAGGACGAGGAGCCTACACCACATGCCACACCAACAACACCAATACAAAACAGTCATTCAAAGGGCAAACCGAGCACACAAGATAACAGCGTCAGCATTCCACATCCCGAACATCAAAACCACACAAAACAGTCTTCCAACTACGCCCAATCACGGCAATACGTACAAAAACTCCGCTCAACTTGTCGAGCATCCAGTGCTGGGGAGCGTTCAGGCGCTTAAGGTGGTGCTTGGGTCCACGAGGCTAGAAACCACGATTCAACAACGAAAAACGCAAACACACGACTTGTTAGTGAGCTTTCCTCTCAAAACTCTCTTCCTTACATCATATGCTTCAAAATACAGCAATACATACCATTTTAGGCCTAGGAATGAAACAACGACAGACAGGAAGATCAAAACAGGGACAAACGAAGCGCGCGCGTCAGTTTTCTCACATCTACAACGTCCAACTGATTCCGACTGCTCACAAACGGGGCAATAACGCTAAAACACAAACAACTTCATCAATTTCAAGGTGTGACAAGGTCTTCAGTGCTATATGACGGGTCAAACGCGAGCGGCACTGGGCGACACAACCTCACCGACACTTTCTTCCTCCATTCACAAGGCCAGATCCTGCCAACACCGTCTTATATCGCCATTGATGAGAAGGGAAGCAAATTGAAGGGATATGAGACGACGCCCAGCACGTACGATGATCCTAAGCTGACTGAGGAATGGAGGGTCCAAGTCAGAGGGGGAGGCATGTACCAGCTTTTTCCGACTGAGCGCAAATTTTCCTCTTTCAGACGCCTTGCCCTTGCACAGATCACTCTTTTCTGGGTGCGGGCTTCCTTCATACCCTCTTGCGCGCCATCTATTCATGCATTGTGACAAAGTTCTTTCAGTTGTTCCAACCCAAAGCTGCCATTGAGGGGGAGAACATCCCCAACAGTTGCGATCGGCGTGACTCGTTTCGTCTCGCCATGGATGAGCTCTTGACTCGGAAACTTGGTTTAAAAAGCACTATGATGTACATATACACAGATTGCGGGTCTTCACGGGGCTCATTGAGTTGGTTAGATGCTTCTAAGATAGACGAGCCTTCCAGCGGCCACCAGTGCTCCACAACCTCCTCCACTTAGGATGAAAATGATGTACAGAGAAGGGTTAAACATCTGATGTTCGTGTACGGAGATGTCAATCGTTTCCACGAGTGCTTGGCTGATAGGAACGCCCATGGTTCCCTTTCCAGTGCGGATCCAATGGAGAAGGTCCATGGTTAGTGCCCAAATTTGCAAGAAGGCCGGAAATCCGAGACCTACGAGCGCTCCAGTGGCCATGCCGAGACTCCAGATGCCAGGAAGGAGAGATAACAGATGCTCTATGAAAAGCGTGACGAGTAGACCGATTACGAGTCCCACTAGAAGGCAATATTGGAGAAACCGCATTAGCTATATCATGGAGGGGGAGTTGAAAGGGGCCATGGGAGAATTGGAGAGAGGCGCACCGGGAGCGACGGCGAAAAGGGAGTTGCGCAGTTTGACAAACTCTTCATGCTTCATGGCGCCTATTGTGTTGCTGAACGGCGTTTCTTCCTGTGAAGGCATGGGGTAATAACCTTCGTCTGTGTAGGGACGGTACTCCTTTCGTCTTCTGGCGTTAAGGAGCGCTCTAGGGGACTTGGAACGCGAGATGAGCCAATCGCAAATGAAGACTGTTCCACACGCGCAACCAACGAGCGCATTCACTGTGGACATCATGAAGGTGGTGCAAAAGAAGAGGAGAGGAGAGGAGGTGAGAGGGAGACCAACAGGCACGCACAGAGAAGGGAATGGTGCGTGTGTCGACTGGTCCACAAAACTCGGGCGCCTCCGCTTTGCCACCTCAAGTTCCAGTAGTGACACCCTGCACTGCGGCCCCGAAGGCCTCTAATTATGCACCCTACGAACCTTTTTGGGGAATTCGATGCTACTGCTCGCGCTTGGTGTCTGATAGAGGTCTCTCATCTTGGTTGCCCACAAAGTCTCCAGTTCCCCATCCACGTTGAGCATCTAGAGGACACAATGTGCCAAATTCCAATGAACAGGCTTCTTGCTAATGCTCTCGAAGAGAGACTCTCGAGTGTGTAGGTGCTAATGAGAAGGAAACGAGGAAGCAGTGGCGTTCAGGGATCGACAGGGATTCACTCTTTCATTCTTGAACAAAGCAAGGGAGTATGAGTGCAGAAATCATGTAAAATCGCATGAGCATTGGAGTAGAGGGGTCGATTGTGGAGAGTCAAGAGGAAGAAGAGTGAGAAGCAGGAGGGAACGGCGACCTGGAAAGAGTCCGGTTTCTGAGGTCCCAGTTGATGGGTATATGTACAATGTACAGAGCAGACTACGTGTACAACGGTCTTAGGAAGGAAGTATATAGGTTAAAAGGCTCATTTGGGCTTAGCACAGAGCACAACGATGGTGTTGGTGGCGGTCACGTCTGCTGAGCCGATGCGTGCTCTCAGACCCGTCGAATCGAGTCTCCAAACGTCGTTGACATCTCTAAAGTTGCTGCATGAGCCAGTGATGTTGATCGTATGAGGTACTTGCTCGAGGGCGGCACCAAGAGATCGTTCGAATTGACGGATGATTGTCTTGATTACTGCATCGGAGAGTCCAAATTCTTGAGTCAAAAGGTCTAGAGTATCCATAAGGCAATAGCCCAGGGTGGTCTTTTGATAGACTGCCATGAAGAGCAGTACAGAAAGGAGTGGGGCAAGTTTGCTGCCGATCGACACGGGGAGAGCGGCGAGAGAGAGGAGAGATTAGGGATTGGAGAGAGAGGAGAGATTGGAGACTTCGCAGAGAAAGCGCGGTCGTACTGCCCGACTTCGCTTTCGCTTCCTCAGTCTTGCTCTGAGACCACCATGGCATCCGGTGCCGGGAGTGACTTTCTTCTGGTGCATAGATGTCGATTTGTTCAAAATCAGCCTTCTCCTATCGCAGCATTGGCACTGAATGGCTCGGAAACTTTGCTCGCTGTTGCGAGAGAGAATTCTTCCATCGAACTTTGGAACTTGGAACACAACTTCTTTCAACAGAACGTACGTCTCTTCTATTCTCTGCGGGCTGAACTTCAGCTTGAGAATTCGCGTTCCAAGGCTACACGAGACGTTTTCCGTGTTGCCGACCATCCTATCCTCTTCCTGCTCCACCCTGACTTCAGAGTCGCAACTCTGATACCTCTCCACATGTGAATCTAACCTTAATATCGAATTCGTAGATTATTCCGGCGACCGGTTCTATTCGAAGGCTGAATTTTCTGACTTCTGGATCCGGTGACTCTCAGCGTGTTTTGGCTGCTACTGGTCTTGATGGCGTGGTGCGATTGTACGATATATATAGCCAACGGAAGTTGCTGGAGTATTACATTGGCTGTGGTCCGGTATGGGATCAATGTGTCCTGACCGAGCTCCCAAGAACCTTCTCGTCTTCCGACGCGCTGATCTCGACACACGATGTTCTGGTTTCCGGAGGCGATGATGGCAGTGTGCGCGTGGTGTTTGTGCCTCATGATTTGAGTTATGCGACGTCGTCGTCGTTGGCGCTGGTGGAACACATCGTGCTTCGCGCTGGAAAGCAAAGAGTCATGTCTGTGGCTGCTCAAGTCTCTTCTGATGGCAAGAACGTTTGGATATGGGCTGGTTCCCAGGATGGTCATCTCTATCGATGGGATTTGACGGTCGGTGGACAACACGCTTCCGGACTCACTCCCAAGTCTGTCGCTCCTACCACTTCCATTGACCTCCCACGCGGCGTTTTGCCTTGGTCACTTCAAATCTACAACACACACGCCATGCCAGGCCAAGTGCTCTCGACTGCACCACACACGCTGCTGCTCGGAGACTCAGAGGGACACTTGACAGTCTGGGACGGCGCAATGGGCGTCTTGACTCAAACACTCATTCACCACAAAGCTGATATCTTGAAACTCGTACTAAGCCCTTCTAATGGAAGCTTGTTCTCGGTTGGAGTGGACAATACCATCTCCTTGTTCCAGCGTTCTTCAAACACCACCGTCTTGGGATCATCTTCAATGGATGTAGATGGTAACATGCATTCAATGAATCCTTCTTCTAATTCATCATATGCTTCTGCTGCACCATGGGTATTCGTTGCTCAGAGAAGGTCTCACACTCACGACATCCTCGCTGCCGTAGCCGGCTCTCACTGCCTTTATTCTGGTGGTATCGATACGAAATTGATGGTTCACGAGTATCAGGATCAATTGAAGCTCCCTGGTCGCGCCTACTTGCCCTTCCCCCAACGCGCCGATCTCGTCGCGAGTTTGACCCATGGCACTCCCTCTAAACGTGATCGCATGGTCGTACAACTCGATAACCGCCTTCAAATCTGGAGATTGGGCAAACCGCTCAAGAATGGCAACATTGACCCAAAGACCAATCACCACGACATTCTGGAAGAACAGGCTCTCCTACTCGATATCACGCCCAAAGTCAACGGCCGCATTCAATGCCACGCTTCCTCTTCGAGAGCTCATAGACTGGCCTTCTCGGACAACACTCATACGAAGGTCTTTTGCATTCGCGAGCGCGGCTCCTCCTCGTCTTCTCCGCCCTTGGATTCCTCTTCCCCCTCCTCCAACAGCAACAACAGCCATGTGAATCATCATTCCACTTCACTTCAGCATCAGAGTCAACAACAGATGGGCGGAAGCGACGAGGACAAGTTTCTCGCGGCCTTTTCCGATCCTGTGCTCAATGTTGAGAAGAAGTTGACCATCAAGGGGCCCTCTTCCATCCTACTCTTCACTTCTAATGGTATTCTCGTGCGTGCAACGCCCAATACACACCTCATTCAGACATGGGACGTCAGCGATCCGGATCGTCCTTCGCTCCTCCACACCTTCCACGAGCACTCACACAAGCCTCGCCAGAGCCAAATCTCTACCAAGGCGTCTGCTTCCTCCTCCACTCATCGCGGCCAACAATTCGCCTCATCGAGCACCGAGTCACTCTTACGTCCGATCAACGCCATGGTCTGCTCCCCCTGTGGCAAGTACCTCGCCAGCAGTGACCTTCACAACCGCGTGTTCGTCTTCTCTCTCGAAACCAATCAACTTATCTACTCTCTACCACCATTTGAGGACCAAATCACGGCCATGGTCTTCGACCCGGAGGAATCGCATCTCGCAGTTGCACTCACTTCCAATCGCTTCTGGATCTACAACATTGAATCCAAGTCCATCACAGAGTGGAGCAGGGCTCACGGAAACGATCTTCCCGACAAGCTCACGGATGCACAGGAGAGAATCATCGGCATGGTCTTCCACCCTTCCGTCCCCGGCATGCTCTTCCTCTACGGCCACACGTTCATTTTTTACGCGCAAACCGCTGGCTCTGGTAACCGCATTTGGAAAATGATCAAGGCATACCAACCACTCTTCGTGGACTTTGTGGACGAGGAGGGCCTCGTGGTCATTGAAAGGCCGTGGCTCAAGGTACTTCAACACCTGCCACCACCATTCTATCGCCAGAGATTTGGTACATAAAACACACACATTGCCTGACAATGCACAAAGAGAGACAAGAAGGGAGTTTCAAGATGAATGCATGGTACTGAACGGGACATACAGGGTGGAATCTCCCCACCGCTGGAAACTGCGCAGTTTCGCTTATAGGATCCATTAGAGTACGAAAGTTTACATTGGAGATGATGCACAAGAGTTATGGCTATGGCTATTCAAATAAGGGGTTGGGACTCAATTCGGGTCTGGGAGGAGGTGGAGCGTGTCCCACTCCTCGACCGGAATCCAGCCCGTTCGTCGGTACAGTTCTAAGCCTTCAGATGTAGCACACAGGAATCCCATCCGAGCTTCATGCTCCTCTCGGGCATGTAATAGCGCAGTGTTGATAAGAGCCCTACCAAGGCCCTTGCGCTGATGTGAGGTGGATACAGCCATCGCCC
>Ga0307375_10004354_pt1 | contig 13543 bp, 7 predicted proteins | sample TR1MG_FD_202531 | JGI IMG/M metagenome (GOLD analysis project Ga0307375, IMG submission 202531) | Soil microbial communities from Risofladan, Vaasa, Finland - TR-1 | ecosystem: Environmental > Terrestrial > Soil > Coastal area > Acid sulfate soil | place: Finland: Risofladan, Vaasa | collected...
CGTTGCGATCGATGCGGAACGGGCATCTGGGTATCGATACAGCCAACGTGCCTATCTAATTCAGATCCGCCGCGAAGGTGGACCAATCGTCTTGATAGACCCCATTCAGTGCCCGGATCTCAGCAAGGTAAACGAGACGTTGAAGGACTGCGAATGGATTTTGCATGCAAGTACCCAAGATTTGGCCTGCCTTCGAGAAGTCGGCATTGACCCGAAGCGGATGTTCGATACTGAATTGGGGGCGCGGTTGGCCGGCTGCCCAAGAGTTGGACTCGGCCCACTGATTGAATCGCTTCTCGGTTTCTCGTTAGCTAAGGAGCACTCGGCCGTTGATTGGTCGACCCGTCCGCTTCCTGATTCTTGGCTTGGTTATGCCGCACTCGATGTCGAACTTCTGGTCGAGTTGCGCCAGAGCGTTGCCGAACTCCTTGAGAGTCAAGGGAAACTGGCATGGGCGCGTGAGGAGTTTGACGCAATTCTCAACGCACCAGCGGCAAAGCCGCGAAGTGAGCCTTGGCGACGGACCTCTGACATTCATCAGGTCAAGAAACCTCGAAATCTGGGGGTGGTTCGACAACTCTGGTATGCCAGAGATGAATTGGCGAGGAGCAGCGACATCGCAGCCGGCCGGATCTTACGAGATGCCGCAATTGTTGAAGCCGCGCTCAAACTGCCCGCGAGTACCGACGAACTCCTGGCCATCGCGGCCTTCAAATCAAGAGCCGCATTCGCCCACTCTTCAACTTGGCTTGAAGCCATAGTGCAGGCCGGCGCAATTCCCGAGAGCAAACTGCCCGAGATCGCGCCAAAACTTAATTCATTGCCACCGCCACGAATCTGGCCACAGCGGGCACCGGAAGCCTATGCGCGACTGGAGGCAGCCAAGGCGGCGATCAACGCGCTCGCCCTTGAGGTGAATATTCCGGTGGAGAATCTACTCACCCCCGAGACGCTAAGGCGGATCTGCTGGGAACCCCCCGCGCTGAGCACAGAAACCGAAGATCTGGCTGAAGTTGTCCATTTTCTGGCCGATCGCGGCGCCAGACAGTGGCAGATCCAACAGACCGCGCCGTTAATCTCTAAAGCCTTACTTGCTGGAAGTGAATTACGCAACACTTGAGTTGCGTAATACATTGGTGTCAGCGTAGATTCCTTTTATTACCGAAAAGGAGACCTGGTGTTAAGCAACTTTCTGATCGCGCTGCGAGAAGGCTTGGAAGCGTCACTGATCGTCGGCATCCTCCTTGCCTACGTCGTAAAGACCGGCAGAGTCGGCGCACTTCGCTCGATCTGGTTGGGAGTGGGAATCGCGATCACGTTCAGCCTTGGCATCGGAGCGGTGCTCAGTTTTACCGCCAGAAGCCTGCCGGGGCAATTCGAGCCGCTCTTTGCCGGCGCCACCGCCGTAGGGGCCGTTGCCCTGGTCACCTGGATGGTCTTCTGGATGCGCAGGACGGCCCATCAATTGCAGACTCACCTCCACGATCGACTTGCGGGGGCAATCGGTCCAGTTGCCTTGGCCGCGGTGGCATTCCTGTCCGTGGCTCGCGAGGGACTTGAGACTTCACTCTTTCTCTATACGAACGCCAAGGCCGCCGGTGCCGATTCGGGACCGCTGGTCGGATTACTTCTCGGATTCGCCCTCGCGATCGCTCTTGGCTGGGCCGTTTATAACCGAGCGCTTCACTTGAATCTCGGCAAGTTCTTCTCAATCACTGGAGTTGGCCTAATAATCGTGGCAGCTGGAGTTCTCTCCCATGGCATCGGGGACTTGGAGGAGGCATTCAATCTCCATTCACCCCTGGCTTTTGATGTCCACCGCCTAATTGGCGAGAGCTCGGTCGTCGGCCATCTACTATCAGGCACTATTGGCTTCTCGCCGATAACTTCAATCATGCAGGCCAGCGCCTGGTCCCTCTACCTAATTGTCGTACTCTGGCTCTATCTACGAAAGACAGTTGGCGTCCCGGCCATGGCGCCAGTTTCCGCAAGTGGAAGTCAAGACGCGTCGGCGGTGGTGCAGTTAGTTACTGGCGAGTAACCTCAGGTCGTAGCTAACTAAGGAGCCAAGAATGACCCGCGACGTCTTGCTGGTTGATGCAGTTCGAACCCCATTCGGCAAGGCCGGGAGCCTATATAGCCAGACGCGGGCCGATGATCTGATCGTTAGAGCGATCCGAGGCTTGGTGGAGCGAAGTCCTTCGCTTGATCTGGCTCGAATTGATGACGTCGCCATCGCTGCGGCAACCCAGACTGGTGACCAAGGGATGACCATCGGACGAACGGCCGCGCTCCTAGCGGGCCTCCCACGAAGCGTCCCTGGGTATGCAATTGACCGTATGTGCGCCGGCGCCATGACCGCGGTGACTACGACTGCAAGTGGAATTGGCTTTGGGGCCTATGAAGCCGTAATTGCTGGCGGAGTCGAACACATGGGTCGGCACCCAATGGGCGAGGGAATCGACCCTAATCCAAGATTCTTGGCCGAAAAGATCGTTGACACCGATGCCCTGATAATGGGTGCAACCGCAGAGAACTTGCATGATCGCTTTCCGCATTTAACTCGCGAGCGATGCGATGCCTATGCGGTCAATAGTCAGGCCAAAACAGCCGCCGCCTACAAAAATGGCGTAATTCAGCGCAACTTAATTCCCGTTGCTGTTCGAGACAGCGAGCTCGGCTGGTCGATTGCCACTGCGGACGAGCCACCACGTCCGGGCACGACGATAGAAGCACTTGCCGCTCTTCGCGCGCCTTTCCGCGCTAATGGCCGAGTGACCGCCGGAAATGCGGCCGGGTTAAATGACGGCGCAACGGCAGCGCTTCTTACCTCGAGTGACTTCGCGGCAGAAAATGGCCTTACCGCCAAAGCCCGACTTGTGAGTTTCGCATTTGCCGGAGTGGATCCCGAGATCATGGGCTATGGGCCAATTCCCTCGACCATAAAAGCTCTGGCGAAAGCAGGGCTCTCTTTCGATGACATCGGGCTAATCGAAATTAACGAAGCATTTGCAGTTCAGGTACTTGCCTTCCTTGATCACTTTGGCCTCGACGATGACAGCGCCAAGGTCAACCCATACGGCGGTGCCATCGCGGTTGGTCACCCACTAGCCTCCACTGGCGTGCGGTTGATGCTAAATCTTGCAGAAGGATTTGCCGAAAGGCCGGAGGTTCGTTACGGACTGACAACGATGTGCATCGGTCTGGGCATGGGCGGCACTGTTGTTTGGGAAAATCCGAATTGGAAAGAAACGGCGGCAGCGCGATGAGTACAACCAAAGTAAGCGAAGCTTCAGAGCCAAAGCCGATCGCCGAAGTAGTCACCAAATGTCTCCGACGGGACATTGATCTTTCCCTCTTTGGTTACGAAGGAAAGTTGGCCCTCCTCACCCTTGATAACGGCCTCGACTACAACCGGCCCAACACATTTGGCGAAGAAGGCTTGAAGTTGCTCTCCGCAATGCTTGATGAGGTGTCAAGCGATTCCACCATCGATGTAGTAGCGATAACAGGCAAGCCCTACATTTTGGCCGCCGGTGCAGATTTGTCGAAAATCTCTCAAGTGCACAAGCGAGAGCAAGCGGTGGAAACGGGGCGATTTGGCCATCAGGTTTTTCACAAACTCGCTCAACTTGGCAAACCCAGTTTTGCCTTCATAAACGGCCTTGCTCTCGGTGGTGGGCTTGAGATCGCCCTTCACTGCCAGTATCGAACCGTTGCCACAAACGCCACCTTGGCCCTCCCTGAGGTCTTTCTTGGGCTAGTGCCAGGTTGGGGTGGGGCTTATCTACTTCCTCGTCTGATTGGTCCTGAAGCGGCTGTTCAGGTGATCGTCGGAAATCCATTGAATAACAACAGAATGCTCTCGGGTACCCAATCTCTGGAGCTCGGAATTGTCGACGCAGTGTTCTCGCCACCTGATTTTCTCGAACATTCAGTAGGTTTCGTGGCCGACATCCTTAGCGGCAAGAAGTCCATAATCCGAACCGACCACACTGGCGATGCAAAGAGTTGGCAACGGGCGATCGCGACCGGAAATGCGGCCGCTGCAAAGAAATATGGCGGCGCAGACGTTGATGCGCCAACTCGCGCGCTAGAACTTATCGCCGCCGCCAGAACTAGTACCGCCGAACAAGGATTTGAGGCAGAAAATCAGGCGCTCGCCGATCTGATCATGACCGACGAATTGCGAGCTTCGCTATATGCGTTCAACTTGATCCAGAAGAAGAGCAAGAAAGTAGAAGGCGCACCAAAACCTTCGCTTGCCAAAAAAGTCACGCGAGTCGGCATAGTTGGCGCCGGTTTGATGGCGAGCCAACTAGCTCTGCTCTTCATCCGCAGGTTGAAATTGCCTGTCGTTATCACCGACCTTGATCAAGAACGAGTAGATAAGGGCATCGCATACATCCATGCTGAGATTGCAAAATTAGTTGACAAGGGTCGGATTTCTCGTGATGCAGGTAATCGTCTAACGGGCCTAATAAGCGGTTCGGTGGATCAACAGGTTTATGCAAGCTGCGATTTCGTTCTTGAAGCTGTTTTTGAGGACATGGCCGTGAAGCAGAAACTGTTGACCGCACTTGAGGCGATTGTCTCTCCAGATTGCGTGCTAGCCACTAATACCTCCTCGCTTAGAGTCGAGGAAATGTCAAAACACTTGTCGCACCCCGAACGGGTAGTTGGATTCCACTTCTTCAACCCGGTTGCGCTTATGCCACTGCTTGAAGTTGCTCGAACTCAATTCACAGACGACGAGAGCGTTGCTACAGCGATCTGGATAGGCAAGGAACTTAAGAAAACGATGGTCATCGTCAAGGATGCTCCTGGCTTCGTAGTTAATCGATTGCTCTCGATCTTCTGGGGCGAGGTCACCGATGCCTTCGATGAGGGCACTCCTCTCGACACTGCCGATAACGCATTGATGTCACTCGGCTTGCCGATGACTCCATTCACGCTATTTGGGCTTGTCGGCCCTGCGGTTGCACTGCATGTTTCGGAAATTCTTAACCAGACCCTTGGCGAGCGTTTTGGCGTCAGTGCCAACATGAAAACTATTGTTGAGGGCGGTATTAAGACCTTCTATATCAAAGACGATTCAGGCAAGTTGGTCGCCAACCCGGCAGTTTCAGCGGTCGTCAAACAGGGAAATCAAGTGTCAACTTCTGAACAAGTCAGACAGCGGGCGCTGATCGCCCTTGCCAAAGAGGCGCGCCTGATGCTTGACGAGAGTGTTGTGTCAACGCCCGACGAAATCAACCTGTGCATGATGCTCGGCGCCGGTTGGCCGTTAAGGCTCGGCGGGATCTTGCCCTACCTCGATAACACTGGGATCAGTGAAAGCGCGACGGGTCAGAGATTCCATTCAAAGGGAATCGCAAGTCTGCCGGCGTGATCGGCAGCTCGCCAATCAACTAACTCTTTGGCCAAATTCTCGGCAGTAATGCCAAGATCGGCAAAGATCTCGCTCCGCTTGGAATGTGGGATGAATTCAAGCGGAACGCCAATTGAATGAACAGGCGTGGATACATTGCCCAACATCAGGGCTTGCGAAATCGCATTTCCAATGCCACCAGCGGCAAGCCCGTCTTCAAGTACCACCACCAGGTCGTAATCAACAGCCAGGTCATCAAGGTTCGCGGAAATCGGTCGCACCCAGCATAGGTCGACCACTGTGATGCCGAGATCGTCTCGTTCGGCCAGGCTGGCAGCTTCGAGGGCAAGGGAGGCCATCGCGCCAACGGCTACGAGCAGGATGGTGCGCTTCCCATTGGCCGATTCGTAGAGCACGTCGATCCCATTTTTGGTAGCAATTGCCGGAATCTCAGGACCCACGGCCCCTTTTGGAAATCGGATGAGTGTTGGTCCATCGCTAACTTGGATGGCTTCGCGCAATTCTTTGCGCAGAGTTGTTGCATCACGCGGTGCAGCAACCTTCAATCCAGGAACAATTCCAGAAAGTGCCAAGTCCCAGATGCCGTGATGCGAAGGGCCATCATCGCCGGTCACTCCGGCCCGATCCAAGACAAAGGTCACTTGCGCTTTGTGCATCGCTACGTCAAGGAGTAATTGGTCAAACGCCCGGTTCAAGAAGGTGGCGTAGACGGCAAAAATTGGGTGGAGCCCAGTAAAGGCTAGCCCGGCCGCCGCGGTAACCGCATACTGCTCAGCGATGCCAACATCGATCGTCCGCTCGGGGTAGGCAGCCGCAAAGCGACTGAGACCGGTAGGCCCGAGCATGGCAGCGGTGATGGCGACTACATCTGGACGGTCTTTCCCGATCGCCAGGAGTTCTTCTGAAAAAATGTTGGTCCAAGAAGTCCCCGCGGGGGCCAGCGGCAATCCAGACTCGGGGTCAACGATCCCTACTGCATGAAACCGTTCAGCATCATCCAATACGGCCGGAAGATGTCCCCGCCCCTTTTCAGTGATCACATGAACAATGACCGGACCGCCAAATTCCTTGGCTCGACGCAGAGCAAATTCCACCGCTTCGATGTCATGACCGTCTACCGGTCCTATGTACTTAAGACCCAAATCTTCAAACATGCCCTGTGGGGCGACAATATCTTTGAGTCCCTTTTTCAACCCATGCAGGGTTTCATAAATGGGCTGGCCTACGACCGGCGTCTTCTCGAGGACACCTTTCCCCCAATCGAGGAACCGTTCGTAACTTCTTGTGGTGCGCAGTGTGGCAAGGTGATTTGCCAACCCACCGACAGTTGGTGCGTATGAACGTTCATTATCGTTTACGACTATTACTAAAGGGCGGGTCTTGCTTGCTGCAATATTGTTCAGGGCTTCCCACGCCATCCCACCAGTAAGAGCGCCGTCACCGACAATTGCCACCACATGTCGATCTGCTTGCTTGGATATTTCATAACCGCGGGCGATCCCATCGGCCCAGGAAAGTGCAGTTGAGGCATGCGAATTCTCAATTACGTCATGTTCGCTCTCGCCTCGATTCGGATAGCCAGACAGCCCTCCGCGTTGTCGTAAATTGGCGAACCCAGCGCTCCGGCCGGTGAGCAATTTGTGTACGTAGGCTTGGTGACCGGTATCCCAGAGAATGGTGTCTTTTGGCGATAGAAATATTCTGTGAACCGCGATGCTTAGTTCAACCACACCAAGATTTGGACCGAGGTGACCGCCGGTTTTAGAGACTGCTTCGATCAGGAAATCACGGATCTCCTGCGCCAGCCGGTCCAGCTGCTCGTAGGTGAGGTCGGCTAGGTCTGCAGGGGTCCGCAACGACTCCAAGCGGCTCATGCCGGGTCCCCCTACCGATTGAGTACGGCTCGCACCGCAAGCCAGGTGGTCATTCTAAACCCTGCGAGCGCCCGAGAACCTTTCCAGTGATTCGGCGACCAGTGTGACTTGTCGCTCCAAGGCCGTCAGAGTTGCCAGGCGCTTGCCCAGCATTTCGACGGCACTTTCGATTGCCTCAGGAGTCAGCAGTGAGTGCATGTCCACCCTGATTCGAGCAAGAAGTTGGGTCAGTGCCGCCAACTCCGCCCTTACCTGTACCAGGGCTAGCTGAGCAAGCAATACGGGGTGGCGGCGGGCCACTTCAAATGCCCGATATTCACCGGGAAGTTGATCAAGGAGCCAGCCCGCGGCTCGGATCTGCCACTCCTCATTCGAAGGTGGCGGAACTTCCGCGGGCCAACCTGGACGCACCTGGCTCAATCGTCAAGCAGCGAGCGCAGCACATATTGCATGATTCCACCGTGCCTGAAGTAGTCCGCCTCGCCAGGCGTATCAATTCGGACTCGAGCCCCGAAAGTCTTTTCGCCGGCGCTGACCTCGACCTCACGTGGGATTGATCCACCATTGATCGTGGCTATGCCGCTGACTCCAAAAACTTCGGATCCGATCAAGCCAAGAGTCTCGGCACTCTCCCCCGGAAGGTACTGCAGCGGAAGGACGCCCATGCCGATTAAGTTCGACCGATGAATGCGCTCGTAACTCTCCGCAACGACTACCCGAACACCAAGGAGCGCGGTGCCCTTTGCTGCCCAGTCGCGCGACGAGCCCGACCCGTACTCTTTGCCGGCGAGAATGACCAGCGGAATATTGGCGGCCTGATATGCATTTGAGGCATCGTAGATACTCACTACTTCGCCATCGGCGAGGAAGTTCCTGGTGAACCCACCTTCAACATCATCGAGCAATTGATTCTTCAGGCGAATATTGGCGAAGGTTCCCCGAATCATGACTTCGTGATTTCCTCTACGTGAGCCATATGAGTTGAAGTCCGATCTGGCTACGCCATGGTCAAGTAGATACTTTCCGGCCGGCGAATCAACTTTGATTGAGCCAGCTGGCGAGATGTGATCGGTGGTAACCGAATCGCCAAGCTTGGCTAAAACTCTTGCACCTGACAGATCCGCAACCGGCTCTGGCTCACGCTTCATTCCATCGAAGTACGGAGGTTTACGAACATAAGTTGATTCGCTATCCCATTCAAAGGTATTGCCAACTGGAGTAGACAACGCTTTCCAGCGGTGATCGCCTTCGAATACTCCCGCATAGTCCTTAGCGAACATTGCCGGAGAAATAGAAGTATCTATTGCGGACTGAATTTCAGCCGGAGTCGGCCAGATATCGCGAAGGAATACCGACTGGCCAGCCGAATCCTTTCCAAGTTCATCATGTTCGAAATCAAAGTTCATGGTTCCAGCAAGCGCATAAGCCACTACTAGCGGTGGCGAGGCAAGATAATTCATTTTCACATCAGGATTGATGCGGCCTTCGAAGTTTCTGTTTCCTGATAAAACCGCAGTCACGGCAAGATCATTTTCGTTGATGGCTTTGCTGACTGGCTCTAGCAGGGGTCCCGAGTTTCCGATACAGGTCACACAGCCGAATCCGACCAAGTTGAATCCAAGTTTATTCAAGTAAGGCACTAAACCGGCTCGCTCGTAGTAATCCATAACCACTTTAGAACCAGGGGCAAGAGTTGTCTTCACCCAAGGCTTGGAGCTCAAGCCTCGCTCCACGGCCTTGCGGGCTAGTAGTGCCGCGGCGAGCATGACCGACGGATTCGAGGTATTCGTACAGGACGTGATTGAGGCAATGACAACTGCACCGTTGTCGATTTTCGTTAAACCGCCGTCAAGATCTACCGTTACCGGAGTGCTCTCCTTACCTGCCTCGACATAGGCGCTAAGCGCGGTCTGAAAAGCCGACTTTGAGCCGGTCAACGGAACACGGTCTTGGGGTCTTTTCGGTCCAGCGATCGATGAAACCACCGTCGCCAAGTCCAATTCAATTACTTCGGAGAACCGTGGCTCGTGCGCTGGCTCATGCCAGAGACCTTGAATTTTGGCATAGGCCTCGACCAGGCTCACTTGCTCTTCGCTTCGACCAGTCAGTCTGAGGTAACGCAGCGTCTCCTCATCAATTGGGAAGATCGCGCAGGTAGATCCGTACTCAGGGCTCATGTTTCCGATCGTCGCTCGGTTAGCCATTGGCACATCTGCCACTCCGGGACCATAAAACTCGACAAATTTGCCTACCACGCCGCGGCGCCGGAGCATCTCGGTGATGGTCAGCGCGAGATCGGTGGCCGTCGTCCCGGCCGGGAGTTTTCCGTCCAATTTGAAGCCAACTACCGCTGGAATCAACATGGAGACCGACTGCCCCAGAAGTGCGGCTTCGGCTTCAATGCCGCCCACTCCCCAGCCCAACACGCCAAGTCCGTTGACCATAGTGGTGTGTGAATCCGTGCCTACGGCGGTGTCAGGGAAGGCTCGCTTAATTGTGCCAGCCTTGCCGGGTACATCTCGGGTCATAACCACGCGCGCCAGAAATTCGATGTTGACTTGGTGAACGATTCCGGTACCTGGCGGAACGACCTTAAATTCATCAAAGGCGCCCTGGCCCCAGCGTAGGAATCGATAGCGCTCTTGGTTTCTCGTGTACTCAATATCGGTGTTCTTCTCGAACGCATCCGGTCGGCCGAAGACATCGGCAATCACGGAGTGGTCGATGACTAATTCCGCTGGCGCCAATGGGTTGACTCGCTCCGGGTCACCGCCCAAATCTTTGATCGCTTCCCGCATCGTCGCTAAATCAACAACGCAGGGAACGCCAGTGAAATCCTGCATGATCACCCTGGACGGCGAGAATTGAATCTCAGTTTCGGTATTCGATTTTGGATCCCAATCGGCGAGCGCTCGAATCTGACTGGCGGTTACATTTGCGCCATCTTCGGTGCGCAGCAGGTTCTCCAGCAGCACCTTGAGGCTAAACGGAAGGTTCTGAGCCCCAGCTAAGGCAGGGACGCCGGAAACCTTGAAAATCTCGAATTCGCTCGTTCCTACCTTGAGCGTTGATTTTGCGCCGAAAGAGTTACTGCTCACGCCATCTCCAACCGTCAATGTATCTTGATATCAAGATACCTTCTCGCCTTACGACGTTCAAGTACAAATCTCAAATAGCGCTACGCATTCGACGTGGTGGGTCATTGGAAATAGGTCGAAGGCGCGGACCTGCCGCAATGAGTAGCCCAGATCCCGAAGATACGCCGTATCTCGGGCAAGCGCGGCCGGGTCGCAGGCCACATATGCCAACCGGCGCGGTTCTAGTGTGGCAACCGCGGTTAAAACCTTCAAGCCCGCCCCCGACCTGGGCGGATCCAGAACCGCAAAATCTATTGACCCTTCCGATGCCAGGTCTCGCAAGACAGCGAGTGCTTCACCGCGGTGGATTTTGACATTTGTCGATCGCCCGAAGACGGCCTTCGCATCGGCTGTTCCGCTAGTCGAGGACTCCACCAGATGAATCAGACCGGTTGACCCCAACTCTGAGAGCAGAGCTCCGGTAAAGAGCCCAGATCCGGCATACAGATCCACGCCAATCTCTCCAGCTTTCGGAGAGAGGCAATCAATAACAGCTCGAGACAAGGTCACTGGGGCACCCGGATGAACCTGCCAGAAACCATCGGCGGCCACCTCAAAGGTGCGGCCGAGAACCTTCTGGCGTACCTTCTGGCGACCGACAACTTCTCTCATTGCTTCGTCGGTGCCTGAGTTTTGAGTAACAACACTCGACCGATCGCCCAAATTGCCGATCGTCACCTGGACAGTTGAATTTGGTGGCCACCTTTTGACAAGAACATCATTATCGGAATTATCGGCATCATCAATTAGGCCCGGTACTGAAATCAAACACTCATCAATGGGAATAATGTCGTAGGAGTGGTTTCTTCTTAAGCCAAGCCGGCCCTTTGAGTCCGCTTTAAAACTCATTCTGGTTCGCCAATGCAATCCCCGACCGGCAGAATCAAATTCGTTTGGGACTTCTTCAACTTCTGGTCGCAGATCAATCTTGGCTAGCCGCTTGAATTGCTCTTCAATCACATCTGCTTTAAGAGCCCGCTGGGCGCTAATCGAAACATGTTGAAAATCGCAGCCGCCGCACTCCCCGGCATACTTGCAAGGAGGGATGACTCGATCCGCAGACGGTTCAATAATTCGCACAACGTCGGCTCTGGCGAAGTTCTTGGCTAAGCTAGTGATCACGACGACTGCTCGTTCTCCGGGCAAGGCGTGTCGTACAAAGATCACCTGACCATCATGCCGAGCGACACAGTGACCACCATGAGCAATGGCACCAATCACCACTTCAAGTTGCTGGTCTATTTCGAGCAAGAGTTTCACAACAACTTACTTCTCATCACTCTGGCTTCGGGCGCGCCAATCTCGAATCGAAACAATGGGCTGATCTGCGCGTTCTAAAACTGCCTCAGATGAGGCCAACTGCCATGGCACACTTGTCACCATCACCCCGGGCGAGAAACGCAACCGAGCCTTCAAGCGGAGGGCGGATTGGTTGTGCAGCAATTGCTCCCACCAATGTCCAAGCACGTATTCAGGAATGAATACTGTAACTAAATCTCGCGGCCCTTCCCGACGAATCATACGAACGTGGTCGATAATCGGTTTTGTGATCTCACGGAAGGGGGAGGCCAGAATCCGAAGCGGCACTGGGATCGCACGGCGTTCCCACTCGGCCACCAGCAAACTCGTTTCCTTCGGGTCCACATCAACAACTAATGCTTCAAGAGTGGTGGGCCTGGTCGCCCTTGCGTAGGCGATTGCCCGCATTGTCGGCCGATCAATTTTTGAAACCAAGACCACTACGTGTGTTCTCGCCGGCAGCAATTGAGGCTCGTCTTCTGCAACCGCCAGTTCTCTTGCCACATTGTTGTAGTGGCGACGAATTCCCTTCATAAGGACGAACAGGACCCCCATCGCCAGAATTGCCATGTAGGCACCCTTGGTAAATTTGGTCAACAGAACGACCACTAAAACGGTGGCCGTCATGCACAGGCCAAAAGCATTGATGGCGCGTGAGCGAATCATTCGCCGCCGCACCGAAGGGTCCTGCTCGAGCTTCAGATTCCGGTTCCAGTGTCGAATCATTCCGAACTGACTCATGTTGAAGGAGACGAAAACCCCGACAATATAAAGTTGAATGAGTCGCGTTACTTGGGCGTCGAAGGCGATGATCAGAAACACCGCAGCCAGGGCGAGAATGATAATGCCGTTCGAATAAGCCAGTCGGTCTCCGCGATTCTGGAGCTGGCGAGGCAACCATTTATCTTGTGCCAGGATCGAGGCTAATACTGGAAAACCATTAAATGCGGTGTTCGCAGCAAGCACCAAGATCAGGCCCGTAACTGCCGTGATGTAATAAAAGCCGACCGGAAAATGGTCAAAGACGGCTCGAGCCAACTGCGCCATAACGGTCTCTTGGGTGTATGTGTTTCCCACTGGAACACCATTACGAAGCAGTTGGGTACCGGGGAATTCCGCCACCCGCATATGCATCAAGTTGGCCAACACGATGACGCTCATAAGCATTGTTACAGCCAGAGTCCCGAGAAGCAGGAGTGTGGTCGCGGCATTTTTTGATTTCGGAGAACGAAATGCGGGGACCCCATTGCTGATTGCTTCGACACCGGTGAGGGCGGCACAGCCAGAGGAGAACGCTCTTAGAATCAAGAACGAAGCCGCGATACCCGTAAAGCCGCCGCTAAAACTCGAACTGGTTTTGAAGGACAACCCGGAACTCTCGGCCATTGGAAGGTTGTGGCCTAGGTAATATCGATAAAACCCATAGCCAGCCATGAGAAGCACGCCAAACATGAAGCCATAGGTTGGGATTGCAAAGGCAGTTCCCGATTCGCGAACGCCACGCAGATTAATAGTCATCAGCAGAAGAACGAGCAAGGCAGCGTATATAGCCTCATGTCCGCGCAGGAAAGTAAGCGCGCTAGCCGCATTCTGAACCCCGGACGAAATCGAAACGGCCACCGTGAGCACGTAATCCACCAACAGCGCACTTGCCACGGTGAGCCCGGCAGTGGGTCCAATGTTTACCGTCGCCACCTCATAATCCCCACCGCCGCTGGGATAGGCGTGAACATTCTGTCGATAGGACGCCACAACGGTGAGCATCACAACTGCGACTACGATTCCGATCTTCCAAGAGAACGCATAGGAAGACAGGCCAGCAACGGAGAGAGTCAGAAAGA
>Ga0307375_10004355_pt1 | contig 13542 bp, 15 predicted proteins | sample TR1MG_FD_202531 | JGI IMG/M metagenome (GOLD analysis project Ga0307375, IMG submission 202531) | Soil microbial communities from Risofladan, Vaasa, Finland - TR-1 | ecosystem: Environmental > Terrestrial > Soil > Coastal area > Acid sulfate soil | place: Finland: Risofladan, Vaasa | collected...
GATCCGAATCTCGCGGCGGCCAACATCAAGAGCGGCACGAGCATCTTCGGCATTGCGGGCTCGTTTACCGGCAACAGCGCCAAGCTGCTCAAGACCAATCAGACCATCTGCTACGATGCCACCGGCGCGGTCATCACCTGCACCGGCACCGGTCAAGACGGAGAATTACAAAAAGGCGTCGCGCGTTCGTACACCGACAACGGCGACGGCACCATCACCGACAACAACACCGGGCTCATCTGGCAGAAGCAGGACAATGCCACGACCTATGCCTGGGCGGCCGCCCTCACCTACTGCAACGCCAATACTGCCGCTCTCCCCGGCACCGGCTGGCGCCTCCCCAACGTCTATGAGCTCTACTCGCTCGTGGACTTCGGCGTCGCCGCCGCGCCGTTTATCAACCTCACGTATTTCCCCGCTACGCGAAGTAACTACTACTGGTCGAGTACTACCTATCCTGCTGGCTATTCCTACGCCATGGTCGTGTACTTCACCAACGGCTTCGCGAACTACGACAGTAAGCCTGCCAGCGACTACGTCCGCTGCGTCCGAGGATAATTGGCTCTTGGGCTCTTTGGGCATTTTCTTCGGATTTTTCAGAAGTAGCGAAGTCTGACTTCGCTACTAAAAATAGCTGTGGCACAATATTCCCATCTTCCCATCTACAACACCGCCTTCGGCCTGCTCCGCGAGCTCTACGAGCGCGTGCCGAAATTCGGGAAACAGTACAAGTATCTCCTGGGAGAGAAGCTCATCGGCGCGAATATCGGGATCATCCGCCTCATCCTCGAGATCAATAATACGCGCGAGCCGCCGCGGCGCAGGGTGCTGCTCGAAGAGCTTGTATGGCAATCGGAATCGGTCATCATCCTCTTACGGATAGCCAATGAGCTGAAACAGCTCGGCGGCGAGAAGGGGTATCTGTATCTCTTAGAAAAGACCGTCGGTCTTTCGAAACAGGCTGAGGGCTGGAGGAAAAGCGTCTCCTGAAAGGGGCGCTTCCGTTAATCAGGGAGTGCGACGTGTGCGGCGCTCGCGAGTGTCTCTATCTGCCGGTCGTGCCGCGCGAGATGAGCGGCGCCTGCGCCGTTCTCGGTCCGCAGGTCTTGAATAGCTCCGGCGATGCCATCGAGAGTATTCTCCATGCGCCCGAAAGCGACGGCGAGCGTGTCTATCTTCTCGTTCACGTCGCTAAATCCCACCTGCATATCGGCGCGCAATTCAGCGAGCTCGTCCTTGGTCGCGAACCCCTTCAGATCGTCCTTGGTCGCGAACCCCTTCAGATCGTCCTTGGTCGCGAACCCCTTCAGATCGTCCTTGGTCGCGAACCCCTTCAGATCGTCCTTGGTCGCGAAAACCTTTTTTAATTTCGTGATGTCCGTGTCCGTAATCATGCAAGGAAGTATAGCACCCCTTGATAGCGTTTCTCCACGGTGACTATGCATTTCACCCTGCTACACTGAGTATGCCTGTCTGAAATGAGACATGCTGAGGGCTGGAGGAAAAGCGTTTCGTGAATTACGAAACGTGTCCCCAGAATCCCTCATCTGCGGATGGGGGAGCGTGGGTTTGGGAATCCAGCTTCCGCTCCTCGGCCTCTCCAAGAGGGGTCGGGGGATAAACGCACTCGATAGTCATGGACAGTCGGAAGCTTCATCCGTCGGCGCTACGCAGAGTAACAACTACTGGTCGAGTACTACCTATCCTGCTAACTATTCCAACGCCATGAACGTGAACTTCAACAACGGCAACGCGAACAACAACGGTAAGACTAACAGCAACTACGTCCGCTGCGTCAGAGCACTCCCGCTTCCAACCCTCAGCCTGCTTCGCTTTCTTCACACATGGAGACCATCTTCACTCTAGAAAACCTCTTCAAAGCCTACAAGGAGTGCCAGAAAGGCAAGAAGAACACCGTCAATGCTCTTGAATTTGAATTGCATCGCGAGAAGAATCTCATCAGGCTCCTCGAGGAGCTGACCAGCCGGAGGTATGAGATCTCCCGGCATATCTGCTTCATCGTCACTCACCCGACACCGCGAGAGATCTTCGCCGCCGATTTCCGCGACCGGATAGTCCACCATCTCTTGTGTAATGAGATAAGCGGCATGTTCGAAGCGGACTTCATCACCCGCTCGTATGCCAACCGCAAAGGTAAGGGCACGCACAAGGCCGTCGAGCAGGTGAGGAGCGATACGCGGCGCGCGAGAAGAGGGGCCGGAGAAGGGTGGTATATCAAGCTCGACGTACAGAGCTTCTTCCGTTCCATCGACAAGGACCTATTGTTTTCCCTCGTGGAAAAGAAAATCGCCTCCGCTTCCGGAGCGTCGTGCCAGAAGATGCATTGGAGAGAGGAAGTGCTGTGGCTCGCCCGCAAGATCATCTTCCATGACCCGACGAAGAATTATTTCTATAAAGGCGACCCGGACAAGAAGTCTCTCATCCCGAAGCATAAGTCGCTTTTCTACGAGAACGGCAAAGGATTGCCTATCGGCAACCTGACCAGCCAGTTTTTCGCCAACGTGTATCTGAACGAGCTTGATCGATTCGTGACCGCGACGCTCGGCGTCGTGAGTTATGTCAGGTATGTGGACGATTTCGTGTTGGTGTGCAGGAGTAAGGGCGAGCTGAAATCCCTCATAACCCCGATAGATCGCTTTCTTGAAGAAAATCTGGCTCTAAGGCTGCATCCGGGCAAGGTACAGCTCCAAGAGACCAGGAAAGGGGTCGATTTCCTAGGCTATTTCATCAGGCCGAACTACACATTGGTGCGGCAGAAGGTGGTCAGGCGGTGCAAAGCAAGGCTCCGCGAGATGCTCCCTGCGGCGGGCAGTAACACGCATGAAGGCAGGAAAGCGGCGACGGGCGCCTTGCCAGTGCTTAATTCATATTACGGCCATTTCGGCCACGCGCGCAGTTTCAATCTGAGGAAACATCTCTATCTCGAACACATGGGGGAGATGACGGGCCTCTTTGAGACAGACGAGACATGTTGTTCCCTAAGATTGAAGCTGATTAGCGAAGGCTGACGTCGCTAATCGGGTGCGCCTGGGGACGCCTTGCGGACGATGAAGAACGGGGTCATCTCGCTGTCTTGGCCGGCGGGATTATCGCGGAGGAGCTCGCGGATGAACTTCTCGGTGATAGCGCCGGTCGATTTGCCGAGCGAGAATGCGCCGCGATAGTTGGCGTCGACGATGACAGCTTCGACGCCGAAGCGTTCCTTGATACGGCGTGCGACATCGTCCGGCTTGTAGGGGGCCTTCTTCGCGTAGTCTTTGAATTCTTCTATCGTCCAGGACATGGGGCAGTCGATGGACTTCGCTTGCTTGCCGACGAGGTAGTAGAAGGCGCCTTTGATGCCGAGCGGGCGGGTGAGCGCCGACACCGCTGCGGCGAAGAGGACGCGCAAGTATCCGGCCTCTTCGATGAGGAGCTGCATCGCCGGCGCGGTGCCGTGGCCCATGCCGCGGAATTGCGGCGTGCCGGCGTAATTGCGCACCCGCTTGGCGAGCAGTCGCGCGAGCCATGAGGTCTTCACGTCGGCCGCGCGGAGGATGCGGCCCTGGCAGACGCACACGACCTTCTCGCTCACGAAGAGGATATCGCCCGATTGCAGGTGCGGACGGGCGTATTCCTCGAGGAGGGCCATGAGATCGTCGTTCGCCTCGATAAGACGAGTCTTCAAGGGGAGGCGCAGATAGCGGACGCCGGCGACTTCTGACTCGAGTTTCTTCCCCTCATTTGGTACAAAGTCGGACATGCGATACAGTATACCCTAGCACTCAACGATAGATACTGGAGATTTGATTTTATTAGTAACGTTTATCTATATGAATACGCGCGTTGAGTGCTGGGTATAGCCTCATGACTACGAAAAAGAAAAAACCGGTCTGTCCGGAAGGGTTGCAAGTGAAGAGGTCGAGCGCAGGGCTCGGCCTTTTCGCGACGCGCCCGTACAAGAAAGGGGAGCGCATCATCGAATACTTCGGCCGCGAAATCTCGAAGGAAGAGGAATACACGAGCAGGAGTCAATACCTTTTCGAGGTGAACAGCAGGAAGACCATCGACGGTTCAGCTCGCGAGAACTTCGCACGATATATCAATTATTCTCACAAGCCGAATTGCGAGCCGAATATCGTGAAGGGTCGCGTCTGGATCGATGCGATCAAGGGCATCAAGCCGGGCGAAGAACTCTCCTACGATTACGGCGATGAGTTCTTCGAGGAGCACATCAAGCCGTACGGCTGCAAGTGCGTGAAGTGCGCGGCGAAATAGAGAGAAGAAAAAGAAGCGGCCCGCGAAAGCGGGCCGCTTCTTTTTCTTAATGCCTCGGGAACCGCAGCATGAATGCCGCAGTCGTGGTCGGAGCGTTCAGGGCGCCGAGCGCGTAGATCTGGCTGAGCGAGGTCGTGCCGCCTCTCTTCAAGTAGTCGCCACGAGCCGCTTTATAACCGGCTTCCTCCACGAGCGCGGTCGTCGTGGCGTCGTGCTGCCCGAACGGATAGGCGAATTCGTTCACGGTGATGCCGAGGGTCTTCTCAAGGAGAAGCTTGCTCCCGTCGATCTCATTCCAGAGCTTCGCCGGATCGGTGATCTTCGTGAGGAACGGATGGGAACGGGTATGGTCGCCGATCACCATGCCGGCCTTGAGCATCGTGCGGAGATTATCCCACGTGAGGAACCCGCGATGCCCGATCGGATTGGTGAAGACGAAGAACTCCGCCGTGTAGTGATACTTTTCCAGGATAGGGAAGGCGTAGGTGAATTGGTCGCTCCAGCCGTCGTCGAAGGAGAGGATAATCGGATCGCTCGGGAGCGGCGTGCCTTGTTCGAGATGGCTCTCAAGCGCGGCGAATGTCGTGATGTGATAGCCGGCGTCTCCCAGGTATTTCATCTCGGCATCGAATACTTGCGGCGTGTGCGCGAGCGCCGTCACCGCGCGGCTGTCGCTCGGATAGCTCGGCCGGACGATGTGGTAGACGAGGATAGGCACGAGCATGTCAACCGGAGATGACGTCGCCGTCGCGACGGCGTCGGCGCTCGTCGCGGCCGGCGGCTCTCCCGCGAAGTATGGTTGCGTATTCTGGATCCGCACCTCGGCCGCCTCGTTCGAGTAGCGCGTCCAGAGAGAGGCGCCGCCGCCCGCGAGAGCGATGCCGAGGATAGCGAGCAGTATCTTCGCGCGAGCGGAAGGAAGCATGTCTGGCAGTATAACGAAGGTCGGTGTAGTATGCACTCATATGTTCGGATTCTCTCTCGGCGGTGCAGGCGTTGATGTCAAAGAGGCGCACGCGCGTCTTCTTGAAGGCGGCGACCACGTGCTCGTCGACGTCCGCAGCCATGACGAAGTGCGCGCGCAGGGCATCCGCGGGGCGGTGAACGTGCCGCTTGATCGTCTCGAGCAAGCGGCCGAGCAGCTCAAGGGGTACGAGTCGGTCCACATCATCTGCCGGTCAGGTGGTCGGAGCACTATGGCGACGCAGATGCTCCACGAGCTCGGCGTGACGCATGCGAAGAATGTCTCGGGCGGCCTCATCGCCTGGGAGAGTGCCGGTCTCCCTACAGTCTAGAGCCGCCATTGCGGCATCCTGTTTTTCGGTTAGAATGCAAAAGTACCGTTTGTGAATCGAGCTCCGGTGTAGCTCAATGGTAGAGCAGCGCCCTGTTAAGGCGTTGGTTGTAGGTTCGAGTCCTACCGCCGGAGCCCGATTCAGAAATAAACACAAAAGAGCCGTTTAACGGCTCTTTTGTGTTTTTATGAGGAGGGGATAAGTGTTCCTTACAAGTTAGGGTGGTATATACTTAGATATATACCATGGCTCGCAAAGAAAAAAGAACATATGCCGATCGTGCGGAGTATCTGAAAAAAGCGGTTACCGACCGGCGGCGGAAATTAAAGCAAATGCTTATCGAGTACAAGGGCGGTGCTTGTGTGATATGCGGGTACAAAAAGTATGCGGGCGCATTTGATTTGCATCATCTCGATCACTCTCAAAAGGATTTCGGACTATCCGTACGAGGACTCACTCGTTCGTGGGAGAAACTTAAAGCAGAGGCAGACAAGTGTGTCCTTGTTTGCGCCAACTGCCATCGAGAAATTCACGGCGGGATTGTTGAGATTTAAGAGACAAAAGAAAAACCGCTCAATCGTAGCCGCTTCCTTGTGTTTCGGGATTTTACGTGTACGCTTGCGGCTAATGAGGAAATTCGTATTGGGCATGTTTCTTGCGACGCTTCTTTTCCAAGTGCCGACGGTGCATGCGGTTTCCGTAAGCGGCTACTATAAGAGCAACGGCACTTATGTGCAGAGCTACGAGCGTACGGCGCCTGACGGGGATCCTTACAATAACTACAGCTACCCGGGCAACTACAACCCAAATACTGGCAATATTACGGGCGGGAATCCGGATACTTACCTCAGTCATTACTACGACACTTCCGGCAGCTCATATTCTGTCCCGACCCCTTCCTATTCCTACCCGACGATTCCATCTTGCCCGCTGAATTCTTATTATGACGGCTCGTTCTGTACTTGTGATTCTGGCTACGTAGTGGGGACCGATTATTTGGGAAGTCAGTCGTGCGTATCGGGGTATACGAAGTGTACAGACATGATGGGTTATGGAGCACAATACAATTCGACATCGAACACTTGTTCGTGCGGCTATGGGTACGTGGAGAGCGCAGGGAAGTGTGTAAGCGGGACGACGTATTGTACGGACACAGTCGGGCTTATGTCGGAGTACAATAGCGCCACGAAGCAGTGCGAGTGTATGTCGGGATACGAGTATGACGGATCGTCATGCGTCTACAAGGAGACTACGCCAACCTATTACCCCACGGCTACCTACACCGCTTCAGCAGCCAATGCTTTTTATTCAAACTGTCCTTCGAACTCCCACCAATCGTCGACAGATTCGACTAAGTGCCAGTGCGACACTGGGTATCAGCCGGATTCGACCAACAGCAGCTGTGTCGTCATATCTGCTCCGGTAATCGTCAGTCCGGCCAACTCGGGCTCCAAGCTCACTGCCGCACAAGAAAGCGCTATCATCTCGCTTCTGCAATCTTTCGGTGCTGACGCATCAGTCATCGCAAACGTCGAGACATCGCTGGGGAGATAAGCCTTACTCGAGAAAACAATAGTGGCTGCCACTATTTCTCAACCATGCCCGCCAGTGAACTGACGAGTTTAGGTCGTTGCCTTGCGGCTATTCGGTTTACCCATTCATTATACGAAAGGTATATACTTATGACAAATGAGAGAAATGATAAAGGAAAAGCTCATTAAGCTTTTTGAAGACCCTGATTGGAGAGGGCAGATTTCAGATTTCTATCCAAGATGGAAAGTGGAGATTCTTTGGAACATGGTTGATTTCGTCCGTGAAGGCAAATACCTCGAAGAGGCCATGTTCATTGCTGAGTCCTTTGTCGACGATCCAGACCCAACAATTGACGATTCGACCAATCAAGAGATTCTAAAAGGCGAGGATGCAAGAGCCATAGTTACTGTCAGAGGAACGCTTGCGTGGCTTCTGAACGTAATCGTTGGCACACTGAACGCTTCTTATTACTCTCGCGTCATAAGCCTCTTGGAAAAACTCTGTATCGACGATGCGGTATACGTGCGCCAACAGGCCACATATCCACTTGCCGGGTTAACCCTAAACCTTCGAGCGGAACGCAATCCAGATGGAAGTGTTTTCCCATTTTCTGTGGCCGACAAAGAACGAGTTCGTGGCCTTGCGTTTCTAATGTTGGAACAAAATAAGCAATATCCGAGGGTATTGGAATTGCTAGCGAATGTATTTGAAAAGTTACGTCTCCTGGACGAACAAAAAGCACTTTATGTATTGAAAAGCTTCTTGTATAAGCCCGAAGGAGGATTTAACCCTGATTATGTAACTCACGAAATTGCGCCTCTCCTTATTTTCTTTGCTGAGTTTAGAAGAGACCACGAGCCGGGGTTTAATTCAGCGGAGTTTGAGACCTTGTTGATGACAGTTATCGAGTCAGCATCTCCACGCCTAAAAACTACGATTGTGTGGCACATTTGGAAGACAATCGAGAATGATCCGAAGACATATCCACGTTTGAGAAAATATATTCCCATATTCTTTAAGGGCGAATTTGAGGAGGAGCCACTTAGTCAATATGAGTTCTTGATTGAGAAAATTCTCTTGCAATCCCCGACCGATGCCGTTGAGGTTTTCAAAATGGAGATAGATTATCTTAAACGCGCTTTGTATAAGAAACCGTTCCAAGAAAACTGGACACTCTGGTTCCATAATCCTGAGAGTATTGTCGAAGCGGTTGCTGAAAACGACCCAGGAAGTTTGCTTGGCATACTCGATGTGTTGAAAGAAATTTCTTTGCGACACGGTTATATTGGCGACGTTACCAAGGTTTTTTCCTCATTCAGGAAGGCGCCCGCAGAACTTCAAGAACAGTTGTCGACAGAAATTACGCCAATGTACGAGACACTTCGCGCGGTGATGCCGAATTTACCACCGCTTTAAGGTTATGGCCTATTCGTTCCCCAATGACTTGGATGATATAAGGAGTTTCTATAGGAACGGGGGTAGTTATTTTGGAAGCTTTCTTCCTCAAATGGTTGATCAACTTCCATTGGCTAATGACCCACTTCTCCGAAGTAACGTCGCTCAGGCGGTTAACCAACGAAGCGCGTCCTTCAACTTCCTGCTTAGGAAAATGGTTCCGGTAATGCTTTGCACGGCATGGGAGAACTTCAAGGAAGAGCTCAAAGCCACAGATAATCCGAGATATACGACACACTTTAATCCGCTCACTAAATGGCATAGCGAACCTATACGCGAGATTGCTCTCATTCGCCATTGCATTATTCATAAAAACGGTAAAGTCGATTCTAATTATTTAGCTGATAGCCGTCTTAAAACTTTCAATACCGCGGGGTTCTTAATTGACTTTACCGATATTGAGCTCGACCTGCAGTTCAAGATGTTTGAGGATGCGTACACAAAGATAATCATTTAATACTATGAAAAAGCTAGCTGTCTACAACCTAGAGTTCCCTCCGAACGTCCGAGATATGACTATGTGTGGCTATAGATTTTCTCGTATAGAGAACTATGACGAAGCATTTTCAAAACTCGCACATAGAATTACTGTCTCCGGTGGCGAGTTTCCCATAATCCCAACCACTGGCTCCCATCAACAAACGGCCTTTGTTGAAGTTCCAGAAACGGAAGAAGACCCCGTTCTTCCGTGGGATAAAAAGGGAGGATATACGAAACTGCAGGATGTTCTACTGTTTCTAACTCTTTTTACCGGGAGAAATGTTTTCGCACTTAACCCCGGCGAAGAGAAATATCCTCTTAGACCTGATCCACGAGAGCACGTTTACGGAGGGCAGTTCCATCTATCTGCTCGTCGAATAGAACGGTGGTGCAACAAAGAGACCGGAGAATTACTCACTGAAAAAGAAGTTCAAGGTAAGGCAGTTTGGAACTATGACCTCATCGACTTGGGGCTAGAACAAACAATCAATCAGGTTATTGAAACAATCGCGTCTCCAAAATGGCAGACAACCTATAGCGATGGTTATTTTATCTTCCTGTTTCGTCAGGCCATGCGAGAGCACGACATCGAACCGGCTTTTTTATTGTGTTGGACAATATGGGAACACCTCTTTGCGTTACAAAACAAGGAATGGCTTGATGACGCGAGTATAGAACAGACGAACGGAGAGAAGAAGTTCGCTTTTATACTAAATAAATACCTCCTTATCTCTATAGACGATGCTGCGCGTAAGGAAATAAAGAGGATGACGAAAGCACGAAACCGACTCGTTCACTTCGGTAAGAAACCGGACAATGTGGAGATTGAGGAGCTTAGAATGTTCATCCGGCTCACGGAGCAAGTTGTAGCCATTGTACTTAACCTAGAGCCATCAAACGTCTTCAATTCTATAGATCACCTACACCAACTACTGAAAGGTAACAGGACTCCTGGTCAATCAATTTAGGTTGATCTTACGTCCTGATAATCAGAAAGTGGAGAAATTTCTTGCGATTATGGTGGTAACATTAAGCTAATGACTACCGCTGAAGTTGACGTCTTGATTGACCACAAAATGGGCGATTTCTTTCTGTCGAAGTTGAGGGACGCTCGTGAGAAGTTGTGGATTATGTCCCCGTGGATTAGCCCGGACTTTATAGATTTACTCCTCGAAAAGAAGACAGCCGGAGTGGACGTACGTGTTATTACGACGAACGATTACGTGTCTGGCCAAAAAGAAGCTCTCGGCAAGTTGATTGAGAATCATACCAGAATTGTGAAGCCGGAGAATACGACACAAAAGAATATCGGGCTGGCGTTGATAGTCGGCGGTATGCTTCTCGCTTTCTTTACTAAAGGTCTCGGTCTCATTTTGAGCATAGTGGGTCTCGTGCTGTATCTCATCGGACGAGAGAAGTCAGAAACGTACTGGGTGTCCAAGTTAGGAGAGAACAACCTCAAAATCCTAGAGAGCAATCCGTATAAAATGGTTCACGCGAAGATTTATGTTGCCGACAATACGGTTGTAATGGGGTCAGCGAATCTTACAGGAAATGGTACTAGGAGAAGTATCGAGAGTATGGCTGTCATGCAGAGTGCCGAGCTTGCAACGAAGGTCTGCGAAATGATGAATGGAGTCCCGATCGAACTAAAACTCAAAGAGATATCTTACGATTCTGTAGGCAGGGACATTCAACACGTCGAAACAAAGAGAAACTATTCGTATAGAAAAAACTCATTCCGCCGATATTAGACACGAATCTATCCCGAGAAGTCCCTTGATTTCCTTCAACGCAAGAGACGGGTATGGGTATTCCGTAACCCAATCTATAGTTCCAAAGTCGTTCGCCAGTTCGAGCCCGATTCAGAAATAAACACAAAAGAGCCGTTTAACGGCTCTTTTGTGTTTTTATGAGGAGGGGATAAGTGTTCCTTACAAGTTAGGGTGGTATATACTTAGATATATACCATGGCTCGCAAAGAAAAAAGAACATATGCCGATCGTGCGGAGTATCTGAAAAAAGCGGTTACCGACCGGCGGCGGAAATTAAAGCAAATGCTTATCGATTATAAAGGCGGTGTTTGCGCACTTTGCGGATATAAGAAATATGCGGGTGCATTTGACCTTCATCACCTTGATCACACACAAAAAGAATTCGGATTGTCAGTACGAGGCCTCACTCGCTCGTGGGAGAAGCTCAAAGCAGAGGCAGATAAGTGTGTCCTCGTCTGTGCCAACTGTCATCGAGAAATCCATGGCGGCGTTGCCGGAATTTATAAAAAGCAAAAGAAACGGGAGTAGGAGTCGAAGACCTTGAGCGTATCGTAGCGAGTGGATGGATATATGTCCTCGTCCTCATCGCCGACTTAGCAGGCGATGTTGCGGTCGAAGAGCGAGAAGTTCTTCGCAAGTTCGTACTGCACGATCCAGATGGGACTGCCGGTGATGAAGCTCTTCTTCTGACTACACGCATTGATTGCAGAGACCTGATTTGAGGGGCCGATAGGAACCCATGTGGGTACCGGGCTCGTCGAGGTCGCGCCGTCCGTATTGTGCTCTACGGGAACGAAGTCGCTACCGGCGATATCATCCCACATGTATTTCATCGAGTAGATGCCGACGTTGACGCCCTGCTCGTTCAGATAATCAATCGCGCCTTGGATAGTCGCATCGTTCTCGTCTGTGGAGGTCGCCCAGCTGTTGACCTCTTCGATGTCGAGCCACCACATCACTTGATCGTGATAGCCGATACCGTTTGCATACGCGTAGGCGTCTTGCGCCGCGTTCCAGCCGTAGTTGTGCGCTTCGCAGATCGGCACGTTGCCGGTGCCGGAACAGCTGACTGGATTCTCGGTATTCTTCGCGACCGCTGTCGATCCGATCGGGGCATTGAGATTCATGTAGAAAGTCGGCAGGCTCGTGCCGAACTGCGCCATCCTGTATTGCTGGGACAGTTTGTCGTTGTGGTTGAAAGCCTTGCCGTGGGAGACGCCGACGATGTCGAATCCACCGAAGGGCGGTTGCGGCGCGGGCCAACCGATATTGAAAGACACATCGTATCCCATGCTGCTTGAGACGTAGGGCCCGGCGGCGAGCGCTACCGGCGCGAACGCGATGAGAGTGAGGGGAATAATGACGAGAGGAAGCCGTATTTTCATACTGGATGGTGGAGATGACCCAACCTTATCACTTTCGAATCCGCATGTCTCGGTAGACGTTTTTTGAGCAAAACATTCGAGTTTGAGCTAGGCAGTATTTGACACGGTGCATATTGTGTAGTATCTTTACGTCCAGTCAATTGATAAACGGAGGATACGATGGGCTTCGATCTGCACCACTTCCTGCAAGGCTTGGACGAGCTTCTCAGATCGTCTGGTCTCGACGGTTCGTACGCCACCTGGGCGCAGTTCCTTATCATCATAGCGGGCTTGTTAGGTTCCACAGGACTCGTGGGATACGTCAGCGGCCAGCAAAAATTCCGGAAACGGTCATTCTTCGATCAGATGGTCATCGGGGTCAATATCCTCGAGACGCTCCCGGACGGGAGCGCGTCGCTCAAACTCCGCACCTTGGTCGAGGACAACCTGGATTCACTGCTCGACAACCCCATCCTGCAAAAGATGGTCGAGCGGGCGGCAAGGAGATGCAGTGAGGAGAATCCGATACTACGGCTTAAGGACGAGGAGGACCACCTGCTCCTGCTGACCAAAATCCAGAATGCGATCTCGGCCTGCTTTGCGAAGGAGTACATGCTGCGAATGCTCGGGCATCCGTCCGCGGTGCAGTGGACCGACTTCGTCGTCACGTGTGAACGGTATGGCGGCCTCAAAGCGACTAAGGTCCGCGTGCTGGTCTTCGTTAAAGAAGACATGCGGAGGCTGACGGACTCTGCTTTTTTCAAGAACGTGCACGTCGAACGGGCGCATCATAATGATCGCCTGAGGACGCTCCGCTTAATCGCCGGGAAACATCTCGGCGAGGAAGATATCGTGCGCGGGCGAGTAGAAATACCCGTCCCGTTATGATCCGGCACGCCACAGATTGACCCCGCTTCGGCGGGGTTTTCTTTTTCATACGGAAAGGAGAAGGCCGGAGGTCTCTGATAATCGGCGCATGCCACAGACAAAAAAGAAACCCCGCCGGGTGGCGGGGGTAAAGGAACTACAGGACGTTCAGAGCACTTCTGCGGCGTGGTCGGCGAGGCGTGAGCGCTCGCCGCGCTGCAAGGTGATGTGCCCGGAATGCGGCCAGCCCTTGAAGCGATCGACGACGTACGTCAGTCCGGAGCTTCCCTCGGTCAGGTACGGGGTATCGATCTGCGCGACGTTGCCCAGGCAAACCACCTTGGTGCCGGGGCCGGCACGGGTGATCAGCGTCTTCATCTGCTTTGGCGTCAGGTTTTGAGCTTCGTCGATGATAAGGAACTTGTTGAGGAAGGTACGGCCGCGCATGAAGTTGAGCGACTTGATCTTAATCCGGTTGCGGATCAGATCCATGGT
>Ga0307375_10004356_pt1 | contig 13542 bp, 14 predicted proteins | sample TR1MG_FD_202531 | JGI IMG/M metagenome (GOLD analysis project Ga0307375, IMG submission 202531) | Soil microbial communities from Risofladan, Vaasa, Finland - TR-1 | ecosystem: Environmental > Terrestrial > Soil > Coastal area > Acid sulfate soil | place: Finland: Risofladan, Vaasa | collected...
TGTTCGGCTATACCTTTCCCCTTGCCGGGCAGGTTCCGGACTTTCACCGGTTAGTCGCTTCTCTCGCCACCACAGCGAGTCAAACAGCGCCAGTCACGGCGCTACGCGCCATGCCTGGCGCACCAAAGAAAAGGCCCTTCCGTCACGGAAGGGCCTTTTGATGGGCTGCTGTCGCTGCCGGATTACTTGGCAGCTGTGCTCGCTGCTGCGGCCGGAGCAGCCGCCGTACCGGATGTTGCCGGTGCCTCGCCATCATCAGGCTGCGGCTGCGGTATACCAGCTTCCTGTTCGGGAGTCTGCGTCGGCGCATCGCTCAACGGCAGGTAAACCTCGTACTTCGCGTAGCTGGTGATATTGCCACCGGCATCCTTCACTTCCGGCTTGACCAACACGTCGTAGGCGCGGTTGACCACATCATCGAACTTGTAGCCGTGAGTCTGCGCATAGGCCTTGAGCATGTCGCGGGTCTGCGGCACGCCGGCAAAGGTCCCGTTCCAGACGCCCTCCAGAGCCGCGCCACCGAACGCCAGCGTAGCCCGCACGTTGCCATCAACCACCAGGCGGCCGTAACGATCGCGGCTGCCGACAGCCCGCTTGGTGTTTGTGCTGGCAGCACCGGCAGCACTGCTGGCTTCGGCCGGGGCCGCCGCAGCATCGAGCGAAGGCGGAGTCGCCGCAGTCAGCTGCTCGCTCTGGCCGTTGACGGTCAGGGTGCTGGAGTCAATCGGCAAGGCCACGTCGAAGCTGTAGGTCTGGTCGCCATAATTGGTGGTGATCAGGATGCGCGACCCGGTGACGTTCACACCAAGCTTCTTGGCTGCCGCCTGAATCTCGGTGGTCGCCTTGTTGACCGCCTCATCGAGGCCGTCCAGACCGTCCTTGCGGGCGATCGATGTGGACACCAGCAACAGCGGGGTCGGCTGGGTCTGCTTGATGTAAGGAACCAGTTGGCTGTAGTCGATGTTCGGAATACCGGCCAGCACGTTCTGCAGGTTGTTCAGGCTGACCTGGATGAACGTATCGGGATCACCATGGATGTAGAGATTGGCGAACCGGTTGACCAGGTTCCAGCCATAGGAAACGTCGTAAGACCAGGTCACCTGGGTCAGCTGGCCGCGGCTGCCCTTGCGCTCCAGATCCAGCGTGAAATGCTTGTCCAGACCGCGCCAGTTGTTGTCCAGATTCCAGACAATGCTTGCATCCCTGACGTTGCCGTCAATCTTGTCGAATTCCGGCGTGGCGCTGGCGATGGTCAGGCCACCATTGCCCAGCTTGGCATCGCTGCTCTGCCAGCTGATTTCCGAACCCGGGCCAAAAGCCTTGCCGGAAAACTTGAACTGCACCGTAGGGTCGATAGCACGCAGCACCGAGTAGTCCGGTAGACGGCGGAGGTTGTCCAAGACGTCATAGACCTGGCGCATATCCTTACCGATCACCAACTGGCGCTCCACATGACCGCTGCCGGGCATGACCACCGCTGCCAGGACACCGAGTGCCACGACGATGACCAGTGCAACAAGAAATTCAAAGACACGCATCATTCCAGAGTTCTCCGAAGCGTCTTTACGCCATACCTAAAAGTGTCGCCCCTATCGCCGCGAGGACTTGCCCGAGGGGCATAACAGGGGGTCGGCAAATGCCGAAGCTACGGATGTTACTTGCTCGCGGGCTGGAACGCTATCTGCGCCGCGCAACCCAAAAAGACCGCCCCTGAAGCCATCCAGGCCTTCGGACAGGGGGCTACCGAAGGAGCTCAGACGATGCCCATCTCCAGCGCCTTCAACACCGCCCGCGTACGGTCGCGAACACCCAGCTTGGACAGGATGTTGGAGACGTGGTTTTTCACCGTGCCCTCGGCCACTTTCAATGAATTGGCGATTTCCTTGTTGCTGTAGCCGCCGGAAAGCAGGCGCAGGATCTCGGTTTCGCGCTCGGTCAGCGGGTCTGGCTGCTCGAGACTGGTGAAATGGTTCTGCATGCGTGCCACGCCGGCCATCAGACGCTGGGTGACCATCGGCGCCACCAGCGAACCGCCAGCGGCCACGGTACGCACGGCTTCCACCAATTGTTCAAGTGAAACATCCTTCAGCAAATAGCCGCGCGCGCCCGCCTTGAGCCCCTGCAGCACCAGTTGGTCGTCATCGAAGGTGGTGAGGATGATCGTCGGCGGCAACTCATTGCGGGCGGACAGCGCCTGCAGCACCTCCAGCCCGCTCATATTCGGCATGCGCAGGTCCAGCAACACCACGTCGGGCTTGATCCGCGGAATGTCCTGCACGGCTTGCGCCCCGTCGGCACATTCAGCCACCACGCGAATATCTTCAGACAGGTCCAACAGCGAGCGAACTCCCTGCCGCACCAGATTCTGGTCGTCGACGAGACAAACGGAAATCATCACGAATCCTCGGGAAAACATCGGTCACGGAGTAGCGTGGCACCAGCAACACACGGCAACGCTGACGACCGCACGCACGGGCAGGCACGGCAGATCAAGCTTCCAACATTACGACACATTCAGTGCGGGTGGTTCAAATCGGGATGGCGCGTGTGCGAGCGCCGTTTGCTCACCCAGCGGCAGCCGCACCGTCAGTCCAAAGCCCCTGCTCAGACCGGTGTCCAAGGTCAGACTACCGCCAAACTCGGCCAGCCGCTCGCGCATCCCGGACAAGCCGTTCCCGGGCACGACCCCATCCGCCCCGCGTCCATCATCGCGTGCATGCAAACCCAGCAGACTGGCTTCGGCATAGGCAAAATTGAGCCAGAGATTGCGCGCACCAGCGTGCTTGGCCGTATTGGTGATGATTTCCTGCGCACAGCGCAGCAACACCTGGGCGCGGCGCGGGTCCTCCACGCTGAAGCGGGGCGGCATGACTACATGCACATTCAGCCCGGGCACCCCGTCGGTGAGGCTGCGCAAGGCCTGCGTCAGGTCGATAGCGTCGTCCTGGCGCAATTCGCTGACCACCTCCCGCACGTCCGCCAGCAAGTGCCGCGCGGTGCTCTGGGCGCTGCGCACGTGGGTCGACGCGGGCTCAGTGGCGAGGTGGCTGGCCACCTCCAGGTTCAGGCTCAGCGCAGTCAGGTGATGACCGATCAGGTCATGCAGGTCGCGGGCGATACGCATGCGCTCGGCGATGCGGCTGGATTCGGCCAGCAGTGCGCGGGTGGCGCGCAGCTCGGAGTTCAGCCGGCGCTGCGCCTCGCGTTGTTCAGCCTGCTGGCTGGCGACCGTCGAGGTGACGAAAACGAGCACCGAGATGCCCAGGTAGATGCTGGCCTGCAAAAACCCGAGCGCAATACTGTGGTCGTACTCGGGAAAGGTGGCAAAGATCGCCACCAAGCTCAGGTGCTGCAGCACCAGCCAGAAAGCAGCCAGCCACAACGGCAGCAACCACGGCAGCACCAGCGAGGCGACCACCATCAGCATGGCCGACAACCCGCTATGGCTATACCAGCCAACCGCTACCGCTGCGGCCGTCATCAAGGCAAGCCCCAGCAGCTTCAATATCGGATAGCGACGCGAACCGAGGTTGCTGGTGAGCAGCCAGTACATCAGACCGAAGACCAGATAGCACAGCGTCCACAGCAGCAAGGAGAAGTTCGGACGTTGCAACTGGCTCAGGCGCTCGGTGGCCCAGTTTGTGATCAGCGGCGTACCCACCGACAGGTAGGTGAAGAAGCCCGCGTAGCGAAGCAGGCGAATGTGATTGAAGAATGGCCAGCGCATATGCCGCATGATTGGCCGTGCCGACATTTCGCGCAATGCGCGAAAAGTCATGGTCGCCAACTTCCGTGCTGCCTTGTTCCCCGGCCTCACGAAGCCTTTACATGCACCTGCGCCAGATGTAAGGGCCGAAGCCACATGTCATAATATGATCTTGTCAGGGGTCGATCCGTCGGCCCTGTCCCTGGTATTCACCCCTAGCGGAGCAACGAATGGCCCTTGCCATCCGCGACGTGCGCGAGCACGACCTGGATGCCGTGCTGGCACTCAACAATGCCGCCGGCCGCTCCATCCTCGCCCTCGACGCCAGTCGCCTGCGTTATTTTTTCGAGCACGCCGACTATTTTCGTGTGGCCGAGATCGACGGCCATCTGGCCGGATTCCTGATCGCGTTGCGTGAAGGTGGCAAGTACGACAGCCCCAACTATCGCTGGTTCTCCGAACACTATCCGCAATTCGTCTACATCGACCGCATCGTGATTGCGAACACCTACCGTCGCCACGGCCTCGGACGTATTTTCTATTGCGACGTGCACAGTTATGCCGAGGTACGGGTGCCGCTGCTTACCTGCGAGGTTTTCCTGGAGCCGCGCAACGACGTGGTGGTGCTGTTCCACGGCACCTATGGTTTCCAGGAAGTGGCCCAGCAGCAAATGGGCACCGACGGGCCGAAAGTCAGCCTGCTGGCCAGGGATCTGCCCAGTTACAGCTATGTGCGCGAAACCTGGCTTGATCACGGCGGCCTGCCCGACGTGCCTTGGCTGGCCGAGCGCAAACGCATCCTGACCGATACCCCAAGCCAAAGCGACCTCGCCGGAGAACAGCATCCATGAACGTGAAAATGGATACTTCCGATGCCTGCGACCTGCGCTTTGGTCAGGTCGGTATGGCCTGCGTGCGCATCCGGCGGGTCGACGCCGCCGCCCTGTGCGATGAACTTGAACGACGCGTGCACGCTGCCCCGCAAATGTTTTCGCGCGCTGCCGTGGTACTGGACCTGAGCCACTTGCTCGACCTGCCTGACGACGGCACCGTCGATGCCCTGCTGGAAGCGGTGCGCAGCGCCGGCATGCTGCCGGTGGGCCTGGCCTACGGCACCAGCGAGACCGAAGTACTCGCCAAGCGCATGGGTTTGCCGCTGATCGCCAAGTTTCGCGCCGCCTATGAGCCTGCTTCCGGCAGCGCCGCCATGGCCGCTACCGCCGCCCTCCCCGAGCCCGCAGCACCGGTGCAACGCGAACCGATCCTCTCGACACCAGTACCAGGCAGCATGCAGGGCGCACAACAGCACCTCGGGTCGGTGCGATCGGGCCAGCAGGTCTATGCGCGTGACCGCGACCTGATTGTGATCGGCGCCATCGCCAACGGCGCCGAGGTGATCGCGGACGGTAACATCCATGTTTACGGTGGCCTGCGCGGCCGGGCCATGGCTGGTGCCCAGGGCGACGAAAAGGCACGCATCTTCGTCTCCGATTTCCGCGCCGAACTGGTCGCGATTGCCGGCCACTACCGTGTGTTCGAACAGATTCCTGACGACCTCGAAGGCCAGTCCGTGCAATGCTGGCTGGAAGGCGAGAAGCTATTGATCGCCAAGCTGTGACCACTTACAACAAAAACAAACATGCGGAGATGGGCCCTTGACTGCTGAGATTATCGTTGTCACCTCCGGCAAAGGCGGCGTCGGCAAGACGACGACCAGTGCCTCGCTCGCCACCGGCCTGGCCATGGCCGGCAAGAAAACCGCCGTTATCGACTTCGACGTCGGCCTGCGCAACCTGGACCTGATCATGGGCTGCGAACGGCGTGTGGTGTATGACTTCATCAACGTCGTGCATGGCGAAGCCACGCTGAAGCAGTCGCTGATCAAGGACAAGCGGCACGACAATCTTTTCGTGCTGGCCGCCAGCCAGACCCGTGACAAGGACGCGTTGACCCAGGAAGGCGTCGAAAAGGTACTTGATGGCCTTTCCGAAGAAGGCTTCGACTACGTCGTGTGCGACTCGCCTGCCGGTATCGAAAAGGGGGCTCACCTGGCGATGTACTTCGCCGACCACGCGGTGGTGGTGGTCAATCCGGAAGTTTCCTCGGTGCGCGACTCCGACCGCATCCTGGGCCTGCTCGCCAGCAAGACCCGGCGTGCCGAGCGCGGCGAAACCCCGGTTACCCAGCACCTGCTGCTGACCCGGTACAACCCGGCCCGCGTTGCCATCGGCGAGATGCTCAGCGTGAAGGACGTCGAAGAAATCCTCGGCATCGAGGTGGTTGGCGTGATTCCGGAATCGGAGAACGTGCTGACCGCCTCCAACAACGGTATCCCGGTGATCGTCGATGTCAATTCAAACGCCGGTCAGGCCTACAGCGACACCGTGGCCCGCATCCTCGGTGAAGAGCGCCCGCTGCGCTTCATCGACGTGCCCAGGAAGGGCTTTCTCCAGCGCGTCTTCGGAGGTTGATCACGATGGGCATTCTTGATTTCCTGAAGCGCAAGCCGGAAGCCACCGCCAGCGTGGCACGCGAGCGCCTGCGCATCATCGTCGCCCAGGAGCGCTCTACCCGCGGCGCGCCCGACTACCTGCCGATGATGCGCAATGAACTGCTCGAAGTGATCAAGAAATACATCCACGTCGACCTCGATGCGATCAACATCAACTTCGAGCGCGACAGTGGTCACGAGATCCTCGAGCTCTCCGTCACCCTGCCGGATGGCAATCCGACAGCCAAGGACTCAGCCCACACCGGCTGAGCCCCTGGACCGGCCGTGCCGGCCCGCGTCCCGGTCAGGTGACTCGCCTCATCTGACCGCTCCTTCCCGCCTCACCTCACTTCACTGCGCCCTCGGCGCATGCTCATGCAATCTGAATCAGGCAACCCAGCAACTACCAGCGATCCAGCCGGCAGCGTCATCCGCCTGGCCGAGATCGGATTCGACGCGCCCGCCGCCCTGCTCGCCGGCTTCGGCCTGACCCTGCAACGGGTCGCCGACCGGCAACCGATTCCCGGCAGCTTCTGGGGCGACGAGGAGGCTGGCATCATCGGCACCACCGTCTATGCGCGGGATGACACACCGGTGCACTCGCTGCTGCACGAGGCGGGACACCTGATCGTGCTGTCGCCGGAACGGCGTGCGGAAGTGCATACCGATGCCACCGACTCGATCGAGGAAGAGGATGCCACCTGCTATCTGCAGATCGTGCTGGCCAATCGGCTGCCCGGGGTGGGCAGCGAACGGTTGATGGCCGACATGGACGCCTGGGGTTACTCGTTCCGACTCGGCTCCACCCGCGCCTGGTTTGAGCGGGATGCCGACGAAGCGGCCCGGTTCCTGGCGCAGCGCGGGCTGATTTGAGTGCACGAACCACTGGCAAGCGTGCGATGGGCATGCCCTACTCGAACTCGCAGGCCAACCGGGCACTGGCCCGCACCGCTGCCTCGCCCTACAGTTGAGTCGGAAGCGAACCCCGCCGCACCGCGCAGGAGTGCACCATGACCAACCGCCGGCTGGTGCTGCTTTTTGATGGCACCTGGAACAAGCCCGAGTCGAACACGAACGTGCAGCGCCTGCGTCGCTGGATCGCGCCGCGCGACCCTGCCGACATCGAGCAACTGCTGAACTACATCCCCGGCGTCGGTGTGACGCCCGGACTGACGCATCTGCTCGGCGGGGCTTTTGGCTACGGCCTCTCCGGCAACGTCATGGAAGGTTACCGCTGGCTATGCGAAACATGGCAGCCAGGGGACGATTTGTTCCTGTTCGGATTCAGTCGCGGCGCCTATACCGCGCGTAGCCTGGGCGGAATGATCCGCAAGTGCGGCCTGCTCCGCCGCGATGCCGGTGGCAAGCTCGGCAAGGCCGAGGTTTCACGCGCCTACGACTTCTACCGGGAGCTGGACAGCAAACCCGATGACGCGATCGCCCGGAATTTCCGCGCCAGCCAGTCGGTCGAGGCCGACATTCATTTCATTGGTGTATGGGACACCGTGGGTGCGCTGGGCATACCGGGCACCGCCGCGTGGTTTCCGTATGCGCGCTCGCGCTACCAGTTTCACGACACCGAACTGAGCAAGATTGTGAAATATGCCTACCAGGCGCTGGCACTCGACGAGCACCGCGCCGACTTTCAGCCGGCGATCTGGACGCGTAACCCGAATACGCTGAAAGCCGGCGAAAGCCTCACCTCGAAGAAGCAAGAACAGGTGGAGATCGAGCAGCGCTGGTTCATCGGAGCACACTCCGATGTGGGCGGTGGCTATGCGCGTGACGGCGCCGGCCGCCGGCCGGATCCCCTGCCCGACCTGCCACTGGCGTGGCTGCAGCAAAAGGCCATCGCCGCCGGCCTCGTCTGCAGCGAACAATTGCGGCCACCAGGGGATGCATGGCGCGGCGTACCACGCAATTCGTATGCCGAATTCATGTACGGAATCTACAAGGATTTCAAGTCCGCTTTCGACCGGTACGTGGGCGGTGGCGTCAACGAAAAAATCGATGACTCGGTCTGGCGCCGCTGGCTCGCCGACAGCAGCTACCGCTCGCCCAGCCTGGTCAATGCGCTGGCGCGCGCCACCGTGATGCTGTCGGTGGAATCAGTCAACTTGGAAACCGGGATCGATCCTGTGCCACCAGGCACTCCCGGCTGAATCCTTGCTGGATTGGCTCAACGCGGCTCGACGATTTCTGTCTGCATCACCACGCCGGCGTCCTGATTCGCCAGCGACTGCTCCAGCGGGCGACGGGCGATGCTGCTGTAACGCCACCATGCAAGCGCTCCGATCCCGGTCAGCGTCGACGCACCGATTGCCAGATTCATCATGTTGCCAGACAGCAGCGGCGACAGCACTCCCGCAACCACACTGCAAACCAGCAGGCTGGCGAACGCCTGCACCGAGGAAATGCCGCCACGCTGTTTCGGAAACCGATCTAGCAGCAACAAGGTCAGCGTGGGGAATGCCAGTTGCACGCCAACACCATGCACGATCAACGGCAGCATCGACCAAGGCAGTTCCGCCATCGGAAATTCCAGAGCCAGCAGCAGGTGCAGTGCGCAGGCCAGCAACAGCGCGGCATAACCCAGGTTCAGCGTAACCCGTACGCTGGCGCGTCCAGCCATCCGCCCCGACAACCACGCCCCGCCAACCAGGCCGAGCACCACCGGAATGAACAGCCAGGGAAAGCCCTGCGCCGACAAATGCAGCAACCCGCGCACGATTTGTGGCGCCGAGGAAATATAGAGAAACAGGCCGGCAAAATTGACCGCGCTGGATATCAGCAACGGCCAGAACACGCGATCACGACCGAACGATGCGTAGCTTGCCAGCAGCTGCCGCGGGGCAACGACGGTACGGTGTTCCGGCGGATGGGTTTCCTCCAGCAACAGCAGCAAGGCCAGCGACAGCAGCGCGGTGAATCCGGTCAACACCCAGAAAATGCCGTGCCAGCCACTGAAAGCCAGCAACTGCGCCCCGACCATCGGCGCAATCACCGGCGCCACACCAAAAATCATCATCACTCGCGACATCATCTGCTGCGCGGCGGCACCTTGCAGACTGTCACGGATCAGTGCCCGCCCGACCACCAGGCCGGCGCCGGCGCACGTGCCCTGCAGTCCGCGACAAGCCAGCAGCATCGCAAACGAGGTCGACATCGCGGCGCCGATCGAGGCCAGCGCGTACACCAGCATGCCGGTGACAATCACCGGCTTGCGCCCGATCGCATCGGAGATTGCGCCATGGAACAGGCTCATCACCGCGTAAGTGATCAGGTAAACGCTGATCAGCTGCTGTAACGCGGCGGCGTCGACACCAAAATGTGCGCCCACCAACGGGAATGAGGGAAACACCGCATCGATCGAGAATGGCCCGATCATCGACAACGCCGCCAGCAGCCATGGCAGGCTTCGGCGAACAGGGCGATGGGTGGGGTTCATGGCAGCTTGGACAGCATCGAGGGGTCGGCAGTATAGACCGGCGCTTGACGAGTAGACGGCAGGATCGACTAGGATGGATGCCCGGGAGATGGCATGCCTCCCGTTTTGCGAACGCGCTGGCTGGTCGCGAAACAAACCACCTCTCGGCCAACGTTGAGGTTGATGATGCCTGCACCACCGGCTTCCGGCGGCGCAGGCGTGCCTGCCGCTGCGGAAGCCGACACTTTAGACTTCTGTCAGGAGACGCGCCCGTGGGTGTCAGCGGATTTGTTGCAATCGGAATAGGCGGAGCCATCGGCTGCTGGTGCCGCTGGGGGCTGGGGGTGCTGTTGAACCCGCTGTTTCCCACGGTGCCACTGGGCACGCTGGCCGCCAATCTCAGCGGTGGGCTGTTGATGGGCTGTGCGATCGGCCTGTTCCGGCACTTCCAGGCGGTGTCGCCGGAACTGCAGTTGTTCGTGATGACCGGCTTCCTCGGCGGCCTGACCACGTTCTCCACCTTTTCTGCCGAAGCCACCTCCCTGCTGCTGCGCCAGCAATACCTGTGGTTCAGCGGGCATGTCCTGGTGCATGTCACCGGCTCGCTGGCCATGACCATGCTCGGCCTGAGCCTCAGCCGCAGCCTGCTGCGGCATTGAATCGGAGTTAGACATGACCCAGGAGACTCTGCAACAGGGCGTGAGCCTGCACTTCTACTGCCATCTGCGGGCCAGGCACGAAGGCATGCTGCTGTCCGACTGGCTGCTGACCAGGGCACGGCAGCAGGGCATCGGTGGCGGTTCGGCGTTTCGCGCCATCGCCTGCTTCGGCCGGCATGGCGTGCTGCATGAAGAGCAGTTTTTCGAACTGGCCGACAACCTCACCATCAAGGTCGAATTCCTGCTGCGCGAGGACCAGGCGGAGCAGCTGCTGCAACTGGTGCGCGATGCCGGTGTCGAGGTGGTCTATGCACGTTCGCCAACGAGCTTTGCCGCGCTTGGCATGCATTGATCCCGTGGAAACTTTCCCCTGACATCATCCTGTAGCGAGGCCACGCGTGAGCCAAGACGACCTGAAAAACCGCGCCAGCGAGATGCTTGAGCATGCGGGCATCCGCATTGACGGCAAGGCGCCTATCGACCTGCGCGTGCACGATGAGCGCCTTTACGCGCGCATCTTCGCGCACGGCTCGCTAGGCTTGGGCGAGGCTTACATGGACGGCTGGTGGGATGCTGACGATCTGCCTGGCCTGTGCACCCGGCTACTCACCGCCGGACTCGACCAGGAGCTGAAAACCCTCGATACCTTGCTCGCCCACTTCAAGGCGCGCTTCATCAACCTGCAACGCGGTGAGCGCGCATTCGAGATCGGCAGGGTGCACTACGACCTCGGCAACGATCTGTTCCAGGCCATGCTGGGCAGGCGACTGGTGTACTCCTGCGGCTACTGGGCCAAGGCAAACAATCTCGATGATGCGCAGGCAGCCAAGCTCGACCTGGTCTGTCGAAAACTGCAACTGAAGACCGGCCAGCGCGTGCTCGATATCGGCTGCGGCTGGGGCGAGGCGTTGAAATACGCTGCCGAACACTATGGCATCGAAGGCGTCGGCATCACCGTGTCCCAGGAACAGGCCGACTACGCCCGCGAGTTGTGCGCTGGTCTGCCGATCGAGATTCGACTGCAGGACTATCGGGAGATCAACGATCGCTTTGACGCGGTGTACTCGATCGGCATGTTCGAACATGTCGGCGGCAAGAATTACCGCAGCTATTTCGAAACGGTACGTCGCTGCCTCAAGAGCGAGGGCCTGTCCCTGCTGCATACCATCGGCAGCAACAGCCCGCCCGCGCAGACCGATGCGTGGATCGAAAAATACATCTTCCCGAATTCGATGATCCCCGCCGCCAGCCAGGTCAGCAGCGCGCTGGAAGACCTGTTCGTGATCGAGGACTGGCACAACTTCGGTGCGGACTACGATCGCACGCTGATGGCCTGGCGCGACAACATCGAAGCCGCCTGGCCTCACCTTCCGACCAGCTATGACGAACGTTTCCGGCGCATGTGGCGCTACTACCTGGCCGTGTCCGCCGGCGTGTTCCGCAGCCGCCGCGACCAGTTGTGGCAGATCACCTTGAGCCCACGTGGCGTCCTCGGCGGCTATCGCGTCCCGCGTTGACCGCACGATGGGTGGGCACAGACTCGATGACGCGTCGCATTGAATTCCCCCTCGACTTGCCGCAACACTGCCCGGCATGAAGCCCAAACTGTTCACCCGGCTGCTGCTGTGCCTTGTCCTGCTGCTCCCCGCCGCCGTCTTTGCACGTCCAGCGTTGTGGGTGGCCAAACATGCCAACAGTACAATCTACCTGTTCGGCACCGTGCATCTGTTGCCTGATGACACAGCCTGGCGCTACCCAACGCTGGATCAGGCGCTGGCCAAGAGCCAGACGCTTTACATCGAACTGACCGACGACAATCAGGCCAACATGGCCGCACTGGTGCTGCGCTACGGCCTCGATCCGGCTCACCCGCTCGGCAGCCTGCTCGACCCAGCACAACAGCAACAACTGCAGCGTGCGGCCGACCAGGCCGGCGTGCCGGGCGGCATGCAGACGCTGAGCATGATGCGGCCGTGGCTGGCCGCACTGACCCTGACCACCGCGCCGCTGCTGAAAGCCGGGCTTGATCCCCAGCACGGCGTGGACAAGCAATTGCAGGCGCAGATGCTTGCCGCCGGCAAGCCGGTGCTCGGGCTGGAAACCGCCGAGCAGCAGATCCACTTTCTGGCCGACATGTCCGACACGATGCAACTGGCCTTTCTGCAAGCAACGCTGCGCGATATCGGCAAAGACAGCGGCGAGCTGACGGAACTGATCGATGCATGGAAAGCCGGCGATACCGACCATATCGCCCGCATCGAGGACGAGGACCTGCGCAAACCGGCACCCGCGCTATACCAGCGCCTGCTGGTGCAGCGTAACCAGACCTGGGCAGCGAAGATCGACGCCATACTGCAGCAGCCCGGCACCACCTTCATCGCTGTCGGCGCGGCCCATCTGGCCGGACCGGACAGCGTGCAGGCGCAGTTGCAGAAGCTGGGTATCGAAACCATTCGTCAATAGCGCGCGGACGGGCGATGCGGTTGCTCCGACGCACGCTGGCAAGCCTCGCCCGCCAGCGCGCTCCTACAAGAAGCCGCGGCTTTCTGGCACCATCGACCGGCTATCCGCGCGCCGCGCGCCACTTTCCAGATGTAATCGCATGATCCTGCAAGCCAACTACGAACAGATCCCGCTGAAGGAATACGCCGAGCGGGCCTATCTCGATTACTCGATGTACGTGGTGCTGGACCGCGCCCTGCCGTTCGTGGGCGACGGGCTGAAGCCGGTGCAGCGGCGCATCATCTACGCGATGAGCGAGCTGGGCCTGGCGGCCACCGCCAAGCCGAAGAAATCCGCGCGCACCATCGGTGACGTGATCGGCAAGTTCCATCCGCACGGCGATTCGTCGTGCTACGAGGCGATGGTGTTGATGGCCCAGCCGTTCTCGTACCGCTACCCGCTGGTCGACGGCCAGGGCAACTTCGGCTCGCCGGACGATCCCAAGAGCTTCGCGGCGATGCGCTACACCGAGAGCAAGCTGAGCCCGATCGCCGAGGCGCTGCTGGGCGAGCTGGGCCAGGGCACGGTGGACTGGGTACCCAACTTCGACGGCACCATGGACGAGCCGAGCTGGCTGCCCGCGCGCGTGCCGCACGTGCTGCTGAACGGCTCGATGGGCATCGCGGTGGGTATGGCCACCGACATCCCGCCGCACAACCTGCGCGAGCTGGCCAGCGCGTGCATCCGCCTGCTGGACGACCCGGACGCCAGCGTCGCCGACCTGTGCGAGCACGTGCGCGGGCCGGACTATCCGACC
>Ga0307375_10004357_pt1 | contig 13535 bp, 11 predicted proteins | sample TR1MG_FD_202531 | JGI IMG/M metagenome (GOLD analysis project Ga0307375, IMG submission 202531) | Soil microbial communities from Risofladan, Vaasa, Finland - TR-1 | ecosystem: Environmental > Terrestrial > Soil > Coastal area > Acid sulfate soil | place: Finland: Risofladan, Vaasa | collected...
AACACTTTTGGGCTTTGCGCGCGGGCCGGGGTTGGAGTGGGCACTTGCGATCATGGTCTTTGGGATATTTTGGCGGCTTGCCGGAATATTGATGCTAAGGCGGCCCGTAGACCTCTCGGAGCCGCGAGCAGGATCGTCCGTGGTGGGGGCCATGCGCATGGTGATTTCGCGCACATGGCCTCATAAGGAGTTTCGGGACAGGGTGCTCCACTGGGATGTCGTCAGCTATCTCTTTCACGGGGGCTATGTCGTGGCGATATTGGGGTATGCCCCTCATATCCTTCTGATACGCGCTCTGACAGGGGCTTTCTGGCCGGGGTTGCCCGGCGGGGTAATCGCGTTTGCGGCGGGTATATCGGCTGTGTCCTTAATCGCGCTGCTCGTGCACCGCATGAGTTCGCCGGTGTTGCGAAAAATCTCGAATTTCGATGACTATTTCAGTTGGCTTGTGGCGTTCTTGCCCCTCCCTACAGGTCTTATGGCGTACTACCACTTGGGCGGTCGCTATGAATGGCTGCTGGGGCTTCATATGGTCACAGGCGAATTGTTGCTCGCGTGGTTACCCTTCGGGAAGATCATGCACACGATTCTCTTTCTCTTTTCGCGGGCGACGACGGGTGTCGCCTACACTCGTCGAGGAGCACCCCTATGACCACGGCAGATACCGCGATTGCGACCGGAAATCTCAGTGCGGGGTTTCCCGACAAGCAGGGCACGGCCTCGGATAGTGAACGCGTAGAGCGCGCCATGCACTCGTTTTTACGCGACGTTGGTGTTAATGCCGCGATTTACATGGAGTCCTGCATTCACTGTGGGCAGTGCGCCGAGGCTTGTCACTATTACGTGCAGACCGGGGACCCCAAGTACACACCCATATGGAAGATCGAGCCCTTTAAGCAGGCCTATAAGCGCGAGATGGGCCCCTTTGCGCCGTTCTTTCGTCTTTTTGGTCTCAAAAAACGGGTGACCGCCGACGAACTTGCGCAATGGCAAGAGCTCATTTATGACAGCTGCACGCTGTGTGGTCGCTGCACGCTCATTTGCCCCATGGGTATTGATATCGCATCTCTCGTCGCCAATGTGCGTCACGGAATGGAGGCCGCCGGCCTCGTCCCGCATGATCTGCGGATGACAATGGACCGGGCCGAACGCGAAGGGAGTCCGCTGGGGGCGACGCCTAAGGTGCTCAAAGAGCGAATTGCGTGGATGGCAGATGAACATCACGTGGAGATCCCGCTCGATTTGGATAGGGCGGACGTCTTAGTCACGGTCTCGTCGATCGAAATCATGAAATACCCACAATCGATTGCCGCCTTGGCTAAGGTCTTGCGGCACACCAAGGAGTCATGGACGTTTCGCAGTGATGGGTACGAGGCCACCAATTTCAGCATGCTCGGCGGCGATCGCGAGGGCCAACGACACGCCACCATGAAGCTGATTGATGCGGCGATATCGGTGCAGGCCAAGGTACTGATCCTCCCGGAATGCGGTCACGCCTACCAGGCCTTGCGGTGGCAGGGGGCCAATGTCTACGGGAAGCCGCTGCCGTTTCGTGTACTGCACATCTCCGAATATCTCGCGGAAAAGATCGACGAAGGCAAGTTAGTCCTCAGGCCTGATGCGCGCTCTGTCACGTTTCATGATCCATGCCAAGTGGGGCGTCGCGGGGGTGCCGTGGCCGCGCCGCGCCAGGTTTTACGTGCGCTCGGGGTCGATCTGCGCGAGATGCGGGATACCGGTGCCTTTAATTGGTGTTGTGGGGGTGGCGGCGGGGTTGTGACCATCCATAGGGCGGATCCCCTTCGATATCGGACCTTTCAGATCAAAATGCAGCAGGTAGACGATACGGGCGCCGACCTCTTGGTGTCGAGTTGCTCCAACTGCCGTCAGACATTCGATGACGGACAGGCGCACTTTCACTGGGATAAAACCGCTCAGAGTTTGCTGGAGCTGGTCGCCGATAATCTTGCCGAAAGGCCATGAAGGGGTAACGTATGGCAAAACGAACGATAGTGGTTGACCCCGTCACTCGCATCGAGGGTCATCTGCGCATTGAGGCTGGGATGGACGATTCGGGCGCCATCACAAGCGCAATGAGCTCCGGCACCATGGTGCGCGGCATTGAGATCATTTTGCGCGGGCGCGACCCGCGCGATGCTTGGGCCTTTGCCCAGCGGATCTGTGGGGTGTGCACGCTCGTGCATGGGATCGCGTCGGTGCGTGCTGTGGAGGACGCGCTGCACTACCCGATTCCGCAGAACGCCGAACTGATCCGCAATCTCATGATTGGCGCCCAGTTCGTACACGACCATGTGATGCATTTCTACATTCTTCATGCGCTCGATTGGGTGGATGTCGTGTCGGCGCTCAAGGCGGATCCTAAAAAGACCTCGGATCTGGCGCAATCGATTAGCAATTACCCCAATTCGTCTCCAGGCTACTTTTCCGATGTCAAGGCCAAGCTTGCGCGCTTCGTCGAGTCGGGCCAACTCGGAATCTTCGCCAACGGTTACTGGGGTAATCCCGGCTATCGCTTGCCCCCGGAGGCCAATTTGATGGCGGTAGCCCACTATCTCGATGCGCTAGTGTGGCAGCGCGAGGTAGCCAAGCTGCACGCCATTTTCGGCGGCAAGAACCCACACCCGAACTTCGTTGTGGGCGGCACGCCTGCGGCCATCAGCGTGGAACCCTTCGTCCCCGGCATGGGTGCCGGTGGCATGGGCGCCACGGCGGTCAATATGACAGGGCTCGAGGTCGTGCGTAACGTCATTACCCAAATGCGTAATTTCGTAGACCAAGTGTATCTCCCGGACACCTTGGCGATTGCGGGGTTTTACAAGGACTGGTTCAAGAAGGGGGAGGGTGTGGGAAACTTCCTGGCCTATGGGGAATTTCCGGCGAAATCGATTAACGATATCAACAGCTTTTTGCTGCCGCGGGGCGTGGTCCTCAATCGCGACCTCTCGCACGTCGAAGAGGTGGATCTGCGGGCGCCAGACCAGATCGAAGAGTTTGTGGCGCACTCCTGGTACAGCTATACGGTGGGTAAGGACAAGGGGCTGCACCCGTTCGTAGGTCAGACGACGCTCGACTACACGGGCCCGACCCCGCCCTACCAACATCTCGATGGGGATGAGAGTTATTCATGGCTTAAGTCTCCGCGCTGGAAGGGGAAGGTGATGGAGGTAGGTCCCCTGGCGCGCATGCTAGTCGCTTATGCGAGCGGCAATAAGGAAGTTAAGGATCTCGTCGGTATGGCGCTCACCAAGCTTAATCTTCCGCCGGCGGCCTTGTTCTCTACTATGGGACGCACGGCGGCACGGACTTTGGAGTCCAAGTTCATTGCCGATGCCATGCCGGGATGGTTTGACCAGTTGATGGGCAACATCAAACGCGGAGATGTCGAGACCTTCAATTCGACCTTGTGGGAGCCGTCAACATGGCCCGCCAGAGCCGAGGGCGTGGGATTCATGGAGGCGCCGCGAGGCGCGCTCGCGCATTGGGTCGTCATTCAAGATGGGCTTATTGAAAACTACCAGGCGGTGGTTCCTAGCACTTGGAACGCGGGGCCGCGCGATGAGTTGGGGCAAAATGGGCCCTATGAGGCCTCATTGCTTGGGCTGAAGCTCGCGGTACCCGATCAGCCGCTCGAGATTTTGCGGACCATTCACAGCTTTGATCCCTGTCTTGCGTGCGCAGTCCATGTCATAGAGCCCAACGGTGCGGAGCGTCTGAGCGTCAAGGTCGTCTGAGCACCCTTAAGGGTGGTGGGTTAGCATGCATGAGCTATCATTATGTGAAGACTTGGTTCAAGTCATTGAGGAGCAAGCGCGGCAGGAGCACCTAGGTCGCGTTTGCGGCGTCTGGCTACAAGTAGGGGCGCTGGCCGGCGTTGAGGCGGAGGCGCTACGGTTTTGTTTCGATGTCGTGACGCGTGGGACAGTGGCCGAGGCCGCGCATCTCGAAATTGAGGCGATTCCCGGCGAAGCATTCTGTCTTTTATGTGAGAGGTCTGTGTCGGTGCGACATTTCGCCGAGGTCTGTCCCGGTTGTGGCGGGGCGCTTAACCTCCTTCGCGGCCAGGAGTTACGTATCACGCAAATGGAGGGAGAATAATGTGCGGCCTATGCGGGTGTGGTGGAACGGCAACAACGCAGCAGCACTCCGATGACGCCTCTGAGTCCCACGAGCACGCTCATGGCGGCGGGGTTTGGCATGAACATCATGAGGGCTCGGTAGGTCTAGCCCCGGGACACGCCCATGCGTCAGGACTTTTGGTGCGGCGCATGATCCAGATCGAGCACGATCTTCTTGCAAAAAACCAGCGTTATGCCGACACCAACCGGGGAGACCTCGGAGGCCGCGGCATATTTGCGCTCAATATGATGTCAAGCCCTGGAGCGGGCAAGACAACGCTTTTGGTGCGCACGATCGAGGCACTCAAAGCGCGTTTTCCGGTGGTCGTTATCGAAGGGGACCAGCAGACGGATCGTGATGCCGAACGGATTCGCTTAACGGGTGTCCCTGTGCGCCAGATCAATACCGGCAAGGGTTGCCATCTGGATGCCCATATGGTGGGACACGCCCTTTCTGATCTCAAACCCGCAGATGAGAGCCTGCTCTTTATTGAAAACGTCGGTAACCTCGTTTGTCCGGCAGGTTTCGATTTAGGGGAGGCGCGCCGGGTGGTCGTGTTGTCCGTGACGGAAGGGGAGGACAAGCCGCTTAAGTATCCGGACATGTTCCGGGTCGCCGATCTCATGATCGTCAACAAGGTCGATTTGCTTCCCTATGTGTCGTTTGATGTCGAGGCCTGCGTGGGCTTTGCGCGCGCGGTGAATAAGGGGCTGCGTACCATCATACTTTCTGCCACGCGTGGCGATGGCTTGGATGAGTGGGTGTCATGGATCGCGCAAGAGTGCGCGCAATTTCGCGCACAAGGTGTGGGTGCGCGGGTTTAAGCGTGGTGTCGTCTCCGAGCATAACGAAATCGCCAAGGGTGGGGGCATGAGATTGTGGGAAAGTGGCGACGACCTCTATCTGAATGCCATTGTACGTCGGCAATTACGGGTGCGCGGGCGGGTCCAAGGAGTGGGATTTCGACCCTTTGTTTATCGATTGGCGACGGATCTGGGGCTTAGCGGCTGGGTGCGCAACGATGCAGGCGGGGTCACGATGGAGGTGCAGGGCGAGCCGCGCGCCTTCCATTGCTTCTTGACCGCGTTGCGCGATCAAGCGCCACCGCTTGCGTGGATTGAACGCATCGAGGCACAGGAACTGGCCGTGCAAAAAGGTAGCTACGCATTCCGGATCGAGCAGAGTGTAGCCGGGATTGTGGATACCGGTATTCCAGCGGACGCCGTGGTATGTGAAGATTGCCTAGCCGAGTTGTTCCATCCGGCCGATCGGCGCTATCGCTATCCGTTTATCAATTGTATGCACTGTGGACCCCGTTTCACGATCGTTCGGGCACTGCCCTATGACCGTCACAACACCGCGATGGCCCCCTTTGATTTGTGCGCACAGTGCCAAAGGGAGTATGAGCTACCGTCGGATCGGCGTTTTCACGCAGAACCGCAGGCTTGCGCAGCGTGTGGGCCGCAACTGGCGCTCTGGGATGCGACGGGTACCCCTGACTGTGTGCCGGATGTTATCGCCGGGACGTGGCAACGGCTCAATGATGGGGCCATTGTCGCGATTAAGGGCCTAGGCGGGTTCCATCTCGTGTGCGATGCGGGCAACCGTGACGCGGTGCGCCGTCTGCGCCAAAGCAAGGGCCGTTTCAATAAGCCGCTCGCTCTGATGGTCGCCAATACCGCCTCCTTGGATGGGATCGCGCACGTCAATGAGGAGGAAAAAGAGCGACTGACGGCCAAAGATCGACCGATCGTTTTGTTGAGGAAAAAGTCCCACTGCGATGATCGCTTTCCAGGGGCGGCCCCCGGTTTGGGTCGCATCGGTGTCATGCTGCCTTATACGCCGATTCACTACCTCTTATTCCATGAGGCGGCCGGGCACCCTCAGGGAAGCCGGTGGTGGCAGGAGTACGTGGCGCCGGTATTTGTCTGCACCTCCGCAAACCGTGGCAACGAGCCGATCGCGATCGCTAATGAAGAGGTCGTGGCGCGTCTGCGCGGGCTGGCCGATGCCTTTGTGGTACACAACCGCGAAATTCTGGCGCGCTGCGACGATTCCGTGGTGCGTGTCGACAGCGTGGGCCCAACCTTTGTGCGCCGCGGACGGGGGCGGGCGCCAGAGGCCATTGGGCTTTCCGCCGCCGGACCTTCTGTGCTGGCGGTAGGCGGCATGCAAAAGGATACGATCTGTCTCACGCGCCATGACGAGGCGTTTCTTTCGCCCCATATCGGTGATCTGGATAGCCGTGCAAGCTATGAGGCGTTTGAAGAAACTATCGCCCGACTTATGGAGGTTCTGGGCATCGAGCCCGAGCGAGTCGCGCACGACCTACACCCAGATTACCCAAGCACGCTTTTTGCCGAACAGTTTGCCGCAAAAAGGGGTCTGCCTTGTGTGCCGGTGCAACATCATCACGCCCATATCGCCGCCGTTGTGGCCGAGCATGGCCTAGCCGGCCCGGTACTGGGGGTAGCCCTTGATGGGGCGGGGTATGGGGGTGCTCTGGAAATCTGGGGCGGTGAGCTTCTCTTGCTCGATGGGGCAGCCTTTACTCGGCTGGGAAGCCTCGGCACGCTCAGGCTGCCCGGAGGGGATCGCGCGGCCCGCGAACCTTGGCGCATGGCTGCGGCCAGCCTGCATGCGCTTGGATGCGACTGGGATATTGTTCATCGCTTCAAGGAACCAGGGGCGGCGATTGTCGCGCAGATGTTGAAGCAAGGTTTTCATGCCCCACTCACCAGTAGCGCCGGGCGTTTGTTCGATGCCGCGGCCGGCCTTTTGGGGGTCTGTTTGTATGCAGACTATGAAGGTCAGGCCGCCATGATGTTAGAGGGAATGGCCGAGCAGCATGGTGAAGCGGGGGCGCTGACCGATGGTTATGAGTTTAACCAGGGTAACGGCTTAAGTTTCCTCCCCTTACTCGATTTTTTGCGCACCTGCGAGGATCCATTCTTGGGCGCGGCTGTGTTCCACGCCACCTTGGTGGCAGGTATGATGGATTGGGTGATGCGCGCGGGCGATGAGACGGGTGTCCGCCAAGTGGCGTTCGGGGGCGGCTGCCTTATCAACGGTATTTTGCGTACGGGCTTGCATAAAGGTCTTGGAGGTCTGGGTATGGAGACGCATAGCGCCGACCTCGTGCCACCCAATGACGGTGGGCTTTGCCTCGGTCAAGCGTGGGTCGCTATGCATACGCCATTACCGGGAGGCTTAAAGCTATGTGTCTAGCCCTGCCCATGAGAGTCGAGCGACTCATGACAGACGAGTTGGCGGTTGTGGAGCTCGATGGAGTGCGCAAGACCATTTCCTTGGCCTTGGTGGATGATGTAAAGGAAGGGGATTACGTCATAGTCCACGTGGGATATGCGCTTACGCGATTGGATCCGGACGAAGCCCAAAAGACGCTCGCCTTGTTCGCGGAACTCGCCTTGGCGCTTGCGCCGGGCGCCCCCCAAGGCCTAAAAGAGCGAGGTGTTTGAGTGAAGTTCATAGACGAGTTCCGTGACGGCGGGCTTGCGCAAAAACTCTCGCGGGCCATTTTTGCCGAAGTGCAGCCCGGCAAGAGCTATCGGTTCATGGAGTTCTGTGGCGGGCACACCCACGCGATCGCACGCTACGGTATTTTGGACCTATTGCCTCCGAGCGTGCGGCTTATCCATGGACCGGGTTGTCCGGTCTGTGTGCTGCCGATCGGGCAGATCGATATCGCCATGGCGCTGGCGCGCGAACACGGGGTTATTCTTTGCACCTATGCCGATGTTCTCCGGGTACCGGCATCGCACCGAGAAAGCCTGCTTAAGGTCAAGGCCTCGGGCGCGGACGTTCTTATGGTGTACTCCATTTTGGATGCCTTGCAGGTCGCGCGGGAGAACCCTGACCGGGAGGTGGTATTTTTTGCCATTGGGTTCGAGACTACGACACCACCTACTGCCGCCGGTATCCGCGCGGCGGCGGACACCGGGCTTGCCAATTTCAGCGTGTTCTGTAGCCATGTTCTGACCCCGTCTGCCATTCAAAGCATCCTGGAATCGCCCGATGTACGGAGTTTAGGCGCGATAGACATCGATGGTTTTATAGGCCCATCGCATGTGAGCATCGTCATCGGTAGTCGCCCCTATGAATTCTTCTCCGAAGAGTATGAGAAGCCGGTGGTGATCGCGGGCTTCGAGCCGCTCGATGTGATGCAGGCCGTGTTGATGTTGGTCCGTCAAGTCAATGAGGGACGGTATGAGGTGGAAAACGAATTCCAGCGCGCCGTGACGAGGCTTGGCAACGAGAAGGCCCAAGGCCTTGTGGCCGAGGTCTTCGAACTCGCGCGCGCGTTCGAGTGGCGCGGCCTAGGTGTCGTGCCTTACAGCTCCTTGCGGATACGCGAGCACTACGGTCGTTTCGATGCCCAGCGCCGCTTTCCGCTCGTCTACCGCACTGTTGCAGACCATAAGGGTTGCGAGTGTGGCGCGATCCTGCGAGGCGTGAAGCAGCCGAAGGATTGCCGGCTCTTTGGCAGCGCATGCGTTCCGGAAAACCCCATGGGGTCTTGTATGGTTTCGTCCGAGGGCGCATGCGCGGCCCATTATACCTATGGCCGCTATCGAATGGCGCGGTCGGACGAGACCTCACGCTCGGCGGTAAACAGCTGATGGACATGCCCCGCAAACGGCGCCATGCCCACGCGCTCGATGTGCGCCATGGCTTGATCGACATGAACCACGGGAGCGGTGGTCGCGCGACAGCGCAGCTTATCGAGGAGCTTTTTGTGCGTGCCTTCGATAACGAGTGCTTGCGGCGAATGGACGACCACGCCCACATGGCACTGCCGCCGGGAAAGATCGTTATCGCGACCGATGGGCACGTTATCTCCCCGTTGTTTTTTCCGGGAGGGGACATAGGCTCGCTGTCGGTGCATGGCACCATAAACGATGTTGCGATGGCCGGTGCCGTCCCGCTGTATCTGACCGTGGGCTTTATTCTTGAAGAGGGCTTCCCGTTGAGCGATTTGAAGAAAATCGTCGACTCGATGGCGGCGGCCGCACAAGCCGCACAAGTTCGGATTGTGGCCGGCGACACGAAGGTGGTGGAGCGCGGCAAGGGTGACGGGATCTTCATTACGACTACAGGGGTCGGTGTTGTCGATGAGGCGTTGAATATTCACGCAGATCAAGCGCATCCGGGGGATTGCGTGTTGGTGAGCGGTACGATGGGGGACCATGGTGTAGCCATTATGTCCTTGCGCGAGCATCTGACATTCGATACGGACCTCGTTTCCGACACGGCCGCATTGCATGGGCTGGTGGCGCACATGGTGCGCGCGGCCCCGGAAATTCACTGCCTGCGTGATCCGACCCGTGGCGGCTTGGCCACGACCTTGAATGAAATCGCGGATCTTTCCTGTGTGGGAATTCGGATCTGGGAGTCCGCGATACCGATTCGTTCAGAGGTCAAGGCGGCCTGCGAACTGCTTGGGCTAGACCCAATGTATATAGCCAACGAGGGCAAGCTTGTCGCGATATGCCCGCGCGAGCGGTCCCAGGATCTTCTAGAGGCTATGCGCGCACACCCGCTGGGGGCGGATGCCGCGATTATCGGGGAGGTGGTGGCAGATCCCCACTATTTCGTCGAGATGGAAACGGCGTTTGGGGGTCGGAGAGTCGTCGATTGGCTTATGGGAGATCCTCTACCCAGGATCTGTTGAGGGGTTTATGCGCATTCTGCTTTTGACGCACAGCTTTAATAGTCTAAGCCAAAGGATTTATAGCGAGCTAGTCTGTCAGGGGCATGAGGTATCGGTTGAGCTCGATATCCAAGACACCGTGACCGCGGAAGCCGTTTCATTGTTTCGGCCCGATGTCATTCTCGCACCCTATCTGAAGACGCGGATCCCGGCCTCCCTATGGACTCGCCATCTGTGTCTTGTGGTCCATCCAGGGATTCCAGGTGACCGGGGCCCATCGGCTCTCGATTGGGCAATTTTGGAAGGCAAGTCCGAGTGGGGTGTAACGGTTTTCCAGGCCAACGGTGAGCTAGACGGGGGTGATGTTTGGGCCTTTAGCGGATTTCCGATGCGCCTTGCCCCAAAAGGGAGTTTATACCGCAACGAGGTGACTGAGGCTGCGGTAAGGGCTGTCATGGTCGCCTTGGAGCGGTGTAGTGAGCCGGCCTTTCGGCCCGACCCGCAGTCAGCCCTGGATCCTGCTATCTCCGGGCGGGCACGCCCCCTTATGACGCAAAGCGATCGGGCGATCGATTGGGATCATGACCGCACGGAGACCGTGTTGCGCAAAATCTACTGCGCGGACGGCGCCCCTGGGGTCTGCGATACGCTCTACGGGAAAACGGTGTTTTTGTATGGGGCGCACTCTGAGGAGCGGCTTTGTGGCCAACCTGGTGCGTTGATTGCGCAGCGTTTGGGCGCCGTGTGTCGTGCCACCACAGACGGTGCCGTGTGGATTACCCATATGCGGGAGAAAGAGGCCGAGCGTCGTGGGCTTAAACTTCCTGCGGTAAGCGTGCTCGGTGCGGCGATGTCCTCGGTACCTGAAGTACCGATAGGGGGTGCGCGGCAGATGGTATCCTCCTGGCAGGAGATCGGTTATGAACGGCGTGGTGCTGTAGGTTTTCTCTCATTCGATTTCTACAATGGAGCGATGAGCACCGACCAATGTCGCGCTCTATTGGATGCTTACCGGCATGCTCGCGACTCGGATGTTCGCGTTCTCGTTCTCATGGGCGGGCAAGACTTCTGGTCTAACGGCATCAACCTCAACGTGATTGAGGCGGCGTTAAGCCCCGCCGACGAGTCCTGGGAGAACATCCATGCCATGAATGACTTGGTCTTAGAGATTCTTTCTACGGACCGCCAATTGACCATGGCCGCGATGTCCGGGAATGCCGGGGCCGGGGGTGTCTTTTTGGCCTTGGCGGCCGATGCCGTCTATGCCCGATCGGGGGTCATCCTAAACCCCCATTATAAAAACATGGGCAACTTGTACGGGTCTGAGTATTGGACCTATCTCCTGCCGCGGCGCATGGCTTTAGAAACATGCTCTCGGATTATGGATCACCGGCTCCCGCTCGTGGCCCACGAGGCTTGCGATCTGGGGCTTATCGACGGTGAATGGGGTCAGACGGTCGCGGAGTTTCGCCAGGAAATCGCACGGCGGGCAGCGGATTGGGCGGAGGACGTCGAGTGGTCTACACGGATCGCGCATAAGGCCTCCGATCGTCAGAAGGACGAAGCGCGCTGCCCATTGGCGGCATATCGAGCGTCGGAGCTAGAGCGAATGCGGTTGAATTTCTATGGATTCGATCCGAGCTATCATGTGGCGCGTTACAACTTCGTTTACAAAGTGCCCCATTCCCGAACCCCGCTGTATCTCGCCCGGCATCGGGGTCTGAAGTGGCTGGCGCCCCCTGTCTTAAACGCGATCGGATCTTATCCATGAAGCGCTATGCGCAATGGGGACCGAGGTCGTTGCCTGCGCGCTTTAGCCCGGTGGTAGGGATGAAACGGGTACGCCAGAATGCCGCCATTTACCCGCTTGCGATCGTGGGACTCTTGAATCTGCTTGCTGCTGTCGCGTTGCTGGCCTTAAGGGCGATGGGCCCGGCCGTTATGGGGATGGGTGTGCTTGCCTATTTCCTAGGGTTGCGACATGCGTTCGACATAGACCATATTGCCGCCATTGATAACGCCGCGCGCAAGCTGCGCGAGCAAGGTCTACAGTCACGCGGCGTGGGTCTCTATTTTTCGCTAGGCCACTCGACTGTCGTGATCTTGCTGTCTTTGGCGGTTGCCACCGTTATTCGCACCGCGTCCCCCGCTTATGCCTGGATTTCCCGGGCCGGTGCATTCATGGGTACCGGTATTTCCGCAAGCTTCCTGTTGTTGATGGGCCTTATGAATCTCTCGATATTCGTCCGGCTTGTTCAGCTCATGGTTCGACGCGTGCCACCGGAGGCCAAAGATCGTGAGGCGCGCCTCCTTTCGGAACACCGCGGCTTTTTTGCGACATTTCTAGCGACGATCCTGCGGGCCGTTCATTACGATTGGCAGATGTACTTTGTTGGGCTGCTTTTTGGGCTTGGGTTCGATACTGCAACCGAAGTTGCGGTTTTGGGGATTTCGGCGTCCATGGCGCAGCATGATGGGACGTCGTTGTGGCGCATTATGATCTTCCCGCTCTTATTCACCGCGGGGATGACACTACTCGATACGCTCGATGGTTTGGCCGTCACCCAAGCGTATGATTGGACTATGCGGGATGCCGCCCGCAAAATATTGTTGAACGCGATTCTGACCGGGCTTGGTGTCGTGGCGGCGCTTGTTGTGAGTCTCACCGAGTGGCTGCGGTTGTTGGGTTTGGGGCATGGGTGGCACGGTTTTGCGGACTTGAGAGGGAATATGAGTACGGTCGGTGGCGCGTTTACCGGCGTGATTATTGTGATTTGGGGGATGGCCTGGTGGTATTACCGAAAAGTCCTTGTGAGCTCCGAGCCCGCGCCCCTTTCGCGCCCATACGGCCAAACGTAAAAAGCTGCATTTTTTGCCACGAACCCATTGTGAGCATCTTCCGATAAGTTCCGAAGGTATGGTGTTGGGTTATCTCCCCAAGAAGGCGCTTTTCGTCCCACGCGCCAATGGGTGTAAGTTGAGTGTGGGCACGCGGTCCGTCGTGAGGATCGCGAGAAATTATGTTTTGGCGACTGTGGGCGGCGATATGGGTGTTGGCTATCGTCCGGGTCGGAAGTGGCGCTTGAGTTGGCGCAAAAGGCGCGGGCGCGCCGGGATCGTGCAGTTGGGGGGGCGACATGTTCATTTTCGGAGGAAAAGCCGTTAAGATCACCGACCGAGTCGTGGTGTGTTTCTCTGGGCGCTATGGGGCGGAAACCTAGGTGACTTTTATTGTTTTGGGGCGTCTGCGATTTGAAGACCCAGAGGGCTTGTTCGAGGGCAATGTACGTCATGGCGGCTTCGCTTCAAATACCGAGGTAACCCAGTGAGCCTGATGAATAAGCTCGAAAGGAAGTTTGGCAGGTACGCGATAGCGAATCTGATGAGCTATATCGTCGCGACAGACGGGCTTGTCTACATTCTGTCCTACGTCTCCCGTGGAAGCCATCTGATAGCGCAACTCCAGTTTGACCCATCCCTGATTCTGCGGGGCGAGGTTTGGAGGCTGATCACTTTTATCTTTATCCCTCCAGGATCCTCGATTTGGGTGCTGTTTATCCTCTATTTTTATTATTTGCTCGGAACACGCCTAGAGCATGAATGGCTCTTCCGGGTTTCGTGTGGGTAGCCCATAAAAGCCTCATGACGGGCACCCTGCTGGATAAAGGTCAAGCTTCCCGCAATGGAAGAGAATCGCGATGCGATATTGGGTGAAATTCCGATAGCC
>Ga0307375_10004358_pt1 | contig 13533 bp, 27 predicted proteins | sample TR1MG_FD_202531 | JGI IMG/M metagenome (GOLD analysis project Ga0307375, IMG submission 202531) | Soil microbial communities from Risofladan, Vaasa, Finland - TR-1 | ecosystem: Environmental > Terrestrial > Soil > Coastal area > Acid sulfate soil | place: Finland: Risofladan, Vaasa | collected...
GAACAAAACCTACTTGTGTAGAAGCGGCGGTTTTAATGATTTGTGATCATCTTGAAGCAAGGACTCGTTCTGAAGCACAAAAAAGGCAGTCATCATTTAACCCAATAATTATTATTGAAGATACAATTAATGAGTTATTATCTGATGGTCAACTAGATGATGTTGTAATGAGACTTGGCGACTTACAAAAAATAAAAGACGCCTTGGCAAAAGAATTACAAGGAACATATCAAAAGAGAGTTGACTATGCAAAAGCAAAAGATGAAGTGCCTGATTCAAAATCTAAGAAACCGGAGGAAAAGTAAAAACTCAAAAATATCTAGAGACTAACATTTGCGTGCCGGAGTACCGAAGTCCGAGGGCACTCCTTTGAATGGATTAAGTGTCACTCGAAAGGATGCTCCGGCACCATAATCAATTTTCTCGGGCTGCAGTGGGCAGGGTATAGGGATTCGCGATTTCTATACTGCTAGTTTCGATACTTCCCCGAGAGCCAAATTAAGGCGGTGTAGCTAAGAGGTCTAAGGCAGCGGTTTGCAAAACCGTTCATCGGGAGTTCAAATCTCTCCACCGCCTCCAAAAATGAAAGGAAGCTAAATGAAGATCTTAATAACATGTCTTATCGTTTTATCAATGATTTTAGTTTATATTCCAGCCTATGCAGAAACCATAACTCTTCCAAATGGTCAGGAATTGAATATTGACGACTTGAGTGATTATGAAATAACTCAAGCTATCAACACAGCTAAGAAAAGTATTAAAGCGTCTGCATCCGCTCTTGGTATAATTAAAGGAGCTAATCCACAAGAGCTTGAAGCATGGGCAAAACTCATTACAGGAACAATCAAAACTATATGTGAAGATTTGAGCATTACTGTTAATGACTTTGTAAAAACTCCTGTTGGGATTGGAGTTGCTGCATTGATTACATATAAAGTCATGGGCAAGGACATCCTTGAAAATGCCCTTGATCTTATAATAATGATTCCTTTATGGTTTTTCATGACAGGGATCATTCTGTTTTTGGGGTGGTATTTTTATTCTACAAAAACATACTACAATAAAATCTATTTTGATGATAAAGGTAAACAAGTAAAAGAGGGATTGGTAAAAGAGACAAGATTTCCTTGGGCAAAAGAGGAGTGTAAAAAAGGCGAGGTATCTAGCCAGACAATTTTGGCAATTGTATTGATAGCATCACAAGTTGCTGGCACAGTATTAACCCTACTGATTGTATTAGGCTAATTAAGAAACCATTGGATGCGTCACTCAGTTTGGTCGAGAGTACAGGACTTTTAATCCTGCGGGTCTAAGACCCCTCGTAGGTTCAAATCCTACCGCATCCACCAAAAATTTTATAGGAGAAAATATATGGTTAAGTTTAATTTATTCTTAACTGCAAAATGCAATTGGTCTTGTGAATATTGTTTTCGTGGCGACTCTAATGTAATGAAAACAATCGACCCCAAAACAAATGATCGAATATTAAAATATGCTCCTGTTATTGCATCTCTGACTGATAATGTTTTCTTTACGGGTGGTGAAATGGGAACAGTCAAACCTTCCATTTTAGATTTTTTATTTGAAACATTCAAAGAACATACGATTAGACTTGCAACAAATGGGGCGTGGTTTAAAACTCCATCATTTAAAAAATATAAAGATAGGGATGATTTACATATTCTTTATCATTGTGTTGAAAATTTAACAGATGAAATTGAATATGAAACTGTAGATGTTCCAAGGGTTAAGTGGGATTTTGTTGTTACAGAAGATAATTGGCGTGACATGAAAATTATACTTGAAAAATATCCACATATAACATTCTATCCAATATTTGATATTCGTAAATCAACATGTCTATCAGCCAGTTTCTATAAACAAGTATATGATTTTATGAGTCAGTATGATAACATTCCAGATCAGATAAAACAAGCAACAAAATCTATGGGAACTGGTGATGCAGAATGGACAAATGATATTCTGACAGCAAAACCATATAGATATCGAGTGGATTTTAATGCAAATAAAATTACTACATGTTGTATTCCTGAGGTGGGTATACCAATCACAAAGGAAAATTTAACAGCTGTTGCTAATAGGAAGGTTGATCTTCCTGTGGATGATAAAATTTGCAGTTATTGTGTGGTCAGGTGGATGAATAAATCTGATGATATTAAAAATCCAATTGTGTAAAATTTAATCTGCACTCAGGGCATCTATCTAATAGATCCCTGAGTGCCTGTTCCTTATCAACTTCCCAATATTGTTTTTCTTGAGGCATATCTAAAACACAAGCACAGTCAACTTCTTCCATACAACTCTTATGATTATAACCTCTGCTAATCATTTCATTTTTCAAATCTTCATGTCTTTGAAATAATAGACGTGGTTCAAATAAATTGTTCTTCAAATATCCATCAATTTTTTTGCCTTGTTTTAATGATCCCAAAAACATATGCATCTCAAGATGCTCACCACATAAATGTTTTTGACATAAAATCTTTGGATCGCACAACCACATTCGCATTTTTCACCTCTTCAGAAATTTAAAATTAAACAAGTCTTGAAAAAACATCCAAACTCCCATTAGTCCAACATCAACCGCCCAACCAGGAACTATATTAACAATCTCGTTAATTTCAAGATCATCGTTCCGCCATTCTTCTAAATGTTTTGGGTTACCATAAAAATTAAAAGACCAACTTTTTTCTTTGCCTCTTACCTCAACGGACATCAATTTCATTTTTGTTCCCCTTCATATTCAGACAAATCTAGACTATTTTCAAAGTCTCCAACTCGTCTCAAATAATCGTGACCACCATCAACAGATAATTTTTCACATCTACATGTTACAAAATCATGACGATGTTTTGACTCAATTATATCATTACAACTCAAACATTGTGCTGCATTTTTAATAATCTTTCTTCTTGGTGCATCATTCATTTATCATCACCTCCGCATAATTATACTTCCATCTTCTAACCAAATTTCATATATTCTTTTTGGTGATCGTTTAATCTTTATATATTGAATGTATGGAGACAAATCTATTATAATGATCTTATCATCCTCTATTATTTTTGCTTCATACTCACAGTTGTATAACTTAAGAACTCGCTCAAATTCCGTCGTGAGGGTTTCACAGTCGTTATTTTGATACAAGACCATCCTTAATTTTTTTGCTAGAGCTTTTATATTCATCATATATCTAAGACCGACTGAACGTATTTGTTTACTACATATAAATAATAATTAGATGGTAAAAATGAAAACTCTGTCCTATAAGCTATTCCGCATCTTATATCCCGACTCTCAACCAATGATACACCTCTATAAAACTTAGCATCGTTTGAGCAATCATTTATAACCAGAGGCCACGATTCTTTTATTGCTAATTCTATAAGATCATAAACATAGTGCCTACTACTAACTGGAGAAACATATCCACGTCTATGTCTATATATCATACCTTCATCGTTAAATAAATTAAACGTACTTGGACCCAATTGTAGTTCAGGCATATTGATTTGTTTTATTCCGCTGTTTTTAATCAGTTCTTTATACTTAATCATATTCTTAAATGACTTGCTATATATTGGGGTCTCAATACAAACATTGTCAATAATCTCACATGCCTTAACCATATTAGAAAGAACTGCATCAGAAAAATCCGTAGCTTGAAGATTGAATCTGATCTCAGACAATCCAGCATCTTTCAATCTTTTTAAATTATCTTCTGTTGCTAAAATACCATTTGTATATAAGTATTGATACGAGTGATTCCATCCCTCCAATTGCTTTAAATTTATAAATTCCATAAGAGGAATCATTTTATCCATATCCATCAAAGGTTCTTTTTCCAGCCATCCAATTGCTTTAACTTTTCCAAATAGTTGTTTCTCCAACAGTAACTTTATTTCTTCAAGATCTATATTGAATCGTGTCATACTCTCACGATATGCCCACTTTGGAATAAATCTATGCCCCTCAGGACTACCTTTAAAATAACAAAAATCACAGTTACAATTACATTGATCAGAATGTCTTATGTGGGTAATTTTATTATCAAGGCATGCTACACAGGAAGGTAATATTTGATGTTGTTCGGATGGTTTATAAAATGTTAAAAATTGACTTGGTTGATGTAATTTTAATTTGTCTTGCCTTATTTTTATCTTATCGAGAACATCGACATAATGAATATGTTCTAACGTATATAATACATCCTTTTCAAATTTAGATAACTCCTTTATCTTATAACTATTAATAAATTCAACCAATTCACTTTTTGATATTTTTCTTTTTATTGCCATTCTTTTTTTGCAATCCTTTTCTTTCGTTCCATTGACAGCTGCATTCTCAACTTTGTAATACAAGGATGTTTAATTCGACCAGTTCTAAATCCTGTTCCTGTAAGATAATTTTGAACTACCTTAATTTTATCTTTTGGTGTTGTTGATATATTTCCTAAGTATCTTCTCAATTGCGCACAACACCATTCAGGTCTTGATGTCCACTGACCCAACAAACTCTTTCTTAAAGCTTGCCATTGAGGATTTCCAACTAATTTATTTTTTGGATTTTCATCACTCATTATTTTACCCCTTGGATAGTTTTACTCGAGAAAACCATCCTCTTGCATATTTTTCTTGCGTTGGAGATTTCCTCATATACTCCATATAGTGTCTACCTTGACAAACATTGAGCATTATAAGTAGAATTTCCTCATCTCCATTATCAAGAACTTTGTTTAATGCAAACAATGAAGCATTGCCAATGTTACCATCAACTACAAGGTCTTTAAACCACCTTTCGTCTCTATTTAGATAATTTAAACATTCCTGAAGAAATCTTGCAGCTCTTCCACTCCCCATATTTACACCGGTATCAAACATTTCATTTGCAATATCTTGACTATCAAAATTATCAAGAAGATTTACATCCCAAAATTTGGTCTCATAAAACTCTCTTACATGTGGATCAAGTTGTACATGATCAATGTGTGGTTTTGTATCATCTATAATATTCCATCCACTCCAATGAGGATGATAATTCCTTGCAATACCTCTATATGTTTCTCCGCCAACATCATCTGGATCATTATTGTAACCACCTTCGTGACCCATCGTAATATCGAATGCTTTATTAAAGTTTGCCATTATTATATCTCCTTCGTTTTAATAATAGTTTGAATTATTTTGCTTGTTGAAACGTCAGGTAGGAGGGGTACAATAACAACTTTGGCTAAGTGAGCCCCAACAACATCAAGAGGATTATAATCTCCTCCTTTTACTATTATGTCAGGCATTATTGTTTCAATCAACTTTATTGGTGTTTCTTCATCAAAGAAAAATACCTTATCAACATACTTACATGCTGCGACTATTTCAAATCTTTGGTCTTGCGGAATTATTGGACGGTCCGATCTTTTAATAGAACGAACGGATTTATCTGAATTTAAACCAACATATAATTTATCACCTAATCTTTTAGCTTCATATAATAATTTTACATGACCTGCGTGGAAAAGGTCAAAACAACCATTCGTGAATACTATTATTCGCTTATCCATTTACAGAGAAACTCCTTGTGGGTCATTTTATAATATGTTCCAAATTTTGCAACCCGAGTTCGTGGACGATACATATCTTTAAAATCTACTACATCAGCAACGAACTCTTTTGATTTTGCTTCAGCTACAGCTTTAATGAATACTTCAGGATGGATAACAGCAGACCCCATACATATATAATGAAATGGAGTTTTAAATCTAGTCACTAAATGTTTAAAACTAAAATAAGAACTCCTTCCAAATTCTGCCCAATCATCAGGAGAACCAAACATTTGCCAAAAATCACAAGCATGCCCCGAAAATAATAACACATCTATTCCTTTTTTAAAACATAAATCTGTAATAGAATCAATTGGAGCATGTCCTCCCTTAACCCAATTCCAAACACACTCACTTGGATATTGGTTACATGAATAATCTTTCAGTAGATCGCTTAACGAATAGGAATGGCTTTTCAGCTGCTTATCTATAACTTGTTGAAAATCGTGAAATATTGATCCGCCGTTATGAATCAGCATTTCAATCTTATCAGCTTCAATTATTTGACGCAATTCTTCTTTGGCAGTCTTTATAACAGCACCACCAATAGCTAATATTTTTTTCATGCGTGGATCCAATGATCCTCATTCCAATGAACTCGATATGAATCGGAATCTCTATGAGTTGTTGATGCCTCAATGAAAAAACATCCTCCTTCACTTAAACCTTTAAATCTATGTTTCATTTGAGCATCAACTCTAAACGAGTCATATTTTTTCAATATGATAGTTTTAAATTCTCCCTCATTTGTTACATAGTCAAGTCTTAACTCGCCATCTATAACAAAAAATGTTTCATTCTTTATTATGTGATAATGATAAGCACCTTTTGAAGACCATTCGCCTTGTCTGATAAATAACAGCTTTCCACAATACCTCGCTGTATTTGCAAACCAATGTTCCCAACCCCACGACTTCTCAACTTTTTCCATACTACCCCCTTAAATATGAGGCATCATATTCAGGATGCCATATAATTCAATTGCACATTTAGTGTGAGTCATCAAGTCTCCATAACAACTTGAAATAAAACATTTATCAACATACCAAATAACCGCAACACCTTCTGTCACTCCCTGTTTTATACCGTTATAATGCTCAATAATTTTATCGCTCATGAAGCCAACATAATTTCGAGCACTCTGAATTTTTCCATCAACAAATCCATTCTCTATTGCTTCTTCATGAATTTCATAAACAAGTTGATCAAGGTCATTTAGATTTGCATCACAAATCAATGATATAAAAAGCGGCCATCCTTCCATTTGATATTTTCTTACAATTAAAGGACTCCAATTTTTATCCAGCAATCGTGTTGCTGTTGAACTATCATCCCTTGTAAATCCGGCATTCGCAGATTGTCCCGTATTTACTGCACAATCACATTCACCACCTGCCAAGCATTTTTCACTGTGTTCCATTGTTTCTCCTTTATTCTTCAATGATTCCATTTTCACAATTTTGTTCCGTGTATATTAATTTTGATCTAGTCCATTATACTTTCTAGATTCCTTAATACATTGTTTCCACATTTCGATTCGACGAACTCTTTCATCAGAATTCATTAGATCAAGTTCATATGGAACACGGTCATCAATCCCAATACCATGTCTTTCATAAGACATTAATGCAAAACAGTTCCATGCAGCATGAGCTAAATGGTGGGCACCACTTTCATCATCAAATTTCTCACCACGAAACCATCTCCAAACATGACGAAGAATACAGCCAAATACCTCACGCTTCCACTTCAATCCTTTCCACCAATTATCATCGTCATATTTTTGTGTTCCATATGTATAAACTTTAGCCAATTCATTTAATGCCCAAGGTGCAATTAAATCATGACGTATTTTACCAACATTAAATCTTCCGGCTGTTTCTTGACCCATTTGGGTGTCTTCTTCTTTACTTCTAATATATTCTTTTATTTCATTCTCTGGCGGTAAGATATACATTTATATTAACCTCCAACTGTTGTGAAATATTTTTCGAGAATAGCAGCAGCTTCATACTCATTATGGCACCATACAGTTACTGCTTGCTGAACAAATGGATGACGAACTTGATAGTCCATCAAATCTTCTGCAAAACCAATGACTGTCTTCCCAGGCATTGTATAATACCATCCCAACTCAAAGAAGGACCCCAACATCGGTTTATTTTTATCATAATGATTCATATTAACTATTGCCATAGAAGACCGTCTACAGAAGGTATAATCCTTTGGAGGGAGAACATCAATTGCATCAACACGAAAATCTCGCGTTACAGCATATTGAGCCTTTTCAAGTACCTTTTTATTGAATGGATTAGCACATGGATTAATGAATTTAATGTCTTCCCTTCCTTCAAATTCAAGTTCTAAATTTCTTCTCCATTGATAGGTTTCTTCAAACTTCGGTGAGATTTGACCCACCAGATAAATCAGTTCCATTATTCGCTCCTTCATTTTTAATTTTAAAAGCCATTAAAAGCAATGGACCAACGCTTGTGGGAGCAACTAAGGCTCTCCACTCGTCTTCGTGTTTAGAAACATCTCCAATAAGTTTCATCGGAGAAATGTGTTTCTCAATTGCTTTTTTAATTTGACTTTTTAATATATTCATTATTCACTTCTCTTTGGTTCATCTATGCATGACTCATAACAATACTCAATGAGTCTTTCCCATAATTCATCTGGTAAACTTCTTATTTCATATGGGTTACCTTTTTGCTTACAATCTTCTAAACCTTGAATCATTCCTTTGGTCATTCCAAGATCTTTATAAAAAACAGTTCCCTCAGCGACATCTCGCCAGCAAAATCCTGCTTCAATTCCAAGTTTTCTATCTTCGGGAACATCATCTCTTAAAACAAACTGCCTCGTATATAATAGATGAGACGCATATGGAGATTCATTATGATTAACTAAACAATCATGCATTGCTAACTCACCATAAGCCTCATTTAAATAAATAGCTTCTTCTGTTTTCCCAGCATATGGGGATTCAATAACTACTCTTTTCATTTTCAATCCTTTCAAAAAATCAAATTCTTTCTGTTGTTTACTAATTCAGCTAACACATCTCCATGACAAGCTTTTGGTTTACACCAACACCCAAGAACTTTTCCCTCTAATTCATGAAGATCATTCAATAAATCCTGATTTGATAATAAATAGTTTCTAAATTTTTTAATTGTTTCTTTTCGAGTTCCATCCTTTCCTAATAAATATGGGTTTCCCCATTTGGATGGTCTTCCGATATAAACATCATATCGTTCTTTTTTATGGTGAACAACTGTACATTTCATACTAATATAATCCTATCTTTAAAACCTTCACCACGCTTCACAAATTTTCTTAGTGTATCTTCTGTGCCACCGGTTTTCCTTTTCAGTATTTCATCTATACCATCCTCTGGTTTAATAACACAGGCTACAATAATATCTGAGTGTTCTGCTACTGGTCCATTACGAACAATTGGAGCGCCACGACCATAGCGTTTATAGTTCGGGTAAACAGTTATTAGAGTTGCTCCCTCTGCTTTTGCAAATTTTACAGCAAAACGATCTGCACCCGTTTCACAACCACCGGAAACAATCCAATCACCTTCCTCATATAAACTGGACAACTTTTCCATTACTTTCTTCCATGCCTCACCTGTGTTTCGTTTTCGGGTTCCTATTACTCCTATCTTCTTCATCTTCATTCCTCTCCATTATATACTTTGGTACAAATTCTGGATTCATCCAAAATTCAACTAGGTCTTGACTCGCATGATAGAATTGAAATTTCTTCATTATTTTAAAAAGTATTTCATGATCTAATAGATGAAGATATGGCCAAGTAAAGTCTGTATATATCCCAAGATCATCATGTTTAACAAATATACAATCTCGTCTGTAATAAAAAGCTCCATTAATAAGCATTTGAAAATCATACTCATTGAATTTTTGCCTGTCGTTGTGATCTTCAAAAATTATGAATGGTTGTATTTGAGGGTCCTTTAGTTCCATTTCTTCGATGATCCAAAAGCTTGGTTGCCAGTCCATCCCATTACACCAAAGTTCACCATAGTAATTATCCTGAGGAATACCATATCTATATTGAGTCGGGCATGCCCAATTTTCAGATGGCACCTTAAATTCTTTCATCCCTTGATCAACTAATTCAACTCCTCTTAAAAAGTGAGTCCGATGCCTTGAGGTTGTATTGTTATTCATTTTCTTCTTCCTTCAAGTGGTCATAAACACGGCATATTAAGTTGCTGTTTTTTAATAAATATTCAGATGATCTATCATAATATGTCATCTTTGTAACAACAATCTCTTTAATACCAGCATTGATAATCTCTACCAAACACGGAGTACAGGGAACCCCACAGTCCATATATAAAGTACATTTCTTTGTTTTAATCCCAGCTCTTGCAGCATTGATTAATGCATTACGTTCAGCATGACCTGCAACGCACAGTTCAAGTCCCTCTCCTGACTTATATCCTAAAATATATCTTGGACATTTCTCTGCTGTCTTATTACCAACATCCTCTTTGTCAAGTCCTTTAGCTTCATAATCTGCCATCAAATCAGGATCAAGTTTATGTCGATGTCCACAATGAGGAACTCCTCTTGGCGGGCCATTATAACCTGTACTAATAATTGATCTATCTTTGACTAGAACAGCTCCAATCTGTCTTGACAAACATTGGCTCTTTGTGGCTACACTCACACACATTGTATGAAACCATTCATCCCAAGTCATTCCTGGTCCTGTATTATACTTTTCCATTATTAACCCCTTTCATGTTTATAATCTGTTTCATATTTTTCAGCTGGAAAATCGTTAGTATACCATTTTCTTCTTGCATTAGTCGCTTCATTGAAATTAGTTAAACAACCATTTAGATATTCTGCTAATATAAAATCTGGAGTATCTGACTCATTTTCTTTTGAATGTTTGTTTATTAGTTCAGACAGCTCTCTTTCAAAATCGCTCATCTGTTGTCTCCATCTCCGTGTATTTTATTTCGTAATTTTCGACTTTGCAATTTTTCAACATTGGTTACAAATACAGATTCAAAATCAATATCAAACCAATCAGCAAGTCTGGCCATATACCACTGAACATCACCCATTTCCTTTATGATCATTTCTTTAAATTCATTATCAACAACACCATTTTTATCACGAAACAGTTTCTTGATCTTTTCCATTAGTTCGCCAGTTTCGCCCGCTATACCCAAAACATAATACAACCATCCAGGGTCTAAACAATCTTGAGCCGCAGTACCCACATCTGTTTTTCTACACTCTTTCTGATATTCATTAAAATTCATTATGCCTCTCTTTCAAACTTCTTCACATCTACTAGATTTACAAGAACAACTAGGTTGAGTTGCTTCCTCATACCCACTATGCATATCAACAAGTTGAATATCAAAATGATTTTTTAATATTTCAAGAATTAATTCCTTTGACATTCCCATTAATGGAGCAACCAATTTAATGGGTTTGACTCCTGAAATTGCAAGAACTTCATTCATCGCAACAACATACTCTTGATAACAATCCGGAAATAAATTAATACGATCTGAATAATCCGGACCATACCAGACTTCATCAAGTCCCATATTTTCAGCAACACTGATTGCAAGACCAATAAAAATTGTATTACGTCCAGGAACATTCATCTCATGGACATTATCCCATCTCGCTTCAGTTTGCTCTCCAGTTAATCCACTATCAATATTTAAATTTTCAACTTTGATAACGTGATAACCAACTACAATATCTTCTGCTTCTAACTGATTTTTAGCATATTCCAATTCTTTAATATGCTTTTGACCATAGTCAATTAAAACACAATATGGAACTTTTCCTGCCATTTTAGCAAGTTTTAACATTAACATGCTATCTGCTCCACCGCTATAAAGCATTACAATATCTGCAATTATATCTGCCATTCTCAAATACTCCTTTCAATTTTTATTTATTTGTTACTGACTCTAAGACAATCGACTCATTTATATTTTCTCATTCTATATATATTAATAACTGATAGAGATGTATTGGTTAAGACTTTTTAATTAAAGGGGGGTCAAACTGAAAGAGTTATTAATGTGTATGGGACTAGTAGCTATAATTTTTATATGTTGCATCGGTGCATTTATCGGCGCCATTATTGGATGTGTGATGGGTGCAATTACCGTACCTTTAATGATTCTAGATGGTAAAGTAATATCACCTCTTGAAATAATTGGTGAAATATTTAGTGGCCCGAAGGATCAAATCTAAAGAGGAATTAATATGAAAACTATTCAAAGGCAAAAGGTAAAGGATTTCATCAACAATCAAACCAACAAACTGGAGGAAACCAAAATGCAAGCAATCAAAAGATTCTTTCACGGCATGTACATGTTTACCAAGTTCGTTATGGTCGCAGCAGTTCTGGCTGGAACCTTCTATACGGGCATGTACGTTGTGTCCGCACAGAAAAACCCGAATGATGCGTCCGCCGTCATGGTTGCCAGTATCGAAAAAGCACTTCAAGATACAAGTAACCAACCGGTCATCATGATCGTCCCGGAAAATTCTATGATCGAAAAGGTCAAACTTGATCTTGGAATGAAAGTGGCTGATCGTGAAGTGATAACGATCACGACCTCTAATGCCCAAAAACTTCTGGGTATCGCTCCTCCATCCGAACCGGGTATGGTCGAAACATCTTTGGTGTTTTGGGGAGATCAAGCCAGCAAAGCCGGTGACAAAATTAAAACCGGATGGAATTGGTTCAGTGAAAAAGTAACTTTCTAAGTTAGATGAGAACACTCTTATTTAACAAAAAATATGGGTCCTTACCAGACTCATATTTTTTGCCAAAGATTAATATTTTTTTGGCAAATTTTATCAAATGATATCTCATTTTTTATTGCCCAATCCACCTGCCTTTTATAGTCACTTACTTCTTTAATAGCCTTTTTAATGTTTTTAACAATACCTGTTTCATCAACAATAACAACACCATTCTTTTTATATAAGTTAAGTAACCTTGTTTGAGTTCTTAAAATCAATGGAGTTCCAGACATAAGAACTTCAGTAGAAACTCTCGGGCAACCATCTCGAATATTACTTAAATTAAGTCCAAATTTACTTGAGTTCAAAATAATATTCAATGTTGGTCTTGTAACAAGACCAAGAAACTCAATGTTTTTCAACCCATATTTTTTTGCCATCTTTTTTCCAACTTCTGGTTTGTTTCCACAATGAATGATACTTAGTTTTTGTAATTCTTTATTTTCTGAAATTAGCTTCATGAAAAATTCTTGCCCTTTATATCTAATTTGTGTAAAGTTACTTGGCCAACAAATGTCCCATTTCTTTCCACACCCAACAATTGGATGAAATATATGAGGCGATGCCGTTTTATAGAAGGGCACACATTTATAATTTATATTGAAATCTCTTTCGTCTTCCATTAGACACGCATCATAATTTCCGCCGTACTGTGGGAATTGTCTTCTTCCTGCTCCCAGATATAATTTTAATCCGAAATGATTTGGTTTGATTTTTGTGACTTGATCGTATTCTTGAAACCCTCCTCGCCAATACGAAATATCAGGGGATGGATAATCAAATGTTTTATTAAAATTTGTTACCCACTTTTGAATATATTTCTTACCATTTACATCAAATATAATATCTTCTTTTGGATTTTTTGTTAATCTCCATATGGTTACTTCATCAAAGAAATTGTTCTGAAGTAACCATAATGGCAATAACATATAATAGTCGTGACAGTTCTTTTCAAATGTATCTAAGTCTTTAAACTCATGATAATATTCCAACGGAATTAGATTTGACCGGAACAACCAAAATCTTCGCATTTCATTTTTCCTTTATATTAGTTTTTGTAATATATCTAGATAGTTCTCTACA
>Ga0307375_10004359_pt1 | contig 13531 bp, 9 predicted proteins | sample TR1MG_FD_202531 | JGI IMG/M metagenome (GOLD analysis project Ga0307375, IMG submission 202531) | Soil microbial communities from Risofladan, Vaasa, Finland - TR-1 | ecosystem: Environmental > Terrestrial > Soil > Coastal area > Acid sulfate soil | place: Finland: Risofladan, Vaasa | collected...
GTCACCCTCCTTGGTGGCAGTTGGTCCTGACACCAAGGAGGTTGGCACCCACCCCGGGCTTTTAGGTCGATGGCCGACCTACACGTTCACCCGTACGCGGTGCGACACGTTTGCCTGTACCCGGACACCGTGCACCTCAGCGGCGCCCCGACCGATCTCGTACTCGTGCAGCCAGTGTGAGTCGGCCAACTCCGAGAGCCGGTGCGCCGAGAGTGAGTGCAACGACGACGCCGCGACCACGAGCGCCAGCAGGGACGCCACGATGCGACCGGTCTGCGAAGTCGCCCCACCAAGCGAGATCGTGAAGAGGAAGGCCTCGCCCGTGAGCGCCATGGTGGGCATCTGCCACAAGAGCGTGTCCCACTGTTGGCGACGGCTGGCCACGATGGCGTACTGCTCGAGACCCTCCATCGTGTGCTGCACCTCGAGATTCTCTTCGAGATTGTCCTCGAAGTTCTCCGCCGTGTTGTCATCCATCGCTGCCTCCTTCGACCTCTCGAAATTCAGCCCAAGTCGGACCGCCATCTCGGCGCGCGACCAGTCCAACCATTAGGAGGTCTCCCTCGGCTCCCTTCGACGCAACCGAACGGTGAGAACTTCCCCTACGTTGCCATTCTGACCACATGGTGGACCTCGCGTCGCGACTGCGCTCGATCGCCCGGCGACACGGCCTCGCGTCATGGCCTCCGGTCCGCAATGGGCCAAGTAATCTACGTCCATCGCGTGCGACGTAGGGAAGGCAAGGGGTCGAGTTCGTGTTCACACTCCTCATCGTGGGCTGCGCGGTGCTCGGACTGGCCGTCGGCTCGTTCCTCAACGTCGTCATCTACCGGGTTCCCCGGAAGTTGTCGATCGTCACGCCCCGGTCCGCGTGCCCGACCTGTGCGACACCGATCCGCGATCGCGACAACATACCGGTGCTCTCGTGGTTACTGCTGAAGGGCCGGTGCCGGACGTGCCACGCCCCGATCTCGCCCCGCTATCCGCTGGTGGAACTGTCGTGTTCGGCGTTGTTCGCGGGCGCCGCCGCTCGGGTGGGCCGCCACTGGTCGCTCCCCGCGTTCCTGATCCTTATGGCGAGCCTCCTGGCACTCGCCCTGATCGACCTCGAGCACATGGTGCTGCCGAAGAAGATCATCTACCCGTCACTCGCGGGGATCGTGGTCTCGCTGGTCGTGGCGGCCGGCGTCGAACACGAGTGGCATCGTCTCTGGATGGCCGGGGTCTGCGCGCTCGCCTGGTTCGCCCTGTTCTTCCTGCTCAATCTGATCAGTCCGCGAGTGCTCGGCTTCGGTGATGTTCGACTCGCTCCGATGCTCGGACTCGGACTCGGCTGGTTCGGAATCCGCTACGTACTCCTGGGATTCTTCGCCGCGAATCTGGTCGGCGCGGTCATCGGCGTAACGCTCATCGTGATGAAGAAGATGAAGCGGGACCAGCCGATTCCGTATGGTGTGTTCCTCGCCATTGGTGCCGCGATTGCCATCTTTGCGGGACCTGCACTTCTCGCTCCGTTCCAGCAGTTGTCCTAGCGAGAGAAGCAGTTCATTCGTGCACCGTCTTTACCACCGCCGTCGACAATTAGTAGACAATCTCCATGCGGATACCTTCGCTATCCCATTCCGCATCAGCTGGCAGTCGTTTAGCGGCGCGACCGAATACTCTCCGGGCGGTCCAAAGCAATGATGATGCGTCATATAGGTGCTTCTCCAAGACTCGAGGAATTTGTGCATTGATAACCTTTTCAATGCCCGGTAACTTCTCGAGCAGTAATGCCCGACGTTCTTCTCGGCCCATTTCGATTTGCTTGGAGCGTCGCAACGGCCTGTCCTTGTTGAGTTGATAGAAACTCAGTTCAGGGTTACCTTCGTACACAACCCGCTGACGAAACGGTGACATCTCCGCCGCAACTTCTCGATACTTCGGGAGCAACATCGCACTCACCGCGTCAAGACCTCCTTCGCGCCACGAAATGGATCCACTCAACACTGCTCTGGTCGGCGCATTGTGCACTGCGGCACCGCGCAATCCAATGAGAGCCCTCGCCTCACCGTCGCACCGGCGCACCCCCAATCCCGGGGCATCGCGATAGCCGATTGGGACGTTGACCACAATTGCTTCGAATGAAGGTCTCTCATTCAACACCTCAAGGAAGGTGTCATAAACCTTGGGCGGCTCAGGCGCAAAGTTGCTTCCCTGCATCTTCGCGCTGGCCGCCAGCCATCCGGCCGAGCAGGGTGTCACACCCGCGACTACCGAGTAGGGAAGATCCGGACCTCTGCGTGAACTCACTTAACCAAGTTATACACGGATAAAGGACTTGTCCATTTGCTCCAGCGTGCGGGCCAATTCCTTTGGGTGCGCTGTGACAGCCATCGCGTCTTCGTATGTGATGACCTTGTCGACAATCATCTTCGCGAGACTGCTTTCCAGAGTCTGCATTCCTTCCTTGGCGTTCGTAAACATGACATTCTGCAGTTGATTCGAGCGACCTTCGCGAATGAGGTTCCGCACCGGACTCGTGGCGACGAGCACTTCATAGGCCGCGACCATACCGCCCCCAATCTTCGGGATAAGACGCTGAGCAATAATCGCACTCAGCGAGGCTGCCAATTGCACTCTCGTCTGCTCTTGTCGCCAAGCTGGAAAGACGTCAATAATTCGGTCAATGGCTTGGGGGGCGTCATTGGTGTGCAATGTCGCAAAGACCAAGTGTCCAGTTTCTGCCATGGTCAGAGCGATTTGTATGGAGTCAATATCTCGCATCTCGCCGATGAGCAGGACGTCAGGATCCTCACGAAGTGCGGAGCGAAGTGCCCGATCGAAGGAAGGGCTGTCTAACCCGACTTCCCTTTGACTTACGGCAGCCATCTTGTGATGGTGGACGTACTCGACAGGGTCCTCAATCGTGAGGATGTGACATGCGCGCGTCTCGTTAATCTGATTGACTATGGATGCCAGCGTCGTTGACTTTCCAGATCCGGTTGGGCCAGTGACCAAGACGAAACCACGCGGTTGCTCCGCGACCCAATTCGCCACGGGCGGCAGACCCAAGTCTTCAAATGTGGGTATTCGAGCAGGAATCACACGTAAGGCAAGCGCAGTCTCCCCGCGTTGAGTAAAAACACTTCCACGAATTCGAGCTCGATCAAGCCACGAGAATGCGAAGTCGACATCCATCTGCTCCTCGAAGATCATACGTTGGCCGGGTGTCAAGAGGGGAAGAGCGACCTCATCTATCTGCGCACCCGTTAGGGGTGGCACGCCGTCAAGCGGACGGAGTTTTCCGTCCACTCGAATCCGAGGAGCCGAGCCTCCGGACAACAGAAGGTCCGAGCCACCCTGCTCCCAGAGTCTTTGGAGCCAAGGTTCAATCGCCGAAGTCTGATTGTTGCTCATCAGTACACTTCCATTCAATTGGGAAAAAGTCAGAGTGCCCGGCACGAAGGCCGGACACTCTGACTGAATTCAATAAAAGCGACTACAGCACACCAGTGCAACTGGTTGGACCTGCGTAGGGCTTGCCCCCGATGAGTGTTCCTGCAGACCCGTTAGTAGGCATAGTGGCTGGCACCGGTGCCACAATATCCAGCACATGAGTCGTTGCATCGAGATAGAAAGCGTAATGCGGCGAGTTGGATGGCCACGACTGCAAGTACTTATTGCCATTTGCATCAGGTGTCGTCAATGCCCCTGTCGTCGTCGGCGCTGATCCAACCTGAGCATTGTAGGCAGCCATAGCAGTTGACACCGTGGCTCCGTCAGCCTGACAGGCAGCCACTGCACTCTGACCCGTGATACCGCCAAGAGCGAAAATCACGACCGCGGCCAAGATACCCAACACGACGATGACGATGAGGAGTTCAATCAACGTGAAACCGTCAATCTCTCCTGCATCACGGCGACGCTTCAGTCGCTGGTAGGTCGAAATCATATCTTTGCTCCCTTTTCACGTAATGGGCATACCGACATTGGCACCACCCCGCTGTTGGCCGTTAGAAATCTTCTACGACCTGAGGAGATTGTACAGTACGTATTCTCAAAAGTGGAAATAGAAATTGGGATTATTCGGACTACGCATCTGCAGCATCTCGCCAATTGAAGCGTTGCGAGCGGACGTTCATTCAGTCGTCGATGACGGTGCTCCCATGGCGTGAAACCACAGGAAATATAACGGATTCGAACAACCTAACCTACGCCCAAACCTACCTCGAAACATTCACAGATCAGTGACTCATCGAGGATTTCCATTCACCTCGAAATCGTGTCTCCACGATTTGATGAGAATTTGATATTCGGAGAAGCAGACTTGACCACACATTTACCAAAATATTCGCCCCGATCAATATGCGCGATTACTTTCGAGGCATCGCATGTGGGGTCAATCACAAGTACAAGCTGGCAGATCGACTTCGCCGACCATTTTCCCAAGGACTGATTACGTCCACTGCCACTTTTCAAGTGTCTGGCCTTCTCCACACTGGAGAGAGCTCAGGTTGCACTGCACCGTCAGCAATGCTCCGCCCCCAGCGGGGTAGTCATCGAAGGCGACCACGGCCGTGAGTGTTGGATTGAGTTGACACTGGGAACCGATAAGTGTGCTGGGGCACGAGTAGAAAGTGACCGTGCGGGTATTGGGCTGGGTGAGGTCAATCACCGTGGTGCACCATACCGCCACTGAAACATTGTTGATGGTCAATTGAGAAGTGGGCCCGCTGCCCCAACACGGCGACAGCGTGGTGGGAACACCTGAGTAGTCAGTAGACGTTGGAAATTCTGGGATCGGGTTGTACCGAACGTCGTGGATTGCGGAGTTGGTGACGCCACTTATCGCGTAGTGGAGTTGACTCACGGATCGGAAGGTTGTGGTGTTGTTCAGACTGTTCATAGCCCAATCCGCCAACGCGCCGACGATCAGACTGATCGAGATGATGTAGACCAGCGCGAGAACCAGGACGGCACCGGTCTCATTGCTCCCATCCAGTTTGCGACTCGAACCTCGAGTCTGGCGCCTTGGCTTCACCTTCGGCGTCCATGGACCGGCAAGATTACCGACGTTCGGAACTGGTGTCGTCACGAACACGTTTTGCCCCTCACGATTCACGCTCACGGCCACTGCCGCGGCCCGAAGACAGAACCGAATCGATTGAACGGAAGGTAGTCATTCGGTGCCTCCTCTGACACAATCAGCAATCCACGTCGGCCTGCTGTGTCGACTCACTCGAGGATTCAATGTCACGGCATGTCGATGTAACTCGCCCATGGCCGAGACTCCATTTTGGTAGCGCCGTCTCATGACTAGGGTTGCGTCCACGTAGTTGTCCACGAACCAGTGCGACTTTGCGGGTTATTTGCCGGGCTAGAGATTTGAACGTTCAACGCGACTCCTGAAGGCACACTGACAGATCCGGTGACTGTACAACTAGTGCCTGAAACGATGGTGCAGGTCAAGGTAGTGGTATGCCACGTACCCGAGTAAATCAGGCCAACCGTCGCAGTCTGACTTGCACTACTCGCACTGCTGATACGGAAGGTGAAGTTGGTGAGTGTCTCGTCGACATTTGGCGAGAAGCTATTGCTCGTCTGGGTGGAAGAACCACTGCTATTCGTGCGGTTGATGTAGTAGTAACGCGTCGAAGTGAACTTGTTGCTGCCGCTACTCCCGTCGTACGTACCCGTAATCCCGATGACTTCGTTCAACGCCGACGAACCGGAGTATTGGTAATAGGCGCTCGCATCGCCCAAGTAGATAGCCGTGATCGAATGGGTCCCCGCAGAACTGTAGGTAACGGAGCAGGTGGCCGTACCGCCGCTCATCAAGACGCCGGTCGAACCACCGCAGGTGCTGATCGCCGTGCCATCGAGGAACTCCACGTAGCCCGTCGGCGTACCGGTGCCCGGCGCGACGGGGGCGACGGTGGCCGTATAGGTCACTGATTGATTGACTAGTGACGGATTGGCGCTCGATGAGAGCACTGTTGTGGTGTCGGTATTAATCACCTGAGGAATAGCCGATGAGATCGACGAGGTGTAATTCGTGTCGCCACCGAAGACCGCGGTGATCGAATGCGTGCCGGTCGAGTTGTACACGACGTCACAGGTCGCCTGGGCGCCGTTGAAGGCCTGCGACGTGCCCGCGCACGTGATCGTGTTGCTGCCGTCCTTGAACGTGACGGTGTCCGAGCTCAACGGCGTGCCCGAACCCGGTGCGGTGACGTTGACCAAGGCGGTGTAGGTGACCGTCGCGCCAAGCACCGTAGGACTGAGGTTGGTCGACACGCTGACCGTGGTGGCGGCCGCGGTGACCGACTGGCTGACCGAGTTCGACGCTGGCGACGCCGCGTAGTACCAAGCGGCGTTGCCGAGGTACTGGGCGGTGATGGAGTGGGAACCGGTGGACGCGAAACTCACGGCGCACGTGGCACGGGCCGATCCGTTGACCGCGACGCCCGTCACCCCGCCACAGACGCCGATCGGGTTGCCACCGTCGAAGAACTCGACGTTCCCAGTGGGCGTTCCCGTGCCCGGGGCGGTGACCGCGACGGTCGCGGTGTAGGTGACCGACTGGCCAACGACAATTGACGGGCTACTCGTCGGTGTCAGGGATGTCGTGGTGGCGGCGTTGACCTTCTGCGACAGCGCCGGCGAGGTCGAGCCACTGTAGCTCGCGTCGCCACTGAAGGTGGCGGTGATGGAGTGGGTACCGGTCACGGTCGGGTTGGTCACGACGCAGGTCGCCGTGGTGCCGTTGAAACTGGCCGAACCCACACCACACGTGATCGTGTTACTGCCGTCCTTGAAGGTGACCGTGTCCGAGCTCGACGGCGTGCCCGCACCCGGTGCGGTGACCGCGACGGTCGCGGTGTACGTGACCGACTGGCCGAGGACCGAGGGATTCGCGCTCGAGGTCACCGCGACGGTGGTGGTCGCGGCATTCACGACCTGGGGCAGCGCGGAAGACGTCGATGATTTGAAGTTGGCGTCGCCACCGAACGAAGCGGTGATCAGATGGGAAGGCGATGCCGACAGGTACTTGAAGGTGCAGGTCGCCGTGGAGCCGTTGAAGCTCACCGAACCTGCGCCGCAGGTGATCGGGTTCCCGTTGTCGAGGAAGGTGACGGTGTCCGAGCTCGACGGTGTGCCCGCACCCGGTGCGGTGACCGCGACGGTCGCCGTGAAGGTAACCGTCTGACCGACCACCGAGGGATCGGCGTTCGAGGCAACGCTGACCGTGGTGTTGGCGGCACTCACACTCTGGGACACGGCCGGCGACGTCGACGTGATGAAGTTGGTATCGCCACCGAAGACTGCGGTGATCGAATGGGTGCCAGTTGACGCGTAGGTGACCACACACGTCGCCGTGGTGCCATTGAAGCCCACCGAGCCCGCGCCACACGAGATGGCGCCGGAACCGTCCCGGAAGGTGACCGGGTCCGAACTCGATGGCGTGCCGGCCCCGGGTGCCGTGACCGCGACGGTGGCCGTGTAGGTCACTTTCTGCCCGGCGACCGACGGGTTGGCGTTCGAAGTGACCGCGACCGTGGTGCTCGCCGCGGTCACCGACTGACTGATCGGCGCGGACACCGGCGACGACATGAAATACGCAGATCCGTTGCCGAGGTACTGGGCGGTGATGCTGTGGGTGCTGGTCGAGGGGAACGTCGCAACGCAGGTCGCCTGAGCGGATCCATTGAGGATGGATCCGGTTGCCCCGCCGCAACTGGCGAGTGGGGTCGCGCCATCGAAGAACTCGACGTTGCCACTGGCGGGTCCAGAGTTCGGTGCGTCCACCGCCACGGTGGCGGTGTAGGTGACGGGCTGACCCACCACCGACGGGTTGACGCTGGAAGTGACCGCGACCGTCGTGGTGGCGTTCACCGTCACGACGAGCGAGTTCGACGTGATCGAATCCCCCGTCGCCGTGATCGTCGCTGGGCCCTTCAGAGCGCCGGTGAGGTTGGCACTGGCCACGCCGCTGGTAACGGTGACGCCGCCGAGCCCCGTGACGGTGCCGCTACCCGAGACCTGGGCGAACGTCACGACACTGGCGCTGTCCCCGGTTTCGATGTTGCCGTAGGAGTCCTCGATGGTCGCGGTTACCGCGCACGTCGCCTGCGAGACGATGCTCGTCGGACATCCGTTCAGCAGGACCTGGAAGGGGACGCCGGGTCCGGACGGGGTGATCGGGTTGCTCACGGCCGGGGTCAGTGGGGCGAACGCCGCGGTGAGGGTGTAGGGCGTGCCGACGACGCCAGCGAAGGTGCAGTTGGACGGGTTCACGACGCCGGCGGCGGCGGTGAGTCCGGTGCACGAGGCGAGGGTGCCTCCCGATGCGCTCAGAGAGATGCGCGCCGTCGAGGTCGTCACGACATTGCCCGCCACGTCTTCCACCTTCACGACCGGCTGGGTGACCAGAGGCGCCCCCGAGGCGCCGGCCACCGGTTGGGTGGTGAAGACCAGTTGGCTGGCGAGTCCCGGACCGGTGGGCGAGAACGTATTGCTGACCGCCGGGGTCAACAAACCCGAGGTGACGGTCATGGTGTACTGCGTGTCCACGAGACCGGTGAACGTGCAGTTCGAGAGGTAGTAGTAACCCAGCGATGGCGCCAGGCCCGTGCACGTTGACAGCGTCCCCCCGGCCGGCGAGATCGAGAAGTTGGTGTCATTCAGCGCTGTCGTCACCGACGTGACCACGAGCCCGGCCTGGTCGGTCACCACCAGCACCGGCTGGACGTTGAAGTTGGAACCCGAGTCGCCGGCGACCGGAGACGTCTTGAATGACAGGTTCTTGGCGACGTTCGTGATGTCGAAGTTGTTGCTCGTCGCCGAGGCGAGACCACTGCTGGTGACAATCAGTGAATAACCGGTCCCCCACGTGCTTCCATGACACCCCGAGTAGCTATACGTACCATTCGACCGTGAGGGGGTGGAGCATCCTGCAGTACCGAGGTTCGTCGACCCCTGCCAGAGGGTCATCATGAGAGTGTTGCTGGCGGAGGTGACGACGTTGCCGAAGGCGTCTTCGACCGTCACCTGTGGCTGACCGGTGAACGCTGCCGTCGGATCCCCGCTGGCCACGCCCGTCGGCTGGGTGGAAAAGCCCAATTGGGCCGATGCACCCGGTCCGGTGACCGAGAACGCCGAACTGGTCGTCGGAATCGCCGAGTTCGCCGCCGCGGTGGGATTCGCCGTCGCCGTCATCGTGTACTGGGTGGCGGTGGTCGGCGGGCTGCTCGAGGGGTTGTAGTAGAAGCCGCCGTAGAACTGGCAACTCGACGGGAGGGTCGCCACGCCGTTGGTCACCTGCAGTGTCGCCGACGTCGGTGATGTGGCAACGAGACAGTTGGCGTTGGTGCCGGTAGGCAGGTAGAAATCACCACCAGACAGGGTCAACGTGACTGTGCCGCTCCACGACGTGTTCACACTGTTCTGCGCGTTCAGGACCTTGACCGTTGGTGCGGTAGCGAACGCCGAACCCGAATTGCTTCCCGCTGGCTGGTTCCCGAAAGCCAGGTGGAAGTTCGACGAAGTGACCGTGAACGAATTGCTGTCCGCGGTGGCCAGCAGGCCGTCGGTGGCAGTGATCTTGTAGGTGCCCCCAGGGCTCATGGTGCACCCGGAGAAGGTGACGACGCCCAGGACCTCGTTACCGCTGCAGCCAGACAGCGTCCCGGTGCCCGAGGAGACCTTGAAGATGACGGCCGACAGGTCGGTGGTGACGATCGTGTTGGTGTCGGTCTCGATGGCGACGATGGGCTGGGTCGTGAACGGGCTGCCGGCGTAGCCCCCGACGATGTTGTTGAGGAAGACAAGCTTCGTGGCGACACCTGTGCTCGCCACATCGGCGGAACTGCCCTGCGAATAGTCGACCACGAAACTGTTGGTGTAACTGGTGCCGACGATCTGGATGGTGATCAACTGGGGCACGCCAGAAACGCAGGAAGTGATGTCAAATTTGCTCGTCGCGCTGTCCCAGTACAGGACCGGGTTGGTCGTCGCGTACTGGACGGCGTAGTTCGACGAGTAGGCGCTCGGCAGCGTAATGGTGGGATAGGTCGACAACGTGCAGTCGAACAGCGAAGGCAGACCCTGGATCGCCGACGTGGCGGACTGGGACGCCAGCGTCAAGATGCTGTCGTAGGTCGCCAACTTCCGGTGCTCCGCCGAGGCGGCGATCGAAGTCGAGAACGCGATGAGCAGGGCCACCGAGGCCAGTCCCAGCACCACCAGGGCCAACAGGACCTCGACCAGGGTGTCGCCCGCCTCCGAACGGCGTCGTCCCCACCCCTTGGCAGTGGCGACGGAGGTCCCGGCCCCGGAGCGGTTGACAATACTCATACGACTTCGACCTTCGCGGTCTGCGTGAGGATGAAGAAGATCACGATGCCCCCGAGAGGAGCAAACCGAAGGCCGCCGCTTCGAGCCCACTGCCGTGGAGGGAAATGGTCAGGGTCTTCGGGGTCAGCGCCGACACCATGGCGGTGCCGTTCTTCAGCCCGCTGTAGCCGTTGCTGGGATTCGAACAGGTCACGGTCAACATGTCGGCGCTCTGGGTGAGTCCGGCGCCGTAGTTGCAGGCGTTGCCGACGGGATCGGTGGGCGTGTCGTACGACTCACCGTTGGGCATGATCGTGAGCTCAGTATTGGAGGTCCACGAGACCGACTCGCCGGGGTCGGTCGATTCGGCGTCAGCACTGACGGCTTCCCAGCCGGTCGCCGGACGACCCTGAAGATTGACGACCGAAATCTTGGTCAGACTGATCACGGTGTCGCCGCCGCCCGTCTGATACAGCGCCGGCGCTCCACTGATGCCCGTGTAGAACGGCGTGCCCGTGGCGCATGACGATGCCGACGCGCTGCCGCAACTGTTGCCGAGGAATGCGTTCTGCCAGGTGGGTAGTTGTGACGGCTTGATCGGCACGCCGGAGAGTCCGATGCAGAAGTACAGGACCGAGCCACCGGGCAGCGGCACCGCCATCAGCAGACATCCCTGTTGCGCCGCGAGCAGGTTGTTGCCGGTGAGAGACGAGAAGTCGACGAGACACAGCGTCGATGCGTAGGTGCCGGTGCCGGGACTCGCCGAGTGGCAACCCGCAGTGGCGGCGGGCGCGATGGGCTTGCCCTGCGCGGCCACGGTGGCGCTGTCGGCGGGCACCGCCGCGAGTGAGTACAGGAACTGACCGTTGACTTCGGTCGTACTGGGCGCGGCCAGTGCGAACTCCACCTTCGCGACGTTCTGGGTCAGCGCCCATCCGGTGAGCGCATCGGTGGCGACCGTGCTCGTGCCGATCGGTGCGATCGAGGGAGGCATTTGACAGTTGGACGTCAGCACCGCGGTGCACGGCGCCAAGATGTTGTACGCGACGGTGGTCGCGGTGTACTGGGTCGGATCGGTGGTGAAACCAGACGAACAGTACTGGCGCACCAGCGAGTACTTGGAACCGTTGGGAACATCCACGTAGGAGACGACGGTCGAGTACGCGCCCGTGGTGCCGATCGGATTCCACTCGAGTCCCATCAACTGGGTCCCCGGACCACATTGGGCACTGACGTTGTTGGGGGCCGTGGTGATCTGCTGCGCGCTCTGGACGTCGTTGACGTAACTGGCCGTGACCATCTGCGCATCGGAGGTGTTGGAGAGTCGGTTGGCCACGCTCGACTGCAGCGAGAATACCGACAGCAGTCCCACCGAGAGGCCGCCCACGATCAGCGGGATGATCGTGATGACAATCAACAGTTCCACCAGAGTGAATCCGTGGTCATCGCGGTCACGGGTGCGTCGGCCCGACGTCGGACGGCCAGCGTCGCGGTGAGCAGACACCTCAACTGGTCGCGGACGTCGAATCTCGGTCATCCCACCTTCACCTGGTTATATATTCCGTACATTGCTGAGATTAGTGCCACGGCCACAAATCCCACCACGACGCCCATAAATATGATAATGGCGGGCTCGAACAGGGCTGTGGCGCGCTCCAGCTTGGTCTCCAACTCGCGTCCGTAGTAGGCGGCGGCCACCTCCAGTTGCTGGTCGAGAGTGCCCGTCTCCTCGCCGACGCGGAACATTTGACGCGCCGCCGCCGGGAACAGACCGGTCTCGGCGATCGGTCCCGCGAGACCTCCGCCCTGCATCATGAGTTCACGAACGTTCTCGAGGGCCCGGCGGTAGACGGCGTTGTTGGCCGACTCGGCCGTCACTGCCATCGACCGGGGTAGGTCGACACCGGCGCGCAACATCGAGGCGAGGATGCGACAGACCCGCTCGACGATGGCGGTCTCGGTGAGGCCACCGATGACCGGCAACTTCAATTTGAGTCGGTCTAGTTGTGCGCGACCATTGTCGGAACGGTTCATCGCGATGAAGCCACCGACCAGGATCACTATCAACGCAAGCTCTACGTACCACCACGTCGAGATAAACGACGACGAGTTGAGCAACATGCGAGTCACCAACGGCAACTTGGCGTGGAGACTTCCGAAGAAGACGACGAAGCGCGGCAACACGAAGACGGCCAGCACGATGACGGTGACGACCGACATGCCCGCCACGACCGCCGGGTAGATCAACGCGGCGGTCACTTTGCCTCGCGCCTTCTGGTCACGGTCGATGTAGTCGGCGAGTTGGTTGAGCACCGCGTCAAGATTTCCGGTGAGCTCCGCCGACTCGAGAATGCCGACGTAGAAATTCGGGAACGCCTCGGGATGCGACGCGGCGGCCGCCGCGAACGTATCGCCCGCGCGCAACCGGTCGACCATGTCGTTGAGCACGACCTTCAACATCTTGTTCTGCGTCTCTTCGACGATGACCTCGAGCGCCTCCATGATGGGGATACCCGCGCGCATGAACACCGCGAGTTGTCGCGTGAAGTTCATCACGTCTTGACGCGGGACCTTCTTCTTGGTGATCTCGAATTTGAGGAGACTCTGCTTCGCACTCACCTCGAGTGGTTGGAGTCCGCGGGCGAGCAGTGCGACGTGCGCGGCGCCACTCGACGCCGCCTCTTCGACACCGGTGATGCGTTTGCCGTTCTCATCGAGCGCGGAGTAGCGGAACTTCAACATGGTCGGTGCAGTCTTCGTGCTCTTCGGAGCCTTCGGCTCTTTGGGGCTCTTGCGAATCTTCGGCATGGTCTTGTCTCGGCTCATAGGGTGTACACGCTCCTGATCACTTCAGCGATGGTGGTGATGTCTTGATCGACGAGATTGATCGCCTCTTGTCGCATCGTACGCATGCCTTGCTTCACTGCCATACTGCGTAATTCCTCCTGCGTCGCCCAGCCGACGACGAGTCGACGCAACTCGGGCGTCATGACGAGGAGCTCGTAGATGCCGATCCGATCCTTGTAGCCGGTGTTGGAGCAGAAGTTGCAGCCGGTCCCCTGGTAGAAGATCTCCTTGGGTGCCCCACCGCTCTCCTCGTAGAAGAGCAACTCCTCGTCGGTGGGTTGGTAGACCGCCTTGCAGGATGGACACACCCGGCGCAGCAGACGCTGGCCGACGACGGCGAGGACCGACGAGGCGATGAGGAACGACT
>Ga0307375_10004360_pt1 | contig 13531 bp, 12 predicted proteins | sample TR1MG_FD_202531 | JGI IMG/M metagenome (GOLD analysis project Ga0307375, IMG submission 202531) | Soil microbial communities from Risofladan, Vaasa, Finland - TR-1 | ecosystem: Environmental > Terrestrial > Soil > Coastal area > Acid sulfate soil | place: Finland: Risofladan, Vaasa | collected...
GCGCACCCGCCAAATCGAATCCATCTCGTCGCCAAATTCATCTCCAAACCGGTCAGCCCGCGTGCGGGCCTGGGAAGTCACGGAACCCTCCAGTGTATGCGAGTGCACATGCCCTGCGCACCCGTTTGCCGTTGGGACAGAAACTCGTTGCGCTTCCTTTCTTCCCATGCTAGCGTCCGAAGCAAGACCCTCAGATAAAGCAACCCACATGAGTTCGTTCCCACAAACGAATCCCGCCCCCCGCATTTACCAGATGAAAGCCTGGAGAAAGATGCTCTGGCTTCTGCTGGGCATGATTCTGCTGTTCGGCGGCCTGTTCTTCGGGCTGTTTTCCGCGTCGGCTCCGGATGCGCTGCCCATGCGCATCACCACCCTTTTCTCCATTGCTGGAGGCTTCTACCTGCTGGCTCGCGTGGCGCGCGCGCAACTCGTGCTGGACGGCTCCCGGATTCAGGTGCGCGGCGCTTTCCGCGAGCAGGAAGCGGACTCCAGCGAAATCGAGGGCTTCCGCACCATTCGCTCCCGCAACGGCACTTACACGCGCCTCTATCTCAAAGACGGCCGCAGCGCCATCACCATCTCGCGCGATTTCGACACCGACGAGGAATACAACATGTGGCTTCGCCACCTCGTCGATCTGGACCAGCGCGACCGCGAGCATCTGCTCGACGAAATCTCGCACCAGGACCAGTTGGGCGCAACCCCCGACCAGCGAATGGCCGCTCTGGCCAACGCCAAAACCTGGGCCATCTTCCTCACCGTCGTCGCCGTAGTCGCCGCCGTCGGCCTCAACCTCGCTGACCCCACCTTCCACCTGTCTTCGGTGGTCTTTCTGGCGCTTGCGCCTTTCGTTGCCATGGGCCTGGTGTGGCGCTCCCCCCTGCTCTACGCGGTGTTCAAGCCGAAGGCCGACCCGCGTGCCGACCTCGGCTTTGTCCTCATTGCAGCCGCCTTCGGCCTGCTACTGCGGAATCGCGATCTCCATCTGGCGTCCCTGCAGCCGCTGCTCGGTCTCATGATCTTCCTCCTCGTGGTCAACCTCGGCGGCTTTTACCGCACCGTCTCCTCCGGCGCGGGCGCCTGGGGACGAGGGTTTGCGCTGCTCTTCATGGCCGGCCTTTATAGCTACAGTCTGGTTGTCCTCATGAACACCATGCCGGACCATGCACCGGTCACCGATTACGCAACCAGCGTCGTCGGCAAGCACATCTCCAGCGGGCGCTCCACCTCATACATCCTCGATCTCGCACCCTGGGGGCCCATGCAGAACCAGAATCGCCTCTCGGTCTCCTATCGGCAGTACGGGCAAACCGACATCGGGGACCAGGTCTGCCTGGAGCTTCACCCAGGAGCGCTGCACGCGCCCTGGTACACCCACATCGACTGCGCCGCGCGCATCTTCTAACCCGCTGTCTTCTTCCTCCCTGTTTTTGCCCGCACCAACGCGCTCCGGCGCTCTTTGCATTGCCATGCACCGCGCGCCGCCCCGCCGCGGCCCGCAATCCCGCAGCAATTTATACTTGCCGTGTGGCCCCAACCCTCGACGGCATCGACTGGCACCTGTTTCTTGCGCGCCCCCGCATCCCTTCGCCCCCGCCGGAGACGCTCCATTCCCTCGCGCAACAATCGATTCTCCTCACCGGCGCCGGAGGCTCCATCGCAGCGTCTCTGGCTCTGCGCCTTGCCAACCTCCCTGCCCGCCAATTGACGCTGCTGGAAGCCTCGGAAAGCCATCTCTTTTCCCTGCAGAGGGACCTGCGCCGCACAGCCCCCGCCGCCCGCGCCGAATTTCTCCTGGGCAGCGTTGCAGATCGCGCGCTGTTGGAGGATGTCTTTGCCTCCCATGCGCCGCGGCTGATCTTTCACGCCGCCGCCTTCAAGCACGTTCCGCTCCTCGAGGAGCAACCCCTCGCCGCCATTGCCAACAACATCTTCGGCACACAGCAACTCGTCTCCGCCGCAACCGAATTCGGCGCGCGTGTGGTCCTCGTTTCCACGGACAAGGCGGTCGAGCCCACGTCCGTCATGGGAGCCACCAAGCGCGTCGCCGAGCAAATCGTCCTCGCCGCCGGGGGCACGGTGCAGCGCCTGGCCAACGTGCTGGCCTCCCGCGACAGCGTCGTGGAAGTCTTCGCCAGCCAGCTCGCCGAGGGCGGCCCGCTCACCGTCACAGATCCCGCCGCCCGTCGCTTTTTCGTCACGGTTGAAGAGGCCGTGAACCTGCTGCTGGCCGCGGCTCTGCAGCCCCCGGAGCCCGCCCTGTTTGTCCCCTCGCTCCCCCAGCCGCAGTTCGTCGCAGGCCTCGCGCGCTTCCTGGCGCAGGAGCTTGCCCCCGGGAAAAACATCGAGCTCGCCTTCACTCGTCTGCGTCCCGGCGACAAGGAGTCCGAGCAGCTCTGGTCCACCGCGGAGCAGGCGCAGGCCACCAGCCGCCCCGGCCTGCTCTCCCTCGCTCCAGCCCGGATGTCCACAAGCGCGCTGCACCCGCAACTCGCCCAGCTTCACGACGCTCTCTCGGCACGCGACGTCGCGGCGGCAGTGGCAACACTTTGCCGCATGGTCCCCGGCTATACGCCAAGCGAACTCGTGCAGTCGTTAGTCGGCAAGGCCGGCGCGCGGGTGATGCCATGAGCTCTGAGTCGATCAAGCGCCGCATCGGCGTCGTCACCACCTCCCGCGCGGACTACAGCCACCTCTACTGGCCCCTGCGCGAACTTGCCGCGCATCCGCAGGTGGAGCTCGGTGTCTTTGCGCTCGGCCCGCACCTCTCGCCCCAGTTCGGCAGCACGCTCCGGGAAATCGAGCGTGACGGTTTTCCCATCCAGGCGCGCATCGAGTGCCTGCTCAGTTCAGACACCGACACCGGCATGGCAAAGACCATCGGTTTGGCCATCCTCGGCCTGGCCGATGCGCTCACGGCCTGGCGCCCGGACCTGCTGCTGCTCATCGCTGACCGGTATGAGATGCTCGCGCCCGCTTCAGTCGCGCTCGCCTTCCGCATCCCCATGGCCCACATTGAGGGAGGCGAGGTTTCCCAGGGCGCCATCGATGACCAGGTGCGCAACGCGCTCACCAAAATGGCCCACCTCCACTTCACCTCCACTGAGACCGCGCGCCGCCGCGTAATCGCCATGGGTGAAGAGCCCTGGCGGGTTCATCATGCCGGCGCACCCTCTCTGGACCACCTGCGCCGCTCCACGCTGCTCGACCGCCCTGCGCTTGAGGTCCGCCTAGGCCTCCAGCTCGGCACGCCCGCAACCCTCGTCGCCTGGCATCCGGTCACCATTCTTCGCGACACGAATGCGGAAGCCGACGCGCTCTTCGCCGTACTCTCCCAGGCACCCGGCCAGCTCCTCTTCGTCTTTCCAAACACCGATGCAGGCAGTCATGCGCTGATTGACCGCACCCGACAACTTGCCGCCGCCCGGCCCGATACGCACGTCTTCGTCAACCTGGATGCAGTGACTTACTGGAGCCTGCTTGGCGCCGTCGATGCCATCGTCGGTAACTCCTCCAGCGGCATCATGGAGGCAGCCTCCTTTGCGCTGCCCGCGGTCAATGTGGGCATGCGGCAGCAAGGACGAGAGCGCGCAGCCAACATTCTCGATGCCCCGGCAGACGCCGCCGCCATCCTCGCCGCGCTGGACCGCGCCCTCGACCCCGCCTTCCGTGCCGGCCTGCGCGGTATGGTGAACCCATACGGCGATGGAACCGCCGCCGCGTTGATCGCTAAGGCCCTGGCCACCACACCGCTCGACGGCATCCTCATCAAGCAACCGGTTCCCGTGCCAGCGGAGACCCAGCGCCCATGACCACCCGCATCCCCCTGGCCGCGCCGGACATCACCGAAGCCGAAATCGCCGCGGTCACCGCCGTCCTGCGGACTCCGCAACTCAGCCTCGGCCCACAGCTCGCCGCATTTGAGCAGGAACTCGCCGCCTATCATCAAGTACCGCACGCGGTCGCCGTCAGCTCAGGAACCGCCGGCCTTCACCTGGCCCTGCTCACGCTCGGCATCGCGGAGGGCGACGAAGTAATCGTGCCCTCCTTCGCCTTCATCGCCGTCGCCAACGCCGTGCATCAGGTACGCGCCACGCCTGTCTTTGTCGATGTGGACCCGCTCACGCTCAATCTGGCTCCGGACGCCGTGGAACGCGCCGTCACGTCGCGCACCCGCGCCATTCTTATGGTCCACACCTTCGGCGTCCCCGCGGAAATGGACGCTCTGCGCGCCATCGCCGACCGCCATCATCTCGCCCTTTTGGAAGACGCCTGTGAGGCTCTCGGCGCGGAACATCGCGGGCGACGCGCGGGCAGCCTCGGCGACCTGGCCGTCTTCGGCTTCTATCCCAACAAGCAAATCACCACCGGCGAAGGCGGCGCCGTGCTCGCGAAGAGTGAAGAGCATGCCCACCGCCTGCGCAGCCTGCGCAACCAGGGCCGTGCCGAGCATGCTGTCTCCGACTGGCTCAACCATGCCGAAATCGGCTTCAACTATCGGCTTTCGGATCTGGCCTGTGCACTCGGCCGCGCTCAGCTTGCGCGCCTTGGGGAAATCCTCCAGCTTCGCCGTGCCGCCGCAGAGCGCTATCACGCGCTGCTCGCCGGCATCTCCGGCCTCGAGCGTCCCCCGCTCACCGTCCCCGACTGCACCATCAGTTGGTTCGTCTACGTGGTGCGCGTGCCGCCCGCCGCAGACCGCGACCAGTTGCAGCAAGCCCTGGCCCGGCGCGGCATCGCTACCGGCCGCTACTTTGCGCCCATCCACCTGCAGCCCGCCTGGCGCTCGCACCCCAGCGCCGCCGGCCTCCGCCTTCCCGTCACCGAGTCCGTCGCCTGCCGCACCCTCGCCCTGCCCTTCTTCAACCGCATCACGGCGGAGGAGCAGGCGACCGTCGCTGCCGCCTTGCGCGAAGCCGTGGCCGCAGAAACGTGCCGGCGTTCGGCCATCCAGGCATAGGCCTCGTTTCGTTAGTTACATCTCAATAACTCAGACATTCCGCCCCAAAGTTATGTTGAAAATCGCTTGGTTACAAATCTGCGGTATCCGCATCTAAAGGGTTGGAGAAGGCCGGAACGAGCAGTGTTCCAGTGGAAACTGGAATTCCTTTTCGACCCGGGGAAACAGGGTTTTCAGAAAACTGTCAAAGGCTTCCACACTCCTTGACAGGAAGCGAAAACCAGCGCACTATCAGCGCAACAGGTATGGCCGCGCGGTTCGCCGACGGTCCCCAGAAAAGCCTCCGCACGTAGTGTTGGCGCCTGCCAGCGTTCCGGAGACGGCGTCATAGCACCGGCTTTGGCCGGCCTTGTAGATCGAGGATGCGATGGTGGTTACGGCTCAAACGAAGGGACGTGGCGTGATTGGACTCCACATAGGCACCAATAACGCGCAGCGCTTCTTTCCAAAGAGCGCTTCGGTCATTGAGTTACACCTGGATCACCTCGATATCCAGTGCGATCTTTCTCCGGAGTTCTGGAACGGAAATCCTGAAATTTGCGACCCCCGCCTGTGCGCATGGCTGGACGCCAAGCATCAGCAGAAACGGCCCGGCCAGGAACAGATTGCCCTCGCGCTCATTCCGGCAGGCAAAAACGCATTCCGGCTCAGCGCAGTCGCCACAAACGGCAAAGTCAAGCACTGACAATTTCCACGCGCAGACCGCCGTCCCACGAGGGCGGCCACCTACCTGCCACTCCTGAACTTGATACACTCGGGATGCAATGACCATCCAGCAACTTCAAGACGCCGTGGAGCGCTTTTTCGCTGCGGGCTCCTCCGCCGTGGACGATCCGGCCGCCATGGACGCTTTCCTCCAACTGCGCGAACTTCTGGAGCGTGGTGAAGTGCGCGCCGCCTCGCCCGACCCTTCCGCCGCCACCGGCTGGCGCGTGAATGCCTGGGTCAAGCAGGGGATTCTTCTCGGCTTTCGACTCGGCACACTTCAGCAAGCGTCCTCGGTGGGCTTGTCCTTTGTCGACAAGCACACCTATCCCATTCGCCACTTCGCTGCTGAAGACGGCATCCGCGTGGTTCCCGGCGGCTCCGCTGTCCGCGCCGGCGCTTTTCTGGCCAGGGGAGTTGTCTGCATGCCGCCCATGTATATCAATGCGGGCGCATGGGTGGACGAAGGCACCATGGTCGATTCGCACGCGCTGGTCGGCTCCTGCGCGCAGGTGGGCAAGCGTGTCCACCTCAGCGCCGCGGCGCAGATTGGCGGCGTCCTCGAACCCGTCAACGCCAGCCCTGTCGTCATTGAAGACGATGTGCTGGTCGGCGGCAACTCCGGCGTCTATGAGGGCACCATCGTTCGGCGCGGCGCCGTGCTGGCCGCCGGCACAATCCTCACCCGCGGCACACCGGTCTTCGATCTCGTCCATGGCACCGTCCTTCGCGCCTCGCAGGATCTTCCGCTCATCATTCCGGAGAATGCCGTGGTCGTGCCCGGTTCCCGTGCCGTCTCCAAGGGCAAAGGCAGTGAGTGGGGCCTCAGCCTGTATGCACCCGTCATCGTCAAGTATCGCGACGAAAAGACCGACCTGAGCACCACGCTCGAGGATTTGTTGCGCTAGATGACTTCCAGCAACTCAGAATCAAGACTCATCCGCTGGGGAGTTGCGGGCCCCGGCCGTGCCGCCGCACGCTTTGCCCAGGGCATGCAGGCCGTGCCCGGCGCGGAGCTCACCGCGGTTTGGGGCAGAACTCCGATAAAAGCCTCGCAGTTCGCCGCACGATTCCACGTGCCGCAGGTGTGCCCATCCTTGTCGGCGCTCCTTGACTGCAACATCGATGCCGTCTACGTGGCGACGCATCCAGACTCGCACGCCGTCCTTTGCACGCAGGCGCTCGCCGCAGGCAAGCATGTGATGTGCGAGAAGCCGTCTGCAATGAATGCGCGCGAATTAGAGAACATACTTGCCGCCGCGCAAACCCACGGCCGCCTGTTCATGGAAGCGATGAAGCCCCCATTTTTCCCTCTCTACAGGCGGCTCCGCCAGCATCTCCAGTCCGATCCAATCGGCGAGATCGGCCTTGTCCGGGCGGGCCATGCTGACTCATCCCTGCCGCCGGATTACCCGCTCCATTTTCCTGAGCTCGCCGGCGGCGGCATCATGGGAATCGGGCCGTATGAGGCTTTTCTGGCGATCGAATGGCTCGGCCCCTTCCGCCGTGTACAGGTCATGGGCCGCGTCAATCCAGCCGGCGTGGATACCCTCGCGCTCTTTCAGACCGAGCACGAGCGAGGTATGGCCCAGTTGCACACCGGGTTGGATCTGCTCAGCCGCGGAGATGCACTCCTCTGTGGACCGCAGGGCTACGTGACCATCCACGAGCACTGGTGGAATCCGCTGCGCGCGACCGTCAACTACCTCGATGGGCGCATTATCCAGTTGGAAGAGCCCTTTGTCGCCGGCGGCTTCAACTATGAGACGGAGCACTTTTGCCAGCTCCTGCGAACGGGACAAAGCGAGAGCCCCGTGATTCCCCATAGCCTTTCCCTGGGCATGGCGCGCCTGCTGGAAGATACCCGCAAGGCACTCGGAGTCCGCTTCCCCGGAGAGGCCTGACGGCGATTCCGGATCTGCCCGTCTTCAGCGGCTTCCTGCCGTGTTTCCCCCTGCCACAGACAAGCCTCGATCCAGCGCACCCAGCAGAGCGCCGGTCGCATCGTCGGAGTAGCTCCAGAACATCACGCCGCCCAGACCGCGCTTCCGCACATACTTGCACTTGGCCGCGAGCGACTCCGGATCCTCATACGACACAAACACATGCTGCTCCGCGTTATACAAGTACGGCACAGACGAGCTTGCATCCCAATAGCGAACAAAGCCGTGCCCCAGCAGGCTGCCCGCAATGCGCGTATACGGGGCGTACGCGTCGGCCACCGTCTTGCCTGGCTGGAACAGGCCATGATTCACGTCGGGCACATCGCCCCACATTCTTCCGTAAAACGGCACGCCCAGCACCAACTTCTCCGGCGGAACTCCGGCCCGCTCAAACGCCTGCACAGAGGCATCCGCGGAGACTCCTTTGGGATCGTGCGGATCGGTGAAGAGCGGCGCATGATTTCCCGTAGTCTCATCCGAGCCCGCCTCGTAGTAGTCGTAAGCCATCAGGTTCACCGCGTCCACCAGCGCCTGCACCTTGTCCATTTCCGTGTGCTGCAGGAACTCATCGGAGGCCCCCGCGGCAATCGTCAGGTAGAGCCGGTGGTGTGTCCGTTCGGACTCTTTCTTGAACCGCTCGCGCAGCGCCCGCAACAGCAGCGTAAAGTTCTCCCGGTCTTCCTTGCGAAACTTGTGGCCCGCGCCTCGCATGCCCGGGTACTCCCAGTCCACATCCAGGCCATCCAGTTGGTAACGCTGCAGGAACGCCATCACGCTGTCTGCAAAAACATTCCGGCTCTGCGATGTCCGCGCCGCATCGGAGAAGCCGCCCGACCACAGCCATCCACCCACTGAAACCAGCACCTGCAGCGCAGGATGGTCCTTCTTCTGCGCCACCAGCCAGGTCAGATTTTGCGCGTCGGTGGCGGCACCCTCCACCATGCGCCCGTTCTGGATGTTGGCAAAGGCGTAGTTGATGCGAGTCATGCCGCGTACGCTCACCGATCCGTCCTGAAGCAGGGCGTTCTGCGGAAACACGTAGCCTGCAACCACCGGCTCCGCTGCCTCCGCACCCGCGGCCACAAGGCAGAGGGCAAGCAAGACCAGCATCGCTCGCTGCTTCAGCCGCACTTTGCCCATTCCATCGCACCTTTCCTGCAATCTTCCCATCCTTAGTGACCCTGCTGCACGCCGGGGAACGGCCGCCTCATGCTCTGCACAGCTCCAGTCCGCAACGTGTGCGCCGTGCAGTGCAGCCTTGGCTGGAAGGGCACGGCGTAGGACCGCGTCACATGCATGCGGTCCATCACGACGTACCGCGTGCGCAATCCGTCCAGAGTGGCAGGCAAGTGCGCCGGAACCTGCTCGCGATCCACGTAGATCACCAACGCGGCCTCTTGTGGATGATCCAGGCTCTGGCCCACCCCAATGCCAAAAAAGGCTGGCTGTGCACGCATCCAGCTCGCCGCAAACTGCTGCTGGATGGCGATGGCCCGGTTCAGCGTTGCGGCACTCAGCCCCGTTCCGCCGGAAAGCGCGTCGGTCATCGGCGCGGAACCCAGCGCCACGGCGGGCGCCGTTGTGGGCACCACCACGGTGCGCACGCCATCGATGGTGACAGGAACTCGCGGCGGATTGCTTTGATTCACGTACACAATCACCGCGGCCCCGCCCGGCTCGTCGCTGCTCTTGCCCATGGCCACGCCCAGAACTCCTGCCGGCGGATTCACCAGCGCGCGGGCCTGCATCAGCGCCGCCTGCACGCGCGCGATCTGCGCGTCACTCAGCGCGCGCGCCTGCGCATCCTCCACGGTGCTGTTTCCAAAGCTCAGGCAACTCACCGGATGATCAGGGCCGCCGACAAACGTAAGGCTGGAGCCTCTGCCCAACTGGGCGTTGAGCTCGCTCAGCACGTCCCTGGCAGGGTTTGCCACGCCTTCCTCCACGCCGGAAGCATCCATGCCTCCGGCAAAGTAGAGCCCCACCGGCTCCGCATTTTCGGTATCTACCAGCAAGGCCCCGGAGTCGCCCGCATCGCTCCAGTGATCTCCGCTCACGCCAATCTGATTGGTAAACGTCTTGGTTAGGTAAGGCTTGGTCTCCGCGCAGTCGCGGTAGTAATCCACTGAGATGTCGAGGCTGACCACGGAAACACCGCCGCAGGTCAGCCCGGTGGTGCGCCCGCTCTTGGCCACGCGCATGCTCAGCACTGCCGCTTCGCCGTGCCCGGCGGTGGAAGTCACACCCGGCGGCGCCGCGGCCAACCTGCCATCCGGCTCCCGGTTGCCCAGTTCCAGAATGCTGCCCGCGCCATTCACCGTGTTGGACTCCACCTGCGCGATCGCCGCGTCCGCATTGGTCTCCGGGGAGCGCAAGGGAAGCCATGCCGTCAACGAACCTACGCGTTCGGCGCCCGGGCCGTCGCCGCTGGGCGTGCAGTTGTTGTCAATCAAGCCCGGCTGCACAATGGCATCGCCCACGCTCGCCTGGTCGCTCCGCGCCAGCACGTGGTTGTTGCTCAGCAGAAACTCCGTACCGTCCATGTTGCGAACCAGCGCGCCCAGCGTGCCGCTGCAGCAGTCAACAATGGTGTTGCCGTTTGCGTCAAAGTCGTTGTTATTGCCGCCGGAGCTGCCCAGCAGCATCGGCGTGATCTGCTCCGACTGGTGGCTCGCCGGACTGCTCGCTACGCCTGCCGTGTTCAGCAGCACCTGGGTTTCAATCCTCCCCGCAGGCCCGTCCGCCGTGGCCTGAATGGGAATCACGCGCGTGGATGCCAGAGTGGCCGGAGCCGTATACGTCACCGCGCACATGGTGAACGCCTTTGCCGATCGCTGACACGTGGTGGCGCTCAGCGTCCCCTGTGCGGCCTCGGTTCCCGCCGCGTCCTGCGCCAGCGCAAAGTGGATGCTCGCCGAGCCTCCGGCTTCTGCCAGCAGACCCGTCACCGTCACACTGCCGCCCGGCCCCAGCGCCACGTTCTCCGGCGTCAGCGGCTGAAGAAATCCGGGGGCCACCGTGAGCACCGCCTCCGCGTGCACCTGGGGATTCGATCGCAGCGCGGCCGTTACCACCACCCGCGCACGGTCCACGGTGAGGTAGCTGGGCGGCGAGTACTCCCCACGCGCATCGATGGTTCCGGGACCAGCCACCGGGTCGCCACCTGCGACGGACCAGAGAACATTTGCCGCGCCGCCTGCCGCAAGCGAAGCCGTGAACCGGTTGACGTGGCTGCCATGGAGGCCGGTGGCGTTGCAGCCCGTGCAGTTCGTGTCGATTTGCGCGGTGCCCGGAGAAATAGAGAAGGCCGAGCCGGCAGGATTTCCCGCTACGGCTGCGCCGCCGCACCCGGCAAGCAGCAGAATCGCCGCCGATGCCAGCCCCACGGCCGGCTTCCCTATCCGTCCGCGCGCGGCACGGTCCCGCAGGCCGCAATGTGCAGTCGCTTTGCCCCTGGCGGGTTGTGCTGCGGTTTGCAAATCGACATTTTCCCTTTTACGGGCGCGCTCTGGGTTCGACGGGCTCCAGCCTTCAAGGGTAATCTATTTGCTCCTTGCCCTCTGCCGCTGCCGCGGCCCGCCACTCAATCCATGGTCACCGCCAGCTTGCCAAAGTGGCTTCCTGCCTCCATGGCTTTCAGCACCTCGCGCGCCTGCTCCCAGCCATGGCTCTCCACCACCGGCCGTAAGCCGCTCAGAGCCACTGCCCGATTCATTTCCACGAAGTCTTGCCGCGAACCCACATAGATCCCCTGGATTCGCGCCTGCTTGTGCAGAATGAGCGGCACCGGCACGTGATCTGAGGCGCTGGCAAGCACGCCGATCTGGGCAATCACGCCGCCCATGCGCACCGCCCGCAACGACTGCGGCAGCGTTCCTTCTCCGCCCACTTCCACCACCAGGTCCACGCCCTCGCCGCCCGTCTGCTCCAGCACCCAGCTCGCCCAGTCCGGCCGCTCCCGGTAGTTGGTCCCCGCGTGCAACCCGAGTTCAAAGGCCCTTTCCAGCTTTTGCCCGCTGCTGGAAGTTCCCAGCACGCGCGCGCCGCGCAACCGCGCAAACTGCAGAGCAAAAATCGACACACCGCCCGTTCCCTGCACCAGCACCGTCGATCCCGGCTGCACATTGCCCGCCTTCAGGGCATTCCATGCCGTCACGGCGGCGCACGGTAGCGTGGCTGCTTCGGCAAAACTCAGGTGCTCCGGCACCGCCACCAGTCCCGCCTCATGCAGCACCACATATTCGGCAAGCATCCCGTCGATGTCGCCTCCGAGCGCGCCCTTCACCTTGGCCGGCGTTGGGGGCCCGTCCAGCCAGTTCTGCATAAAGATGCCCGCCACTCGGTCGCCGGGCTTGAAGGCCGTGACATCCGCGCCCACCTCGGCCACCTCGCCCGCGCCGTCTGAGCAGGGGATGCGCGGCAGGTGGAGTTTGGGGTTGTAATGCCCCTTCACCATCAGCAGGTCCCGGTAATTGAAGGAGACCGCGCGCACTTTCACCAGCACCTCGCCGGGCCCGGGACGAGGGGTTGCACGCTCGACAAGCTCAAGCGAATCAATGCCAAACGACGAAATCTGCCATACACGCATACTACAAAACCTCCATGCCGACCCGCGGCCGACCAGTTTGCAGGACGATGCTCCCCATCGCCCGGTAGAATGAACTTATGGCTCGTGGATGGGAAAGCAAATCGGTGGAGGAACAGATGGCTGACGCCTCTCAGCAGATGGCAGACAGACCCGGCAACCGGGTGATAAGCGAAGAGGCGCGCAGACAGGCAGCGCTCGATCAAGCCAAACAGACGCGCAAAAAGCAGGCGCTCCAGCTGCAACGGGAGAACATTCTCTCGCAGCGAACCTCGAGCCCAGTGCGCCGCGCTGCACTGGAGGCAGCCCTGGCGCACGTGGAAGCTCAGCTAGCCGAACTGGCTTGACCCAGGGCATTCTCCGCCTTTCTTTTGCCGCCTACTCGCCGCGCGAGAAGAGCAGCGAGTTGGCCTGTTGCACGGGGGTCATCAGCACCCGGGCAATGTTGACGTGCGCCGGTCGGCTGGCAGCCCACACAATCGCTTCGGCCACATCCTCGGCCGTGAGCGCCTTCACGCCTTTGTACACCTTCGCCGCCCGCTCCGCGTCTCCGCGGAAGCGCACCAGGCTGAAGTCGGTCTCCACCATGCCCGGATCAATGCTGGTGACGCGCACTGGCGTTCCCAGCACGTCCTGGCGCAAACCGTCGTTGATGGAGCGCTCAGCGGCCTTGGTCGCGCAGTACACAGCGCCGTTCGGATAGGTCAGCTCGCCCGCCGTGGAACCCAGATTGATCACGTGTCCGTGCCCGCGCACCACCATGCCCGGCACCACGGCGCGCGTCACATAGAGCAGGCCCTTCACGTTGGTGTCAATCATCTCTTCCCAGTCCTGAACACTGCCCATGTAAAGCTTGTCCAGCCCACGGCTCAGGCCCGCATTGTTCACCAGGATGTCAATTTTCGCCCACTCCTCCGGCAGCTCGTCGATGACTTGCTGCACGGATCGGTGGTCGCGTACATCCAGCGAAATGGCATGCACTGCGGCCGCGCCACGCTCCAGCGCCAGCGCCGTCACCTCCGTGAGCTTGCTCATGCGCCGCGCCGCCAGCAGCAGCCGCGCGCCTTCCGCGGCAAAGGCCAGCGCCGTGGCCTGGCCGATGCCCGCGCTCGCACCAGTTATGAATACCGTCTTCCCTTTCAGTCCCATGCTCATATCCTATCCAATTCTCCGTCCGCACCCGTTCAGTCTGCCAGCTTGCCCCGCCGCTGGGCCATGCGGTACTGGCCCACAGCCCAGTCCTCATCGGCAAGCCCGGTCCGCTGAGCCTCGCCAAATATTCCGGCCAAATCGTCGGCCAGGCTCAGCCGCGCCTTGCCACTGGCCGCGGCCTCGCGC
>Ga0307375_10004362_pt1 | contig 13527 bp, 17 predicted proteins | sample TR1MG_FD_202531 | JGI IMG/M metagenome (GOLD analysis project Ga0307375, IMG submission 202531) | Soil microbial communities from Risofladan, Vaasa, Finland - TR-1 | ecosystem: Environmental > Terrestrial > Soil > Coastal area > Acid sulfate soil | place: Finland: Risofladan, Vaasa | collected...
ACATGCGAAAAAATTTAAATATTATAATACGCATGAATAATTTAACTATAGAAAAAGCTTCTAATAAGAGCGAATCTGCACTTTCTAATGTTTCTAATCTTATAGGTGTTGTTCGTCTTACATTAAAGAGATTTATTGTTGACGGTAATGACTCAATATCGTTTATTACCGCCAACAAGTTTAATAATTTTATTTATCGTATTCATAAGCTATCTTCTGAGGAAAATAGTGTTAACAACACGAGTGTTAACAACACGAGTGTTAACAACACGAGTGTTTAAAAGAAGTTGCTTTCATTAGACTTAACAAATGAATTAGTCTTCTTGTAGCTATTTTCTGTTGAATAACCATCAGTATCTTCTTCAGCGTATAAGCATAATTTAGATGCTAATACATATCTTCTAAAATATGTCTGGCCAGATCCATGAACTTGGCAGGTTATCTTATTTTTAAAGTCTGATTCTTGATAGGGAATAATAGCTATAGAAACAGAACTGTATCCACTTAGTGCATGAGTTAATGTAGTTTTGACACATTCCTGGTAGTTATCGTTAAAGACTATATCTTGTTCTACGCAAATTCCATTTTTATGAAGAATTGGTTCTATAACTTTTAAAATATCACCAAGATCGGCGTATTTACCTCTGGCACCTGACTTGCTTTTAGGAATATCAGGAAACTCTGCCTGAGCCTTGAGAAATGCTTTGTAATATGCAATTTTACAAGACAAGTCTTCTTTAATCTTTTCAACACTCGTGTTGACAACACTAGTGTTGACAACACGAGTCTTTTCTGGACTAGACGAGTCTTGAATGGTTGTGTTACTAGATTTCATTATTTTCTTCTTGTTTTTTATGGCCACTTGGTAACATTGTTAACTGGTTTATAATTATAACATGCTTATATCTATTTTCACCTTCTTTGGATACCCAGCTGTCAAGTTTTATCCTGCCTTCTATTAGTACATGAGATCCAATGTTTAGGTACGCTTCTATAACCTTATTTAATCCACTCCAACAATAAGCTTCAATAAAGCATGTTTCTTTCTTTTCTTTATATACTCTGTTAGAAGCTAAGGATAATTTACATACCCTTTGGCCATTAATATCCTTGCATTCAGGATCTTTAGTTAAATTACACTGCATAACTACCAAATTTACAACATTAGTCATATTTGCTTTCCTTAATAATCGTTGTTGGACTTTATTTCATCATTAGAAATAAAACATATATTACAAAAAAATATCATATCTTTCTGCACAAAAGCGGAAATCCACTCATCGCAATTTTCAAGGACACGAGTGTCAAGGCCTTTTAGCTCTTTTCTGAAAGTTTTTTCATTATCATAAATATAAGATTTTTCTCTACCACTAACAAAATGAATAGTTATTCTATATCTAGTTTTTTTATTCATTATATTTCTCTTCTAGAGCATTAAAATGTTTAAATAAAGACAGTCCAAAATCTTCTAATTTTTCGAAATAATGGAAAAGTAACAATGCATTGAAGGCAAAATCTTTTTCTTTAACAGACATATAGCCAAGTTCTAAAATTGAAAATATTTTATTAGTGTCATGGACACGAGTGTCACGGACACGAGTGTCAGGCTCGAAGACTTTAGCTTTTAATCTATAAAATGGCCTAATAACAGAATATAACTTTAAAATGTCGCAATAATACTGACTGGCTTCTTCATGAATATCTTTTGCATAGCAATTTGTAAACTTTTGTAACGTACGGTATATAGGTACTAAGCTTAATCCTAAAGCTATTTTTAACTCATTAATGTCATGACTTAAATCGTTTCTTAATTTCATAATTTACTATTTTCTGTTATTTGTTACGTAATTTATTTAAAATCTTATCCAAGTCTTTAACCCAATACATTCTGTAATTGTTCATCGGATGCCTAACTGACTTTAACTTTCCACGAGCATCCCAACGCCTAATTGTACTAATACTTACTTTCATATACTTTGCTGTTTTACCAATACTTAATAACTCATTACTAGCTTCCATCCTTGTCTCCTCTTAAATTATAAAAAATATATTAACTCTATATAACTATATTAAACTATATTCAACATAAGTCAAGTTGTTTTCTAATAATATTTAATCTGGTATATTATTAGAAGAAAGGAAGAGCGTGAAAATAATTTTACCCGGTAAGCCAATACCCAAACATCGACCAAGATTCACAAAAAGAGGCTTCACTTACGACGATCAATCCAAAATAATGAAGAAATTGTCTATCTTAGCTAAATCACAATATCCTTCACAAGAACCAATAAATTCTCCAATTAGCATAAATGTAATCTTTTATATGCCCATACCAAAATCACTGTCTAATAAAAAAAGACAAATGCTTAATGGAGCATATCATCACTCGCGCCCAGATTTAGATAATTTAGTTAAGACTCTTGATATTTTGAATAAAATTATCTTTTCAGATGATGCTCTTGTATCAGAAATATATGCATGTAAAAAATATTCATTAGAACCACGTACAGAAATAAAGATAGAGTTATTATAAAAATATTAATAAGGAACGTTATGGAAGAGCGAAAACGTAAGCCTAGAGCAAGAAAATCCCAACCTACCATAGCAAAAGCAAAAATTGCTAGTCAAGAATTCCCCTGGCAGATAGACTTTAGAGATCAGTTTCGTATGAGAGGCGTTAGAGAAATAAGTAACGATGCTTTAAATTATTTAGCAGATCTAATGTTACAATGGATAAATCATTCCGAAGAGCTATACGACATTAAAATTTTACTATTTTATCAAAATTTAACTACATCAAATATGAAAGATTTTCAATTAAAATGTCCCAAATTAGATTCTGCAGTTAGTGCTACCTATCAAAAGATAGCTTATAATCGAGAACGTAATGCTCTGGCTAAAGATCCTTCCGGGATAGCTTTTAAACATATGCAAGGAGTTTATGATCCTGTATGGAAAACACAAGAGCAATACTTTAATGATCAAAGGGCTAAAGTAGCTGCAAATACAAAGCCACAAAATTATAATATTTCTATACCAACAGTTGATCAATTAGAAAGTAAATCTAATGATTCAAAATTTGAACGTGGAGGAGAGAATACTTCTAAAGAAGTTCATCCCGAGACCGTACCAGATCCCGATTCTACGAGCTCTTGAGGTAGACAAGTTTAGAAAGATATTGTGCGTGCTACCTAGACGTTGCTTAGCTAAAGATACGCACATATTGATGTCCAATGGCTCATGGAAATTCTTAAAAGATATCAAAAAAGGCGACTTAATTTTATCTTGGAATGGTCAAGAAATAGTATCTGATGTAGTTAAAAAAATATGGAGTACGGGTGTTAAAGAAACCAAGATAATTAAATCTTTTGGTAACATTCCAATTACAACATCACATGACCATCTTTTTGCAAATTCATGCCAAAATAGCGCAGTTATGCATTGGGATAAAGCTTCAGAATTAAAAGCTCGTCGCCAATTAGTTACCTATAACGGAAAAATTACTTTCAAATTAATTAATAATCCCGACATGGCTGAATTTATTGGTTATATGACATGTGATGGTTATGTAGTTAAGTACCAACAGCCTAAGTTTACTAATATCAATTTAGATATTTTAAAAAGAGTTGAATATTTAGCCAATAAACTTTTTGGGTATAAAGCTATATGGCGCAAAAAGGGAAAATGTTTTGATCTTGGGTTATCTAACGGAACCAATGGTGGCGGAACTTTTAAAAATACAATTAAAGAGTTATTTCGTGATGAGCATCAAGATATTCCAAAGTCCAAAAAGAGGTTGCTTTCTATAGTTTGGGGTTTGGATCTTGCATCAATTGGACGCCTATTTGCTGCTATAATTTCTTCAGATGGTAATATTTATATACATAAAGAACGCACCTTTAAAAATCCTAAAAGGAATAACACTGTAACTATAAGACCAACTGTTGAGATAACTCTTAATTGCGGAAAAAGTTATGATCTTTGTTATGATATTTATTGGCTCTTAAGGAAGTTTTGTTATTTACCACATATGCCATACCTAGAAAGAGGATCTAACTGGAAGATCAAGATTGGTCGTTCTTGTGATGTTAAAAATATATTATCTTTTGGTGATGTTTATGGAAAAACAGAAGCACAGCAACAAGCTTTATTGCTGCTAAGTGATATTAATCCTATGGTTCCAAAAGTACGTAAACTGTCTACTTTTAAATCGGTAGATGGATTACCGGTAGAGACGTACGACATCGAAACTAAAACTAACCATAACTTTTTTGCTAATGGATATTTAGTTCATAATTCAGGCAAGGATATTGTTGCGCTAAACCTAGCTATTAGACAACTGCTAACTCGTGTATGCACTGTCTACTATGTTTTCCCAACCTATTCACAGGCTAGAAAAGCTCTTTGGGATGCAATAGATATCCAAGGACAAAAAATTTTAGACTATATTCCTGAAGAGCTTATAGCTACTAAGAACTCATCTGATCTTAAGGTAACTTTTACCAATGGTTCAGTTCTTCAATTTATTGGTAGCGATAATTACGATAGATTGCGCGGCACAAATCCGTACGGTGTAATATTCTCAGAATATGCGACGCAAAATCCGTTTGCATACGCAACTGTGCGTCCCATATTAGCAGCTAACGGTGGATGGGTTATAATGGCTAGCACGCCATTTGGTAAGAATCATTTCTGGGATTTATATCAGATAGCTAAGAACTCTAAGGATTGGTTTTGTTATCACTTAACGCTTGATGATACTCAGCACATACCAATAGAAGAAATAGATTCACTTCGTCTTTCTGGTGAGATGAGTGAGTCGATGATAAATCAAGAATTTTTCTGTAGCTTTGAAACGGGTGTAGAAGGTAGTTATTACGCAAAAATTATAAATGAACTCAGGCTTAATAATAGAATAGGCGAAGTACAATATGAAAGCTCGTTTCCTGTTCATACTGCTTGGGATGTAGGATATACAGATGCCACAGCTATTATATTCTTTCAGGTAATTGGAAAAAGCATACATATAATCGATTATTATGAAAATAATAACATGGCGATGGAGGAATATGTACAGGTAGTAAAAGCGAAACCGTATGCTAAGAATTATGGTCGTCATGTAGCGCCTCATGATATATCGAATAAGAACTCATCTAATGGTTTGAGTCCCATGCAAATAGCGTCTCAGTTAGGTTTAGATTTTATTAAGGGGCCTAGGATGGAAGTGTTCCATGGCATACAGGCAGTAAGAGCAAAGTTACCTACTTTTTGGATTGATATGCATAAGTGTTCTATCTTGATTAAGATGTTAGAGAACTACCGAAAAGTTTATAATCAAAAGAAGATGGATTTTGAGCAAAAACCGCTTCATGACTTTTCCTCCCACGGATCGGACGCAATGCGTCTGCTATGTACGTCTTTGAACTTATTGCAAACTAACTCTACAGCAGAAGAGATAAATGCTAGATATAATAGAGTCATGTATGGTACTAGTGGTAATAAGTTTAATCCTTTAGGATAATAAGTATTAAAGTTTATGTTTTATATATTACTAAGGGGACCGTGTAATGAAGTTATTTCCTGCTAACTCTATAAATTTTTACTCTGAAAAGAGTAATTATATAAAATCTAAGATGCAAGATTTCTACCTCGACTACAACGACAAGAACCAATCTTTTAGGCATCAAGCTGCACTCGATTCAAGATTCTATTCAGGAGATCAAAATGTATGGAATGAAGTCTATACTAATGTACCTGTAAATAGGCGCAACGTATTCAATTTCAATCGGATAAGACGCATAGTAGAAATGATATCTGGATATCAAAAGCGCAACAGAATGAGCACAATCGTCCAGCCAGTAGAAAATGGAGATCAGGATACAGCTGATCAGTATTCTAAGATTTTTAGTCACATTAATCGTAAAGAATATGTACTTGAGACTATTTCGAGTTCGTTTAATGAAGCTCTTACCACAGGATTTGGTTTATTATATTTATGGAACGATTACAGACAAGATCCTGTCTCAGGTTCTTTAAAGGTGGATGCTCTTAGTTTTAATTCCTTTCTTATAGATCCGTATTTTCGCAAGCAAAATCTTTCTGACTGTAACTGTTTATGGAAAAGAACGTTTTTAACTAAGAATCAAGCAATATCATTAATTCCAGATAAAAAGGGAATGATTGAAGAAGTTGCGTTAGAGACTAATGATGATCTTTTTACCTTTATGCCTGAGCACGATAAAATAGATAGAAAGAATCTATTGGCATACGATGAGTATTACTATTTAGATTCTAGAAAACAAAAATTACTTGTTGATACTCAAACTGGTGAGACTACGGAATGGAATAGTAAGTCTGACTTTGGATTAGAACAGTTTTTAAAGTTCAATCCATCTGTTCATTTAGTGGAAAGAGATATACCTACTGTTAAATTAGCTATTCTTATTCAGGGTGCACTGGTATATGACGGCAAAAACCCATTGGGGATCGACAAATATCCATTTGCTCCTGTTTTTGGGTACTTTAATCCTAATATTGATGACTATTCATTAAAGTTACAATCTGTAGTCAGAGGGCTTAGAGACCCGCAATATATTTATAATCTGAGAAAAAATATAGAGCTCGATATAGTCGAGAGTCAGATTAATTCTGGTTTTATATATAAAGAAGATGCGTTAGTAAATCCAGATGATATTCATCTACGAGGTCAGGGCAAAGGGATAGCTCTAAAATTTAGTGCAAATATGACTGATATTCAGCAGATACAAGCGCCACAGATTCCACCGTCTATATTTCAGCTTTCAGAGATCATGGCTAGAGAAATACAGGAAATATCTGGTGTTAACGAAGAGCTTCTAGGTTCGGCAACTGACGACAAAGCAGGTATTTTATCCATGCTTAGACAGGGTGCAGGTCTTACAACATTACAGACTCTATTTGATCAGTTAGACATGTCGCAAAAGTTATTAGGTTCGATCATGTTAGAGGCTATACAAGCTAACTACACTGTTGGAAAAGTTAAGAGAATTATAGAAGAAGAGCCATCGCCTCAGTTTTATAATAAGGCATTTGGAACATATGATGCAGTTGTGACTGCTGGATTTAATACAGCAACTCAAAAGGCTCAAGAGTTTGGTGATTTACTAAGACTTAGAGAACTTGGGATTCCTATTCCTGATGAGACTATTATTGAATCTGCAACCTTACAGAACAAGACTAAACTTATTGAACAGATGCAAAAAGAGGCTCAAGCTAAACAACAGCAACAACAACAGATGGAACAAATACAACAACAGCTTCAGATGGCACAAGCGGAACTTGCTAAGGCTAAAGTTCAATCTGATCTTTCTTTGGCTAAGGAAAGAGATTCTCGTGTGTATTCTAACATTGGTTTAATGGATGAGCGCAGACAGGAAGCTGAGAAAGACAAGACACAATCTATGCTTAATTTGGTTAAGACACTTCAAGAGATAGACGACATTGATTTAGATCAGCTATCAAAGCTTATAACTTTATCCAGGGCTGTTGAGGGCGAAGCTACCAAAGGTAATAATGCGGAGCAATTAGGAAGTGCTATTGTTACAGGTGCTACCCAAGAAGCAAGTTCAACAAATACTAATAAAGGAATGTAATGAGTCCACAGGCAATAAGACCCAAAGGTATACCTAAGGATGTTTTTGAGGATCTTTTAGGTACAGAAAAAGACAAGAAACAGAAGCGTAAGAATAAGCATAAAAAAGATAGACCTTGGAAAAAGAAGAAGGAAAATGATGCTTAAATTAATTTGTATATGTATTTGCGTTCTGTTTCTTTTTGGGTGTTCTAAAAAACATGATACTTATTGTGTTATTACTGAAACTATAAAAGATAATAGAAAGGTAACTACTATAAAAAAACCTGTATATGGAACAGTTAATTTTATGAAATTTCCAGAAATTGTTTATACAATGAAATAGTAGGTATTTTATGACTGTTAAAATTGAAGATCCATCTAGTTATACAGATATAGGCAAGCAAGCTTTAGAGAGAAACTTAAAGACAAATAACGATACTGTCCAGGTTCGTGAGTTATCTAAGGAGATGAACAAGGACTATATGGATACTCTTATTGATACTGCTTTAAAGGATAAGAGCAAGTACGAAGGTAATTATTATGTTGTTGTTTTAACTAAAAGAGAACGACTAATAAAAAGGACTATTCGTAATCTGTTTTTTACTAGGCAATCATGTCCGAGTCCAAGTTATGAGCAAACGGTATACAAGTTTAATCCAAAAGATGAAATCTTAGAGTTTTTATGGGTAGTGCCATCTAAGAGTATATGCGAGAAAATGATCCAACAGAGGTATTTTATTGAACTTCAATCAGATCCTTTGTTGCCATATGTTGTAGATTTCTATACAGGTGAATTAATGTATAAAGCTATGGAATTAAATAAAGAGGTTTAAATATGTCAGAAGAGGTAAAAGATCAAGAACTACAAGAAATTGTTCAAGACACAGATGAAGAAGAAGTTCAGGGAACAGTTGAAGAAGTTGAGCAAACTTCTCAAGAACCAATTCAGGAAGCACAACAAGAAGTTAAGTCGGTTAAGGGCACTTGTGCCACCGACACAAGTGTCGCTGACACGAGTGCCAAGGTTTTAGAAAGAGAAGAAAATATTAGAGCTTTGAGGGCATCAAGAAAGAATCTTCAATTAGAACGTGATGCATATCTTAAACGTCTACAGGATCTTGAAGCTAGTCAGCTTGCAGCTGCACAACTTAAAAAATCTAATGATGTAGATTTTAACAACATAGATGATGAATATGATCCTAATAGTAAAGATATTAAGTTATTAAAGCAGCAATATGCTCAGATGGCGGTAGATAATTCTAGGATGAAGTTATACACTCAGTTTCCTGATTTTAGCAAGGTTGTTACAGAAGAGAGTATATCTATATTACGACAAAGATTTCCAGAGATAGCAGCAACGTTAGATAATGGTAAAGATTTTTATTCAACTGGTGTATCTACATATAATATTATTAAAAAGTTTGATCTTTATATTGACAACACTAGTGTTGATAACACTGTTGATCAGGAGCATGTTAAGGGTAAAGAACGTGTTGAAAATAATATTAATAAACCTAGACCAGTAAGTTCTCTTAAGAGCGAATCTGCGCTTTCTAATGTTTCTGATTACTCTGATCTATCTGATAAGAAAGTAAGAGATGAAATAATAAGAATTGCAACAGAACGTGCAGCAAATGGATAGAATCATAGTTTTATGTATCCTTTTTTTTCTATGATTCTATTTATTTGATATTTTAAATCCTTTACTACTTGAACCCTTGACTTAGAAATAAGTTGGGGGTTATTTCTTATTTAACTCTTAAATTATTGTTTTTTACTTTTGGGATTGTTATTATTTATATAGCTATAAGATGTATAAGTTAAGCTAGAGCTGTACGGGTCTTCGCAAGCCCATAGACTGTATCTTGAGTTCGTCACTCAAAAATCTAGGTATCTTATATACTTATGGTCCGCTGTAGGGCACGTGCCCATAGGATCTCGCAAATCTAGGACCGTAGTAGGTTCGTCTACTCGTAGATTCGTCTACTCGTAGACTAGTCTACATAAGCTTCGTCCGACTTAAGTTTAAATGTATAGTTCTTATATTTTTATTACTTAAGGAATCAATATGGCAAGAGTAACAACCTCAACGCTGCCTCAACCAGTACAGGTATATTATGATAGAGTGCTTTTATCTATGGCTGATCCTGCACTTATTCATAATTATGCAGCTGAAAAAAGAAATTTAGCTTCAAGAAGTGGAGATATTATTCGTATGGAAAGATACGATGATATCGGAACAGCGACAGTTGCACTTGGAAATACAGGTGTGACACCTCCTAATAAATCAATGGCATCTGTATTCATCGATGCACAGATACAATTTTATGGCACATGGGTGGAAATCAACGAACAATGTGATCTAACAAGCCAATCTCCTGTATTGAATCAGAGAGCCAAGCTTTTGGGTCGTTCGATGAGACAAACAGAAGATGAGCTTATTAGAAATATGTTAGCAACAACTGCATTTGTGGTATTTGCTTCAGGTGGAGTAGATGGTGATGTACCAACAGAGATAGCTCTTTCAGATATTCAAGAAGTAGTTAAGGGTCTTTTGGGCAATGATGCAAAGACAATTTCTGATTCTATTACTGGTGCACTTAAGTTTGGAACATCTCCAATTCCTAATGCTTATGTTGGAATGGGTCACACTGATTTATCTTCAGCCTTAGAAAACATTAATGGTTTTAAATCAACAATTGAATATGCAGATCAAAAACTGCTTGGACCTTCTGAATGGGGTTCTTTAGGGCGTGTAAGATTCATGCTTTCTTCTCATGGTTATAAGTCTTTAGCTACATCAGGTTTGGGTAATACTGTATACAGTACAATTATTACTGGTATGGAAGCTTACACAACTGTTGGTTTAGAGAAGAATAACGCTAGCTTTATTTATCATGACTATAGAATTGCTGGTGGCCCACTTGAATTGAATTCAACTGGTGGTTGGAAGATGTCATTTGCTCAAGCAATTACAAATGATGGTTGGATAGCAAATCTTAAATCAACACTATTAGTTTAATAGGAATAAATATGAATAATATAATTCAGCAAGGCAGTTTTACTGCTGATGGAAATGCTAAAACATTAAAGATACGTTCAGATGTAGATTGGATTCAAATAGTTAATGAAACTCAGCATGCAGCAGCTAATAATGGTTATGGAGTTGAGTATTACTGGCAACGTGGTATGGGCACAAGTTCAGTAATGAAGTATCGTCCAGCTGGAGATCAAACATTAGCCTCCAATGTTAGTGCCAATTCTATCATGTTGATAGATTCATCTAATTTTGCTGTAGGCACAAGATATGCTGTAACTGCAGGTTCAAATGCAACAAGGCCTGTTTATACAACTGCCAACACTGGAACAATGATAACGGGTGACACTGACAGTATTGTTAGATTAGACAATACAGATCAAACCAACCTTAATGGTTTAGATTTTACAGTAGATGCAGTAACTACAGATACAACTTTTAGACTTGCTAATACAATTGCAACAGCACCAGGTGTTGTGGCTGGAGCTAGTGGTTACTTTAAGGTCATTGCACCTAATCTTGAAATCTACAGAATGTTTACACCAAGTAACAGAATTATTGGTAATGTTACAGCAGCAGCTAGTGCAGTAGTAACGACATTAGTAGATCATGGGTATGCAGTTGGACAAAGAGTTAAGTTCCACGTACCTGCTACTTATGGAATGACACAACTTGATGGTTTGACTGGAAATATTACAGCTGTAGCAGCTGGTCCGCCAAACACATTTACTGTAGATATTGATTCAACAGCATTTACAGCATTTAATTTTCCTCTTCCAGGAATAGTACCATTTAGATATGCTAATGTTGTTCCTGTAGGTGATAATCCTGGGTATGCTTCACATATAACATGCCCTGGTCTTTTTTATAATCAAGGATTCATTGGAGTGATTCTTGCAGGTGGAACAACAGATCCAGGAGGAAATGCTGGTGATAAAATTTACTGGTTAGCTGGTAAATCTGAAATGATCACTACTGAATAATAAAGACTAGTTTGTGGGCCCAACGTGGGCCCACTCTGATAATGAGGCAGCCATAAACTATAAACAGTCAGTTACTATATTACATATCAGTTAGTTACTGTATTACATAGGAGGCCATATGGCAGAGAATAAATCAATTACTATAATATCTAAATCTACTATTGCTCAGCAAAGAGAACGTGATGCAGAGTTAGTAAAAGGTAGATTTTCATTTTTAGAGTGTCCTGGAGGAACTTTGAAGTTTTCTTATAAAAAATATAAAGGAGACAAATTAGTTTCATATTCATTAAAGGATGGCGAGATTTATAAAATTTCAAAAGGTGTTGCTAAGCATTTAGCTACATCGGGAAGTTATCCGGTACATGAATATGCTACAGATGAAAATGGTAAACCAATTATACGCATTGGACGCAAGAAAAAAAGGTATAATTTTGAAAGTTTAGAATTTTTTGATGAAAGAGATTTAAAATCTAATTTGTATACAGTAGAAAGAATTTAAATTTTAGGGGATAAATGCTATGCCTACGCCAGATTCAACTTTATCAACTTTAGGGAAAATAAGAACTAAGGTTAGACGAGTTACTAGAAACCCATCTGAGGCACAAATATCTACACCTGAAATAGACAATTATATAAACAATTTTGTGTTATACAGTATGCCTGCGCATTTAAAACTTGGTTCTTTAGAGAGTGTTTTAACTTTTTTTACACATCCGGATGTAGATGTATATGAAACAAGTCTTACGGATACAGCTGACCCTTTATATAATTTTAAAAATATTTATACAAATGTTTTAGATCCAGTTTTTGTAGATGGAAGTCGAGCATCGTTATATCAGTCAAGAGATGAATTTTATAGCATTTATCCTCAAATTAATTCTAGAATAAGCATTGGAACTGGTGATGGAATAGAGGTAGATTTTTGGGGATATGCATCAGATTATCCTATACTTAAAAACTCTTTAGTAGTTTCTACTGTTAATATTCTTGATGAGAATGTTATAGCTAGAGACAATGGGCTTGGAGAATTTTTAGGAGATGTTAATCCATTAAGTTCAGTTTCTTATGATACAGGTCAAGTTTATATTTCTTTTACAGTTGCTCCAGCAGCAGGAGAAACAATTTGGGCTTCATCAGTATCATATTCAGCAGGAAAACCTATTTCTATATTATTTTTTGAAGATAAATTTGTAGTAAGACCTATACCAGATCAAGCATATAAAATAGAGATTAATGTATACAAAAGACCTACTGAATTTTTGAGTACTGAACAAGTTCCTGAGTTATCAGAATGGTGGGAATATATAGCTTTAGGAGCTGGTATTAAAATACTTCAAGATAGGCTTGATAGTGAAGGTATTAATATGTTAATGCCTATGTTTAAAGAACAAGAAATATTAATTGGTAGACGTAAGATTGTTCAGAACGCAGGTAAAAGAACGCCTACTATATACTCAGGAGCAGAATAATATGGCCTACTCAGCTAACGTTCCCGTAGATATTAATGAGTCTTTTTCTGTAAGTCAGCCAAAGATAACAGAGAATTTTGGTCTAATAAATACAGTTATTTCAGTTGACCACGTAACATTTGACGTTGCTGGTCTATCTGGAAAACATAAACAAGTAACGTTTCCACAACAAACAGTTACTCCAGCAGTATTTCCACTTTTAACAACTGCTACAGAAATGCAGATATATTGTGCTACAGATGGAGCTGTCCCGGCTTTATTTTTAAGAAAAGAAAGTCAGGCAGTTGGTGTTGTTACTGCTGATATTAATTTTACCACAGCTACTAAGGCTGCTGTTGGAACATGTACATTACCTTGTGGCATAATTATGAAATGGGGAATTGGAGCTATAGCTGGTGGTTCCCAAACTTCTGCTGCAATAACGTT